>Ga0210391_10002072_pt1 | contig 17559 bp, 15 predicted proteins | sample IncBWC12OmetaG_FD_160573 | JGI IMG/M metagenome (GOLD analysis project Ga0210391, IMG submission 160573) | Forest soil microbial communities from Barre Woods Harvard Forest LTER site, Petersham, Massachusetts, United States - Inc-BW-C-12-O ... | reverse complement strand
TTGAGTCGCCGGCGGCAAGGAATCGGAAGGAAGCCGCGCCGGCGCCGGCAGAACGACCGAAGCCAGAGACCAAAATCAGATTCTGGCCCTACGGATGAGAAATGCAGCGTATAGGGCGTAGGGGGGGATAGGGTGTAGCTGCGACTGGGTGCGCGTTGCGCCAATATTCCGGGGTTGAGTTTATCTACACTCTACCCCCTACACCCTCTGTTCCAGTGATTCAGGATAAAAGGAACCAGGAAAATGCAGACAGCCACAGAAACTCCAAAACGGAGAGCATTAGGGAAGGGTCTTGAATCCCTGTTGCCGCGCGTCCAGCCAGCTGCGGAAGCTCCCAAGCCGGAAGCCGTCGAGGCGGGGAAGGCGCGGGAAATCCCCGTAGGCGAGATCGACCGCAGCCCCTATCAGACGCGGACCCGCTTCGATGAAGCGCAGCTCGCAGAACTGGCCGCTTCCATTGCGGCGACGGGCGTCGTGCAGCCCATTGTGGTGCGCCCGGTTGCGGGCGGACGCTTCCAGCTCATTGCCGGCGAACGCCGCTGGCTGGCCTCGCAGCGTGCGGGCAAGGAGACGGTGCCAGCCATCGTGCGGCACGCGTCCGATGAGCAGGCGATGGAAATGACCATCGTCGAAAACCTGCAGCGCACCGACCTGAACCCCATGGAGCAGGCGCGGGCCTATGAGCAGTTGGCGCGCGAATTTCAGCTCACTCAGGAGCAAATGGCCAAACGCACCGGCAAAGATCGGGCCTCGGTGGCGAACTTCCTGCGGCTGCTGCGGCTGCCGCCTCAGGTGCAGGGCCAAGTGGAAAGCGGGGAACTGAGCTTCGGTCATGCGCGCACCCTGCTGCCGCTCGAAGATCCGGAGACGATCCTGAAGGCCGCGCAAAAAGTGACGGCGCTGGCCATGAGCGTCCGGCAAACCGAGACGTACGTGCAGGGCATTCTGAACCCGGAGTCGAAGAAATCTGCTGGCGAACAAAAGGAGAAACCAATAGACCCCAATGTTCGCGAGGTGCAGGAGTCGCTCCAGCGCTCGCTCGGTCTCAAAGTCCGCGTCGAAGACCGCAAAGGACGCGGCCGCGTGATCATCGAATACGCGAAGATTGAGGAGTTCGACCACCTGCTGGAGATCCTGCAGGTCCGCTCGTAAGTAGTTCCTGATAAGAAGGTTACTGCTATAAAAATCGGCTGTACCTACCGTTTCTCGAATAGAACCAGCGTTCGCCCATTCCTCAGCTCGCAGCGCGAGCGGATTTGAAAGGCATTCTCGAGAGCCGCCAGGAAATTGTCGAGTTGCAGGTGGGCGTAGAGGGCGTCCCGGCTGCGCAGCAGAAACTGGAACATTGGATCGTCCTGGGGCACCCACTCCACCACCGCGTACCGGCGCGTGATGCGGGCGACCAGAGCGGCAATGTTGTCGAGGGGCACCTGATCCATCAGCAGCAAATGATGAATCACGGCCAGCATCAGCACCAAGTCGAATTTCCCCTCGAGGCGATCGAGCAGCGAAAAGGTCTCCGCGTTAGCCCAACCCAGCGCCGGCGTGGGCCGCGCGATGTCGGCCACCAGTGGGAGCACATCCTGCTTCCCGGCATCCGCTGCATGCCACATCCGCTCCACCGCAGCCGGGTCCGTGTCGAGCGCCAAAACCTTAGCGCCGCTCTTCGCCGCCAGAAGGGAATACGTGCCGGTGTTCGCGCCAATATCCAGGACCGTTTTCGGCTGCGTCTCCGCAATCGCCTGTTCGACGAAAGCCCGCTTCTTCGCGTGATCTTCAGCGGAATAGTGCGTCGCCGTCGCCGTGTACTCGCTCCAGTGGCTGCGCGGCAGTGGAGGCGCGGCCTGGCCAACTTGCTTCCGAAGCTTCGCCATCCCCTGAAGCAAAATGTTTTGCGCCACCGCCGGCTCTTTGCGCAGTTGCGGTGCTTTACCAGATCCCCCTCCGGACGCATTCCGCTCGAACCACGTCGGCAATGTCACCGGTCCAAAATGCTTCGGATTCATCCTCTGCCATTTCGACAGTGCCGCATGCAACTGGCTCGGCTCGTACCCGTCGCGGCGCAGTTGCGTCGCGGCCAGCGGCCATCCCAGGCTTTGCTGCGCGAGCAGCGGCAACAGAAACGTCCGCACAAACTGCCCCTGCGCCAGCCAAAGCGCGTCGGTGGGCTCGCGCTTCTCAAACGACAGCACATCGACGAAGACGGGTCGAGCCCCGTCAAAAATCACGTTCGACGGCGTAGCGTCTTTCAGAAAATAACCGTTGGCCACCGCATCGGCGGCCAGGTCCAGCGTCAGCTCCGCGGCGGCCCTCAGCTGCGCGGGGCACCACTCCCACACATACGAAATGAAGCAGAGCCGTGGATGCTCGAGCAGCAGCTCCGGCTCTTCGCTCACGATCGTGGTAGGCACTACTTTGCCGTCGCGCACCCCTTTTGCCAGCATCGGCGAGGCCAGCAATTCTCGCGTGAACTCAGCGTACGCAGGCCGCACGTGCCGACGTACTGACGACTCCTCAAAAGTGACGTGACCCGCCGGATCGCGAAACGTGGTTGCGGTCTCAGGGTTCATCCGGCGATCTGCAGAGTGCGGCATCGGCTCCTGAAAATATATAGGATGACACTTCGCGACGACGCAGGCCGTCCGCGACGACGGGAGAAAACTCCAGCGACGTCGCTTGGAACCAGTGCAGGCAGTTGTATCGAAGAATGGCTAACGTTACTATCAGCCCAGCCGCAGAACTGCATTTCCTGTCGGGAAATGCCAGTGCCCCCCAGCGGTTACGACGAGGACAAGAGCGCGGTGGCGGTTCCCGAAATTCCCAGCAGCCTGACACCCGGCGCGCCTGCAGAAGGCGGCGCGGCGAAGCTGAGTCCCGATGAACTGATCGGGGATCGCTACGTCGTGATCCGGCGTTTGGGCGCGGGCGGCATGGGCGAAGCGTGGCTGGCCGAAGACCGTGTTCTGCATCGCAAGCTGGTCCTGAAGCGGCTGACGCGCGCAAACCCTGCAAACGCCACGCAAACCGGACAGGTGCTGAGCGAGGCCAAGCGCTCCACGGCCATTAACAGTCCGCATATCGCGCAGGTGTTTGACGTCTGCAGCCATAACGGTGAGTGGCTGCTGGCGATGGAGTACGTTGCGGGCCAGGATCTGCGGACGCTGGTCGCCGCGCCCATGGACGCAGCGACTTTCTTTTCGCTGGCCGTGCAGATCGCTGAAGCCATTCAGGCCGCGCACACGAGCAGCATCCTCCACTGCGACATCAAGCCGGAAAACATCATGGTGACGGAGCAGGGTTTCGTCAAAGTTCTCGACTTTGGCCTGGCGCGTCTCGTTGCCGCCCCTGCCTCCGGCGAAACGGTGAGCCTCGCCGCCAGTGGCGCCATCTTTGCCGGCACGCCGGGCTACATGGCGCCGGAAGTCCTGCGCGAGTCCACGCCCACTGAGCAGTCGGATATCTTCTCGCTCGGCGTGGTGCTGTACGAGATGACCGGCGGCAAACAGCCGTTCCGCGGCAAAACGACGGCCGACAGCTTGCTCCTCACTCTGACCTCTGAGCCGGCGCCGCTCGATTTAGCGGCCCGCGGATTGCCCGAAGATTTGCAGCGCATCGTGATGAAGGCGCTCAACAAGCAGCCGGAACGGCGCTACGCCACGGTGCGGGATTTGCTGGTCGACCTGAAATCCCTGCAGCAGCAGAACATCTCCGGAATCTTCACCGCGCCGCGCAGCACGAATCCGCGGCGATCCCCAAAAATGACGGTCGCGGTCGGTGTTCTTGGATTTGCTCTCACCGTGGTGTCGATTGCCTTCACCGTGCGCGACCACAACCGGCGTATAGCCAGTCGGGCGAACGTTCCTGCCGCTGCGTCCCCCATTCCCGCCGCGCCGCAAACGCGCGTCCTCGCGGTGCTGCCGTTCCACGTCATCGGACCCGCAAAGAAAGCTAACGACGCCGACATGAGCGCGTACACCGAGGGTCTGCGCGAAGCCATCACCGCGAGTCTCGCCAAAGCCGGGCCGTCAGCGCATTTTGAAGTGCTGGCCGCGAGCGAGGTACGCGCCCATGCGCTCACCACGCCCGACGAAGCCCACAAAGAACTCGGCGCGGACCTGGTCATCGACGGCAGCTACCAGCAGGTCGGCAACCGCGTGCAGATTATGTACGAGCTCAGCGGCGCTTCCGGCACAGTCATCAATTCCGGAAGCCTGCTCGAGACGGTGAAGGATCCGTTTGCGCTGGAGAATCATGTCGTCGCTGGAGTGCTACAGATGCTTAGCGTCGAGTCGGCCGGAGTGGAGCAGGCTACGCAGCGATTCGGCACTGAGAATCCCACCGCGTATGACGCATATCTGCGCGGTGTTGGCTACCTGCGCGACTTCCAGGTCGCGGACAGCCTGAAGAACGCAGTGGCGAGTTTTGAGCAGGCCACGCACAACGATCCACGGTTTGCGGCGGCGTGGGCCGGATTAGGCGAGGCGCACTGGGCGGAGTATCAGGCGGAAGCGAATGTAGCCCTGATTGCCCCGGCGCGCGCCAGTTGCGCGCAGGCCACGAAACTGGGTGCGGGCATCGCCGAAGCTCAAATCTGCCAGGCGACCATCGACGATGGCACCGGCAAAGTGCAGCAGGCGCAAGCGGAATATCAAAAGGCCCTGGACCTCGATCCGCAAAGCGACACCGCGCTGCACGGATTGGCGCGGACGTGGGAGCAGCTCGAACATCCCGAGCAGGCGCAGCACGTCTACGAACAGGCCATTCGCGCGCGGCCTTATTACTGGGCGAACTACTACGGTCTGGCGAACTTCTTTGTGCGTCGCGCTAATTATGCGCAGGCCGCGCAGGTGCTCCAGGATGCCGTGCAGAAATTCCCGGAGAACAGTTTCCTGGCGCGGCGGCTGGGCGCGGTCTACCTGCTGCAGGGCCAATTCGCCAGCGCGGGGCAGGTGCTACAGCAGGCCATCCGCGAAGCGCCGCACGCCGATGCGTACATGGATCTGGGCCAGGTGTACCTGCACCAGAATCAGTATCCGCAGGCCATCGAAGCATTGGAAACGGCAGCGCGCATCAGTCCCAACGAATACTCCGTAGAGGCGGACCTGGCCGATGCGTACGCGTGGAGCGCCACCGAGAAAAGCAAGGCCCCGGCCCGCTATCGCAAGGCTCTGGACCTGACCATGAACAGCCTGGAAGTGAATCCCCAGGACCTCGACGCGCTCATGGTGGCTGCCTACAGCTCGGCAGCGCTCGGTGATCAAGTGGCCGCGCTTCAATATCTGGATCGCGCCCTGCGCCACGCTCCCGAAGACGCCGAAGTTAATTTCTACGCAGCCCGCGTCCATGCGCGGCTCGGCGATATGACCGCAGCGCGGCAATGGGCCGAGAAAGCCGTGGCTCATGGCTATTCGCGCGCGGATATCGGAAGTGGTCCTGATTTAGCGCAGATTGGCGCGGAAATCGCGAAAACTCCGCCCGTACACTGAGTCCGCCAGAATGAGTTCTGCAACTGTCTGACCACGTGCGGGGATAGAATGGCCCGCAAATCCATCTTGTGAGCGGAGGCCAGGTGCGAACCGGGGAGCGTAGCGCATCGTGGAGCGTGGCGCTGATCGTGGTGCTGGCGCTCGCGGCAGGCGTGGAGGGGTTGGCTGGTCAAAGCGGGGGCGGGGCGTTGAGTCCTGCAGTTCCCGCCGTAGACATCTCCTGGCCTGACGTCAATCTCAACGTTGTTGTGGTCGACAAGCACGGCGCACCGCAGAAGATCGACGAACGGGAGTTTCAGCTCTTCGAAGACGGAGCCGAGCGGCCGCTCCACTTTCTCGATTCGGCTGACTCACCGGTGTCGCTCGCGCTCGTCATCGATTCCTCAGGTTCGATATACAAACGCAGGGACGCGATCATTGCCGCCGCGAAAGCCATGATAACGGCGCTCCCCAACGGCAGCGAGGTGATGGCCGTTCTGTTCACAGACAAAGCCTTTCTCGACCTTCCGTTTACTGATGCTTCCAAAGTTGACTTCTCGTTTCTCAATCAGCTGCAGGCCCGCGGCCCAACGGGGCTCTACGATGCCGTCGCCGCGACGGAGGATCATTTCATCGCACACGCCAAATATCCGCGGAGGGCGCTGGTTATTCTGAGCGACGGCGAAGACAATGCTTCGCTGGTTTCAAGGGGCGTAGCTTTTCGGAAGATCGAGCAGCCTGGCGCGCCAATCATCTATTCGTGTCTTATCTCCAGGAGAGAGATCATGAAGAGCGAATTGGAGGCTGGGCATATCAATATGAGGTTTCTCGCCAGGGAGGGTGGCGGCGTCGAATTCAATCTCGACCCTGACCCCGCATCCGCTGCTGCCCAGATCGTGGCCGCCATTCGCAGTCAATACGTCCTGCAATTCACCGCAGGGGACCCGGCGCGCAATGGGAAAGCGCACAAGCTGGAGGTGCGGCTCCCGGTCAAGGGCGTGCAAGTCCGCGGGCTTCCGACGTACCATGCACCCGAAAGATGAAGGCGTCTCACGGACGTTCTTCGCGAGATGACCGCTAGCTTCCGGTTTGCGTAATCTTGATGTGCGGATCGCGGCACTCGAAGTGGCGGCCCTTCTTGTCGTGCGGCTCGCGCGCAGCATTGGAATCCAGGTCGTGGAACTGGACTTCCAGCTTGTACTTGCAGCCCTCCGCCTCGGCCCTCGCCGCTGCCGAATCAAACATAGAATCAAACGTCACATTGTGCTCGTCAAAACTGGTGCCGAAAGGATCTTTCGGGCAAGCCTGGCCGTTCGTACCCCTCGCCGTGATCGGGACGAAGCGGCGCACGCGAAACACGCGTTGCTTGCCGGATTTAAAAACAATGTGTTCCGCGTCATGAATCGAGAAGCACATCGGCTTATGATCCGGACGGTCGGCGGTGCTGGCCTCTTCGTACTTGCAAACGGTGCGCTCAATTTTCTCCACGTCCAGCGTGCACTTGCGGCCATGCGTACCCTTTTCAGCGTCCCACGTGCACAGATTCTCGGAGTCGCTGGTGCTGGCGCAGACGTCCGTGGAGGCCGCGCCTCCAGCCGTGACGCCGCTGGCGAAATCCAGGGTCGACGACGGCGCAGCTTGCGCCGAGAGATATCCGGTTGAAAGCAGGGCGAGAGCAACGAGGGTGCATTTCATAGAGGAGTCCTCCCTGGAACATCGATGGACAGGCGCAAAGACCGCGCAGCGACCCGCGCCTAATTCAGGAAAATGATTGGGGGAAATACTGAACGAGTATGAAGAAGCGGGGCGGGTGAAAGCAAGCAAAAAGGTCAGAAGGGTCGCGAACCGCGATGAGTCCGACCACCCCCAACGGGGGTATCATCAAGAACATGGCGACGATCCGGATTTCGGAAGCTGACGCAGCCCGCGACTTTGCGGGTTTGCTGGCATGCGTGCGCGAGGGCACCGAAGTCGTAATTGAATCCGATGCGCGCGCCATTGCGATAGTCCGTCCCGCAGGGGATGAGTTCCGACCGCGCACGCTCTCCGAATCAATAGCCCTGGCTCGGAAGCAAGCCGAGGACTCGGGGCAAGAGCTCACGATGAGCCCGGAATTCGCCGCCGATCTCGAAGAGATCATCAGGAATCGCAGGCCGTGGAATCCCTCAACATGGGAGTAATCCTCGATTCCAGCGTCCTGATCGCGGGCGAGAGACGGGGCGAGAGCATTTGGGAGATTCTGGAGCGAGTTGAAACTGCTTGCGGAGAGGCCACGGCCGCTCTCTCAGCTGTGACCGCAGTTGAACTAACGCATGGCGTTTACCGCGCGCGCACAGATGTTGATCGGACGCGCAGAGAAAATTTCGTGGAAGCGTTGGATCGAGTTATGGCGGTATATCCGCTGACGCTCGACGTGGCGCGTCTCGCGGGTCGCATTCACGGCGAACAGATGGGCGTGGGCGTGAGCATCGATTTTGCGGACCTCATCATCGGGTCTACAGCGCTCTTCCTCGGATTCGGAGTCGTCACGCTGAACGCGAAGCATTTCCAACAGATCCCCGGCCTGAGCGTGTCGTCGCTCCAGCGGCTGCTGGAAATTCCCATTCGCCGTCTTACCCCAAATACTTCACGTCCAGCAGCGTGCAGTCGTCGTCCGCAGCCAGCGCGCCGCAGCGGCTCTGCACCTGTGCGCAGATGTCGTCGAGCGACGCGTTGGCCATCTCCGGCTCCATCAGCGGTTCTTCTCCGTAGAAATTGTCGTCGGGCATCTGCGCTTCTGTAACTCCGTCGGTGACAATTAGAACGCGCGAGCCCGCCGCGAGCTGCACTGAGCCGGACTGGAAGGGAGCGCCTTCAATCAGCCCCACCGGCAGGTTCGATTCCGACAGCCGCGAGCACCCATCCATATAGAGGAACGGCGGCACGTGCCCGCAGTTGATGTACTCGAGCTTGCCATCCGGCGTCAGGCGGAGGATGCTCATGGTCGCGTACTTCTCAATATTCTTGCCGCAGATATAGCGGTTCACCACCTCGGCAATCGTCGACAGCGGTTGCCGCGCCGCAAGCTGCGAATAAATCAATCCCTGCAGCGTCGACGCCAAAATCGCCGCCGAAATTCCCTTGCCAGAAATGTCGGCGACCACGACCGAGAGCGATTCCTCGTTCTCCACCACGTCAAAGAAGTCGCCTCCCACCTCGCGGCAGGCCACGGAGCACGCCGAAACCTCCGCCCAGGAAAGCTTGGGCAAACGCACCGTCATCAAACTCCGCTGAATCTCTGCGGCAATGTTCAGCTCTTCGCGGTAACGGCGCTCGCGCTCTTCTGACAGTGCCAGCCGCGCGTTGTCGATCAACGCAGCGGCATCGGTCGCAATGGTCCGCAGCAGGTCGTTGTCAATCTGCGTCAGACTACCCGCCTTCAGGCGGCTGTCCAGATAGAGCAGGCCCAGCAAATCGGTCGCGCTGGCAGCGCCCGGCCGCCGCTTGCGCAGCGGAATCGCAATCACCGAACGGATGCTGTGCGCCACGATGGACGCGGAACGCGCTTCCGGATCGGCGCTCAGCGTGTCCGTCAAAATATATTCGCTGGAGTTCAGCGCCTGGCGAATCGCACCATGGGAAAGCGTCGCCTCGTCGGTGAGCGCTTCGCCGTGGTCGTCGCGGCCCAGCGCCAGCTCCAGCTGCCCGGCATCGTTGGTCAAAAAGACGTAGCCGCGCTCTACCTGGGTGAGCTGCAGCGTGGTATCGAGCAACGCGCCGAGAATCTGGTCGACGGCACCGGAGGTCTTGAGCTTGCGCGCAGACTCAAAAAACCAGTTCAGCTTTTCGAGCGCGGAGCCCGTCGAGCTGACTTCGGGAATCTGGCTGATAATGTCGCGGATCGTCGATCCCGAGCTGGTGTCCGTGGTGCCGAGGCGCAGCGACGGCCCATCCAGCGCGCCAAAGTGCACCGTATCCTCTTCGCTGAAAGGATGGCGACCGGTCGCGGGCTTGCCGTTGATGTAGGTGCCGTGACGGCTGTTCTGGTCCACCACGTAGCACACGCCGTCTTCGACGACGATCTCCGCGTGGCGGCGCGAAACATAGGGGTGCGACAGCACCAGATCGTTTTCCGGCAGGCGGCCCACCGTGAACGGCGTATGCGTGACGAGGCCGGTTCTGCGGGTCGAACCATCAACGAGCACAAACGAGAGTGGGGATGGAGGCGTAGACGTAGACATTTTGCTGGAATTATAGGCCCTGAAAGGGAGAAAACAGGCAAAAGTCTATCGATCTGAGGCTGGGACGACTCGGCAGCCCACCCTGCCTCAGGCATAGAATTTGGGGATGGAAATCAAGCGCATCGGCTCGCAGCCGTCCGGCAAAGCCCCCGCGGACTGGTTCACCGGCACCGTCAGGATCGACCCGCTCATTCAGGCTCCTGACCCCGCCCTGGTGGCCGCCGCCAGCGTCACCTTTGAGCCGGGATCGCGTACCGCCTGGCACACGCATCCCCTCGGGCAGACCCTGATCGTCACCGCTGGCTGCGGATGGGTGCAGCGCGAAGGCGGCAGCGTCGAAGAGGTTCACCCAGGCGATGTGGTCTGGTTTTCACCGGGTGAGAAGCACTGGCACGGCGCATCGCCCACCACCGCCATGACCCATATCGCCATTCAGGAACGTAAAGACGGCAAAGTCGTCGACTGGCTGGAGCACGTCAGCGACGAACAATACAGGCGGTGAGCTTGAGGAAGCCACCAGCTACCGGCTGAACAGCACTCGCCGCATCACCAGCAGACAAACCAGCGGGATCGCCAGCGAAACCACTACCCACACGGCATCCGGCGACGCGGCCTGATGCAGCAACGGCGCAAGTTCAGTCCGCAAGCCGCCAAAATTCCCCGCAGCAGCGGTCGCGCGGTCAGCCGAAACAACCCTCACCAATAAAGCCACCAACAGCGCCAGCGCGCCGGCTGCGGCGATCATGCCGGGGATGGCCCGCTTCCACGGAAAGGGAATGGGCGCAGGCGCTTCGCTCTGCACCGCGAACATCACAGCATCCGCAAATCCTGAAGAGGGAAGGATGCCGTCGTGCTCCGCTCGCAGGGCGGCGTCGATCTGAGCATCCGTAAGCTGCGGGTTCGGCAATTTGGGATTCCGCAATTTCCGAATCATGGGGCCTCCTTCACCTGCTGCGCTGAAAATTGAGCCGCGGCGGCAGGCGCGGACTTCCGTTTGGGCCGGGAAAATTTCGAGCGCAGGAGCTCGCGTCCGCGAAACAGCCGCGCCTTCAGGGTGCCCTCCGGGACGCGCAACGTGCGTGCAGCCTCCGGCACATCCTGCTCATGAAAGTAAAACAGCAGCACCGCGTCGCGATACTTCGGCGGCAGCGCCAGCACCGCGCGGCGGAGCGCTTCGTCGCGGCTGGCGTCGTCATACGCGGTCGTCGAAAGCCGCTCGTCGGGCGGCTCGGCAATCTCATCCAGCGACAGCATGGTGGCTGGGATGCGCCGCAACTCGGTGCGGTAAACATTGGCAGCCAAAGCGAACAGCCATGTCGAGAAGGCGGAGTCGCCGCGCCACTGCGCCAGATTGCGATACGCCTTCAAGAAAGCTTCCTGGGCCATTTCCTCGGCGCGTCCGCGATCCCGGCAGTAGCGCCACGCCATGCTGACCAGCGGCCCCTGCCAGCGCCGCACCAGCACCGCAAACGCAGCCGTGTCGCCCGCCAGCACGCTGGCGATTACCGCCCGGTCTTCGTCGACGTCAACGCTCACAATAGGTCTTCCTGTCTGGTACGACCTGGAACGATGATGCGCGGTTGCATTTTTTCTGTCCAGAGGAATTGGAGCAGAGATTCAGGCGCTTGGCCGGACTCCAATCCGGCATGAAGGTGCACCCTTCGTGTTACTGTCAGGGTCCTCACAAGTACGATAAAGTAACTACCAAATCTCTATCTCTCCCCTGGATATCGATTTTGTTAGCGGTTTTGCCGGGTAGCCCTGTTTCTGGAGCGCTACTCAACCACGCAACGAGTTTATGAGCGAGTTCTACGGTTCGAAATCCGTCCAGTCCGTACCCGGGTCCCCTCTTTCCGCCGGCCCCGGGCAGCAAGCGGTGCAGCGGTCGCCGAGCCGTGTCTCCGTGGGGCTGGCCGTTCTCGCCGCCGTCGGTATGTGCTCCGCCTTTGCAGCCGTAGCGAGCGCAAATACCCCCCGCGCGGCGGGCATCGGCTATCTCTGCTTCACGCTCGTTTTCTTCGGATGTGCCGCAGCCTTCCGGGTCCGTGCGCGGTTTGCTCAGGGCACCCTGCGTATCCGCTGGCTCCTCATTGCCGCGGCCTCGCTGGCGGCCTCCATCGGCTACGAACCTTCCTTTAGCCAGGCCATCCTCCACACCGCACCCGCCCGGTTGCAGCAGACTGCCTGCTTCAATGCGAGTGAGGCGCTGTGCATGCTTTCGGCCGTGCTCTTCTTCGCCGGCGTCGCCCGCTCCATCGTCATCGTGGACATGCTGCAGGCGCTGCTGTTCGTATTCCTGCGCTTCAACCTCATCTATTCACCCGGCAACCTTGATCATTTCGCGACTAATCATCTCGTCGTCGGCACCATCGTGGCCTTTCTCATGTTCCTGGTGGCGACGGTCGCCTGCCTGGGCGCCGCTTCGCGCGACGAGCTGAACTTCCTGCGCACCCTCTCGGTTTTCTTTGGCCTGCGCCTGATCGGCGAATTCCTGTCCAACCAGGTGTCCTACTCCTGGCTGCACTACACCAACTGCAGCTTGTGGGATCTGCCCGGGATCGCCCTCCTCGCCGGCTTTGCCGTCTATCTGCGCTTCAGCAGCCGCCATGCACCCGCCGCGCAGCCGGTCACTGATCGGCTGGACATGGCGCCCCAGCCTTCGCCCAGCATGCTGGTGCGGAGTCTGATGCCGTCCTTCCTCGCGCTGGTCAACCTGGTGCTCGGCCTCTTTCTGTTGCGCATTTCGGTGCGCCTGGCGGTGGTCGCAATCTCCGGATCGCTGGTTTGCTATGTGGTGCGCACCGTGATGCTGCACGCACAGGCGATGAAGGATCATGCGCTGCTCCAGAGCCGTAACGAGCAACTCGAAGGGCTTGCGGTTCGCGATCACCTCACCGGCATCGGCAATCGACGTTCGCTGGCTGGCATCTATGGCCACCTGCACGCTCTGGCTCCGCTCACCGGCGTTTCGCTGATGGTGATGGATATCGATCACTTCAAACTGGCGAACGATCATCACGGTCATCCGTACGGCGACCAGGTCCTGATTGCTCTGGCCAGAAGACTCGAAGCTCTGGCAGCGACCATCCCCGGCAGCCACTGCGCGCGCCTTGGCGGAGACGAATTCGCTCTGCTGCTTCCCGGCGTTACGTTGCAGGCAGCGTCCGTGCAAGGGGAGAGGCTGCGCATTCTGTTCAGCGACAACAGCAGCGAGGAAGACAGTGGAGTGAGCCTCAGCGCCGGCGTTGCATCGCTCCACGCCGTACGCGACATGCCGCTGGAATCCCTGGTTTCCTACGCGGACGAGGCGCTCTACCGGGCCAAGCTGCTCGGGCGCAATCGCGTGGAAGTGCAGCCAGTATGGGATCCCGGGATTGGGGCAGCACCCACCACTTCAGCGCTGCTCCTCAAAACCCAGGAATCCGCGAGTTAGTATTCGCCGCGTCAATTCACCAGAAGTTTATATGTAACTTCGAAGCTTCTCGTTATACACTCCTGCCAATAACTCTCTGATCAATCTTAGGAATGGATGGCTTACTCCTATGCCACTGAGATATCTCTGTGCCGTTGTGTGTCTGTTGTGGACCAGTGCCACCTTCGCCCAAAATGTTCCGCACTCCTCCCACGTATGGGTGCTCAACGAAGAGAACAATAGCTTTGAAGATATCGTTGGCAATCCCCAAATGCCGTATTACAACCAGCTCATTCAGCAATACGGGCTCGCCACGCAGTTCTATTCCGATCAGCACAGCTCTCTTCCCGCATTAATGTGGTTTGTTGCCGGAGCGGCGGTGGAACCCAATAACGACACAACCTCCTGCGAACATGACGAGGACAATATCGTTCGCGAAGTCCTGAAGCAGGGTTATTCGTGGAGGGCGTATGAAGAGAACTTACCAACCGCCGGCTATCAGGGTCTCTATGCGGGCACGACTAATCTCTATTACCGCCGCCACAATCCGCTCATTGACTTTTCCGATGTCTGCCCCGGAACCGGGCAGGACACCAACAGCGTGCCCTACACCCAAATGGCCGCGGACTTCGCAAACGGCAACACCGTCAACTATGCCTGGATCACCCCGGCCGGCGACGACGACGATCACGATGGCACCCTCCACGAAGCGGATCAGTGGTTGCAGGCTCACCTTCCCGCCATTCTCGCCCGGCCTGAGTTCGGCCCCGGCGGCGATGGCATTCTCTTCATCGTCTGGGATGAAAGCGAGTTGGACGGAGACAACCGTTGTTCCGCAACGGTTTCTCAGGGATGCGGTGGCCGCACGGCGGCGATCGTCATCGGTCCCCAGGTCAAGGCCGGCTATCAGTCGACCGTCCTCTACCACAACGAGAATGTTCTTAAGACGGTGTGTGTCGCCATGGGTCTGCCCACCTGTCCCGGCGCCGCCCAGGATGCCGCGCCGATGTCGGATTTCTTCGCCACAGGGAATGCATCCGACGGCATCGTCATCTCTACGCCCGGAAGCGGAGCCACCGTCATCGGCCCCGTTCAGGTGCAGGCGACCGCAACCGAGAGCCAGCCCGTGAACCACACCGAAGTCTGGGACAACGGCGCGAAGCTCGGAAACTTCGGCACGCAGATCAACGCCACGTTTAACCTGGCAGTGGGCCAGCACACCACCACCGTGCTCGACGTGGGTGATTCCTCCGGAGTCATGCACCGGGCCGCGGTTACTTATACGGTCCAGCCGGTCGTCGATGGCGTGGAGATTATCTCGCCCACCGCGAATGAAACCATCAGCATGTCCACCGTGCACGTTGTGGCACAGGCCACCGAATCCGTGCCGGTCAGCCAGATGCAGGTGTGGGATAACGGCACGAAGCTCGGTTGGTATCCCGGCACCCAGGTGAACCAATATTTCACGCTGGCGACGGGTGACCATAACCTGACCGTCACCGACCTGAACAACAATAACGAGGTCATCCACAAAACCAGCGTCTCCTATTCCGTGCAGGTGGATGGCGTCGTCATCTCCACCCCCGCAATCGGAGCGACTGTCACTGGCCCTGTCCATCTGGTGGCAAGCGCTTCCGAAAGCCAGACCATCAGCCAAACCCAGGTCTGGGACAACGGAGTCAAGCTGGGCGTGTATGGCGATCAGATCGACGCCACCTACAAACTGGGGCCCGGGACTCACACCACCACGGTGGAAGACCTGAATTCGGGGTGGAAGCCAATTCATCAAACTTCCGTCACTTTCACCGTGCTGCCTCAATAAAAATGCAACCGCTCCTCCCGAGCCCTGGTCGTACGAGGTGAAGCGGATGGGAAAGAATCCCGGAGCTGCTTGGGGAGGGTGTGATGGACGGAAATGTGGGCGTGGCGTTATTCGGGTTTCTGGCAGTGGGGGCCGTGGCGCTGTTTTCCATGGTCGCTGTGGCCAGCTGGGCCAGTGCGCGGCAAAAGGAGCGCGAGTCCTACTACAAGAACGACATGCTGAAGAAGGTCGCGGAATCGCAGGGCCCCGGCGTGACGTCAACGCTGGAGTTGATGCGGGAAGAGGCGAAGATCAACGCCTTCCGCGCGAAGCAGGGGCTCAAGATTGCAGGTCTGATCCTGACGGCGACGGGAATTGGCCTGCTGATCTTCCTCCACGCTCTGATTACGGATGCGCCCATCTATCTGGTTGGGGTACTGGTGCTGCTGATTGGCGCGGCGCTCTTTGCCAGTTCGTATGTGGTGACGGCGCCGGTGGAGTAAGCGTCTAACCCGGGTACGAGCACCGGATTCAAGGAGTCGAGGCCGGCCGCGGGAATCCGGACAGGGAACCCGCAGCGGGCCTTTCTCGTATCTTCAGAACAGCACATGCAAAGCCTGGGCGACACATTCGGGCAAGTCTTTCTTGCCATCCGGGCCAACAAGCTCCGTTCCTTCCTGACCATGTTCGGGATCGCGTGGGGCGTTGGCTCCCTGTTGCTGCTGGTCGGCGTCGGCGAAGGCTTCCGCTCAGGGCAAAAGCGCGAATTCGCCGAGCTGGGCAACGACGTCATCATGATGTGGAACGGCAATATCCCGGCCGTGTCCGGCCAGCACACCTCCATGCGCCCGTATTACATCACCATGGGCGATCTCGCATCCATCCGCACCCAGGCCCCCGACGTGCGCGACGCCACCGCGATTATTCGCCGCAACGACATCAAGCAGCAGAGTCTGTATGAGACGGCGGGCGGGCAGGTATTGGGCGTCGAGCCCAATTTTGCGACCATCCGCTTTGTGCCGTTGCATCAGGGACGTTTTATTCAAAAAGATGATCTGGCCAACAAGAGCCGCGTGATCGTCCTTGGCCAGAAGAGCAACCAGCTGCTGTTTCCGGGGCGTCCGGCGCTCGGAGAGTGGGTCACGCTCAACGGCACCCGCTTCCAGGTCATCGGCGTGGCCGACAAAGTTGGTCATGGCGACAACGACGACCAGAGCCAGCAGGTCTACATTCCGCTTACCATCATGATGGACATGTTTCCCCTGAACTGGGGCAACAATCCGCGGGATACGGTCGCCTCTATTCAGTACCAGCCGGTCACCGCCAGCCAACACGTCAACGCCGTGCACGAAGTCCACGAGATCATTGCCCGCCGCCATGGCTTTGATCCCAACGCTGCCGACGCCTTCAACGAGTGGGATTCCATTCAGTCCCAGCAGATGGTGGGCAAAATCTTCGACGCCATGGACATCTTTCTCGGCGGTGTCGGGCTGGTCACGCTGGCGCTGGGCGCGGTCGGCATCGTCAACATCATGCTGGTCGCGGTCAGCGAGCGCACTCGCGAAATTGGCCTGCGCAAAGCGCTCGGCGCCACCCGCCGCAGCATTCTCTTCCAGTTCTTTCTGGAAGGCCTGATGCTCACCGGGTTCAGCGGCCTCATCGGCATTGTGGGCTCGGCGCTGTTTATGGCGGCCATCGATAAGATTGTGGGCACCGGACTGCAGGGATTCGATCCGCCGCGCCTGCAGGCCTGGTCTGCCGCCGTCGCAACCCTGGCACTGGGATTATGCGGCATCTTCGCGGGACTCTATCCAGCCGCCCAGGCAGCCAAACTGGAACCAGTGGAAGCCCTGCGAAGGGAATAAAGAAAGACGATGGAAATGCTGATGAGAAGAAGAATCAGAAGTTAGGAGCAACAATGCTGCGCGATGTTTGGGCACAGGCGTGGGAGGCGATGGTTTACAACCGCCGCCGCACCTTCATCACGATTCTCGGCATGGCCTGGGGCATCGCCACCGTGGTGCTCCTGCTCGCCTATGGCGCCGGGTTCGGCAAAGCCATTCAGGCCATCTTCGAGCAGTGGGGCACTTACCTTATCGGCGTCTTTCCCGGCAAAACTTCAGAACAGGTGGGCGGATCCAAGGCCGGCGTCACCGTGCGCCTCACCCAGGATGACGTCGACCGCTTGTGGGCCACCGTCCCGGGCGTCACCCACATCTCGCCTGCGATGTTCAAGCAGGTCGACGTGGCCTCCGACGAGCACATGTACAACTGGCAGCTCAACGGGTATCGCCCGGAGATCGCCAACATCATCAAACTGGACGTCGATTACGGCCGCTTCTACTCCGAGGAGGACGATGAGACCCGCGCGCACGTGGCGGTGATCGGCTCCGAGGCCAAAACCAAGCTGTTTGGCGGACGCTATCCCATCGGGTCCCGCATTCGCATCAACGGAATCGGATTCACGGTAATTGGCGTCCTCGAGCCCAAAATGCAGGAGGGCGACGACGACGTCAACCGCCAGATCTACATCCCCTTCAACACCTTTGAAGATTTCGGCAGCACGAAATACCTGGGCGGCGTATGGATGACCTACCACGGGGACAACGAGGCGGTGGAGCAGGCCGTGCGGAACACCCTGGCCGCGATGCACAACTTCCT
>Ga0210391_10002071_pt1 | contig 17569 bp, 13 predicted proteins | sample IncBWC12OmetaG_FD_160573 | JGI IMG/M metagenome (GOLD analysis project Ga0210391, IMG submission 160573) | Forest soil microbial communities from Barre Woods Harvard Forest LTER site, Petersham, Massachusetts, United States - Inc-BW-C-12-O ... | reverse complement strand
ACCGACGGTGCGGTGATTACGACACCGACCGCTAGCGCAGCGACTGCGGGCAAAAGCCCGGATTGCAGATTCATGGCGAATTCCTCCAGACGGACGGATGCCTGTCAGACGGGGATACGCAAGGGCCGGGGGAAAAGTTCAAAAGAAAAAGCGCGCGGCCGGCCGTGATAGGCCCGTTCGAAATCGCACGCTCGATACACATGGCGAGGCTCTAGCTGTCTGTACCGTGGCACTTCTTGTATTTCTTGCCGGAGCCACAGGGGCAGAGGTCATTGCGGCCGACTTTCGCCGCGCTGCGCGCAGGCTTAGGTGGTTCCGTGGGCGTGGAGCCCGCCTGAAATTGCATGTGCTGCTGCTGGCGGCGCTGCCGGCGCTCGAGCTCTTCGGGTGAGAACTGCGAAAGGCCGCCCAGAGCTGGTGGGCGCGGCCCACCTGTAGATGTGACGTTCGCTGGTGGCTGGGTTGGCGCTTCCGAAGCCGTGGCGCTTACAGCGGACGGCGGTGGCCCGCCATGCGAAGGCGGAGGAGGCACCGGAGCGATTGCCCCGCGCTGCGTCGGAGCGTTCGTTGGATCGGCTGGGCGCACGAGGAACAGGAATCGGACCGCTTCGGTGTCGATGCGGTTCATCAATTCGTCGAAAAGTGTGAAGGCTTCCTTCTTGAACTCGACGAGCGGGTCTTTTTGGCCGTAGCCGCGCAGGCCGATTCCCTCTTTCAGGTGATCGAGGGTGAGCAGGTGGTCCTTCCACTGGCCGTCTACCACGTCCAGCAGGATGTGGCGCTCGAGCCAGCGAAGCGTTGGCGCGCTGAACAGCTTTTCCTTTTCGTCGTAGCGGGCGAGGACCTTGTCGCGCATCTCGTCGGCAAGCTGATCGTGATTCAGCTTGGCGAAATCGATGCCCGCCGCCTTCGGATCGAATCCGAACTGGTTCAGAACTTCGTTCGAAAACTGCGTGATGTTCCACTGGTCCGGATGCTGCTCGCGTGGGCAGTACGTTTCGACGAGTTCGTTCGAAATAGCGTCGGCGCGTTCCAGAACGAATTCCTTCTGGTCTCGGCCTTCGAGGAACGAGCGGCGCAGGTTGTAGATCGTCTCGCGCTGCTTGTTCATCACGTCGTCGTACTCAAGCAGGTGTTTGCGCGCTTCGAAGTTTTGCGCTTCAACGGCTTTCTGTGCGTTCTCTATGCGGTTGCTAATGATGCGCGATTCGATGGGCACACCTTCGGTCATACCGAGGCGGAACATCAAGTTCTTCACTTTCTCGCCGCCGAAGATGCGGAGCAGGTCGTCTTCGAGTGACAGGAAAAACCGCGACGAGCCCGGATCGCCCTGGCGTCCTGCGCGTCCGCGAAGCTGGTTGTCGATGCGCCGCGCTTCGTGGCGCTCGGTGCCGAGAATGTGCAACCCGCCCATCGCGACGACTTCGTCGTGCTCGGTCTTGCACTGCTGCGCGAACTGGTCGAACACCGGCTTCCATTGCTCCAGCGGCACCTGGAAAATTTTGCCTTCGATCTGAAACAGAACCATGCCGCCGCTCGAATTTCCATTCGTCGACGCCGGCTGCCCATTTCCGCCTGCCGCAGCGCCGTTTCCCGCCTGCGCGGCAACGGCTGCAGCATCGGCCTGCGCGGCAGTTGCAGTTCCCTGTGGAGCGTTGATCACGGAACTTGCCGGCGCGTACGGCAGCGCGAGCTTGTTCTTCAGGAAATAATCGCGCGTCATCGCTTCGGGGTTGCCGCCGAGCAGAATGTCCGTTCCGCGGCCTGCCATGTTGGTGGAGACCGTTACCGCTCCCTTGCGCCCCGCTTGCGAAATGATGATGGCTTCGCGCTCGTGCTGCTTCGCGTTGAGCACCTGGTGCGGAATGCCCGCCTTCTTCAGGTGCGCCGCGATCTTTTCCGATTTTTCAATCGAGATGCTGCCGACCAGCACCGGCTGCCCCTGTTCCCAATACTGGCGAACGCCGCCCAAACGCGTGCCGTCTTCCTGCAGGATGCCGTTCACCGCGGCTTCGTACTTCTCGGCTTCGGTGCGATAGACAACGTCTGAATTCTCGATGCGGATCAGCGCGCGGTTGGTCGGAATGGCGACGACTTCGAGCTTGTAGATCTTGTCGAATTCGGGCGCTTCGGTTTCCGCAGTACCGGTCATGCCCGCGAGCTTTTTGTACATGCGGAAATAATTCTGGAACGTGATCGTCGCAAGCGTCTGGTTCTCACGTTCGATCTTCACGCCTTCTTTGGCTTCCACCGCCTGGTGCAAACCATCGGACCAGCGGCGGCCGGGCATCTGGCGTCCAGTGAATTCGTCGACGATGACGACTTCGCCTTCCTTCACCACGTAATCGACGTCTTTCTGAAATAGAGCGTGAGCGCGCAGCGCCTGATGGACGTGATGAAAGATGTCCATGTTGCCCGGATCAAAAAGGTTATTCAGGCCGAGTAACTTTTCGCACTTGGAGATGCCTTCTTCGGTGAGTGTCGCGGTACGGTGCTTTTCGTCCAGCGTGTAGTCGATGTCCTGAATCAGCTTGGGCATCACTTTGTCGATGCGCTGGTACTTGTCCGTCGATTCTTCGGCCGGACCGGAAATGATCAGCGGTGTGCGCGCTTCGTCAATAAGGATCGAGTCGACTTCGTCGACGATGGCAAAGTGGTGGCCGCGCTGGACACACTGCGCCAGCTCGTACTTCATGTTGTCGCGCAGGTAGTCGAATCCAAATTCGTTGTTTGTACCGAATGTAATGTCGGCGCCGTAGGCGGCGCGGCGTTGCGCGTCGTCCAGGTCGTGGACGATCACGCCCACGGAAAGCCCAAGCATTTTGTAGATCGGGCCCATCCACTCCGCGTCGCGGCGGGCGAGGTAATCGTTCACCGTGACGATGTGAACTCCCATGCCGGTGAGCGCATTCAAATACGCGGGAAGCGTGGCGACCAGCGTTTTTCCTTCGCCAGTCTTCATTTCGGCGATCTTGCCCTGGTGGAGGGTGATGCCGCCGATCAACTGCACGTCGAAATGTCGCATGCCGAGCGTGCGGCGCCCCGCTTCGCGCACCAGCGCAAAGGCCGGGATCAGCGCCGGCTCGACGGCTTCCTTCAGAAGGACTTTGAAATTGGGATCGGTGGGATCGAGCGTCGCGACGCGTTCCTGAACTTCTTTCTTCAGCTCGGCCGTCTTCGCCGTGATTTGCGCGTCGCTGAGCTGCTGCATCTCCGGCTCGAGCGCATTGATAGCTGCCACGATGGGCTGCATGGCCTTGATGTCGCGTTCGTGTTTCGTGCCGATAAAGCGCGCGACGACGCTATTTATGAGCTTTTCAACGTCCATAATGTTGCTTTAGGCGCGTCCGAACCCGTACGCGGGCTAGGAAGGCGAAAGGGTTCCCCCAGAACGATTGTGGTGGAACAGTGCTGTATGGCAGGAGTGGCTGCGCACACGACGCAGAATTCCAACAATCTCTATTGTAGGCGATTGAGCGTTTTGGTGCAAAGCGCACCCCCGCACTGTGTTCTACGCGCGAATCGGCTGCTAAGTTTCTGCCGGCGAACAGGAGCGCTCGCTTTCTTATGAAATCGGCTTTTGGAGCGACTCCTGGAAGCCGTACGTGAGCAGCTTGGCGGGTCCTGATTCGGAGATGACCATGTCGTCTTCGCAGCGCATGCCAAACTCGCCGGGGACGTAAATTCCCGGTTCGTTTGAGAAGGTCATGCCGGGCTGCATCACTACCGTGTTGCCGCGGACCAGGTAGGGCGACTCGTGGCCGTCCATGCCGATACCGTGGCCGAGGCGGTGTTCGAAGTATTTGTAGGCTGGGCCGTAGCCTGCATCGACGATGACTTTACGGGCTGCATCGTCCACCGTGCCGCAGGCGTGGCCCGCGGCAGCGGCCGCGAGCGCTGCGTCTTGCGCGTGCCGCACGATTTCGAATGCTCTTTGAAGTTTCTCAGTGGGCTTTCCTAACACGCCCATACGAGTGACGTCCGACTGGTAGCCTTCTACGACGCATCCGTCGTCAATCATCACGCCCACGCCTTCGCGCAGAACTTGTTCTTCGCTCGATCCGTGCGGCAGGGCCGACGAGGCTCCAAACGTGACCGACGCGCCGCCGCGAAGCTGCATTTTCGCGTAGCCGCGCTGGACCATGCGCTCGACTTCACTTTGAGTCATGCCTTCATGCAGGGACGCCAACGTGGCCTTATACACTGCGCAGGTCGCCTCGCACGCGAGGCGCATGAGTTCCAGTTCGTGCTCGCTCTTTACGGCGCGGCAACCTACCGTAATCGGGTCGCCGCTCGTGTACGTGAGTGACGGCACCGTTTTCCATAGGCCGTCGAAAAACATGTAGGCCGTGGTCTGCTCGATTCCGACCTGTCCGGTGCGAATTCCGCGCTCGCCGAACCACTTTGCCGCTACTGCGTATGGATTGTCGTCTTCTTCCCACACGCGGACGTCGATGGGCCAACGCAACTGCTCTCGGAGGCGTGCCTCTTCGAACGAGGGAGAAATTAACAGCGGGTCGCCTTCGCGTGGAATCACGAGAGCGAGGATGCGCTCGCTCGGCCACCAGCGGAATCCGAGGTAGTACGTGAGCGTCGTTCCCGGCGCGATGAAGACAGCGTCGATTTTGCCGGTTGTCGCGGAGGCCGAATCGCCCATCAGCTTCTGCGCTTTCGCGATGCGCGCGTTGTACTCTTCGGTTGTGATCGGCTTCACGCGATCGCCCAGCGGTTTCAGCGCATCGAACGCAGGCGGCAGCGGCGCGCCGGCGCCTGTTCCCTGCTGCGCGAACTCGGCCGCCCCGGCTCCTGCCGCCGCTGCGCCGGTCGCCACAGCGCCGACGCGCAACACATCCCTTCGCGAAATTCTCATTCGCGTTCCCTCCGAACCAAAGTTGTCAGCATGATCGAAATCAGTGGAAGTGAGAAATCAAAACGCCGTCTGTGACGGTGCGCCCGCGCGCGAAAACCATCTGCTTGCCATCGGGCGAATATGCGTACGAAAAAATGCGCAAATCGCTGAAGTTCGTAACTTGTTTCGGCGCTACAACTGGCGCGCCCAGAGCACCCACCGGCTGCGCCCACAAATTCGCTAAATCTTCCTTGCGCACGGGATACAGAAGAGCGCGGCCATCCCTGGACCAGTGAAGGAGGCCCACGCTGTCCGCGCTGAAATAGGCACCGTCTGGCGCGTCGTACGTGTGCTGAATCTCGCCCGATGCGAGGCCGACCACCGCAATCTTCGCTGGCTTCGAGACGTCTGCGGTGTAGGCCACCGCCACGCTTGTGCCATCCGGTGAAATTGCGGGCATCTGCATCAGTTCGTGCGACACCGCGGTTACGGCACCCCCATCGATCCCCACTTTTGAGAGCGATGTGTTCTGCCCAACGGCGGTGATAAACGCGACGAATTGCCCATCCGGCGAGCAGCTCGGCGATACGTTCAGCGGTCCCGGCGTGATCGCCTTCACGTTTCCGCCGTCCATGTCCGCGCGGTAGATTTGCACCGTCGAGCCCGTGCCGAACGTCATGAACACGAAGTGCTTTCCGTCGCCGCACAGCGAAGGCGCCAGGATGGAGCCTTGGCCGACCGAAATGTCGCGAACGTTGCTACCGTCCGGCGCAGTCGATGCGAAACGAAGCGTGCCGCCCGCGTAGTACGAATACATAATCTGATCCGCGGTGGGCCAGATCATGCCTGCTTCGCCGTCCGCGCGCTCGATACCCGAAGTGATTTGCTTCGGCGCAGAAAACGCGCTGCCCGTGCCAGACGCCGCAACCCACAAACTGGACGCGATCGACCACTGCACCGTCGCGAGAGTGTTGCCGTCGGACGTGACGCTCGCGCCGGAGTAATAATTCAAATCGTTGGTGATGCGCCGCGCTTCGCCGTCGGGATACGTCAGCTCCCAGATCTGCGAATTGAACGACATCGTGTTCACCGGCGAGGTGAAGATCAGCCCCGAATCATCCGGCAGCCAAACCAGGCGCTGGACGTTAGTGAACTGGCGGTTGCCGAGTGGTTTGATCTCTTTCGACTCGATATCCATGACCTGGACCACGCTGCCGTTCGTGGCGCCTTTTGGATCGGTGCGGTCGATTGCCAGCAACTTGCCGTCTTCGGACCAGCCCGGTCCAACGGGCAAATACAGATCCGGAAAATTGAGCGAAGTGATCGCGTGTTCGTTGGCGCCCTCGGCATCAGAGACATAAATCGCGGACGATTTGGTCTTCGACGAAATCCTGACCCACGCCATCCGCTTCCCATCCGGTGAAAACGTCACTGCGCTGTCCACGTCGGTGATCAGGTGAACCGGCGTTCCGCCCAGCGACGGAACTTTATAGAGGATGCCGAGGCCCGTGCCTTCTTGCTGGTTGCGGTAATACAAATAATTTCCGTCGGGCGAAAAAACGATGTCGCTTAGCTCGCCTTCGTCGCCGGGAACTACCTTCGCCGTGCTTCCCGTACCGACCTGACGGACCCAAATCGAATGGCCGCCCTTTTCATCCTGCGTGTAGGCGAGCCACTTGCCGTCGCGCGAAATCGTCACCGAGTGAATGTTGCCGGACGAAGTGATCGGAGAAATCTGCATCTGCATGAACGAATCGGATTCATGCTTAGGCGCGGGCTTCTTCTCCGGTTCGTAAACCTTGAAATAGTAGAACGCGCCAGCTGCGAGCACCGCCACGAGGAGTCGCGCCCACGGCGGCAGCGAGCGGAACGCGGACTTGAGGCCCCAGCCTTCGTTGTCATGGTCGCGTTTCCGGCCACGACGATCGTCGAGATCGACCGGCGGCACCGTTGGCACGGGCGGAACAACAGGCGTCGCGGGAGTTTGTCCGGCGGCCGGCGAAACTTGCGTCGCAGCCGTCTGCCACGTAGAGCTCTCGCGGCGCACGCCGGGAGCTGCGGGTAGCTGCGCCGCCCATGTGGTTGCCGAACTTCCCATCCGCCCGGAATCGACGTCGCGTTTCAACCGCTTCAAATCGCCGCGCAGTTCAGCGGCAGTCTGATAGCGCAGGTCGCGCTCCTTTTCGAGCGATTTGCCTATGATCTCTTCGAGTTTTGGCGGCATCGCGGGGTTCAACGACGAAGGAGCGACTGGCGTGCGGTTCAGAATCGCGTCGAATATCACGGCTGACGTGCCGCCGCTGAACGCCGGCTGTCCGGTCGACATCTCGTAGAGCACGGCACCGAGGCTGAAGAGGTCCGTGCGAGCGTCCAAATCTTCGCCGCGCGCCTGCTCGGGCGACATATACGCAATCGTTCCGACCGCCGAGCCGGGACTCGTTACAAACACATTGTCAGTGGTCGGCGCGGTCGCAGTGTTACCACCGCCTACGGCTTCGGCCACGCGCCGCGAGGCGCCCTGCTTTGCGAGACCGAAGTCGAGAATCTTCGCCTGGCCGCGCGCCGTAATGAATATGTTCGCGGGCTTGATGTCGCGGTGGATGATTCCGCGCGAGTGCGCGGCGTCGAGCGCGTCGGCGATCTGCGCGCCGTAGTCGAGCAAGGAGTCTGTGCCCATCGGGCGCCCGCCGATGCGTTCGCGGAGCGTCTGGCCTTCGAGGACCTCCATTACGAGGTACGGCCGGCCGTTGTACTCGCCGGTGTCGTGAATCGTGCAGATATTCGGATGGTTGAACGCGGAAGCGGCGCGCGCTTCGCGCTGGAAACGTTCGAGCGCGATGGGATCGCGCGCCAGCTCTTCAGAAAGAAACTTCAGCGCGACCTGGCGGCCGAGGCGCGTATCTTCCGCGCGGAACACCTGCCCCATCCCGCCTGCTCCGAGGGGCTCCATGATCCGGTAATGGGAGATTGTCTCGCCTATCATCGCTGAGTAGAAAACTCATCGTACGCACTTCGCTACCTACGCGCAACGAACATTCCACATGCACTGCGCAACAAGGCACAGGCAATAACAGCCTGTCCGACTAAAACTCGGGATTGGCGGCGAGGAGGGATTTGCTTTTGCAGAATTCGACGAGGCGGGCTTCGGCCCAGAAGCGCTCATCGCCGGCGGAACTGGAGATGAAGGCGCAGTGGCCGCCATGCTCGGTGGCAATGCAGGTGATGAACGGATTGTCGCGGATCGCGGGATCTTCGAACGACTCGTAAGGCACGAAGGGGTCATTCTTCGAAGTGATAATGAGCGTCGGGCGGCGAATACCGGAGACGACGCGTAGCGCGCTGCAGGTTTCGTAGTAATCGTCTGCGCTGCGAAAACCGCAGAAACGTGCGGTGATTGCGTCGTCGAAACCGCGTACCGTTTTTACCTCGGCGAAACTTCTCATCTTGTCGATCGGATACATTTCCGGATACAAGCTGGCTTTGTAGCGCATGTGCCGCTTCAACCGTTTGACGAAGTGATTTTGGTAGATGAAATTTTCGCGACGCTCTAGCGCGTCCGCGCAAGACGCAAGATCGAGCGCCGGCGCCACCGCGACGACGCCCAGGAACTGATCGGGCGCCGCGTCGCCCAGTTCCCCGGCCATCTTTAGGACAAGATTCCCTCCCATCGAGTAACCCGCGGTGAAAATTTCGGGCAGGCCGTCACGTTCGATCAGCTCGGCGACGACGCCAAGAATGTCCACGCTTAACCCGGAGTGATAGAGCGTGGGACTGAGCTTTTCGGTGCCGCCGCAATTTCGCTGGTTCAGGCGCACGACGTTGAATCCGGCGACCCACGCTTTTTCCGCCGTGCCGCGCGCGTATCCCGATGCGCTCGATCCTTCGAGGCCATGGATGATCACTAGCGTCGGATGGTGCGTGGGATTCTTGTGCCAGTGGCAATCGCCACGGACGCGTGTGCCCGGCTCGGTTTCAAATTCACGGGGGACGCTCGGTCCCAGCCGGCGCGCAGGGCGCGGCCAGAAATTCGAGGCGATGGTCATCGCATGCGGATTGCGGAGGGGCCTGAGAGGGCGGAATTGCTTCACCTTGAAATGTTAAAGGGCCGTGAAAGACCGCGCAACTCCCTTGAGATCAATGTCGCCCGCGAGGCGCACTTTGTCCGTTTTCGACCGAAAGCGTCCCAAATGCGGGACGGGAAACAGGCAGTAAACCGATTTACTGGTTTCAGGGAACATTCCCAGGGCGAGCCCCGTATTTAGAACCGAAGGCGCTTCCTCTTTATATCCAACAGGAGCGACTCGTTCTCCTCTATACAACCAACAGGAGAATGATTGGCGAGGCTCTTGCAGGTGGACGAGGGGCGGAAGCGGGCTAAGACCAGCCGCACGCCGACATTCCTAGAGGCCGGCGCGGCGGGAAGACCAACCGCAAGCGGAGAGAGCGCGGCAGCCGGCGACGCCGGTAGTTCGCGAGCGGAAGAACACGCAACGCACAAATTTCAAATGCTGGACGTGTGACTGGTTGACAGGTTCCAGCTATTAGTATCACAATGTAGTTATAATCGCATGGAGGACATGGCTATGCGAACCACGAGCCGACGATCGTTTCTCGGAACACTGGCAGCCTTGGTGCCGATAACGGCGACCAGTCCCGTCGTGAAGCACAAGGCATCGGGCGACCCGTCGTACCGCTTCGCGCTTCCCGATTGCGAAGTCGAGATGACGGTAAAGTCTTACGGGAAGATCAGCACCGACGACCTGGGATTCATCGACCGAGTCACCAACCAGCGGATGTGCGTGGGGGAACCGAGCGCGCCGGGTCAAGGCTGCGTTTCGAATTTCCATGGCGCGCTGGCGGTGGCGATCTATCACTTCTCCTCGCAATCCCCTTCCCGCATGCCGGCCAAGCTGCGCGAACGCGTAGTGACGATCGACCACGACCGGCGCATCGATCCAAAGCCGCCCGTGGACGAGTTCGTCGTCGTTGAAGAATCGGTGGCCAGCGACATTCAGGCGTTCGGATACACGCCCGACCGGCTCAGCGGGCCGCTGCCCCCGCCCCTTTACGTAAGCCCATGGTGCCTGATGCGGCAGGACCTCTACCTGGATTCGCAAACGACGCCGTTTTTGATCCTGCACTGGAAACACACCATTGAGTCGATCCAGTTGGTGGATGTGATCCCCGGCGACCGGACGCGGCCGATCGACAGCTAGTTGTTGAGCGGTACGCAAAACCAGCTTGACGCCCTGCGTCTATTAGTATCACAATGCAGTTCTAATTATGCTGGGTGAATTCGAGTACCTCTTGATCACGGCCGCCGCGAGCCTGGGCGAAAAAGCCTACGGCGCGGCAATTCGCGAAGAGATCGAATCGACGACGGGGCGTTCGTGCTCGATCGGCGCGCTCTACACAACGATCGAACGCCTCGAAAACAAAGGCCTTGTGAAGACCTGGATGGGCGAGGCGACGCCGCAGCGCGGGGGGCGCTCGAAGCGGATGGTCCGCGTGACGCCGAAGGGCGTTCGCGCGGCGAAGGATTTCTACGATGCCGTGGCGCGCGTGAGCCGCGGCGCGAGCTGGGTGACGAATCGCGGGAGCGCGTCATGAGCACAACCCAATGGTCGCTGGTGGAGGCAGCTGCCCTGCTTCTCGAGCCGGAGGAGCGCGAGGTCGTGCTCGGCGATATGGCCGAGGCAGGCGAGCGAACATGGCGCGCCGTATTTGGCGTTCTCGGGCTGATCGTGCGGCGGCAGGTGACGGCGTGGCGCGAGTGGCGGCCGTGGCTCGCGGCGTTTGGATTGGCGATGCCCGGCAGCTTCTTTCTGATGGGCGCGTCAATCTCGGTGAGCGCGGGCGTCGCGGCGTGGCTTTACGGCGCGGCACTGACGCCCACGAAAGGACTCGATCTCGTCTGCGAAGTGGTGCTGCTGGTGGCGTGGTCATGGACCAGCGGATTTGTTGTAGGATCGATTTCGCGGCGGACCTTGTGGGTGAGCGCGGCGGTGTGCGCGTCGCCGTGCCTGCTGTGCCTGTCGGAGTTTCGGAGCCAAACGCTGTCGCGGCCGTGCCTCGTGACGTTTTTGGTGCCGGCGATCATTGGCGTGATCATGGGTTTGCGGATGCGGCGAATTTCGTTCCCTGCGGCGGTGGCGCTGGCGGTGATTGTGACGTCGTTTTTATTACCAACGCTTACATCTCGGCCGGGGTGGATGTCGGCCTGGGCTGCGGTTTGGCCGGCGTGGTATTTGGTGGCGACGGCGCGTAAGGCCACGACTGCAGAACCGAGCTGAGTCTTCTTCCTCGTGGAGCCACCCGAATCCCCTCACGAACGAATGGGTTGTTGGGCTAAGCGTCGCATGCTCGCATGCGTGTTGCGCGCTGGCGCGGCTTGCATGGAACGCTGCGACCCGATAAAATCGTTGTTTACCCATGAAGGTTTCCCGCAACAATTCCGCACCTACAACTGAGACTTCACCTCGCACGGAAGCGCGCCGCGGCGGCTTCGCACACCCACAGGAGAAGCAATGATTGACGGTCCGATCCCCGAAGGGCTCACGTTTGACGACGTGCTGCTCCTGCCGGGAAAGAGTTCGGTGCTGCCGACGCAGACCGACACTCGCACCTGCCTCACGAAGAAAATCGCGATCAACATTCCGATCGTGGCGGCTGCGATGGATACGGTGACGGACGCGCGCCTTGCGATTGCGATGGCGCGGCAGGGCGGCATCGGCTTCGTTCACCGCAACATGACGATCGACCGGCAAGCGGAGGAAGTGGACCGCGTGAAACGGTCGGAGAGCGGAATGATCGTGGACCCGATCACAATCGCCCCGGAAATTTCGGTGCGGCAGGCGCTCGAAATCATGAACAAGTACAAGGTTTCGGGCCTGCCAGTGACGCGCGGGACGCGCCTTGTGGGCATCATGACGAACCGCGACCTGCGCTTTGAGCGTAACCTGGACCAGCCCGTAAGCGCGGTGATGACGAAAGAAGGCCTTGTGACCGTGCCGGTGGGCACGACACTCGACGAAGCGGAAAAAATCCTGCAGAAGCACCGCATCGAGAAGCTGCTCGTCGTCGACGGCGACTTCAACCTGAAGGGCCTGATCACCGTAAAAGACATTCAGAAGAAAATGGAGTTTCCGAACGCGACGAAGGACGACCACGGCCGTTTGCGCGTGGGCGCGGCGATCGGCGCGACGGGAGACTTCCTCGAGCGCGCGCAGGAAATGGCGCGGGAAAAAGTGGATGTGCTGGCGATCGACACGTCGCACGGGCACAGCACGCGAGTGATGGACGCGATCAAGGCGGTGAAGAAGGCGTTGCCTGACATTGAGCTTGTCGCGGGTAACGTAGCGACGACAGAAGGCGCGCACGATCTGATCTCGCTCGGCGTCGACGGATTGAAGGTCGGCATCGGGCCGGGGTCGATCTGTACAACGCGCGTGGTGACCGGCGCGGGTGTGCCGCAGATCACGGCGATTATCGAAGCGACTAAGGCCGCAAAAGGCACGGGCGTACCGGTAATCGCGGATGGCGGCATCAAGTTCTCAGGCGACATCACGAAGGCGATCGCAGCGGGCGCAAACGCCGTGATGATCGGCAGCCTTTTCGCAGGAACGGAAGAGTCGCCGGGCGAGACGATTCTGTATCAGGGCCGCACGTTCAAGTCGTACCGCGGCATGGGCTCGCTGGGCGCGATGGAAGCGGGATCGGCGGATCGTTACGGGCAGGAAGGCGCGGCGCGCGGTAAGTCCGTGCCGGAAGGTATCGAAGGGCAGGTGCCGTACAAAGGGCCGTTGGCGGCACTGGTCGAACAGCTCGTGGGCGGCCTCAAGAGCGGCATGGGCTACGCGGGCGTACAGAATTTGAAAGAGCTGCAGGAACGCGGCAAGTTTATCCGGATCTCGTCGGCGGGGCTCAGAGAGAGCCATGTGCACGACGTGATCATCACGCGCGAGGCGCCGAATTACCGGCTTGAATAATGGCGCGCGTCGGACTCGTAGTGAGTTTTGATTTGAGTCGCTCGGCGTTCGGACGGGCGGCGTAGCATGGCGTGGCTCAAGCGCTGGTGGCCCGTATTGGTGTGGGGCGCCGCCATGTCGGGCTTTTCGACGGCGGGATTTTCCTCACAACACACCAGCCACTACATCATTCCCTTCCTGCGATGGCTTCTGCCGCACGCATCTCCCTCGACGCTGGACTTGATCCACCACTACATCCGCAAAAGCGCGCACTTCAGCGAATATTTCGTTTTCAGCCTGCTCGTGCTGCGAGCCATCTGCGCGGGTCATGCGGGTTCGCACTTGCGGTGGGCGCTGGTGAGCATTTTGTTGGTGATCGGCTACGCGGCGCTCGATGAGTTTCATCAATCGTTCGTGCCGGGGCGGACGGCGCTGGTGACGGACGTGATGATCGACGCGTGCGGCGGGATCGTTGCGCAGATCGTGGCGGGAATCCTGCTGCTCTGGAGTAATCACCGCCAAAAACGGGGGCTGCCGCACTTTTCCAGTACCCCCTTGGAGACAACGCACGTCAAATAGCAAAGTTCAAATCTGAAAGGACACCCATGCCCGTTAGAATGCTGCCCGCTTCCCTGCTGTGCGCTTCGATTGTGTTTGGTCTTCCTGCTTTTGGTTCCCCTGCTGCCGCGACTACCGCTCCCGCGCAAAACGCTTCAAATCCGATTCGCTATGAATTGAAATTCGAAAAGCCCAATACCCATTTGCTCGACGTGACGATGCATATCGACGGGCTGAGCGGCACGACCGCCGACGTGGCGATTCCGGATTGGGCGCCGGGCTCGTACTACATCGAAAATTATTCAGCGAACGTTCAGGGTTTTCGCGTGCGGCCGGAGGCCGGAGGCGCGGAGCTGAAGTGGCGCAAGACGGACAGCCAGACGTGGCGGATCGAGCTTGCCGGCGCAACGGCCGTTACGGTGACGTACCAGATTTTCGCGAACACGCTACAGAACAACATCGCGCAATACAACGACCGCCACGTGTTTATCGGCGGGCCGTCGGTGTGGATGTACCTCGTAGGCGGCAAGGAGCGGCCGACGGAGCTTTCGATCGACGTGCCGTCGGGCTGGAAAATCGCAACGGGGATGGAGCACACGAGTGACCACACATTCCGCGCCGCCGATTACGACTGGTTCGCGGACGCACCACTCGAGATTGGCGACTATCAGGAAAAGGATTTCGTGTTGAGCGGGACAACCTATCACGTGATCGTTCACGACGTAATCGGCAAGGCGGATTTTTCGAAATTCGTCGACGACCTGCAGAAGGACATCGCGCAGATCGTGGGGATGTGGCAGCCGGTGGCGGGATCGGTTGGACAAGCCGCGCCATTCAAGGAGTACTACTTTATTTTTCACGTGTGGCCGAGCTCCGGTGGCGGCCTGGAACATTTGAACTCGACGCAGATCGATTTCGCGAAGGATTGGGATTCGACCGATCCCGTACCGGGATTTGGCGACCAGGCAAATCTCAAGCTCTTTGTGGCGTCGCACGAATTTTTCCATGCATGGAACGTGAAGCGCCTGCGGCCACTCCCGTTGAGCCCGTTCGATTACACGCAGATGGTGCACACACCGTCGCTGTGGATTTCGGAGGGACTGACCAGTTACTACGGCTCGCTGATGCTGGTGCGCGCGGGAGTCGTCGAGCCGCAGAAGTATCTCGACATGATCGCGCGGTTGCTTACGAACTTCGATGCCCTGCCCGGCCGCAAGGAGCGCAGCATCGAGGATACAAGCTGGGATACATGGTACTCACGCACTGTGGTCTCGCAGGAGAACAACCTGCGCAACACGAACTATTCGTACTACGACGGCGGGCAGGTGATGGGTCACATTCTGGATTTCGCGATCCGGAACGCGACGAACAACCAGAAGTCGTTGGACGACTGGATGCGGTTGCTCTACTCCCGTTACGCGCTGCCGAAGCCCGGATTTCAGCCGGAAGATCCGGTCCAAGCGGCGTCTGAAGTGGCGGGCACGGATTTGAGTCCGATCTTCGCGAAATACATTTCGGGCAAAGAGCCGATTCCCTACGAGCAGTATTTTGGCTACGTGGGAATCACGGTGGAAAAGAAGATCGACACTACGAAGGGCTGGTCGGGGCTGACGACTGCACCCGCGGGTGACGGCAGCCACCTGAAGATTCAGAACATCATTCCGGGAGGCCCCGCCGAAGCGGCGGGACTCGACTTCAATGATGAGATTTACGGCGTCGATGGGCGCGTGCTGGATCAAGACGGCGTGACCAAGGAATTGGCTGCGCACAAGCCGGGCGATATGGTGAAGGTGGCGGTGGTGCGGCTGGGTGAATTCCGCGAGTTCACAATGACTTATGGGACGAGCCCGTCGCCGACCTACACATTGAAGCCGATGGACAACCCGACGCCACAGCAGAAGGCGATCTACAATTCGTGGTTTGGAATCAAGTGATGCGATGGCCGTGAAGAAAAAAGCCGCGAAAACGCCAACGAAGCCGACTAAGACTGCGAAAGCAGCGAAGGGCGGAGTGCGCGGGCGATGCGTTGCGCTACTGCGCGGGATCAACCTTGCGGCGCACAAGCGGATGGCGATGAAGGATCTTGTGGCGGTCTTCGAGAAGTGCGGGTGCACGGACATCGCGACGTACATTCAGAGCGGGAACGTGGTATTCACGGCGCCTGTGTGCGGCATCGACGCTGCGACGATCGAGGAGCGGATCGCGAAGCGGTTCGGATTCGAGGCGCCGGTGGTGCTGCGGACGGCGGCGGAGCTGGAAGCGGTGATTGCCGCGAATCCATATCCGAAGTGCGATCAGGAGAAGGACCGGCCGCACGTGAGTTTCTTGGCGGGGGAGCCGCTCGCGGAGAACGTAGCGTTGCTCGATCCGCAGCGGTCACCGGGGGATTCGTTCACGGTGCTGGGGCGCGAGGTCTACCTGCTTTTCCCGACGGGTCTCGCGAACAACAAGCTGACGAGCCAGTATTTCGATTCGAGGTTGAAGACAATTGGGACGGCTCGGAATTGGCGGACAGTGCTGGCGCTGCGGGATATGGCGCGGGCGGCGAAGTAGCCGTCACAGACTGACAGTCTATGTTACAGCGCCCGCTTCAGCGGGCGCCTGTGAGCAGAAAAGAAAAAGCCCGGCTGCGTTTCGCGGCCGGGCTTTTTGATTTTGCGTGTGAGGGAAGCTGCTACTTCTTTGCGGTAGCTTCCTTTTCTTCGGTTTCTTCTTCAGGAGCCTCTTCGGCGGGCTTGCGGCGCGCCTTCTTCTCTTTCTTCTTCAGCTCGGAGCCGATGAACTCAAGAATCGCGAGTTCGGCGCCGTCGCCGAGGCGCCAGCCGGCGCGGACGATGCGGGTGTAACCGCCCGGCCGCTGAGCGAAGCGCGGTGCGAGGTCCTTAAAGAGTTTTTCGGTTGCCCCGGGAGTCATCAAGAACGCAGCCGCCTGGCGTCGCGCGTGAAGCGAGTCGCGCTTCCCGAGCGTGATCATCTTCTCCGCGAGACGGCGAGTGGCCTTCGCGCGGAGGATGGTCGTATGGATGCGTTCCTTTTCGATGAGATTCGTCACCAGGTTGCGCAGCACGGCGCGGCGATGCGCCGGCTGCTTACCCAGTTTCGAGCCTGATTTAAGGTGTCTCATAAGAGTAAGCCGCGGCGCTCAAATTACAGAGCCGATGCATCCCCCTCGGAAGGCGCCGGCGCGGTCTGGCTGGGGAGCGGCGGCCAAATGATGCGGCCGTGCTCGTCGAACTTCATACCCAGGCTCAAGCCCATCTTGTGAAGGATGTCCTTGATCTCGTTCAGGGACTTGCGGCCGAAATTCTTGGTTTTCAGCATTTCGGACTCGGTCTTCTGAACCAGTTCGCGCAGGTTCTGGATGTTCGCGTTCTTCAAGCAGTTGTAGGAGCGCACGGAAAGTTCGAGTTCTTCCACGGAGCGGTCGAGGAATTCCAAGCGAGGATCACTGAAGTTCTCGATCACTTCGTCCGGAAGATCCGGAGTTTCTTCGAAGTTGATGAAGATGCTCATGTGATCCTTCACCAGTTTCGAGGCGAGGCCGATCGCGTCCTGCGGAGTGATTGCGGCGTTCGTCCAAACTTCCAGCGTGAGCTTCTCGTAATCGGTCATCTGCCCCAAACGGGCGGCTTCGACCGCGTAGTTGACCTTGCGCACCGGCGAGTGGATCGAGTCGATGGGAATGTAGCCGATCGGCAGATCCTCGTCGAAGTTGCGGTCGGCGGCGACGTAACCGCGGCCGTTCTTGACGCGCAGCTCGAGTTCCAGCTTGCCGCCTTCGCTGACGGTGGCGATGTAGATGTTCTTGTCGAGGACGGCGATATCCGCATCCTCGGCGATCTTCGCGGAAGTGACCGGGCCCGGCGTGTCAACCACGAGGTTGATCGTCTTGGGCTGATCGGTGTTCAACTTCAGCGGAACCTGCTTGAGGTTCAGGATGATGTCCGTCGCGTCTTCCACAACGCCGGGGATCGGAGAGAATTCGTGCAGCACGCCTTCGATCTTTACGGCGGTGATAGCCGCGCCTTCGATCGAGCTCAACAGAGCGCGACGCAGAGAATTGCCAACCGTGGTTCCCCATCCGCGCTCAAACGGCTGCGCAGAAAACTTGCCAAACTTGTCGGTCAGCGTCTCCGGTTCGGCCGCCAAACGCTTCGGTTTCTGAAAGCCCTTCCACATATTTAATGTTCCTCCT
>Ga0210391_10002067_pt1 | contig 17577 bp, 12 predicted proteins | sample IncBWC12OmetaG_FD_160573 | JGI IMG/M metagenome (GOLD analysis project Ga0210391, IMG submission 160573) | Forest soil microbial communities from Barre Woods Harvard Forest LTER site, Petersham, Massachusetts, United States - Inc-BW-C-12-O ... | reverse complement strand
AACTTCGGGTGATCTGCGGCACCCGAGGCAATCCCGATACCGTTGCTCCCTTCCGGGCCTGGCGGGGTTCGCGGGACCTCGTTGCACAGAGCCCGAAGTTCCACGCTCCGGCAGCCGCGCTGATCACGCCGCTGCTGGTTTGAGTTTAACACACAGAAGTTTAAGTCGCGCCACGCGGGAATTTTCCCCGTGGCGCGGCGCGACTTTTCCAAATGCTGTTCCGTGCTGGACGGTCCTTTTTTTTCGTGAAGTCTCTCTTACTCTCCTAGTTCTTGGGATAGTTCGGATCGGCTTTCACTTCCAGAATTTGTTTGGTGTGGCGTTCGCTGTGCGCGGCGATCAGCAGGATGAATTCATAGGCGTCCATCTTTCCGCCCGTAGGACCGTCGACGGCGTGATCGCGGAGACCGGGCGTGGTCTTCAGGAATTCTTCGGTTTTGTCGCGGCTCTCCACGAAATGCTTGATGGAGGCGTCGGGTGAGCCGTAGCGGTTGGTGGGAACGATCGGCTCGGGGGCTTGCGCTTTTTTCGAGCGATCGGGAACTTTGGCGAGGATGGCGTCGTCGGTAGCTTGCACGTCACGCCCGGGAACTGCGGGCGCGAGCATTACTTTTTCGATGACCAAGCCGCGAATGTAGTCTTCGGCGGCGGCGATGTGCTCCATGCACTGCGCGATGGACCAGCGGTCCGGTCCAGCTTTGAAATTCCACTGCGCATCGGAGAGCCCTTTGACGGCATCGAGAACGCCTTGTTTTGTTTTCTCGAGATATTGCAGCGTTTTTTCTTTTTCGGTTGCGGTTACTTCTTGTGCGCGAAGGGACGTGGCTGCCGTACAAGCCAGAATCGCAACGGCAGCCCCTGCCATAAGTCTCTTGAACATGATTTGCTCGCTTTCATTTTTTGATTGGTGAGAGAGACGGAAAACTTTGGGACCGCACTGTGAGTCCGCCCAGCCGGCTGGGGGTGGCGGAATTGCTCGAAGTGAGACCCTCCGTGTGGGTAGCAATGTACCAGCGAATGAGCGTAGGGTCCATCGGGAGGCGAGATTGAAGCTGACGGACCATAGCTGAAGAGCGAGAAGCGAAGAGGGGAAAAGGATAACGCAGAGTCGCAGAGACGCAGAGTGCACGGAGACACGCGGAGAGATTGGTAGAGTTGTGAAAAATACCCCCCCCCTCAATTTGTAAGAATATGAATATAAAGGGCTTACGGAATCATGGCTGTGTAAACTATTGAAAATGCATGGGTTGTTCGCTCTGTGTTTGCTCTTTTTCTGCTCTCTTAGAGAGCTAGTGTTTGAGCGCTGGGAGCGGCGGAGGAATTGAAAGGCGGCAGGGCGGGCGGATTCGGGAGGCAACGGCGTACTTCCTGTCTCCTCCGCGACTAAATTCAAGCCAAGTATATCATATTCGTACTAGTTGTCAAGTGTAATCTTATAAGTGGTTTAACTGATGAGACGAGGGAAGGAGTGGAAAAGTCAAAAGCCCCACACGTAGAACCAACGTGAGGGGCACGCCTGCCTCCTAACTTCTTGGCCACCGCCGCGGCAATGCTCTTGGTGCTAACAGCCTGTCATTTGTTACAGTAGGCTACATTGAACGCGGCCGATAGCCTCCGCGAATACGGCGCTATCGTGCTGGTCTTCTTCAGGGAGGGATTTCTTGCGACTAACTGTTCTGTGCCTCTTGGCGTTAGCTGTGTTTCCTACGTTGAGTCGAGCGCAAGCTCCTGTTTTCGAGATTACGCCGGTGGAGAGCACGATCAGGTTCGACGTGAAGGCTTCGGTAGATATTGCCGGCAAATTCGACAAGTGGGATGCGACTTTGAAGTTTGCCTCGCCTGACGAAACGACGGCTGTTTTAGAGATCACGATTCAGGCCGCGAGCGTGGACACCGGAAGCGGCGTGAAGAACGGAAAGCTGAAGGGCAAGGACTTCTTCGACGTCGAGCAGAATCCAGTGATCACGTTCAAGTCGACAAAAATTGTGAGGACCGGTCACGAAACCTATGAAGTGGATGGCGATTTTACAATCCGCGGAGTCTCCAACCCCGAGAAGCTGACGCTAACGGTTTCCGGCAGGGGGACGGGCTCAGGCGAGATTAAAGGGAAAATGGTCTTCAACCGCAAGGACTACGGGATGAACAAGGGCATTCCGTTCATCAAGATCGCCGACCATGTCGAAGTAAATTTCCACCTTAAAGGTAAGCGAGTCAGCGGGCCTCCGCTGGACTCGAAGTAATAGTTAGGCGGTTCAACTGTGGAGCGCGGGAGCCCCTCTGATCGGGCCACTCGTCTTCTTGCCTACCGATGAGCCCTAGTGTTTTTGTCGCAGCCACCCACTGTCAATTCTGACAGGTGCTCCCCTGACCCCATCATGAGAACTTGAGCAACCGTGTCAAATTTGCCATGCAAGAGGGGAATAAGATGACGAAAACGAGCATCGCGAAATTGATCAGCGGCTTGGTGTGGTTGCTGACGCTGGTCACACTAAACCTTGCCTCTGTTTCGGCACAGGAGGTTTTGCCTTTTCCGCCCCAGCCATCGGGCAGCACGGCTGGGAGGACGATGCAGGAGTCGATCTATAGTCCGGCGCCGAAGGTGAGCCACGTGCCGAAGGGGGCGCCGAATGTCATCATAGTCTTGATCGACGATGTCGGTCCCGGCCTCCCAGACACGTACGGCGGTGAGATCCACACTCCGGCCCTCAGCCGCATCGCGGGCGAAGGCATTTCCTACAATCGGTTTCACACCACGGCGATGTGCTCTCCCACTCGCGCCGCGTTGCTGACCGGAAGAAATCACCACCGCGTCAGCGCCGGGCAGATCGCCGAGCTGGCGAATGACTGGGACGGATACTCCGGCATTCAGCCAAAAACCAGCGCGATGGTGGCCGAGGTTTTGAAAGACTACGGCTACAGCACTGCCGCATTTGGGAAGTGGCATAACACGCCAGCCGAACAGACCACCGCAGCGGGACCGTTCGATTACTGGCCCAACGGCTACGGTTTTGAATACTTCTACGGTTTCCTGGCTGGCGAGGCCTCGCAGTACGAACCCAACCTCGTACGCAATACGGACACCGTTCATCCGCCGAAGACCTCTGGCGGGCACGACTACTATCACGTGAGCGAAGATCTGGCCGACGACGCCATCAACTGGATGCAAAACCACAAAGCCTTCGCGCCGGACAAACCGTACTTTATCTATTGGGCCAGCGGCGCTTCGCACGGACCGCATCAGGTGCCGCCGGAATGGACCGCCAAGTACAAGGGCAAGTTCGACGACGGTTGGGATAAATACCGCGAGCGCGTTTTCGCCCGCCAAAAAGCCATGGGCTACATCCCGCCGGATGCGCAACTCACCCCGCGGCCCGCGACCATGGCTGCGTGGGACTCGATTCCTGAATCCGAAAAGCCCTTTCAGCGCCGCCTGATGGAAATCTTCGCCGGATTTACCGAACACGTGGACGCGCAGGTGGGTCGCGTGCTCGATGAAGTCGATCGCGAAGGCGACAAAGACAACACGCTGATCCTTTATGTGTGGGGCGATAACGGTTCATCCGCCGAAGGCCAGAACGGTACGATCAGCGAGCTACTGGCGCAGAATGGCATTCCCACTACCACCGAACAGCAGCTTAAAGCGCTCGACTCGCTGGGCGGACTCGACGCCTTGGGGACCGCAAAAACGGAAAACATGTATCACGCCGGATGGGGCTGGGCCGGCAGTTCGCCGTACAAATCCACGAAGCTGATCGCCGCGCATTTCGGCGGGACGCGCAACCCGCTGGCCATTCGCTGGCCTGCGAAAATCAAAGCCGACAAAACGCTGCGTTCGCAATTTCTACATGTCAATGATGTGGTTCCCACGCTCTACGATGTGATCGGAATTACTCCGCCGAAAGTGGTGAACGGTATCACGCAGACACCATTTGACGGCGTGAGCTTTGCTTCGACCTTCAGTGATCCCAAGGCTCCGGAAGTAAAGCACACCCAATATTTCGAGATCATGGGCAGCCGTGGCATTTACCACGATGGTTGGTTTGCCGGCGCATTCGGTCCGCGTTCTCCGTGGCTACCCGGTCTGCCGAAGGGAGTCCTCGGCCCTAAAGGCGAATTGCTGTGGAATCCAGACAACGATCCCTGGGAGCTTTACAACTTGAACGAAGACTGGACGCAGTCGAATGACCTGGCGGCGAAGAACCCGCAGAAACTGGCCGAGATGAAGGAACTCTTCCTCACGGAATTTGCCAAGAACCAGGGCTATCCCATCGGCGGTGGATTGTGGGTTCCGGTGGTGCGTCCGGACCTGAAAATCTCCACTCCCTACACGGAGTGGACGTTCGCGGGAAACATGACGCGTATGCCGGAGTTCGTCGCGCCGGCGCTCGGCACCAAGGAAAACGTGGTCACCGTTGACGCCGAAATTCCCGCCAACGCCAATGGAGTCCTCTACTCCCTCGGCGCCTTTTCCGGCGGACTGGCTCTCTATGTACAGGACGGCGTGCTGTCCTACGAGTACAACCTATTCGAAATTCAACGCACGCATATTCGAGCGAAAGACAAGCTGCCCACCGGAAAAGTCCAAATCGAAGTGCAAACCAAGTACGCCGTGAAGAGGCCCGCGGGTCCGCTCGACGTGGTAATAAAAGTGAACGGCCAGCAGGTTGCCCAGGGGCAGGTTCCGGTCAGCGCGCCGGTCATGTTCACCGCCAACGACTGTCTCGACATCGGCACCGACCTCGGCTCGCCCGTATCGGTGGATTACTTCGACAAAGCTCCCTTTGCCTTCAACGGCAAGATCAACCAGGTGAAGGTGAAATATCTCGGCACGGCTGCGCAGCAGCAGCAAGGGAAAAAAGACACCAGCGCGGCGGCTCCCGCAGTGGATTGAAATAAGTTTCGATACCAATCAGATACGCACGCAACGGGGACTGTTCGTTAATTCCACGTGCGCCTCGCTGCATTCTGAGGCGGCAGTGAAGTGATTGGAATTGTCAGAATCAATCGGAGAAAAACAGTGAAATCAAAAGCTTACTTAGCCGCGCTCGTAATTTCTGGCACATTGGGTTTGGGCAACGCTCATGCGCAGACCGCGCCGAAGACGGACATTCCGCCTTCAACCTTGAAGTCAATCTCTACCCCCGACAAACTCGATACGCCGATTGGTAAGCTGACTTTCTCTGACGGTGTGCCGACCGGAGACACGGTCAAAATCCTCTATGACAATCTCGACCGCACGCGGGGCGTCACGGTGTATCTCGATAACCTCGGGGCGGTCGCGATTCGCGCGTTTCTCACCAGCCTCGCCGCACAGGGTGCAGACGCTCCCAACCATGTCGCCATTTTCGAGCAGCTCATGGATTCACAGGCTGTCGTTTTAACGGCGAATACTTCCACGCTCTACGCCTTCTCCCGCACCGACCTCGCTAAAGACGGACCCACGGTCATCGAAGTGCCTCCAGGTATGCTCGGCTTTCTGGACGACGATTGGGAGCGCTTCGTCGGGGATCTCGGCGTCACGGGTCCCGACAAGGGTAAAGGCGGCAAGTATCTCGTTTTGCCTGCGGGCTACGACGGCCAGATTCCCGATGGATATTTCCTGCTAAAGCCGCGCACCAACAAAAATTTTCTTTTCTTGCGCGGCGGGATTGCCAACGGTCTCGAAGCTGGCGCCAAGAACATGACTTCGGGGATTAAGATTTACCCTCTGAAAGACGCAGCGAGTCCCGCTCCGACGACCTTCACCAATCTGTCCGGCAAATCTGTCAACACACTTTTCCCAAACACGCTCGACTACTTCGAGTACCTGAACGCGGTCGTTCAGGACGAGCCTATCGGCGCCATTGACCCGACTCAGCGTGGCGCCATCGCCACCATCGGCATCGTCAAGGGCAAGCCATTCGCTCCTGACGAGCGGATGAAAAAGCTGCTCACCGAATCCGCGGAGCTCGGGAGCGCCACTGCGCGCGCCATCACTTTCGAGCCTCGCATCGATGGAGTGTATCTCTATCCCGGCACGGACAGCGTCTGGTCGGCGTTCTTCGCGAACAGGAACGCTACGTTTGAGTTGGATGGCACGATGCAGCTTGAAGCGGCTGCGCTGTACTACTTCAATGCCGGCGGCGTCACGCCAGCCATGGCGAACACGGCTGTAGGAGTCGGATCCGATTACGCAGGGGCCTATCTTGACGCCAAGAAACAGCCGTTCGACGGCTCCAAAACTTACGAGCTCCATCTGCCGCCCAACGTGCCGGTAAACAACTTCTGGGCCGTCACGATCTACGACACGCAGACGCGCTCGATGCTGCAGACCGGCCAAAAATTCCCCACAGTCGGAAGCCAGACCAAAGGGATCGAGAAGAACGCAGACGGATCGTACGACATCTATTTCGCGCCGAAAGCGCCAGCAGGCAAAGAGAACAACTGGCTACAGACGGTTCCGGGCAAGAGCTGGTTCGTGATCCTGCGCATGTACGGGCCGCTGGAGCCGTGGCTCAATAAGACTTGGCGTCCGAGTGAGATAGAACTGGCGAAATGACCGAAGCCGTTGTGGAAAGAGATTCTGGGAAATAAGGGACAGACGTAATTTTTCCGCTTTCCGTGAGTATGAGCACGGGCCCAACCCTCACAGAATAGATTAGAAAATGTCCTGTCTGTCCCCCGTTTCCAGTGAGAACAGCTAAGCGGACGCTGCGGTGGCGCCTTTGATGAAAGCGAGCAGGTCGGCGTTGATTGTGTCTGCCTCTGTTGTGGGCATGCCGTGGGGGAAATTCTTGTAGGTTTTCAGTATGGCGCCTTTGACTAGCTTGGCGCTTAGCGGGCCGGCGGCTACGTAGGGGACGATTTGGTCGTCTTCGCTGTGCATCACGAGCGTCGGTACCGTGATCTTCTTCAGGTCCTCGGTGAAGTCCGTCTGGGAGAAGGCCACGATGCCATCATAGTGCGCTTTGATGCCGCCCATCATGCCCTGCCGCCACCAATTTTCAATGATGCCTTGGGACGGTTTCGCTCCCGGCCGGTTGTAGCCGTAAAAAGGTCCGATCGGCAGGTCCATGTAGAATTGCGCGCGGTTAGCGGCAAGCGTTTTCTGGAAGCCGTCGAACACTTCTTTCGGAAGGCCGGCCGGATTCGCTGGCGTCTTCACCATGAGCGGCGGAACGGCGCTGATGAGAACCGCTTTAGCGACGCGATTTTGACTTTGGCCGTGGCGTGCGACGTAACGTGTCACTTCGCCGCCGCCCGTCGAATGGCCAACATGGATGGCATTCTTCAGGTCGAGATGCTCGGTAAGCGCCGCAAGGTCAGCAGCGTAGTGATCCATGTCGTGTCCCGTCTCGACTTGGCTGGAGCGTCCGTGGCCGCGGCGGTCATGGGCGATGACGCGATAGCCGTGATTTAGGAAAAACATCATTTGGTTGTCCCAGTCGTCGGCCGATAGAGGCCAGCCGTGAGAGAAAACGATGGGTTGGCCCGTACCCCAATCCTTGTAGAAAATTGTGACTCCGTCTTTTGTGGTGATCGTTGGCATTGTGATTCTCCTTTTGCGAGTGTTTCGGTGTTACCGATGATTCGAGGCAGTTGGTGGCCTGGGTGCCTCTCGAACGACTGCACTTTGGGTTGGATGTTGGGCGGAAGGATTGGGATGTTTTTTTTTGGCGATATTGAGATTCACCGAATAGGGAGTCGTACGAGTCGCTGAGAAAAAGCGGCAGCAGAGCTGCCGCACTCCAAATCGCTAGTTCACAATATTAAGCGGTACTCAGTTGGCGGTGGGGAGGGATGTTGGCTAAATCGGAACGGAGAACATGGGTGAGCGGGTGTGGGAAATTCGATTTGGTATGCTTGGGCGGGCCCTCAATTCCTACGAAGGAGATCCCAAAATGAAAATTTGGCTAGCTATTGCGGCTATGTTGGTTGTGCCGGCGTGCAGTTATGCGCAGGCAAAGTCTTGTGAAGAATTGAAGACGGAAATCGCGGCGAAGCTGGACGCAAAGGGCGTCAAGGGGTATTCGCTGGACATCGTGGCGAAAGACGCGGACGCTGGAGACGGAAAAGTAGTGGGTACTTGCGAAGCCGGGGCGAAGAAGATCGTGTACAAAAAAGGTGCGGCTGCGGCGGAAGCTCCGGATAAAACACCGAGCGGGCTCTGAGGCGCAGGCGGTTTGATCGACCGCCTGGTGGCAAAAGACGAAGGCAGAATCATCTCGACGCTTTACGTGTCGCCCGCCCTACTGTTCCGAGACCCAGGTTCAGACGACAAACCTGGTTACACTCCGTGTTGTCTTGATTTGCGAAAAAGCGCGAACTTCATCATTGGATCGACGCGAGTGTAATAGATTCTGAATTAGTCATCGGGCTAGCTGGCCCGGCCGCCATTTCTCGGAGCATGTAAATAGTCCACATCTAATCCTCGCTGGGAGTCATCGAAAGCCTCGGTATCAAGATTACCAAGCAGAACCTTCGTTCACCGAGAGCACGGACAGCCCGTGCATGGCCGCGTGGGATGCATCGCGGAAAATAGAAAAGGAGGAACGCATGACTATACGAACTTCCAGGGAACCTTCGCGTCGCGATTTTCTAATTTCAGCAAGTCTCGCGGCGGCAGCTTCTCTTGCACCTAAATCATTGCTCGCGGAGGAAGACGTTCTCGTTGCAAGTGCGTTTAAGGAGGCCGCTACGGCGAAGATCACGGTGCAAAAGCTTCGCCGCAATATTACGGTGCTTTTGGGGGCAGGCGGAAATATCGCCGTACTTACAGGTCCGGACGGGAAACTGCTGGTGGACGCGGAGATCGTCACTGCGCGGCCGAACGTTGCCGCGGCGCTGACGGGGATCAACGCGGATCCCGTCAAGCAATTGATCAACACGCACTGGCACTTCGATCACACTGGCGGGAACGCGTGGCTGCAAGAAGGCGGAGCAAGCATTCTGGCGCAAGAGAACACGCGAAAGCATCTTCTTGTCGACACGCGCGTGGAAGGTTGGCATTACACATTCCCGGCGGTCCCGGCGGTCGCGATCCCTAGCACGGTCTTCAAAGAAGACCACACGGTGCACGCCAATGATTCCACTCTAGTTCTAAAGCACTATTTGCCAGCGCATACCGACTCCGATATTTCCGTGCACTTTACCGAGGCCGATATTTTTCATACCGGCGACACGTTTTGGAATCGCAATTATCCGTTCCTCGATTATTCGACTGGCGGCAGCATCGACGGCACCATCCGTGCAACTGAAGCGAATCTCGCAAAAGTCACCGAGAAGATGATCGTCATACCGGGGCATGGAGACGTGGGCGGCAAGGCGGACCTCGTTCTTTTCCGCGATGTGTTGGTGGAAATTCGCGAAAAAGTGGCCGCGCTCAAGAAAAAAGGAATGTCGGTGGAAGAAGTGATCGCCGCCAAACCGAGCGCCCGTACGGACGAACAGTGGGGCCAGGGCTTCATTAATCCTCGCAGATTTCTTACGCTGGTCTACCAGGGCGTCTGAAGATCTTGTGCTGCAGCCAAGACAATCGCGTGGTGCTCATCGCGGAAGGTTAACGGCGGATGCGGCGCATCCAGTCGCCCCAGCTTAGGCCGACGCGGGTCATTAGGATGCCGGCGGCCAGGGCTAGAAGCATGGTCAGCGCAAATTGAAGCGGGCTGTTTTCGGTGGGGTACCAGGCGCTGCGGCCCCAATGCGAAGCGGGCGGGATGAAGTAGGGCAGGTTGTTTGTGGCGAAGAACCAGTTGCGCGAGGCGGGAGACATCAGGAAATTGGCGAAGGGCCATTGAACGGCCACGAAACTTGTTAGCGAAGCTGCGCCGAGGATGGCGGCTTGTGTCCAGCGATTCCAGCCTGTGATGCGACGGCGCACCAGATCAAAGACAATTGCGGGAACAATTAGCAGCAGCGGGAAATCCGGGGGGACGAGATGCGTGATGTTTTGGTAGACGGGGCCGAGCTTGGGCACGGCTGGGATGAGTTGCAGAATTTGCATGAACGAGATGTGCAGAAGCGTGTAAGCGCCGGTCATGATGGTCGCTGCCCAGCGATTTTCTGAGGCGCGCGAGACGGCAGCAAACAAGATCGGCGCGGCAAACATAATGACGACGTAGAACTTCGCACCGTGCATGAACATGCGGAAAGTGTCTTCTTGCATGATACCGACGGTCATGGCGAGAAGAAAAAGGAACGAGAAAAAGAGGAAGCGCTCGAGGCGGACGCGAAATGGGCCGGTCGCGCGATTCACTTCAGCGAGGACGAGCATGAGCGTTCCGAAGCGTATGGCGGTCATGCCGAGGGCCAGCAAAATATGCGGCGGGCTGAGAATTTTGACGTCGAGGCCGTAGGCGTTGTGCCACCAGTTGTCGAATGGGGCGGAGGTGATCATCGCGACGGCGCCCCATGCGCAGATGAACGCGCCGAGCGGTCCGTAGAATCCCCACATGGAAACGGAGTTGGCGCGGACGGGCGAATTTTTGCGGAAGGTGGTGGAAAGGATGAGGTAGCCGCAGCCGCAGCCCGCGAGGATGCCGCAGAGTTGAATCAAGAGATGCGCCGGAGTCCAGAACGTGTCGCGGCCAAAGCTTTCGTGCCAAGAAATGTCCCAGACGCCGCCAACAGCGCTGCAGGCTACCGCGAGGACGTTGCACCAGATATACCAGGGGATTGTAAGAGTTTTGGCGGAAACGCGCTCGGCTGTGCGGGCTTGGAGCGCTGCGGGTAGTGGAAGGGTGCCGGCCATTTGCGTGTGCCCAGTGAGGCTTGTGAATGCTGAATTTGCGCACCGCAAAGCCGCGCCATTGGGAGTTTACACTGGAAGGCATCTCTGAAAAAGATTAAAGGCGGTTCGCTAGTGGCCCGATTGCCGGTAGGAAAAGCACAGCCAAGATTCATCGCGCCAAAAGCGCGCGATGGGGCGGAGGTGGCTGTGCCACTGGCAGACCGAATCAGTTGAAGCGCGTGGTGCGCCAGAGGGCGATGCTGCAGGCGAACAGAAAAATAAACATGGCTGCGGCGAGCGCTAGCAGGGCAGGCCAGTTGAGCGCCATGTTTGGGGCGCGGGCTAACAAGGCTAGAGTTACGAAAATCGTCGTGGCTGCTAAAACCAGGAGATAGTCGAGCCAGGTTCTGGAAGGCTGAGGTGCGGGCTGGCCGGTTGGATCGCTTGAGTTGTTCGCATCGCTGCCTGAGAGACCGGCCTCTACGTAGCTGGCATCGACCTTGTAGCGCTGGCCTTCGCGATCGGCGGCTTGCTTCCAGCGAGCGTGTTCTTTACCGGTGACGCTGGAGAGAGCGATGGCTCCGGCGCCTGCGGCCATCAAGAGAGAGCCGCCTATCACTTGCGCGTAGAGTGACGTACTCAGACCGCGCAGCTCTCCGAATACCAGGATGCCCCAAAGCAGGCCCCAGAGTTGATTTGTGTTGGAGAGCGGAATGCCGCGACTGATGCCGATGTATTTCGCGGCGTACTGTTGAAATGAATCGCCGATGACCCAGACGAAGCCGCCTAACATGAGCCAGAAGAGGACGGGCTTGGCTAGGTCGAGTTGATGCGCGAGAGCGTCGGGGCCGCCGCCGTAGGCGAGTGCAAGAGTCAGCATCATGCCCAATTCGCCGATGGTGAAGAACGCGATAAAGGAGAGGGGATTCATGCCTGTTAGGTAGGCTTTGCGATAGGGGACGTACATGGTGCCCCAGAGAACGCCTGCGCTGAGCGCGGCGAGAATTCCGCGGAGTGGATGTTCGGCGGGGCTTTGCGCGGAGGAGGCGAAGGCGAGGAGCGTTGCACCTGCGAACATGAGGAGTGCGCCGCCGAGGACGGTAAGCCAGCGAATTTTGCCGGCGTCGCGCAACTCGTTGAAGAGAAGATAGCCCCAGAAGATGCCGAGCAGGCTGTTGATGTTCCAGAGAGGGAAGGCGATGCTGAGGCCAATGTCGCGAATGGCGAAGATGGTGAGTGTGTTAGCTACAGCCCAGAGGCAGCCGGCGAGTATTCCCCAGACGATCAGGTGAGGGGCTTGGCGAATGTCGAGGCGCATTTGGCCGGTACCACGGATGAGCGCAGGCAAGCTCCAGCGCGCGAGGAAGACGCCGAGAACCATCAAGAGCGAGACGATGAGCGGCGAGACGCCAAGTTTCACCAATTTTGTTGGAGCTTCCGCGGCGCCTAGCCATGCACCTGCACCAAAGCCGCAGAGAATTCCCACGAGTTGCAATTTGCGGAGGCGGGCGGATTCGATGGATGGCGAGATCATTTTTGTGGCGGAGGATTCCACACGGGGCTCAGCGAATCCAATGGAGCACGACTAGTCCCGCGAGCAAGACGATGGCCGGGACCCAGAAGTGAACATCGGTGAAAATCATGGTCCAGACGCCGGCGGACTTCGGAGCTGCCTTTTCTTCAGCCATAAGCTTGCCTAGATGCTGATCGTGTAATCAGGATGCAATCTGAGATGTGTGAGCGCACTTTCGCGAGTCCTTCTTATCACAGATTAGGCGGATCGGAAGGAAGTCAGTGAGTCGGTTTCATCTTGACTCATGTGGCTGTAAGATTGTCGCGATTGGAAGGTTGGGAGCCGGGGAGGAAATACAAATGTTGCGATTTGCTGCAAGTGTGTTCGCGCTGTTGATGGCGTGCGTGTGTTTGGCGGATGAGAATCCGCCCTTGCTTTTGCATCAGCCGACGATTAACGCGACGCAGATCGTATTTGTCTATGCCGGAGATTTGTGGAGCGTGCCGCGAGCGGGCGGCGTAGCGCAACGGCTCACGGCGGGGACCGGAACAGCGTCACGGCCAGTCTTTTCGCCGGATGGCAGCGAGATCGCGTTTACGGGCAATTACGATGGAAATGCGGATGTTTATGTGATTCCTGCGAGCGGGGGCACGCCGCGGCGGCTCACGTATCATCCGGCGGCGGACGAAGTCGTGGGATGGGCGCGCGACGGGAAGTCGGTGCTATTCGCTTCGGAGCGAAACAGCTATTCCTTTTTCAACCGGCTTTTTACCATTTCGCGCGAAGGTGGTTTTCCGATCGAACTGCCGCTACCCGGTGGCGCTGAGGGTTCGTACTCCCCGGACGGCAAAGAAATTGCCTACGTGCCGCTGGACCATGCGTTTGAAATCTGGAAACGGTATGGCGGTGGAAGAACATCGCCGGTGTGGATTGCGCGGCTCTCGGATTCAAGTGTGACGAAGGTGCCGCGGGAGAATTCGAACGACTTCAATCCGATGTGGGTGGACCAACGCGTATTTTTTCTTTCGGACCGTAACGGACCGATGTCGCTGTTCAGTTATGACACGAAGACAAAGAGCGTGACGGTTGCGTTGAAAAATGATGGGCTCGATTTTAAGTACGCGAGTGCGGGACCGGATGCAATTGCCATCGAGCAGTTTGGCGCGATTTGGCTTTACGACTTGAAGACTGGCGCTGCACACAAAGTCGACATTCGCATTGCGGGGGACCTGCCGCAGCTGCGGCCGCGGTATGAAAATGTGGCGAATCGCATTCGCAACGCGGACGTCTCGCCGACGGGACTGAGAGCGGTGTTCGAAGCGCGCGGAGAAATACTTACAGTGCCCGCCGAAAAAGGTGACATACGCAACCTGACGAACACGCCCGGAGCGGATGAACGGTATCCGGCATGGTCACCGGACGGAAAGAGCATCGCGTATTTTTCGGATGACTCGGGCGAAGAAGCTTTGTACGTGAAGAACCAGAATGGCCAGGGAGAAGCGCAAAAGTTCGATCTCGGAACGCCGGGGTCGTTTTTCTTTTTTCCGACGTGGTCGCCGGACAGCAAGAAGATTGCGTACACGGACAAGCGACTAAACCTATGGTACATGGACCTCGAAAAGAAAACGCCGGTGAAAGTTTTTCATGACCGGTTCACGGGTCCGGAGCAAATATTCCAGGCGGCTTGGTCGCCGGACAGCAAATGGCTGGCGTACACGCAACAGGAAGTGAGCCACATGCGCTCGGTGTTTCTGTATTCGCTGGAAACGGCGAAGAGCGAGCGGGTGACGGACGCGATGAGCGATTCAGTTTCGCCGGTCTTTGATAAGGGCGGAAAATATCTCTATTTTCTTTCCAGCACGGATGCGGGGCCGACGAAGGATACATCGATGTTGAGCTACGACCGGCCGGTCACAAGCAACGTTTACATTGTGGTCCTGCGCAAGGATTTGCCATCGCCGCTCGCGCCTTTAAGCGATGAAGAAGGGGAAGAGAAGACAGACGCGGCAAAGACAGATGCGGCCAAAACCGGAGGCGCGGAAAAAGAAAAAGAGAAGCCGCCCGCGGTTGTGAAAGTGGACTTCGAAAAGATTGGGCAGCGGATTTTGGCGATGCCGATTCCGGCGAGGAACTACACGGAATTGAAAACAGGGAAAGAAGGAGCGTTGTTTCTTGTGGAAGGGCCGCTGGTTCAGCCGTTAAACGGACCGGAGACACTCACCGCGCATCGTTTTGAGTTGAAGACTCGCAGGACTGACAAGTTGCTTGAAAACGTTCTGGCTTTTTATGTCTCGGCGGATGGCGAGAAGCTACTCTACCGGCACGCCAGTGCGCCGCAACCTGGAGGAACAGTTCCGGCGCAAGTCTGGGCGATTGCGCCTCTTCCGGCTGCACCTTTGCCGGGAGCGCCGGGTACGGGCAATTCTTCAGGAGCGCCCGTCGGCGCAAAGACTCTGAATCTTACGGCGATGGACGTGCGCATCGAGCCGGCGGTCGAGTGGAAAGAGATGTATCACGAGGCGTTCCGGATCGAGCGCGACTTCTTTTATGACCCGGGATTTCATGGGTTGGATTTGGCGGCGCAGAAGAAAAAATTCGCAGCGTACTTGCCGGGAGTAGCGTCCCGGGATGATCTGAACTACATCTTTAAGGAGACGATGGGCGACTTGACTGTGGGGCATCTATTCGTCCGCGGCGGCGATGGTCCGGAAATGAAACGCATTCCTGTTGGGCTTCTCGGCGCGGACTACAAAATCGAAAATGGACGCTATCGATTTTCGCACGTCTACGACGGCGAGAATTGGAATCCGCAATTGCATGCGCCGCTGACGCAGCCGGGAGTTAACGTTGTGGAAGGCGAGTATTTGCTGGCAGTAAATGGACACGAGGTGCACGGCAGCGACAACGTCTACAGTTTTTTTGAGGAGACGGCAGGGAAGTCCGTGATGTTGCGCGTCGGACCGAATGCGGACGGCAGCGGCTCGCGCGAAGTGAGCGTGGTTCCGGTCGAAAACGAGATGGGACTGCGCGAGTTGGCATGGGTGGAAAGCAATCGCCGCAAAGTGGACCAGCTCAGCAATGGAAAGCTGGCGTATATCTACTTGCCGGATACGGCGAGCGGCGGATACACCTACTTCAACCGGTATTTCTTTTCCCAGGCTGGCAAGGATGGAGCGGTCGTCGACGAACGCTTCAACGGCGGCGGGACGAACACGGATTACATCCTCGATTATCTGCGGCGCACGCTGATGAATTACCGCACGACGCGAGACGGCGAAGATATGACCACACCGGTGAGCCTCATTCAGGGACCGAAGGCCATGATCATCAATGAATATGCAGGCTCCGGCGGCGATGCCATGCCGTGGCATTTCCGGCAAGCTAAGGTAGGCATTTTGGTGGGCAAACGTACCTGGGGAGGTTTAGTGGGATTTTTCGGCCCTGGCGAGTCGCTGATGGATGGAGGAATCGTAACCGCACCGAGCCGCGGATTCTGGACACCGAACAACGATTGGGAAGTGGAGAATCACGGCATTGCGCCGGACGTCGAGATAGAACAAGATCCCAAGGCGGTGCGCGAAGGGCACGATCCACAACTCGAAAAAGCAGTTTCCTTGCTGCTCGCGGACTTGGAAAAGAATCCGCTGCCAAAATACAAAAAGCCGCCTTATCCGAACTATCATAAGAACAGCGAGAGCACGACGGCGGCTCCAAACAACTGACAGGGAAGACGACAGCTTCTATAACCGGCCAGTGTGGAGATGGGCGGGGCCCTTCAAGGCTCCCTTCGTTCCTCAGGGCAAGCAGGGTAAACAAGCCCCGCCCCTACAAACGGAATTTGTTGAATGACTGCCGCTGAAACTTTCCTGTACTCCGGGGCGTAGAACTGAGCAAGGAGCAGTGTTGATGAGGCGGCGAGTGCCCCTGAGGGAACCGGTCGGCGTGGCGCTCGAGACACTCGTGGCGCACAAGATGCGCTCGTTTCTGATGCTGCTGGGGATCATTCTTTCCGTCGCGACGCTTATCGTGGTTATTGCGCTGATTTCCGGTGTCAATCAATACATCGCTAACAAGGTCGCCAATCTGGGGTCGAATGCGTTCACGGTGATGCGCTACCCGATCATCACGGAGATGGAAGAGATGGTTAAGGCGATGCGCCGCAACAAACTTGTAACTTGGGACGACTATGAGGCGCTGCGCGAGAACCTGAAGCTGCCGCAGCGTGTCGGCGCGGAGGTTTGGAGTTCGGGGAAATCCCGCGTGGGTTCGCTCACCATTCAGGACACCAGCATCCGCGGGGTATCCGCCAACATGGGCGACATTGATGCACAAGAAATGTCTGACGGCCGCTACATCACTGAAGCGGATGAGAACAGCAGGGCGATGGTGGCGGTGATCGGTGCGGATTTGGCGACCAAGCTTTTTCCAAGCCTGGACCCAGTGGGCCACGAAGTGATGTTGGATAACCGGCCGTTCATCGTGGTCGGCGTTGCAAAGGCAGTCGGGACGGTACTCGGGCAATCGCGGGATAACTTCGCGTATATTCCAGCGGAGACGTATATCAAGATATATGGAGCGTACGACGGGATTTGGATCAACGTGCAGGCGCGCGGAGCGGAGTGGATGGACCGCACGCAGGACGAAACGCGAGTGCTGATGCGCGCGCGGCGTCACCTGAGCCCGAATGATACCGACTCTTTTGGGATTCTCGACTCCGAGACACTGATGAAGCTTTGGAATCAGCTAACAGGAGTGATCGCCATGGCGATGGTCGGAGTCGTTTCTGTGTTCCTGGTGATCGGTGGAGTGGTGATCATGAACGTGATGCTGGCCACGGTCACGGAGCGCACGCGCGAAATTGGCATTCGCAAAGCACTGGGCGCGAGCCGGCGGGACATCCTTATGCAGTTCCTAGTGGAAGCGTGTGTGATGTCGGCCATGGGCGGAACCATCGGCGTGGTAATCGCTTACGGGATATGTCTGCTGGCAAAAGCGACCACGTCCATTCCAATGCATGTGCCCATTTCCGCCGTCATTATCGCGGAACTCATCTCGGCGGCTGTGGGGATTTTCTTTGGTGTTTATCCAGCGCGAAAAGCGGCCATGTTGGAGCCGATCGAAGCGCTGCGGACAGAGATCTAGAAGGAAAGTAAATCACAATGGGAATGGCGCTTAGCGAAAACGCTCAGATGGCTCTCACGACGTTGCGTGAGAACAAGATGCGGTCTTTTCTAACCGTGCTCGGCGTCGTGATAGGGATCACTGCGCTGCTGTCCGTTGTCGCGGTTTTGATGGGTGTGTACAACGACATAAACGCTTTTTTGGGTGATTTTGGTTCGGATACCCTCTTTGTTTT
>Ga0210391_10002066_pt1 | contig 17580 bp, 10 predicted proteins | sample IncBWC12OmetaG_FD_160573 | JGI IMG/M metagenome (GOLD analysis project Ga0210391, IMG submission 160573) | Forest soil microbial communities from Barre Woods Harvard Forest LTER site, Petersham, Massachusetts, United States - Inc-BW-C-12-O ... | reverse complement strand
GAGGCAACACGCCGTGGTGGCGAGCTGCATCTGCGCAGTCGCCGCATCCGCCGAGCGCACAGCGTGGGCCGCCTGGAGCGTGCGAGCGCCGGCGCGCGCGGGATCGCCGAGCTCGTGGCCAAGAAACGACATCAGGTAAAACGCGCGCGACACCTCCGCGTGCATCCCGAGCCGCTCGGCCGCCGACACGACCCGCAGGAGTTCGGCGTCGAGCTCGTGCGCCCGCCGCAGCCACTGGTTCGAGTGAACCTGGACGGCGAGAAGACCGAGGCGTAGGCGGAGCGCGAGCTCGGGCGCGAGCTGGCCGACGTGCTGCAAACCGCTTCCGGCGAGGCGGTTCGCGTCTGCGTGGGCCAGAAGGCGCAGGGACCGCTCCGCCGCGGCGAGATACGATCGGGCCGCGAGCTCGCTGTCACCGCCCATGGCCGCGTGGTGGGCGACATCGCCCGCAAGCAGTCCTTCTGGGTCGGCGGCGCGGCCCAAGGTCCGTGCAATCTGCAGGTGTACCCAGCGCCGGCGTGGTTCGCTGAGCGCACGGTATGCCGCGCGGCGAACCAGGTCGTGTGCGAAGTCGTACCCGGCGACCCCCGGTTCCGCCCCCGCGACGCGGAGCACGCCGTGCCGTTCGAGGTCCTCGACCGCCGCAAAGAGTTCACGGCCCTCGAACGGAGTCACCGACGCGAGGGTATCGAACGTGAATGCGCGCCCGAGCGCGGCAGCCCAGGGCAACACCTCGGACGCCCGCTCCTCGAGCCGCGCGAGCCGATCGGCGATGAGGCCGTCGAGGGTCCGGTGGGGCGCCGCGGCGTCGTCGGGCGGCTCCGATCGGCGCGCCATGACCCGCGCGAGCTCGAGCGAGAAGAGGGGATTGCCGCCGCCGTCGACGAAGACGCGTCCGGCGTCCACGTCCACGTGCACCGCACGCACGAGCGCCGCGGTCTCGGCGGCGTCGAGCGGCGCGAGGTCGAAGCGCGCCAGGCGTCCCTCGCGCCCGAGACCGCGCACGAGCGCCCGCAGGGGCGGGTTGTCGTCCATTTCGGCCGCGCGCGCGGCGCAAGCGAGCAGCACCCGGGTGCCTGTGAGGCTCCGCGCGAGGTAATGGAGGAGGCCCACGGATGCTTCGTCGAGCCATTGGACGTCGTCGAGCCCCACGATGAGCGGGGTGGCATCCGCTCGGCGCCGCAAGAGAGCCCCCACGGCGTCGAACAGGCGGTTCCGATCGGCCTCGGGCCGCGGTGTACGGGGTTCGGCCGGGAGCGGTCCGATCTCGCCGCGCAGGACGTCGTCGAGCGCGCCGTCCGGGCCGGAGCGTAGCGCGTCGATCCATGCGCCGTACGGGCGAATCATTTCCGCTTCGAACGCGCGCCCGGTGAGCGCCGCGCCGCCGTGGGCGATCATTTGATCGACTGCATCGGTCAGGACCCGCGTCTTGCCGATGCCGGGCTCTCCCGCGAAGAGGAGGAGGGCGCGCGGACGGCCTTGCACGGCGTCGGACACGGCGCGGGCGATCTGCGCGCGCTCGGCCGAACGGCCCACGAACGGGACCGAGTGCGATGGTGCGGCGGAGGCCTGCGCGACCGGCGTCTTCGCGGACGCGCAGAACGGAGCTGTCGCATCGGGGGTCGCCTCCGCAGCCCGCGCCGCCGCTGTCGATGCGCGCGAGCCCACGAGCGCGCGGGCCGCTTCGAGTTCGCGTGACGGGCCGCGCCCCAACTGCGATTGAAGCATCCGGCGGCAGCTTTCGTACTGCTTGAGGGCATCGCGCGGACGTCCGAGCTCGTCGAGAAGGCGGAGCACAGCGATGTGCCCGGCCTCGGCGAGCGGGTCGGTCGCCACCCAAACGCGCGCATGGCGCAGTGCTTCCTCGGGCGCGCCGCCGAGCCGCTCGATGAGCGCGGCAAGAATCTCACTGCGGAGCTTGCGGGCGGCTTCTCGTTCGGCGATGCACCATTCGTGGTAGCGGTAGCAATCCGGGAGTTCGAGGCCCTCGAGGAGCTCGCCGCGGAACGACGCTGCCGTGGCTCGCAGCGCGTCGAGCGAAGCGCTCGCCAGCGCCGCGTGCCCTTCGCGCGCCGCGAGCAGGTCCACGGAGGCTCCTCGGGGCTCGAACGTCACGTGCTCGCGGTCGGCCGTGATGCGCGTAGTCTGCTCGTCGTCGACGAGCGGCCTGGCCTTCGTGAGGCTCCAGCGCAGGGCCGCGCGCGGGTCGTCCGGTCCTTCCCAGAACAGCTCGCAGAGCCGCTGCCGTGTGTGCATCCGGGTGCTGGCCACGACGAGGTACCCGATGAGCGCGCGCGTCTTTTTGGACGCCGGCAAAGGCGCGACGTTGCCGCCGCGAATGATCTGCAGCTCACCGAGCACGCGGATTTCGAGGGGCGGAAGCACGGCCGACCGCAGGGTTCCGCATTGTCGCGCGCGGGACAAGGAGCGTTCGCGCCCCGGTTGTCCAATGACCTGCGAAACGGCCCATGACGCGGAAAAGATCCGGCGCCGGAGCCGGCGTCCGCTTCGGCCGCACCTCCCCCGGCCCATATCGCTCGCCCGGAATTGATTGTAAGCTCGCGGAGTCGCGCATTCGGCGGACTCCTGTGATTTTCCAGCCGCGCCTGCGCTCGACAACGTGAGAAGCCCATGACTAGCCGACGCCTTCTTTCCATCGTCCGCCTCGCGCCTCTTCCGCTGGCCGTCGCTTGTTCCAGCGGATCGAACGGACCCGGCTCTTCGACGAGTGGGAGTGCGGGCACCGGCTCCGGCGCAACGAGCGGTGCCACGACCGGAACCGGGGGGGGCTCGGGGTCGGCCAGCACGGGCTCGAGTGGCGCGACGGGCGGCGGAGGCACGGGCGCCGGCACCGGAAGCACCGGATCCAGCGGCGGCACCGGCGCAAGCGGCGGAGCGGGCGCAAGCGGCGGATCGGGGGCGAGCGGCAGCGCGGGTAGCGGCGCGGGAACGAGCGGCGCTGCGGCCCGCGATGGCGGGTCGGCGACGGACGGCGGCGACGCCGGGGCCGCGACCGGTGACGGAGGCGGCGCGATCCTGCCCACCAACGTTGCCGGCACCGAGAAATACCAATTCACCTTCGGCGACGTCGTGTTCGAGGTGGACCAGAGCTTTGGCGCCCGAGTCGACACGCTGTCCGTCAGCGGAACGAACCTCGTCGAGCCGCCGGTCACGGATCCGACGCAGTGGGGATCCACGTTTTGGACGAGCCCGCGGAGCGAATGGCAGCCGATGACCTGGCCGCCGCCGGCCTCCATCGACCAGAACCCCTACGACGGCGGCCCGATGGGCAGTCACTTGGTCGTATCGAGCAGCGTCGATCCGACGATGGGAATCAGCGTCGACAAGGACTACTCGGTCGACGGCGCCTCCGGCTGGATCCACATCGCGTACACCATCCACGTCACGACCGCGTTCAAGTGCGCGCCGTGGGAAGACACGCGCGTACCGCGCGGCGGAATCGCCTTCTTTCCGGCGGGCACGGTGCTCGATGCGGGACCCACGATGTTGACCACGACGGGCGGCGCCGTGTGGTTCGACGACACGGCGATGACTGCGACGAGCCCGGACGGCAGCAAAGCGATCGGCGACGCGATGGGAGGGTGGTCCGCGTATGCCGTGAAAGGCATTCTCTTCCTGAAGAAGTTCACCGACGTCCCGGTCAGCGGCCTCGCACCCGGCGAGGGCGACGTCGACATCTATCCGGGGCCCGGCTTCTTGGAAGTCGAAGCAGAGGGCACATACACCTCGATCCCCGCCAACGGCAGCCTGTCTTGGAGCACCCAGTGGCGCGTGGCGAAGATTCCGTCGTCGGTCACCGTGGCCGCAGGCAGCGCCACGCTTCTGAGCTTCGCGCAGCAACAAGCCGCGATGTGATCGCGCCGGCCCGAACGCGCCGAGCCGCAAGCGGGTGGGGCGATCCGTTGCGACCCCTCGGATAGGCTACGCTCGAGGGGATGCGCCTCTCGCGCCCGGCCGTGATCGCCTTCGGGTTGGCCTTCGCGTTCGCGCCGGCCTGCAGCCGTTCGGCGCTGGAGGAGGAGGTCGCCGGCGATCCCATGGCCGCTGACGCTGCATCCTCCGAGGCACCTCCGGGCGACGCGTTCGTCGACACGGGCACGCCGTGTGGTCGCGGAGTCCTTTGCGGCAGCACGACGACGTGCCCCGCGGGCGAACAGCTCTGCAACGTGGGCTGTCCGGAGCGACAGAACTTTGCGCCCCCGGTTTGCATGGCCGGTCCGTGTCCAGGGAGCGTGTGTCCCACGGCCTCCGGCGACGCTGCATCGCGCTGAACGCCGTCGTCGAGGTCAGCGCCGTTCGCGCGCCAGGCGCTCCCCGCGCGTCGATGCGCGGGGCTTCGGGCCGTCACGTGGCCGCTTTGATCACCGTGTCCCAGGTGCGCGTCGTCACGTCCTTCCCGAAGGTCTTCTCGATGAGCGCCATGAACACCGGTCCACGCGGTCCGGGCACATAGGCGCTGAACACCGTCGTCCCATCGACGACGAGAATCCGCGCGTCGACGGCTCGCACGAAGGTGCCGAAGGCCCCGCCGAGGGTCTTTTCCAACGTTTCATGCCCTCGTGGGTAGACCCGCGTGGCAGGCCCCAGCAAGGGCGTGGGCGAAGCCGGCCCTTTCGCGTCGTCTACGTGAGCACCTCGCCTGGCGTGCTCTCGCGCGGAACGCGGATCAGGAGAACGCTCGCGTGGAGACCTTTGATGATTTTCTCGGCATTCGTACGGAGGATGGTCTGCTTTGCCTCTGCGCCGAGAATGACGAGCGTCGCGTCGACCGCCTTGGCGGCGTTGACGACGTCCTGCGCGATTTCGTTGCCGACGCGCGCGTGCACGCGCACTTCATGACTTCGCCCCGGGAAGACGTTCTCCACGAACCGCTGCAAGCGCCCTTGCGCCTCTCCGGTAAGGCCGGGAGCGTTCTCGTTCGCGCCTACGCCAGCGAGGAATCGGTCATTTTCGCTCGATTCGGTCAGATGAAATAGATGAATCTCGGAGCCGTATCGCTCTCGAAATTCGAATGCGAGCGCGAGCGCGCGGCGCGAGCTCTCATAGAAATCGATCGGAACGAGAATTCGTTGAAAGAGCTCGTTCGTGGCGAAAGCGAACGAGTCGGGGACTGCGGCTTTCGTTTGCATGGTCTCGGGATCATGGAGCTGGCGAGCCTCGTCGCAAGCGCGAGGCGCTTTGCCACGCCCTACGATCGAAGCGACGCCGTCAAAGCGCTCCAGCTGCGCCCACGGTTCCGGTCGTGCCCATCCCGGAGAGTGTTCCGGCGGTGCCTGTCGTCCCGGAGAGTGTTCCCGCGGTGCCTGTCGTCCCGGAGAGTGTTCCGGCGGTGCCTGTCGTCCCGGAGAGTGTTCCGGCGGTGCCCGCGACGCTGCCGGTCGTTCCGGCGGTGCCCGCGACGCTGCCCGTGGTCCCCGTCAGACCGGCGGAAGTGCCCGACGCTCCGGTGTTCCCGGCGACGTCGCCCGTCGAATTGCCCGCGGTTCCCGAAGCCGTGCCGGAGCCCGCGACGGGGCCGCCGATTGGCGGTCCACCGTCGGATCCGCAGGCCGCCAATCCGATCGCGAACGTGGCACCGAAGGCAACGAGACCGGGAAGAGCCAGATCATAGAGTCGCAAGAAGACGCTGCGTTCCGCCATCTTCCCCTGATAAGCGAGCGCCGTGCCGGCGTCCCCGCGTCGGGTGTCCGGTTCGCCCGCCGCGCTTTCGAGGGTGCGTCGCACCGAGATCCCGAAAGCGTGTCGCGAGAACGTTGGCAATGCCCGCGTCGTAGCAAAATCCCACGACGCCGAGGGGGCCGTTGCTTTTTGGCAGGCGACATCAGGGCGCGTTTTCTCCCGCGTTTCAAGCGGCGCCAGCGGCGCGCGCTTTCGCTTGCAGAACCCGGTTTCCGGGACGATGCTGCCGCCCGGGCCGCTGTGGCGCAGCGAGAGGCATGGAAACAACGCGAGACGCCGCTCGAGCCTCGGGGCCTGCGCGCCTTTCGGCCCGGCCGTGCTCCGCGCGGCCCCACGGGCCCGCGGGCTTCCGCGGGGCGGCGCATGTGGGTGTGGGCGCGGCGAATTGGCGTGGGCTTCGGCGTGCTGCTCCTGCTTTTGATCGGCGCGGTCGCGCTCCTTCTTCATTCTCTCGATCAACCTTGGTGCAAGCGGCGGATTCAGGCTCTCGCGCAATCGGCCGCGGGAGTCGCCGTCGATTACCGCAGCGTGCGCGTCAATCCGTTCGCGGGCGCGACGATTGACGACCTCGTGGTGCGATCGCCGGTGGAGGTGGCCGGGTTCGCGCCGGATCTATTGCGTGTCGAACACGTGGCGGCTCGGTGGTCTCTCAAGACGCTGTTCTTCCGCAACGGGCCGATGCTTTCGGACCTCGCGATCCACGGCCTCGTGTTGAACGTCGTCATGGATGAGCATGGGCGCACGACGTTCGACGCATTCCCGCCCTCACCGCCCTCGCCGCCGACCCCGTTGTCGCACCTCGGGGCGACGATCTTCGCGGGGGCGCCGCCGGTGGGCCGCGTCGCGATCGACGGTGTGAAGCTCACCCTCATTCGAACCGAAGGAGGGAACGCGCTCGACCGGTTCGATCTCCGCGGTCTCGGTGCGGCACTGGCTCTCACCGCGGCGAAGGGAAAGGCGAGCTGGCAATTGCAGGGGGAGCTCGGCCGGGAGGACTCGCCGCTCGACCTCGAGCTCACCCGCACGCAAGGCGATGCCGAGCTTGCCGCTGCGCGCGCGCATTTCTGGTTCTCCGCCGATGCGGGGGCGACTTCGATCGCGGTGGCTCTCGATTTGCGCATGCTCGATCAATCCTTCGCGACGCACGTGTCCGCCGATCATTGGCTCCACGCGGAGGGCGGCGCGCAGTTCGATGCCGCGGGGCAGCGCGTGCTCGTCTCCGTGGATCGCGCCGAGGCGGGCGATGGCGCCGTCAGCGCGCGGGGCCACGCGGAGCTCGCGGATCGAGGGGCCTTCTTCGTACGTGGCGCGGACGTCGATCTCGACGTGGCGCGATGGCTCCAATGGGTTCCGGCGAGCTTGGTCCCAGTGACCGCCGGCACCGCGCGCTTGCGAGCCCACGTGGAGAATCTCGCTGTGGATTCCCCGTTCCGGTTGTCGCCCGGGAGCAAGGCGGTGGTGGAGGCCGATCTCGCCGATGTCGACCTTCGCGGACCGCCGGGACCGCTGCACGTCGACAAGGCCGGCCTCTCGATTCACGCGGGTGCGGACGACGCGGCGCTCGCCGTCCAGGGACGGCTCGACATCGGGCAGGTGGCATGGGGCGCGGGCGATGGTGCGATCGTCGCGGACGGTGTTGGGCTCGACCTCGACGGAAAGGAGTCTCCGGAGGGTGCGATCACAGGGCACGCCGGACTCCAGTTCGCTCGCTTCGCGCAGGGGCGCGCGATCGAGGCCACGACGGGAACCGTGGGGGCCGACGTCCAGGGCCTTGCGATCGACACGAAGAACCCGCTCGGCTCGCGCGGCGGGATTCGCGTTGCGGTTGCATGCGACGGCCTCGATGTCCGCGAGGGCGCCATGCCATCGCGGCTCCAGGGGCTCAGCGTGCAAGCGGAGACGGACCTCCACGGCGGCGCTCCCTACGCGATTCAGGTCGATGCCGTAACGGCGCGCGTGCGTGCGAAGAACAAGGCCGGTGCCGACCTCGCGGACGTGAAGGCACACGTGAGCCTTCGCGCGCACGACGTCACCCCCGATCTTGCGCATCCCGAAGCGTCTCGAGGTACCGCCGACATTTCGCTCACGTTGGGCAACGTCGAAGGTTCGCTTCTCGCCACGAAAGAACCAGAGGCGGTCGATTTCGAGGTCCGCGCGGGGGCGCCGACTCTCGGCCAGCTCAAGCCGTTTCTGCCGGCGGCGCTGCTGAAGGAAGCGCCGTGGGAGCGGATGGGTCTCACGCTCCATTCGAAAGGACGCGTCGCGAACCTGGGGGGTGCCTGGCCGGAGATCGCCCACGCGACGGAGGTCACCCTCGCGCAGCCTGCGTTCGGCAACCTGTCGGCGCAATCGGCGACGCTGACGCTCGCGTCGCACGGGACGGCGCTCGTTCATCAGGCCGATCTGGACCTGCGAGCCAAGGGGTTGTCGCTCGGATCGGGCGACGCCAAAGACGATCACGTGTCGCTCTCGGCGAGCGTGGACCGCGAAAAAGCGTCGCTGCAATTCAAGCTTGCGACCGAGGGCCGCGCGGCGAGCCATCTCGCCGGGTCGCTCGCGTTCGAACCGTCGAGGCGCGCGCTGCTCTACGGGATCGACGGCAACGTCGGAACTCTGGCCGCGGTCGCCCCTCTCGTCGCCAGTGTGCGCGGCCTCGAGGGATTCGACGTCTCGGCGCTGGGCATCGAAATCTCCGCGCACGGGGCGCTCCTCGGCGTTCTGCGGAGCGTAGGGCGCGACGGGACCGCGGCGTTCGAGGCGAACCCCGCGCGGACGGCCGCGGTCGAGGGCAAGGCCGAGCTCCGGCTCACGCACTTCCGTTGGGCGAAGGGCGACGTTGCGATCCTGACGCCGTCCGTCACCTGGCACGGCGACATGGGCGTCGCCTCGGGGCGGAGAACTCTCGAGAGCCATATCGACACCGGCACGCTCCACCTCGATCTCGGTACGCGCGACGTCGATCTCAACGGGATCGAAGACGAAGCGAAAATCGCGGTCGGTGGCGATCTCGCGGACCCCGAGATCGAGCTCACCCAGCGAGTGGCCGTGAAGGCCGTCGCGCAAACCGTGGTGCCGCTTTACCCCCTCGGTGACCTGTCGTTTGCGGTGTCCGCCGAGCGCGGCTCCGACGGCGTGATCCACATCGCGAATCTCCGCGTCGCGAACGGGCTCGGAGGCACGGCGCTCGAGGCGAACGGCAATATCGATCTCGGCGAGGGCCGGCGGACCCTTTCGGTATCGACGTCGCTCACCCAGGACTTGCCGAACCTCTCCACCATTCCAGAGCGCTTCCAAGGGCGCGGGCGGATCGGCGTGGAGGCCGGTGTGACATCGCCGGACCTGATCCACTACCGCGTGCGCGCAACGGTGAAGGAGGACGACGTCAACATCACGTCGCGTCGCTACGGGCTCGAAGTGCAATCCATGAACGGGCAAGTGCCGATCAGCGCCGCCATCGAAGTGGGGCCGCACGGGGTGGCGCTGACGCGGAGCGAGAAGGAGAGCCCTTACTCGATGCTCCGCTTCGCCGATCAGCATCCGCTCCTCGCCCGCAGCGGCTTTCTCTCGATTGCCAGCATCAAGACGCCGTTCGTGACGATCGCTCCGCTCGTCGGCAACCTCGAGATCGAACAGAATCTGTTCTCGCTACGGCAATTCGAAATGGGCGTGCGCGGGGGCCGGATCACGGGGCAATGCGGCCTCGATTGGGACGGGCCGCGATCGACGCTCGAAGTGCACGTACGCGCGAGTGGCGTGCAGTCGTCGCACGGCGAGCCGTTCGACGGCAACATCGCCGTCGCGCTGTCGGCGGCGGATCGAACGATCGAGGGCCGCGCCGAGATTCTCCGGATCGGGCCGCGCCACCTGCTGGATTTACTGGACCTGCAGGATCCGCTGCACGTCGACCCGGCCATGAACCGCGTTCGCTGGGCGCTGTCGTTCGGGTATCCCGACAACCTGCGGCTCACGTTCGACCACGGCTTTGCCAGCGCGCACCTCGAGCTCGGGGGTCTGGCGCGGCTCATCAGCATCAGCGATATCCGGGGGATTCCGATGGGGCCCATCGTCGACAAAATGCTCGCGCCGGTTCTCGATGGGCCGGAGGCGAAGGAGACGCCGTGAAAACTGCCGCCGCTTGGCCGCTGGGAATGTTCTCGTTGGCGGTGGCGTTGACCGCCGCCACGCCGACGCTCGTGGGTTGCGTGAAGGCACCCGAGATCGTGATGGTCGATCGCGCGACCGCCCTCCAACAACAGGCGTCCGGATCGTTCGACGAGCTCGAAGCGCGGCTCGATCGGGCGGCGATCGAGCCGCGCCCCGTGCCCCTCACGGCGGACCAGCTCGAGGCGCTGGGGATTCGGCCGGCGCCTCTCGTCGACGAGAGCGACCTCACCGACGCCGACCGGCTCGACGGATTTCTCACGCAGCACTGCGTCGGGGAAGGCAAGGACGGCCTCCTCGTCGACACGCGTGAAGCATGCCGCGGCGGCGCCGATGCCGACGAAGTCGACACGCTCGTCGAGCGCGTGAACCGCGCGCGCCGGCAGCTCTGGCACTGGATGCACGAGCAGAGAGGCGATCTCGCGGAGAGCGATCTGCGGCGTGAATGGCACGAGAATCACGTGCGCAATGCGGCGTGCGCGGCGTGGCTCGAAGGAGCCGACGGCAAGTGGGCGGCGAAGTCGTGTTGAAACGGGTGCTCGCCGTCATCGTGCTCGCCGCGCTCGGGCTCTTCACGTCGCCGAGCGCAGCCGCGGACAACCGCGACGACGACGATCTCTATCGACCCACGCGCTTGACGGTGGGCGTCGCGGACGATCTCTTGGGGCAGCTCGCTCCGGGCGGGAAGACTCTCTACTTCGTTTCGAACCGCAATACCGCAAACCAGATCTTCGTGCAGAACGTCGCGGACGGGCGCGCCCGCCAGTTGTTCGACGACGGCGCGGACGTCACGTGGCCGCGCGTCAGCCCCGACGGCCGATCGCTTCTCTACATTTCGTTTCGCGATAGCGCCTCGGGGCAGTTGTGCGTGCGGCACCTGCCCGAGGCCGACGGACGTCTCTGCCTGGCCGACGCGGCGGCGGCCCTGCAGGCCGAGTGGATCGACAACACGCGGATCGCGCTCGTGGCGCGCCAATCGGTCGAGGGCGATCTGCGCGTTCTCTCGGTGAGCGTCGGCGGAACGCTCGCGGCGAGTCCGCTGCTCGATCGCAACATCACGAGCCCGGCGATTTCGCCCGACGGACGATGGCTCGTGTACGTCCCGGTTGCGCGTACGGTCCAGACCGTGGGGCCTGCCTTCTCTGCGCACGCGGGACAGAACCTCGAGGCGGTTCCCATCGCTGGCGCCGCCGGTGCGACGCCGGTGAAGCTCGCGGTCGATCTTCCCGGCCAGACCGGGCAGCCGGCGTTCGCGCGCGACGGTCGCTCGCTCTATCTCGTCCAGTTTTTTTCGGACACCAACCATGACGGCACCGTCGACGCAAGCGACCACGGAGTGCTCATTCGGGCCTCGCTGACGTACGCGCCGGAGCCTCGCCTCGGCCCCCCCGAGCAGCTCACGGAGACGTCCTGGAACTGCGAGTATCCGGCTCCGTTCGGCGACCGCCTGATCGCCACTTGCTCCGTGGACGCGAGCCTCGACGTGTATTCGCTGCCGCTCGACGGGGAAGTCCCCGATGCGTGGACGATCCCACAGCTTGCCAACGCGATCGACGACGCCGACACGCTCGTCGAAGAACAGATGCTCACGAGCCGGCGCCTCGCGCGGGAAACGGCGCCGGGCCCGCGGCGGCTCGCGATGCTGTCGCTGGTCCTGCTCCACCTCGCCCGCGAGGAATTCCGCGCGGCGCAATACTACGCGGAACAGATTGCGACCTTGAAGGACAAGTCCACGGCGGGGATTTCTTCGCCGCTCCGCCTTCTCGTCGAAGAGCGGCGCGCCGAGCGCCGGCGCGAACAGGGCAGGCTCACCGAAGGCTTCCGGCAGGAAGCCCAGACACGCCTCGACAACTTGAAGGCAGAGCATGCGCCGAGCCCCATGGCCGAGGACTTGATTCACCTCGTTCGAAGCGAGATCTTCGATAGCCTGGGGGACAAGGGCCAGGCGCGGGCCGAGCTCGAAGCCGTGACCGTCGACGAGACGACGCCGGCCCCGGTCGTTCGTGAGTATTACCGGCACGCCGACGCGTTCTACCGCGCGATGGACGATCGCGAGGCGCTCGTGTCCGTCTGCCGCGCCCTCGCGTCCAACCGGGGGCTCGTGCCGGACGAACAACTTCACTACGCGAGAGCGGCGGTCCGGGCCGCGATTCGGGGGTTGCGGTACGACGACGCCGACGCGCGCCTCGCGCGCGATCGGGCGAGCGTGAAGCCCGAGGAGGCCGAGCTTCTCTTCGCGATCGACCTCGGACGTGCCGTGCTTGCCATTCGCGACGCGCACGCGCCGCCATCCGTCGGCGCCGCGCTTCTGTCGCTGTATGCCGCCCAGACGCGACCGGGACGGCGTCGCGCTCTCATCGTGGACGCGGTGCAACGCGCGGACGACGTGGACGCGGACGACGTGCTGGACGCACTCGTGCAGCGTGACGTCCACGACGTGCAGCGCGGAACCCACGAGCGCGGCGAGGCGGAGGACGTCTACGAGCGCATCATTCTGGCGCGCGCCTACGAGCGAGTGGGGGCGAAGCGATTCGCCGACGCGCGGGCCGACTTCGAAGCCGTCGCGAGGGAAACGGGGTCTTTCGAAGCCATGGCGGGCGCGATCGACGTGGGGATCAAGTTGAACGACGCTCCAGCCGCCATTCAGGCCCGTTACGACGTGCGCGGCGCGCAGGCGAAGGACGTGGCGTTCGCGAAAGCGTATCTCCTGGCGCGCCAGCTGCCGAAGCTCGAAGGAGAAGCGCATGCGAAGGCTGCGGCGGACGCGCTCGCGATCATCGGCGCGTCCTGGTCCGAGCTGAAAGAAGAACGGCTCGCCCAGGCACTTTTCGGGGCGCTTCTTCACGAGGAGTATCTGCAGAGCGAGGATCTGGCCACCGCCGAGCGCGCCAACGCCCACTACCTCGTGGCGCTCGAGCTCGTGGGCGACAACCCGCGCTTGCAGGCGATGATCCTGGGGCAGCTCGGCCTCCTGCACACGGACGTCGGCAATTACCGCATTGCGCTCGCGTATCTTCTGGACCGTGACAAGCTTCCGTACACCGACAACGCCGAGGGCCTCGACGTGCTCCTGTCGAAAGCCGAGACTTTGCTGCACGCCGGCAAGGAAGAGGCGGCGGCGGCGGCCGCCGACGAGGGGCTCGCGATGATCGCCCGCAATCCGATGCTCGCGAAGTACCGGCTGTTGGCGCTCGACTGGGCCGCGCTCGACAATCTCGCGGCCGGCCGGTTCGCGCGCGCGCTCGCGCTTTACGACGAAGAAGTCCCGCGTGTGGACGCGGAGCCACGTCCGCGCGCTGCGGACGGCGCCGATGCTGCGGCGAGACCGAGCGCGACGCGCAATCAAGTGGTGACTCGTCTCGCCCGCGCGGCCGCTGCGGTCGGCGCGGATCAGCCCGCGCGCGCGCTGGCCGACCTCGACTACGTCGACGCCAAGCTGACCGAGCCGGCCGTGCTCGTGGCATTGCAGTGGCCGCATTCATCGCCCGCATACGTCGAACGCGCGTACAAGATGATTGCGAGCGGTCTTCGCGCGGCCGCGAGCCGGAAGCTGGGCCGGCCCGACGAGGAGGCGCGCGCGATCGAGGCGCGAAGGGAGATTCTCGATGTGCGTCGGCTGCAAGCGAACCGTCCGGAGATCGTTCGCGAAGAGATGCTCGCCGAGGCCCAGCTCGCGTTCAACGCCGGGGAGCGCCACGACGCGCGTGCGGCCAAACTGTGGCTGAACGACGCGCTGGCGCTCGCGGATCAACTTCGTGGCGACGCGCACGGCGTCCGCGATCGCGATCAGCTGGACGTCCTGCGACTCGCCGCGCACCTCACGATCGTGATGCACGTGCCACTCGTGGCCGATCTGGGCAAGCGCATCGAAGATGCGTCCGTCGAGATGGCGTCGCGCAATGAGCCTTTCCTACGACCCTTCGAGCGCTGGTTCGAGATCTACGCGCCGCTCGTGAGCCACCCCCTCGCTCCGTGACCGCACGCGAGAGGCCGCTGATAGGATCCGCGGAAGGGGAGGATCCGATGCAAACCGTCCGCCATCTCGTCGTCTTGATGCTCGAGAATCGTTCGTTCGATCACGTGTTGGGGTTTTACGTTCCCGCCGCGGGGGGACAGAAGATCGCGGGCCTCACTGGCCGCGAATTCAATTGCTTCGATCCCTTCGGCGACGGATCGGGCTCGGACAGGGTCTACGTGAGCGAGACGGCGGGAACGATCGGAACCACGACGGTCCCGGATCCGCATCACGAACACGACGATGCCATGGTCCATCTCTTTTGCGTGCCCGCGCCGCCTCCGGGAACAATCCCGAACAACGGCGGTTTTCTCTACAACTACGCAAGGCAGAAGGACGCGGGGATGACGACTTCGCCCGAGAAGGCGCCCCAGGTCATGGGGTGTTTCGACACGGCCGCGCAGCTACCGGCCATTCACGCATTGGCCGAGAATTTCACGGTTCTCGACCATTGGTTTTCCTCTCTGCCCGGTCCGACATGGCCGAATCGGTTCTTCGCCCATTGCGCGACGTCGGGGGGCTTGTCCGGCAGCCCGTCGGATCTCTCGTCCGCGATCTCCGTCGAAGCGTTCTCGTCGTTTGCGATGCCCACGATCTACGAGAATCTGTCCGCGACCGCGCAAGACTGGCGAGTCTATTACCACGACGTTCCGCAGGCGCTCGCATTGCAGCGATTGCACGCGCACCGCGACAACTTCCAGCACATTCAGCGATTCTTCGACGACGCGGCGGCCGGGGCGTTGCCGGCGTACTCGTTCGTCGAACCTGCGTTTTTCAATTCGACGCTCCTCGGCATCATCGCCAACGACATGCACCCGTCGCACGACGTTCGATTTGGCGATCAGCTCGTCGCCTCGGTGTACAACGCCCTTCGGGCCGGGCCCTCTTGGTCGGACACTGCGCTTCTCGTCGTGTGGGACGAGCATGGCGGGTTTTATGATCACGTGCCGCCGCCTGCGACCGTGTCCCCCGACGGCAAGAGCGACGCGAGCGGCTTCGACTTCAAACAACTCGGCGTGCGAGTCCCCGCGGTTCTCGCATCCCCGCGCACCGGGAAAGGAGCCGTCGACAGCACGGTATTCGACCATTCGTCGATCCCGGCGACGATCCGCGCGATATTCGGAACGGGGAATTTCTTGACCGCACGGGACGCGCAGGCTGCGACGTTCGAGGGCTTGCTCGGCGGTCCGCTCCGGCAAGACACTCCAGCCTCGATTCAGGGCGCCGCGAACGCGCCGCGGCCCGATTCGACCTCGCGCTCGGCGTTGTCTCCGATGCAAGAGAATCTGCTCCAACTTGCAGACGCGCTCCCGGACTCGCTCGTGCATGCCGAGACGAGCCGAGCAATCGCGCCCGACGGAACGGTCGACGCCTCCATCGGACGCGTCCGTCGGTACCTCGGGCAATGACGATGGACGTCGCTCTCATCCGCGCCGGGCGAGACGACACCCCCCGTGTTGAGCCGCTTGTTCCAACTCTACGTCTACGATTTCAGCGAAATGCTCCAGCTCGAGATTCGCGACGACGGGTTGTTCGAATTCGGTAAGCCAGAAGGGTATTGGAACCAGCCGCGCTATTCACCGTTCTTGATTCGCGGGGGCTCGCATCTCGCGGGCTTCGCCGTGGTCGACTCGCAAAGTCGATTGACCCAAGAACCCGTGTGGGACGTAAACCAGTTCTTCGTGCTCCGGCGGTACCGCCGCGCAGGGGTGGGCTCGCGCGCGGCCGTCGCGCTGTTCGATCGGTTCCCCGGGCGCTGGGAGGTTCGGCAGGCGCAGCAGAACGAGGTGGCACAGGCATTCTGGCGCAGCGTCATCCGTCGCTACACGCGCGGCTGCTTCGAGGAGACCGTTCACAACGACGGGACGTGGCGGGGGCCGGTGCAACGGTTCGACAATGGCCATGCGATCTGAGCGGTGTCATCGTTTGCGTGGCCGATCGCCACGAAGCGTCGCGCGCGTCACGGCGAAGGCCGCGCGCTCGCGCTTCCATTCGCGCGGGTCGAGACCCGTTGGGCGCTCGACACCGCCCACGAGGCCATGAATCGACGCTCGTGCTTTCGCTGGGCACGCGCATTGCGATAGCCACCGGTATGAAGATCGTATCCACCCTCGGGGCTTCGCTGTTCGCCGCGGTTCTCGTTGTGGCGTGCTCTTCGACCACCACCTCGACGTCGCCGGGCGTGTCCAACATGCAGGGCGGCCAATGCCTGCAGCGTGGCGACCAATGCACGTTCGATTCCGACTGCTGTACCGGCTGGTGCGCCAATCATCGGTGCGCACTCCGAAATCCCTAGGCCCGGATCCCGGGGCTATTCGTACATGACGTATTCCGGCTGGGGCGAAAGCTTCAGGACTTCTTTGGGCGTCATGATGCGGCTGCCGTTTCGCGTGTCTTCGTCGAAGAAGAGCTTGAAACCGGCGTGCACGCCGGGCGCGGTCGTCTCGACGAGATTGGCGTAGGTCGCCATCTTGGCTCCGACGCGGCCGAGGCCGTCGACGCTCTTGATGATGGCGACGCCGGGTTGCGGCTTCACGTCGCGCTCGCCCTTCACCACCGTACGCACGACCTCGTGGTAGACGAGTGCCTTTTCGGGCAGGTCGTCCTGCTGGACCACGGTGGAGAGATACGCCGCGACGTCGTTGATCATCTGGCTCGTGGTCTGGCCGAAGAACTGGCCCGGACGCTGCTTCGGCTTCATCGCCCATTCGGGATCGAGGGCCACGCCGACGTCGGGCTCGTGCAGGTAGCGGTCGAACGTCTTGAGCTCCGTCAGAAAATCGGATTGACCGGGCTGGATGTTCAAAAGGAGGAGGGCTTTCGACGCGCGGGCTGCTCGGAGGTAGTCGTCGACGACCGAGTCGTCGACGCGGTGCCGGTATTTGCCGTCCGGGCCGGGGAAGCCTTGGACGACGACGGCGATGAGCTCGAAGACGGGGAGAATTTTTCGGTTCTGCGCATACTGCGCGGCCTTCGTCTCGAGCGCCTTCGCCTTGATCTTGAGGTTGCCCTGCAGTTCTCCGAGGGCCGGCGCGCCGGGCGTGCCGCAATAGCCCACGAGCCGGTACTCGGGAAAGAGGCTCCGTCCGCCGCGAGGGAGCTCCTGCTTGGCCGCTGGCACCTCCGGCAGCGGCGCCGCCTCGGGCGTCTCCGGCGTCCCGTCGATGAAGGCGCGGGTTCCGGCGTCGACGGCGGAGTCGGCCGCGGTTGCCTCCCGAGGGACCGGGGAGGTGGCGACGGCGTGCGGGGTGACGCACGCCGCCGTCAGCGCGGCGGTAAAGGGGCCCACGGCTCCGCGGGCTAGGGTGCGCATGGCGTTGGCGATTCTCACGAACGGGTATCGTGAAGCTCTTCGCGCGATTCGCCTAGTATTTGTATATTTTCACGCGGCGGCGGGGGAGGTCGGCTCGTCCGCGCCGGCGGTCGCGCCGGCGGTGACGGGCTTCAGCGAGGCGCCGTTCGTCGAGAAGACGCGGTTACGGCCCGCGCTTTTGGCGCCATACATGGCGCGATCGGCGCGATCGACCAGAAGCTCCAGCGTCTCGTCGCCGCCGAGCTGCGCCACGCCGAAGCTCGCGGTTACGTGCACGCTCTGCCCCGTGCGGTCGAGGATTTCCTCACGGCTCAACGCCTCGCGAATGCGTTCGGCGACCAGGCTCGCGCCGGCGAGTCCCGTGGACGGCAGGGCGATGACGAATTCTTCC
>Ga0210391_10002065_pt1 | contig 17580 bp, 18 predicted proteins | sample IncBWC12OmetaG_FD_160573 | JGI IMG/M metagenome (GOLD analysis project Ga0210391, IMG submission 160573) | Forest soil microbial communities from Barre Woods Harvard Forest LTER site, Petersham, Massachusetts, United States - Inc-BW-C-12-O ... | reverse complement strand
GCAGTGCTTGCAAACATCGGAAAGAAAGATCCAGCGGAAGGGGTCCTTGGTGTCCGCAAGCTGCGGACCCGCCACTTGCGGCTGCTCCAGAAACATCACGTGCCGCCAGGTTGAAGCGCCCAGACTTTGCGTATTGTCGTAAGAGAGACCGCTCCACACCATGCCATCGGCCGGCACTTCATTCCATTCCTTGCAGGCCACTTCACAGGCCTTGCAGCCGATACACAGGGTTGCGTCTGTCAGGAACGCCGAGACAGTCATGGTGAATTAGGATTCCTTCCCCGCTTTCAGTAGTTCCTTCACCGCTTGCGCGGTCTCCGAATGTCTCCCGAGCAGCAGGTTGCACAGCAGGCCCTTCGATTCCATGATGCGCACGTTCGGCTCCTCCGAGATCGCGATCAGGTCGTTACCGATGTCGCCTTTCACCAGCCCGGAATATCCCCAGTGAAACGGTATGCCCACTTGGTAGATGAGTTTACCCTCGATCTCCAGTGTCTGCACGCGGGGTGTGACCAGGGCATGCGCTTCAATGGCGCCGCGTTTTGTAACGATGGTCACCCACTCGCCGGGCTCTATCGTCAGCTCGCGGGCCATCTCGACAGAAATCTCGCAAAACATTTCCGGCTGAAGTTCGGCCAGGTGCGATAAAGTCCGCGACATTCCCCCGGCAGTGTGATGTTCGGTGAGGCGGTAAGTAGTTAAAACGTAAGGGAACCGCGCATCCGGTGACGACGCGTACTCGTTGCCCAGACGACTCTTGCTGCTGGCCACGGGATTGACTTGCCGTTTGGGGTAGATCGGATTCCGTATCGGGGACTCAAACGGTTCGTAGTGAGCCGGCAATGGTCCATCGTTTAAGCCGCTGGGCACCCAAATCCAGCCGAGGCCGTCAGCATGCAGGATGAATGGTTTGTCTCCGGCCAGAGCATCGTCGCCTTCTGCATTTTCGCCGGGCACGTGACCGGGCGGCTTGGTGGCGACAAAATCAGGCACATCGTTCCCCGTCCACTTCTTACCTGCGTCGTCCCACCACACCAGCTTCTTGCGCTCGCTCCAGGGCTTGCCGTCGGGCCGTGCCGAGGCTCGGTTGTAGAGGATGCGCCGGTCTGCGGGCCAGGCGAATCCCCAGCCGTGTCCGTAGAAATCTTTCGAAGCACGCTGATTCGCGCGATTTTCGCCGGCCTTGGGAAAGACGCCGGAGTAGATCCAGGCACCGCATGCGGTCGAGCCGTCCGCTTTGAGCGCACCGAATCCTGGCACCGGTTGCCGATCCGCGACGGTGTAGCCGTTGATTTCGTTGAGAACTTCTTCGGCCGAGGGCTCCTGATGCGCCCCTTCGGTGCTGTAGTTCCAGGTGAGCGCGAGCAACCCGGCATTCTTTGGTTGCGGATCTTTCCTGGCTTTCTCGCGCAACAGCTTTCCCAGGTGGAACATGAACCAGTTTTCGCTGCGGCAGTCGCCGGGAGGATCGACGGCTTTGTTGTGCCACTGCAGCAACCTCTGGGTGTTGGTAAACGTGCCATCTTTTTCTGCGTGGCCTGCCGCGGGCATCAGGAAGACTTCGGTTTGAATGTCCTCGGGCCGCAGTTCGCCGTTCTGCACTTCTGGCGCAGAGCACCAGAAAGAGGACGTTTCAGTGTCCACGAGATCGCGCACCACCAGCCACTTCAACTTCGCCAGCCCCCGGCGTTCCATGCCGGAATTTGGTCCGGCCACGGCGGGATTTTCGCCCATGACAAACAGCCCGTCCATCTTGCCATCTATCATGTCGAGCCAATAGCCCTGGTGCGAATGGTCGCCGGTCAGTCGCGGCAGCCAGTGGAAGCCGAACTCGTTCTCTGGCTGCGCAGCGTCGCCGTAGTAGGCCTTCAGTAAACTCACGATGTACTTGTCGAAGTTCCTCCACCAGCCGGTTCTGGGCATGTTTTGCGCGATGTACTTCCCCAGGCTCTTCGATTGTTCTCCGAACTTGGGCATGTTCAGGTATCCGGGAAGAGTGTCGAATAGTGTAGGAATGTCGGTGCTGCCCTGGATAGAGGCGTGCCCGCGCAACGCCATGATTCCGCCACCGGGCCTGCCCATGTTACCGAGCAAGAGCTGTAAAATCGCGGCGCAGCGGATGATCTGCACTCCTGAGGAGTGCTGCGTCCAACCCACCGCATAACAGATTCCGCCAGTTTTCTCTGGTCCCGAGGCTTTGCAATAAATATCCGCGACCCGCAAAAAAGCGTCCTTGGAAACGCCGCAATACTTTTCCACCAACTCCGGTGTGTACCGCGCGAAGTGATGCTTGAGAAGCTGAAAGACGCATCTCGGGTCTTGCAGCGTGTCGTCTTTCTTGTAGGTATTGAGATCGGGAACCGGGTTGGCTGGGGTCTCACCGCCGGGGACCTGACCGCCGCGTTTCTCGGCGCCGTCGTACCACCAGGTTTTCGAATCGTAAGAATTTTGCTCGGGCTTCCAGCCGGAGAATATTCCTTCGAGTTCTTCCGTGTCGCGAAAAGCTTCGGAGATGATCAGGGGCGCGTTGGTGTAGTGCAGGAGGTACTCGCGGAAGAAAAGTTCATTCTCCAACACGTGACGGATTAATGCGCCGAGGAAAATAATGTCCGACCCGGCGCGCAGCGGCAGCCAAATGTTGGCCACTGCAGAGGTCCGGTTGAAGCGCGGATCCACGTGGATGACCGTGCTTCCGTTCTCCTTGGCTTCCATCACCCATTGAAAGGCCACGGGGTGATTCTCGGCCATGTTCGATCCCATGATCAGGATCGCGTCGGAGTTCAGCATGTCTTTGGGCGCGGTCGTGGCCCCGCCGCGTCCGTAGGTTGTGCCCAGACCGGGCACAGTCGAGCTATGTCATATCCGGGCCTGATTGCTGATGCACACCATGCCGAGGCCTGCGGTGAAGAGCTTTTTGATCAGGTAGTTTTCTTCGTTGTCGAGCGTGGCGCCGCCGAGGTGAGCGATCGCGGTGGTCTGCATTAGAGTCTGGCCGTCTCGGATTTCAACGAAGGTGCGCTCCCGACTTTGCCATAAACGGTCGGCAATCATCTCCATGGCTTTGCCAAGTTCCAGGTCTTCCCAGACTTTCGAAAAAGCCCTGCGGTATTTCACCTTGGTCAGCCGCTGAGAGTGGGTAAGGAGTTCGTAACTCGCCGAACCTTTCGGGCATAGGCGTCCGCGTGACAGGGGCGATTCAGGATCACCCTCGATCGAAATCAGTTTGCCGTTCTTGTGATATGCGAGTTGGCCGCAGCCCACCGCGCAGTAAGGGCAAACGGACCGGGTCACTTCAGCCCCATGATTTTTGGGAAGCATGTTCCGCGTCCCATCGCTCATCGCTTCCGGGCCTGTACCATCTCCGCCATGAAGGATCTGGCGAATCACAGGCCAACGGAGTGCGATCTCTCTAATCATGTGAGACTCCAGGCATGCCGGATATTCTGTGCAATAAGCACATAGTATCGCTGCCCGGTATTCCTACGCAAAGCCGACGCTTGACAGCCCTATAGGCTGAGGCTATATCTATCCGGTCGCATAACGTCGCATAGCCGAGGTCGCATAATAAAACGATTGCCTTTGTCCGGGCACGGCCCGAGTTGTGCGGTGCACGAGCGAACTGGGGGGCACAATGGCAGAGCAACGTCTTCCGAGTCGGTGGGGAATTGCAGTTGCTGCCGTAGTTATGCAGATCTGTCTGGGCGCAGTCTATGCCTGGAGTGTGTTCGTCAAACCGCTGGTGAGCACGCAGCACTGGACGCTCACAGAAGTTTCGTTGTCGTTCACGATCAACGTTTTTTTCATCGGAGTCGGGACCGTCATTGGCGGCATGTGGATGGACCGTGCAGGTCCACGAAAAGTAGCCACGGTAGGAGGCGTAATCTACGGCCTCGGCTATACCTTGTCGTCGTTCGCCACCGCCCAACATTCACTGCCGCTTCTTTATCTCTGTTACGGCGTTCTCGCGGGGACGGGTGGAGGCATGGGCTACATTTGCCCGGTAGCCACTATCGCCAAATGGTTTCCAGACAAGCGCGGAGTGATGACCGGCCTTGCGGTTACCGGCTATGGCGCCGGCGCATTGTTGATGGGCCCGATCGCAGCTCGCGAGATCGCTTCGGTGGGCGTGCCTACGACGTTTCTTATTTTTGGAATCACATACTTCATCGGAGTCGTTGCTACCGCACAGTTTTATGCGAACCCGCCCGAGGGCTGGAAGCCTGCGGGTTGGGTGCCGAAGACCGCCGTTGCCAAAGCTGCCGGCTCTTACGACTACACGGTGACGGAAGCTTTTGGAACGTGGCAGGCCTGGGTTCTGTGGCTGATGCTGTTCTTGAACGTGTCTGCCGGGATCATGATTATCAGCCAGGCATCGCCCATCGCTCAGCAGCAGGTACACATGACGGCGGTAGCAGCGGGCACGATGGTGGGCCTGCTCGGCATCTTTAACGCCGCTGGCCGTTTCTTCTGGGCTTGGCTTTCCGACTATCTCGGTCGCGCCCGGGTTTATTTTCTGCTCTATCTGATTCAGGCAGGCATCTTCTTCCTTCTGCCCAGTATCGGCACGGAGACAGCGCTGTTCATTGCCTTCGCCGCTATTTATTTGTGTTACGGAGGAGGCTTCGGCACCATGCCGTCGTTCACAGCCGACTATTTTGGAGCGAAGCACATGGGCGGCATCTATGGCTGGATCCTGCTGGCATGGGGCGTAGGCGGAGTAGTCTCTCCGATCATGATCGCGCGCATCCGGCAGGCCACGGGTTCATACTCGACACCCATTCATATCATCGCGGTGGTTATGGTCGTGTCGGTAGTTTTACCGCTGATCGTGCGCCGACCCAAGGCAAAAGAAATCGGTCAGCCGGAATTGGTGGCTCGCGCTTCCTAGCGGACGGCCGGACGGCACGGCGCCAGGGGACGACCCCGGCGCGGATGTCGTTCGGGCACCGTCCGGGCGTGGAGGCGTTCGCATTCACATTTGGCTGAGCATTGCATGAACTCCGCGTCGTTGAAATTTGCAAAACAGGGTAGCAGTAGTCACCCTGGTTTGCTAAGGTCGTGGTCATGACCGAGCATGTCGTGTCCGAGCGTGCCCCCGAACAGATACGTGACCAGATACGCGAATTGCTCGACTCCCTTTATCGCGTGGAGTCAGGACGAATCCTGGCCACTCTGATCCGCTTGCTTGGTGATTTTGATCTGGCCGAAGAGGCGATGCACGAAGCCTTTGCGGCTGCGCTGAGCCTGTGGCCGACGAGTGGAGTACCCGGCAACCCGCGACCGTGGCTGATTTCGACGGCCCGATTCAAGGCCATCGATACTCTGCGCCGACGGGCAAGATTTGATGCGTCGCAAGACGAACTCGCGCACTATCTCGAAGCACAGTGGAGTTCGGCGGAAAGCTCCAATAAAGAGCGCAGCCTTGAAGATGATCACCTTGAAGACGACCGGCTGCGCCTGATTTTTACCTGCTGTCATCCATCGCTAGCGCCGGAAGCGCGCGTTGCTCTCACGTTGCGGGAGGTGTGCGGGCTGACCACCGAGGAGATCGCCAAGGCCTTCCTCACGACTCCGCGTACGTTGGCACAGCGCATTGTGCGCGCCAAGGCAAAGATTCGTGAGACCCCGATTCCCTACGAGGTGCCGACCCCGCAGGAATTGCCGGAGCGGCTAGGCGCCGTCCTTCAGGTCATCTATCTCGTCTTTAACGAGGGTTATTCGGCTGCGGCGGGAGCGGAGGTAACGCGCGCCGAGCTGACCGGTGAGGCGATTCGACTGGGGCGGTTGCTGCTCGAACTTCAGCGGACCGAACTCGGGCCAGAGCCGGAAAATGTTTTTTCGGAAGTCGTGGGTGCAGAAGTAACAGGACTGCTTGCCCTGATGTTGCTGCAGGAATCCCGCCGCGCCGCGAGAACATCTCCGACCGGAGAGCTGATTTTGCTGGAGAATCAAGACCGCACGCTCTGGAACAAGCAGCAGATCGCGGAGGGAGTGGCATTGCTGGAGAAAGCCTTGAAGCACGGGCAGAAGTCCCGCCGCTTCGGCTCCTACACATTGCAGGCCGCCATTGCCGCCGTGCATGCCGAGGCGGAAACGGTCGCTGCCACCGACTGGCGGCAGATTGTTGCGCTCTACGACCAGTTGCTACGAACTCAGCCTTCGCCGGTTGTACAGCTCAATCGCGCCGTGGCCATTGCCATGCGCGATGGTCCAGAGGCCGGTCTGGCGCAGATCGACGCGGTGTTGGAACACGGCGAATTGGCCAATTACTACCTGGCACATTCCGCCCGCGCCGATATGTACCGCCGGCTCGGCAAGACAGCCGAGGCTCGTGCATCCTATGAGAAAGCGCTGGCTCTGACGCAACAGGAACCGGAGCGGCAATTCCTGCAAGAGAGGATTCGGCAGTTGAAATAAGCAAATGTCAGGCAGCGCATTGTCAGGATGAGGACAGGACACATTCCGTCTGTCCCGACATTCACGGGGGTGAATGACAGTGACGGAAGTCCCGTCACAAATCCGGGTATGAACTCATTCGTTGTGACCGATGAGATTTCTGTAGTTTTGGATCCTATAGAAATGCAACTTCAGACCGTAGTCCCGTCTCTCCACACTTTCGCCATCCCACATCCCACGTCTGTCGCCACATTCCGATGAGGCGTGAAATCACGCCGGGCTCCTGCCTGCCTTGATACGATTCTGAGCTTCTCAACACTATCCAATTGAAGTCATTCTGAATCGGAGGCCGGCTATGCGCTGGGCGTCTGGTATCGTCGCGCTGGTAGTTGCCGTTGTGATATTGGTTGCGCCCGCTGCGGCGAGCGGGCCTTACGTGCTCTATAGCTTTCTGAGCAATCAATGTCTCCAGCCTATCGATGGATCGACCAGTCAGGGTGCAGCGATCGTGCAAGAGCCTTGTAACGGAAGCCCTGCTCAGAACTGGACGCAGGTCTCGGTAGGCAACAACATTTTCCACTTTGTGAACGGGCTGAGTGGGTTGTGCCTTGACGCCCGCGGTTCGGCCACGAATCGGACTCCCGTCCAGCAGTGGACTTGCAACAGCATCAGCAACGAGAACTGGCAACCCGGAGACGACGGGGATGACGACATCCCACCGTTGTTCTCACGCGTATCCGGTACGAACAGTTACTGCCTCGATATACCCGGCGGGCAGCAGACGGTCGGGCTTGCCGTGCAGATTTACCGCTGCAATGGGACCGAGGCGCAGGAATGGTTTATCGATGTACCACTGGCAGACAAACACTATCGCCACGAAAGGAAGAAATGAAATGAGTAATCACGGGCCTATGACTTGGTTAGCCTTAATTATCTTGACCGTTGCCGTTTTGACTCTGGCAACGCAAGCTCGGGCCGAAGACCAGATTGTTAAGCTGGTCAGCTCGGCGAACGGCAAATGCTTGCAACCGATCAATGGATCGCACAACCAGGGAGACGCCATCGTACAGGCGACCTGCGACGGCAGCACTGCCCAGCAATGGACCGTACACCTCGTCTCCTCCACCAAGGTTCATCTCATTAACAGGGCGAGTGGGCTTTGCCTCGACGCTCGAGGTAAGGCCGTCAACGGAACCCCGATTCAGCAATGGACCTGCAACACCATCAGCAACGAGAATTGGGGATTTGGCATAACTAACAATATATTGGTGTCGGCGGTGTCCAACACGTGGAGTCACTGCATCGCGACGCCGGGGAACTCCGACGGACTTGCAATGGAGTTGCGGGCCTGCGACGGCGATAACTCGCAACTGTGGACCCGCCCGCAGGGTTAAGAGCGGCCCTCCACCGGTCGCGAGGGGATAAATCCGGGGACATCCGTGATAAGGACAAGTCAAGAAGAGACGGAGGTGTCATGGATGTCCCCAGACTTATAAGTCAACAGCCCCACCTCCCGCAAAAAATGCGAGAAATGGGGCACCCGGCCTAGGGATCTTTCACGAATGGCAACGCGAGGCACCCGCCATCCCATCCGGGCCGCGCGTTAACCGTAGATTTGGTCGGTGCTCTGTCCGACTTCGATGATGTAGCCGTCGGGATCGCGGATGTAGCAGCGTATCTCGCCGTACTTTGGAATCGGCGGCGTGATGAATTCGGCTCCTCGACTTTTCCATAATTCGTAACACGCTTGAATGTCCGCAACCCGGAAATTCATAAAGCTCGTGATGTGATTGGGGTCGGGGACGCTGAGCGTTACCGTCGGCTTATCCGGGGTCGGCCCGCCTCCGACGTTCAGAATCATCCAGATATTCGCCAACTGAAGGTACGGAGGCGCGTTGCCGTCACCCATAGTCAGGATGCGAGCGCCGAAGACCTTTTCGTAATAGTGAGCCGACCGGTTGACGTCGGCGACGGTGAGAAAATGCGCGATGCTGATCCCCTCTTTCGGGGGCATCTCGTAGCTCTTCTGGTCGATCTGCACGCTGCTCATTGATCGCTCCTTTTTCCAAGTAGGGACAACCTGCCTCCATGCGCGGAGGAACTTAGCTCTTTCTGAGTCTCTCCGATTCCTATGCCGCTGAGACCACTTTCTTCTTCGCACTGAGTGCCGGCAGAAGAAGCTTCAGAAGTGCTTGATCAGAGAACGGGTTCTGGCCTGAGATCAGCTCGCGATCTTGAATGACATAGCTCGTCCATGGGGCGAGCACGCTGACGTCACCGCCCGCCGTTTGCAAGGCAAAGTCCGGGTAGAAAAGAACCTTGCCACCAATCTCAAGCGGCTCGCGCTGCTGCTCTTCGGCTGTCGAAAAGATGGTCATCTTATATCCAGCATAGATCCAGCCTTTCGCCTTTGCGTGTGCTCCAGCGGCATCCCCCACCCCCAGGGCGGCGACCACCTCCGTCGAATTCGGAAGAGCCGAGAGAAGCGAGATCGGGCCATGGCAAAGCACGGCCGTGGGCTTCGATGTTTCATGAAAGTGCCTCATCACGATACCAGCGTCGGGGTCATCGAGAAGATCCTCCATCGGGCCATGGCCGCCGGGGACGAAAACAGCGTCGTATTGATCCAGGCCCGACGCGATGACATCCGCGATGCGCTTTGGATCTCTGAGCCCAGCCAGGCCGTCGCGGAATAACATATAGTCCTGAAGCCTGGCCGCGTCCCCGCCGAAGAAATCGGCGACCTCTGAATGCACATCCACTTGGGGCGCGTTGCCTTTGGGGTTCGCGAAAGTGATTTCGTAGCCCTCGTTCATCAGGGCGCGAACCGGAACCGTCAGCTCGTTGAGGTAGTAGCCAGCGCCTTTATAAACCTTGCCATCTTTCAAGGGCAAACCGCGACCGCTCGAGACTAGTACTAGCACTTTTCCTTTAGGTGCCATTGTTATTCTCCTTTTCGAAATCGAATCTATTCTGCCCCCGGGAATCCGAACATCAACCTCACTTCACTTATCTGGCTTTGGCCGCCGCTTGCTCAATCAACTCCGCCACTTCTTTCGGGTGAGACAGCATGGCCAGATGATTAGCAGAAACGGTGATCGCAGTTGCCTTTATAGTCGCCGCTTCGTCTTTCTCGAGTTGCGGCGGAATCGCCCGGTCGTTGCCCGCGATCAAAGCCCATGAAGGCTTGCTCTTCCACGCAGCGGTCGTGACTGTCGCTCCGAAAACCGATGATGACGTTTGACCCTGTGTCGCCGTGAGTATCTGTTGTTCGCTGGCCGGGAGATCCTGCGCCATGTCCTCAGCAATTCCTTTTGGAGTCGCCGTTAGAAAGCCCTGAGCGTCGGGCCGGAGCTCGCCGCCCAGCGGTGCCGGCGGATATGGTTTGCTGACGGAATTGATGGATTCCCCATCCCCGGGCGCGAACGCGGCCACGTAGACCAACCCGACAACCTTCGGGTCATTCCCGGCTTCGGTGATCACTACACCGGCGTAGGAATGGCCGACGAGTATTACCGGTCCGTCTTGCAACGCCATGATACGCTTCGTCGCCGCTACATCGTCAGCCAGCGAGGTCAGAGGATTCTGCACAGCCACCACATGAAAACCCTTTGCTTGGAGGAGCGCAATTACTTTCGACCAGCACGATCCGTCCGCCCAGGCGCCGTGAACCAGGACGATATTTTTGATTCCTTGCGGGGAGCTCGTCTGCGCGAATCCTCTCATGGTGAGTGCGAACAACAGGATCAGCGTGGTGATTGTGATCAAACCGCTTCGGTATATTTGCGAGACTTTCATTTCCATCTCCTCGTTGAACCAACTATCGGGATTAAGCCAGAAGCGCGACGACGAGTCTATTGGACGAACGTATCGGGCATACCAAGGTATGGACTGAAAGGTGGGCATCGTGAGGCGAAGTAGATCGCGGCACCCGGCTGCCTCAAACCGAACCGCAGGAAGGTTCGCGATTAGATCATAGCGATCTGGGCGTAGAATACCGAATCATGCTGATCCGCACGCCGCAACCACCGGGGAAAATCTACACGCAGCTAACGCAAGCTCCCGTCGATAGCTATGCGGATTTTCTGAATTGGTTCCGGCAAGGTCAGACCGTCGATGAAAACACGCATTTGACTAACTCGCAAACGATCCAGAACGCCATGTTTAGGACGGCTGTCGCCAGCGGGCATCTCGGAAAAGCAAAGAACATGACAATGCCGAACGAATCGCTTGCGGACATCATCCTGACGAAGCAGGGAAAGGACTTCATTCAAAACGTCTTTGATCGGACGTTCTGCCAGATGGCAATCGCTGAGGCTCGAAGAAGCATTCGAGAACACGACGGCAAACCTCATCCATCTGTCGGAGTGGTCATCGTCAATCAGGACGGCAACGTCATTTCCACTGGGTTTCGCGGTCAATCCGGCAAAGGGGATCACGGCGAGTTTGGCGCTATAAAGGCGTTGAGCCCTGAGGATCCGGACAAAGTTGATCTGACGGGCTGCACGGTTTACACGACACTAGAGCCGTGCTCTAAACGCAAGGCTCCGAAGAAGCCTTGCACTGAACGGCTAGTCAATGGGAAGGCGGCGCGAGTCGTGTACGGCATGGCGGATAAGCATGAGTCGGTGTACGGCCATTCAACGCTCGTTGAGGCAAGAATCGAAATCGGATTTTTCCCGAACGATTTGATGCCGGAGCTTCTCGAGTTCAACCAAGAATGGTCGGACTCGCTTCGGACGACGCCAATCATCCCATCGAACAGCACGAGTCCCGCTGCTTACGTCATCTACTACAAACCGGGAACGTCGATGGCGGACAACGTCTCGTTCTTTGTTCGACCGCCAGACGGGGCCGGCAGACCCTACACGATCGAAGACGCTGCGCGAAATGTTCTAGCCTCCGGTAAGACGGTTGAAGACATCTCGGTCGAATGGAAAACGTTCGATGCCCGCAAAGTGGGTCCGGGGGGATATAAACGTCAGAACGTGTACAGCAGCCATAACCTTCTGGGTCTCCCCTAGGCTGCTCTCTTCTTACACTTCGCCCGATAGTTACGGCTGCGGGAATCCGAACATCAGCCACGACTGATTGGCGACCCAATGCGGGTACAGCTCCGTCATTTGATCGAACAGTTGCTGGTCTGACTTCGCGGTTTTCTGCAGCCGATCGAAGTCCTCGAGGTAACGCTTGGTGTCCTGGATGGTCGAGGGAGAGTCGGGCGCGCCAGTCTTCTTGTGACCGGCAACAACCATCGTCGGACTCAGCGCTGCTAACCGGTCGAGCGCCGCGATCCAATTCTTTCGGCTCTCGGGCGTGGTATCGCCAACGTACATGCGGCATTGGTTGTAGACAACGTCGCCAGCGACGATCAGGCCGATCGATGGAACGTAGAGAGACGTTGAATCGGGACTATCGGTGCGGCCTTGCTTGATGATGCGCAATTCCTGGCCCTCGAGACTGAACGTGCCGTGCTCATAGGGCTGAGGAGGAACCAGCTTAGTGGACACTTGCCCGGGAAACATCCGGCGGGCCAACCGCTCTACTACGGGAGTGAAAGACATCTGCATGGCGTTCACCGCTTCGGGGGTTGCTATCGCCCGCGCGCCCGGGAAACGGTCGAGCAGAATGCTGAGGCCGTAGAAGTGGTCGAAATGGGCGTGCGTTATATAGATGGTCTCCAGGTTGCGGTTGTGCAGAGCAACCCAATCCGCGAGAGCCTCGGCCTCAGCTACTGTCCCCATTGCGTCTACCAGCACCGCGTCGTACTCGCCGAAGATCAAAGTCGACGTGATCGGGTCAAAGCCGAGCGGTTCGCCGAAGGGCTTGGGCCGCTCGCCGACCATAGTCTTTCCCGGGGCGGTAAAAACGTTCACGCTTAGTGTGTTCGACTCAGGCGTGCCCGACACAACAGGCGCGCTCGCGCCCGCGGTCTTGTCCCGTCCGTTTGTGCTGTCCATTTGGTGCCTCTTTCGATGTCAGAGCAAGTGACTGTTCCACGCCACATTGGCATAGGCACGAGGACGAATCTATTGGACGAACGTATCGATCCATACCAAAGTATGGTTGGACATTCCGGTCAGGTTCGAGGCGCTGCCAGGAATTAAAAGTCGAATTTGCGGGACAGCCCTCACCAGTAAAATTTCTTGGACGATTTGTCGAATTCGGCCCGGCCGTTCGACTATATCGTGAAGGCAGGGCAATCGGCCCGCCCGAAGACTAAAAGAATCAAAAGCCGTTACAGGAAACAAGGAGAATTCATGCCACAGTTTCTAGTTGCTAACTACATGCCCGACAATTTCGACCCGTCCACCGTAACCGAAGCGATGATCGAAGAGATCCACGCGCTCAACCGCGAAATGATCGCCGCCGGCGTAAGGAAGTTCGCCTGCGGTATTTCCGCACCCGGCAGCGCGAAAACGCTGCGGACCCAGCCGGACGGCAAGGTGCTCGTCACCGACGGGCCGTACACCGAGACCAAGGAGCACATGGGCGGATTTTGGATACTGGAATGCGCCGACATGAACGAGGCGCTGGCATGGGCGAAGAGGGGTGCCATCGCCTGCGATGTGGCCGGGGAAGTGCGCGAGCTTCTTTTCTTCCCAGCTCCGGAGGAAGCAGCGGAATAGTCTCACCCGCCGCGACTCAAAAGGAAATAAGGAAACACTATGAGAAAGCTCAGAATTTTTGAACACATATCGCTGGATGGCGTGATCCAGGCCTCGGCCGATGAGAACAATTTTCCCTACAGCGACTGGTCGGCTCCGTATCGCACTCCGGGTGGCAGGGACATGCTTCTTGCCCGGTACGGCGAGAAGTTCGATCTGCTGCTGGGGCGGCGCACTTACGATGGTTTTTCGAGCTTCTGGCCGAAGACGCCGAGCAGTCCTATGGCAGACCGCCTCAACAGCGCGAAGAAATACGTCGTGACCCATCGGCCGGAAAGCCTTGCGTGGGGCCCGTTCGAGGCGATTGGACCAGACATTGTTAAGCCGGACATTGTCGAGGGCATTCGCCGCATCAAATCGCAGGATGGCCCTGACCTGCTCCTCATGGGCAGTTCAACCCTGACATCTATGGTGCTCGAACACGGCCTTGCAGATGAGGTCGTGCTGCTCGTCGATCCAGTCCTGTTGGGCACGGGGAAGCGCCTTTTTGCAGACGGAACTCCGGCACGCGCATTCGAGCTCGCCAGCACGACGACTACGCCTACAGGAATCGTTGTCAATTCCTACAAGCCTGTCGGGCCTCTAAAGAACCATCCATAAGGAGAACCATCGGCAACTTTCCAGGCCCAGCGGGGTCCAAGCTTCTTATAAAAAGTAGCGGCCCGGATACGGTGTCCGCACAACACTCAATAGTCACTGGTCACTACACAAGGAGAACACCATGCGCTTCATGATGATCATTTCTTCGAAAGACTACCAAAACGCAAAAGCCGGCTGGGTACCCGACTTCAAAGAGATGGAGGCAACGGGCAAGTACAACGAGGAACTAGGAAAAGCCGGCGTCCTGCTCGCGCTCGACGGGCTCACCCCACCCGCGACCATGAGCGCGCGCGTTACCTTCAAAAACGGAAAATCGAACGTTACCGACGGTCCGTTTACCGAAGCGAAGGAAGTGGTCGGCGGCTACTGGATCATCCAGGTGAAGTCCCGCGAAGAGGCGCTCGAATGGGCTTCGCGCATCCCTGGGAAGGATAGCGAAATGGTCGAAGTTCGCCGGATGTTTGACATGACCGACTTCGATCCCGAAACCCAAAAGCATATCCAAGAGAAGTTCGGCGACGACGTGGCCGCTGAGATGCGCCAGTAGTCGCCCTCCACTCATATGACCAATCAACTCACTCGTCGCGACTTCGCCATCCGCACCGCCGGCTTCGGTCTGGCCGGTTTTAATCTGGCCGGTCTTAATCTGACTACGGGACTCGCGCCTGCTGCCACGCTGGCAAGGGCTGAGCAAGCCTGGCGCTCAGAAACTTCGCCGGCGGTTGCAGACCCATATTCCCTCGTCGATCCGGAACTTCTTCCTGCGCTTAAGGAGTTTCCCGCCTATGACCTCACAGCAGAGATGGTCCGCCAGTTCCGGCAATCGCCCGGCCTGCCGCCGTTACCGGCTCCGGCGCCGCAGCCCGTGGAGCGGCATATCCCCGGGCCGCCCGGAGCACCCGAGGTTCGTTTGTGGGTCGTCGATCCTGCGCCGTTGGAGAAGGGCAAGCCGTTGTTGCTTCACATGCATGGCGGCGGCTACATGATGATCGATCCGATGTTGATGCCCCGGCTGCAGGGGATCGCGACGGATTGCCATTGCGTCGTCGTCTCGGTTGACTACCGGCTGGCTCCGGAGACGCGCTATCCCGGCTCGCTTGAGGATAATTATGCCGCTCTGAAATGGGTTCACGCCCACGCGGCGGAACTCGGCATTGATCGCTCTAGAATTGCCGTGGGCGGTGAGAGCGCGGGCGGCGGCCACGCAGCGAGCCTTGCGATTCATGCGCGCGACCGCAACGAAGTTTCCATTGCCTTCCAGCTGCTCATCTACCCCCAGCTGGACGATCGAACGGGCAGCTCCCACCCAGCGCCGCCCGCGAGTGGCAAATTTTTGTGGACTGCGAGTGCCAATCGTCTTGCCTGGAGCTCGCTGCTCGGTGTTCCAGCGGGTTCGTCCAAGGTGCCGGCCGCTGCCGTACCCGCACGGGTAGCCAGCGTCGCCGGCCTACCGCCGGCCTGGATCGGCGTCGGTTCGATCGACCTGTTCGTCGAAGAAGACATGGAGTACGCGCGACGGCTCGTCCATGCCGGAGTCGCAGCCGAACTCCTGGTCATGCCGGGCGCCTTTCATGGATTCGACCTCCTCGTGCCGGATGCCGAGTCCTCAAAACAATTCAGTGCAAGCTGGAAGGCTGCGCTGCGCAAAGCATTCGCCACGGGCAAAGCTAAGGAGGAAAACAATGCGGAAAAATAAAATTAGCGCAATCGCGATCAAGAGTTTTGCACTGCTTCTCGTGCTGGGTACGGCATATCAGGCGATGGCGCAGACCGCCACAACACCGTCGACCACCACACCGTATACGAAGATGGCTCCAGTCGACCAGTACCTCATGGCCGACCGAGCCGCGGAGATCGCCCTGGCGCGCAGCGCGGTACCGGACTCCATTGCACGCGATGCAGAGGTGCAGGTTCTTGGACGGCATGGGTTCGAAACGGCGGTCAAAGGCACGAACGGTTTCGTGTGTATCGTGGGGCGGTCGTGGACATCCGCTGCCGATGCCGACTATTGGAATCCGAAAGTGCGGGTCCCGATGTGCGTGAACGCGGCAGCCGCGCATACCTACCTTCTACGAATGACCAAAGAGACCGAGTGGGGACTGGCGGGGCGTACGCCAGCTGAGATGACCGAGGCCATCAGCGCTGCCCTCGCCAAAAAAGAACTGCCGGCGATGGAATCCGGAGCAATGTGCTACATGCTGTCGAAACAAGGATACGGCGGCGACAGCACTCCCCACTGGCCTCCGCACCTAATGTTTTTCTATTCTGACACTGACCCTGCAATTTGGGGAGCGAATCTGGCCGGTTCCCCCGTCGTTGGTATGAGCGACCCCGTGGAGCACCTGACGCAGTTCGTGATTCCTGTGCAACGCTGGTCGGACGGAACGGAAGGCCGCTAAGCCAGCCTGTGCAAAGGGCAGATAAGCGCTGGTTCATACTGGTAAACATGAGAGGACAATTTAATGAGAAATGTGATCTACGCAATCAACATAACCCTCGACGGCTGCTGCGACCACACCAAACAAATTGCCGATGAAGAAGCACATGAATATTTTACGCACCTGACGCGAGAGTTCGGCCTGCTCGTCTTTGGGCGTAAAACCTATCAATTGATGGTTCCTTATTGGCCCGATGTCCTAAAAGACCCTTCTTCGACAAAAGCGGACGTCGACTTTGCCCGAGCCTTTGTCTCCAGTAAGAAAGTTGTTTTTTCACGATCGTTAGACAGCGTTGAAGATACAAATACGAGAATTGTTCGTACCAACCTTCGCGACGAAATCCTTAAATTGAAACAAGAACCAGGCAAGAATATTTTGGTCGGCGGTGTAGATATTCCGTCGCAGTTGATAGAGCTTGGCCTGATTGACGAATTTCGTTTTATCGTTCAGCCAATCATTGCCGGAGAAGGGAGACGGCTGTTAGAGGGTGTCAACCTGCCGAAGAAATGCCAATTAAAACTTGTTGAGTCAAAGACTTTTAAATCAGGGTGTGTTGCGCTTCGTTATTTGAAACAGTGACCAAAACATCTGGCGACTCCCCTCGAGCCACCCGCCGACAATTTCCGAGCACGCGTTTGCATTGCTCACGCTCGCGTGCGTGCGAAAACAGAGTCACTCATCGACTTCCATTCGCTAACGTCATCGAAATTTGTCCGGCATGATGTGAGTTGTGAAAAAGCACATGGGCAAACAGCCTTGCTCTGGAAACAGTGCCAAAGAACGGAGTATCCACGGGTTTGAGCCAATCTTCGTCAGTGCTGTTTTCTACGAGGTCCCGAAGCATTTGGTATCCTCGCTCAACTAACTCTCGGCTGTGACCGACGTCATAATGCTCGCCCTTATCGATTTGGCCCATCGTCGTGTTCTTAACATCAGTGGGTACGCCGAAAAACTGACCGAATAGATTGATCGTTTCACCGATGTGACGATAAATGAAGCCGATGGATGCGGTTTTGCCGTTCAACCTCAGGGTTGCATTTTCTTCAGTGATTTTGTCGAAAGAAAAATGGCTGGTAAATTGGTTTTGCTTCACTATTTCTAAGAGAACATCTTTCTGCATACCTTCTCCTTTAAGCTGACGTGTCCGATTCGACTTCCTTGGGGCTGGCCACATTTTAATTCTTAACTCCTGGCACTACCACGATCGAGGCTTCCGAAAGTCGAGTCCTGTCGAACTTGCGAAACCACGATCGCCACTCAATGGTCGGATCTCTACCATCGAACGACGAGTCAGGGTAGAATGTCTGCCATGAGTAAGACCCAAGAACGCGCAGCTCTGCTTCAGGGCACACTCGACATACTCATTTTGCGAACCCTTCTTTATGACCCTGCGCACGGCCACCAGATCGCGAAGCACATTCAAAAGACCACCAACGATTTCCTGCGAATGCAGCACGGCTCGTTATACGCCGCTCTGC
>Ga0210391_10002063_pt1 | contig 17598 bp, 12 predicted proteins | sample IncBWC12OmetaG_FD_160573 | JGI IMG/M metagenome (GOLD analysis project Ga0210391, IMG submission 160573) | Forest soil microbial communities from Barre Woods Harvard Forest LTER site, Petersham, Massachusetts, United States - Inc-BW-C-12-O ... | reverse complement strand
ATACTGCAGACTGGGAGCTGTGCCGTAACCCCACGCGGTGAAACCGTTGTCCGTGACATCGTCGAGGGCATGGCTCCAGGTATAGGAGCCCGTCGCCTGAAAGCTGCGGGCAAAGTTATGCCGAACTGAGACCACCAGGCCATGGTATTGGGAGGTGCCGTCTGACTGCAGTTCGGTCACTGGACCAAAGCGCGAATCCGGAACGGTCGAAGGCAAGCCGGCAAACCCAGCGGCAGCGTAGGCGTTGAGGCTGGGATTGATAAAGATCTGATGCACTCCGTGGTTGCCTACATAGTTCAAGCTCATGGTCGTGGATTGCCCCAGCGCGTGCTGCAGTTCGAGATTCCACTCCAGGTAGGTGGGGTTCCTGGTCTGCTTTTGAGCCCCATACAGAGAGGGCGGCGAGAAGCCCGGGTCGGTCGCGACCAGTTCGCCCAGCGTCGCCCCTTTTGAGAACCCGTTTAGAAATGTGGTGTTCGAGGTGCTGGCGTTGGAAAAAATGTTGTTGGCAACATCCGGAGAAAGATTTCCGGTCACGTTAAAAGAATTTACGTTGGGCGAGTTGAGGGCAAATCCTTGCAGAGACTGCTGTGGAATGAAGTCTCGAAAGTTTCCAACGCCGCCGCGCAGCACGGTATCTTTGCTGCCAAAGGGTGACCACGCAAAACCGAAACGAGGTTCAACGGCAATGGCGGTTGCACTGTAGAAGGCCTGCGAGACGCCGGTCTGGATGGCCTGGTTGTAAGGGATGGAAGGATCGTGATCGGTGTCCCCGAACGGAGCGGCCAAGCGGGCAAAGCAATTGGTGGGGCAGTTGGTATTCGATTGACGATCGAAGCGCAGAGCTAGCGTCAGCTTTAGATCCGAGCGCACTGCCCAATCATCCTCACCGTAGAACCCGAGGTCATAGGCATTAAAGCCACGATGCAGGGCCTGGGGGAAAGACTTGTTAAAGGAGGTAGAGGGCCCCTGGCCATTATAAAAATCATCAAGTGATGTGGTGATGGTCCCGGCGGTCTGGTTGCCGAACTGGAAGACGTTGAGATCATCGCGCAAGAAGTCTATGCCGGCCTTCAAGGTGTGCTTGCCGAAGGTTTTGGAGAAGTCATCCACGAATTGATATTGGGTGATGTGGCGACCCACGGGGTCGGCCTGATTCTGGCCGAGATAGTGCAAGCTTCCATCGGAAAAAGTCAGCTTGGCCGGAAAAGCGGCCAGGGCGGCAGGGTAATTGGCGGGCCCAAACAAAATGCCTGACCATTGAAAAGCGGCGATGAATTGGTTGACCGCGCGGCTCTGAAAGCTGTGGGTCTCATTCAACTGACCCTGCCATTCAGGCTGCGGGCTGGTTGCATTGAAGACCTGGTTGATCACATCGGTGTTGGTTGCTTGCACGCCATGGTCGGTGAAGATGTGCAGGTACACCTGATCCCTGGAGCTGAGAATCTGATCGATTCGCCAGGAGACCAGCCACTCTCCGGTAAAGTTGCCGGGCGTGGCCTGGAACTGCAGGGCGCATGGTCCGCCAATCGTCTGTTCGAAAGCAGCGCTTCCGCATCCGCCATAAGTTAAAGAATTGGTGGCGCGCGCCGCTCCAGGGGCACCGTTGTAGAGGGCAAAAGTCTTTTGGTAGAAGGCAACCGAACCGGGATTTACCAGCTGCAGGTTAGCCAGAGTCGCGGCCTCAAATTGCGGGCTGGGAATATTGGCTGAGGTGGAGGTGGGCAGGACGATTCTTAGTCCTTCGTTATTTACAAAGAAGAAAGTGCGGTCTTTCCAAATGGGGCCGCCGATCGAGGCCGCCCATTGATTCACGTTGTCAAAGGGGCGCGGGGTATCGTTTCTGTTGTTGAAGAAGTTGTTGGCATTCAGCGAAGAGCCGTTCCATTCGTAAATGGCATTGCCATGAACCTGGTTGGCGCCGGACTTGGTGACGAAATTGACGTTCGACCCGACCAGGCGTCCGTAGTTTCCTGAGTAGCCGTTGTTGACTACCGTCACACTCTGCATTTCGTTGGCGCCGAGACTGTTATTGGTGGCCCCGGATTTGTTGTTATCTCCAAAGGAATTCAGATAGTCCATTCCATTGATGGTGAACATATTGGAGTAGCCTGGCAGACCGAACGAGGAGAAATTCCCGCCTCCGGCCTGGGTATTCATGACGACTCCGGGAGCCACCTGGGCGACGTAGGTCAAGTCCTGTCCTGGGTTAGGCACATACTGGATCTGCTTTTCATTGAAGTTGGTGGAGACGTTGCCATCCTCGGTCTCGATCTGGGCTTCTTCGGCTGCGACTTGCACCGTGGTTGCAGAAGATGCGATCGAGAGCTGCGCGTTTGCCGTTGCGGATTGGCCGACCGTCACGGTTAAGGTTTCTTCCCAAGAGTTAAATCCGTTTGCCTCTACGCGGAGTTTGTAGTTGCCGGGCGGAACGAAGTCAAAGTGATAGGCTCCGTCGTCACCGGAGGTGGCCGTCAGGCTGAGCGACGTGCCGGTATTTTCGAGCTTTACCGCCGCGCCCTTGATCAGGGCTTTGCTGGCGTCGGTAACACTTCCTGTGACATATCCGGTGGTGGTCGATTGCGAGTAGATCGCCGGAACGCATGCGAGAAGGATGACAACCAAGATCGTTAGCCAGGAGTGTCGGGTAAAGCGCATGTCTCTTCTCCTATTGGTGCTCATTTCTGTTGGTAACGGCCTCAAACAAAAAAGCCCACCTGCCTGGAAATGCTGGGCGGTGGGCGACTCTAGTGCCTTGTTCTTTGGCTTCTAGATATGGTCAGTCCCATCGCTAGGCAGTCCCGCACAACACCCGCGACAACAGGTGGTGACAACGGGAGACGGACAGGTATGCATACACATGGAACTTATCGACTCGATGACGAGCGGGATTATTTTCCAAGGCTCCGCATAGATGCGAAGCGCAACACAGCTCAGCTGCGGACGACGGGGTCCATTGGTATGGTCAGCCCGCTGGACTACGCGAGGGGCGAGCGGGGCCGGAAGCTACATCGAGATTGAAACGGGGCAAGGACCGGATCGGCAGGTTTTTCGCGACGCGAGTTAGGCAAACTACCGATCATTTGATGTCAAGATATCACATATCAGATGCCAGTCAAGAAATTTTGCAGGTGGTGGAGATCGGTTGCCATGGTGCCCACTGCAGATCCCTCTACTCCGCTCCTCGGGAGCGCCAGTCGGGATGACAAGGAGAGGGTGGTGGCTCACCCGGGGAGCTGCGATTGGGATGTTTGGACTTCAAGTGGGAAGAGTCGTTGGATCCCAAAGACACTAGCTGTGTTTGACGACGGGCTTGAGGAGGGAGCCGTGTTCGAGGAAATCTATCAAGCGGGTCCGAACATGATCGATGTGGTTGTGCATTGCAGTTTGTGCCGCTTTACGATCGTTTGCTTCGAGGGCCTTCAAGATCGTCAGGTGGGCATCTGACGCAGTAGACGACGATAAATTGTATGTTTTACAGCGACAAAGCCAGATCTGGTCCTGAATATTTTTGAGCACACGGCAAAGTTCGTCATTTGTCGTTGCGGCTGCGATCGCCGCGTGAAACCTGGTGTCTTCTTCTATGTGCTTGATCTTGTCGTTCGCCTTCACAAACCTGCGCGTGCGCTCGACACTCCTGGTCAAATCAGCGAGTAGGTCTGGAGTGACCTGAGCACGAGACACGGCGTAGACCTCCAGCGTCTCCCGCAAGTCGTACAGGTTCTTCACTTCTTTCACGGAGAATCGTCTGAGGCGTGCGCCCCTCCGCGGTTCGATATGGATCAATCCCTCTGTCTGCAAACTATTCAGTGCTTCACGCACTGGCGATTTGCTGATGCCTAGCCGGTTGGACAGGAATTCCTCGGTAAGACGCGTTTCCTCATCAAGCTTGCCTTCCAGTATGTGCCGCTTGATGCTGTCATACGCGAGCGTGGTGAGGTTTTGCGGCGCAGTCAGCCTTCGAATGCCTGTGACCATGCTGCTCATTTTTGCACAAAGCGCCGGGAAACTTATATGGTATATGAGATATCAATGGACATAGACCGGAGTTTGCGTGCCGCCGATTGATTTTCTCGAATGCTCCCGCTGCAACGCGCGCCTGAGCGCGGACACCCCGCAAACGATATGCACGCAGTGCCCTCAACCACCCGCCGGGTCGCTCTACGTTCGCTACAACCTGAGCCACCTGCGCGGTACCTCTGCGGCGGAAGTCATTGACCGGGACAGTGCCCGTGCTCCGTGGACCGGCATGTGGCGCTACCGCTCGGTCCTCCCGGAAGTGGATCCGGTCACGCTGGGTGAGGGCTGGACGCCGATGCTGCGAAGCAAGCGGTATCGCAATGTGTATCTCAAAGAAGAAGGGGCCAACCCTACGGGCACCTTCAAAGCACGCGGCCTGGGGCTGGCCGTTACGATGGCGAGGCACTACGGTTTGCGTAAACTGGCGGTGCCCTCCGCAGGGAACGCGGCCGGTGCGCTGGCTGCCTACGCTGCCGCGGCGGACATAGAAGCTCATATCTTCATGCCACGCGATGTTCCCTTTGCCAACTATGTAGAGGCCGTGGCCTATGGGGCGAAGGTCACTCTGGTGGACGGACTTATCTCCGATTGCGCGCGCATGGTTGCGGAGCGAAAAGAAGCGGAAGGCTGGTTCGACATTTCCACGCTAAAAGAACCGTTCCGCATCGAAGGCAAGAAGACGATGGGTTATGAGTTGGTAGAACAGCTTGGTTGGGAATACCCCGACGCAGTTTTCTATCCTACGGGCGGGGGCGTGGGCCTGATCGGGATGTGGAAGGCGTTTGAAGAGTTGGAACAACTTGGCTGGGTCAAAGCGGGGAAACGTCCACGCATGATTGCGGTCCAGGCGGCCGGCTGCGCGCCGGTTGCGCGCGCATTCGAGCAGGGCGCCGGCGTCAGCCAAATGTGGGAAAACGCGTCGACATTTGCGGCTGGTCTACGCGTTCCCAAGCCTTACGGTGATGCGATCATGCTTAAGATTCTGCGCGACTCCGGCGGAGTTGCGCTGGTGCAGACGGATGAAGAGATTCTTTCCTCGATTCTGGATTGGGCGCGCCACGAAGGTATTTTTCTTTCCCCCGAGGGAGCAGCGGCAACCGCAGCCTACGACCGGTTGCTGGAAACAGGCTTTCTGAAATCAACCGATCGCGTTGTTCTCTTCAATACAGGAGCCGGCCTCAAGTACACCGACGTTACCGCCGAAGCAATGAAACTGCAACGCCCTGTGCGGCAGGCGCAGTTGGTTTAAGCGGATCCCAGCGTCTCGCTCATTTAGTCATCCAGGCCTCGAAGCCCATCCGCGAAGTATCAATTTGCAGTTGGTCCCAACCGGCCTCGATCGCCATGCGGCGAAACTGCTCCAGCGGATAGGCTCGCTTGATCAACATGTGACGAAAGGTGAAGAGCATGAACCAGCGGTTGAGGCGGCTTACACTTAAACCATCCACATAATGCTTCACCTCGGCCATCGACGCGTCGCGGCGCATGTCAATCAACAACGCTTTACCGCCCGGGCGCAGCACACGGCGCATCTCCTGTAACGCCTTCAGCGGTTCGGAGAAGTTTTTGAAGGCCGCGCGGCAGACCACGAAATCCACGCTGGCATCGTCCAGCCGCAGAGCCGCGGCGTTGCCCAGATCGAAGCGGACGTCCACCCCCTCCGCGGCTGCGTTGCGCCTTGCAATTTCGACAAAGGTTTTGCTGATGTCCAGCGCGCGTACGGACAAGCCGCGCCTGGCCAGTTCGATGGAAAGGAAGCCCGGTCCCGGAGCTACTTCGAGCACCTCCGCCGCCGGGGGAATCGCCGCGGCGATGCGTACCGCCAAGGTCTGGAATTCAGGCAGGTCTTTGCGGGTGGTGCGATCGTACCAACGGGCCGTAGTCCCTTCCATGCCCAATCCCTTGTATGCTCTAGCTGTGGCAGTCATTTGCTTATCCTCCATGTATCTTATTTAATAAGATACATGGACAGTAAACCATAGGAAGGTTTCCATGTCTACGTCTCAAAAGGGAAAAAATCGCCGCGCCACGGCGCACAAAACAGACGACCTGCTGGTGACGGCGCCGGCCACGACCGCCGACCGCGTGGTGCTGGAGATTCGCAAGTTCATTGCGGCCGCGATTTTTTTTAATACCCAGGCGGCGGAGAAGGCCGGCCTGGGGTTGACGGATATGCAGCTGCTGCACATGCTGCAGCTCTATGGACCGTCCACACCCAGCCGTCTCGCCGCCTGGACCGGGCTGAGCAGCGGCGGGGTCACCGTGGCGCTGGACCGGCTGGAGAAGTCAGGGTATCTGCGGCGCGCGCCTAATCCTGAGGACCGGCGTAGCCTGCTTATCACGCTTGTCCCAGGGCGGTTGCGCAAGATCGCCGCTATGTATGAAGGCATAGAAAAGGAAACACGGCGCTTGCTGAGTTTGTTGCCGCAAAACGATCTGGAGGCGGTCGTGCGTTTCTTTGAGGTGATGCTTAGTGCGCGCACGGATCGCCCGGCAGCTGGGTAGGTCCGGCTTCCAGACCCGATTGGTTGCCGGGATGGAGCCCAAAAGCGGAGCTACCGCAAGAGGGCCGATGCGGCCCAGAGAATGGGGGCCTGGCCGTGGAAGTCGCCGGTGCGGCGCTTTCTGGCCAGGTAGTAGTCGTAGCTGTTCTGTTTTCCTGTGCCTTCACAGACGTTGGTGATGTCCTGGTTCTGGTCGATGTAGCCGACAACCGCGATCCACGCCCTGCGCGCGGCGGGACCGTAGGCCGAAGCGTCGAGCCATCCGTTTTTTACTCCGGTGACCAGTGCAAAGGTAAACATTGCGGAGCTTGAACTTTCCGGCCAGGCTTCGTCATGGTCGATCAGCTGACGCCACATCCCGTCCTTGCCTTGATACTTGAGCAGCGCACTCATCATGGCCCGGTAGCCTTCCAGGATGCGCTTGCGTTGGGGGTGGTCCTGGGGCAGATCCCGCAGCATTTCCGCCATCCCGGCAGCGACCCAGCCGTCTCCACGTCCCCAGTAAAAGGGCACATCCGGTGCGTGAAAGAAAAGCCCGTTCGGCTGCTGCAGCTTATCGAGATAGGCTGCCATCTCCAGCGCATCACGGTCGAGATACTGCTTGTTCCCGGTTGCGCGGTACGCCTCGAGCTGCAGGAGCGTGAGCATATACATGTCGTCGATCCAGAAGCGTGTTTCGGCTGAAAGGCCATCGGGGCGCGGATTTTCCCACTGCCGATCCGCCCAGGCCTTTCCAGTGGCGAGGTATTTCGGATCTTTGGTTTCGATGGCAATTTCCAGCGGGACAACGCCGAAGATGGAGTCGTCCACGTGGTGCCGCACCGGGATACGAGCCGCTTCCCCTCCCCCGGGCATGAGGGGTTCGAACTTGTGGATCAGCTCGCTGCCCAACGCGTCGTCGTGGGTCAGAGTGGCAAAGGTGAGCGCGCCATACCAGGTGGCCACTTCAGAATAGTGGATGGTTGCTGTGTATTGATGGGGGCTGGAGACGAAGTGCTCCGCCACCCGCTTGCCCACCTCTTGCGGGGAAACACCCGATGGCCAATTGCTGAAGTAGGTGTTGTTTTGCGCAGAAGCACTGAGGGTCAGTGCCAGAACCAGGTGTGCAAGGAGAGTGGTGTTTAACCGCTTCATTTGTCGTGATGGTGGGCAGCGAGGGACTCGAACCCCCGACATCCTGCTTGTAAGGCAGGCGCTCTAACCAACTGAGCTAGCCGCCCATCCTTGCGCGATGAAAAACGAATATAACACCTTTATTCACATCGCGATACCAAATCAGTCTAGCATTTTGAATGCATCCCGTCACACTTTTGGCGGCTCAGGCACCAGGCGTGGACATTCCAGCAGCCCTGCTTGCAACCAGGTTCGACACGTTCTTAAGAATGAGATTGTAAGGGCGATCCCGGCTCGACGAAGGGTCATCGTTGGTTGCCAGGATTGTGTCGAGCAGGCCAAAATCCCCTTGAACAACCCAAAACGGTCACCGACACTGACCAGAACGCCGAGGCGCGTAAAATAAGCTCTCAGTGACAGACGACGCGAACCAGAGTGATGCCGGAAAAACCCACCCCACAGATTGGGCCGCGCTTCGCGATGAGGCAGCCAAGCTGGGCATCAGTCTGAGTGAACTTCAACAGCGCCAACGGGAGATGAACGCGAGACGAGCCCGGAAGCTACAATCCGGGCAATTTCCAAAACCTACGGAAAAGTAACCGCAATCTCAGCCGATTCGACCACTCACTTTCGAGTGCACATCCTGTTTTGTCAGTGTGGTAAACCAAACCGTCATTCCAGCAAATGCAGCGTCGCGCCGGTGAAAGGCAATAGACTTGTTCCAACCGGTCTCATCAGGCAACCGCATCATGTCTGCCCATCGTCTCAAGGTCGCTTCGTAAGCGTCCGGAAGGCGGATATATTCCGGACAAGTCATTTGCAGTGCACATGGCCGATTTTTGATGCATTGATCAGACGAAGTTGAGCCGGAAGGGCAAGATGGATAGACTCCTTTTGGCCAGGAGGCGGTTAGGTTCATGAAGCAAAGTTCAGCGCCCAGCGCAGAAAAAGGGCGGCTCACGATCGGCATCGACCTGGGAGGCACGAACCTGCGCATTGCGGCCTTTGATTCGGCCTGGAAGCGGCTGGATTCGATTACTGTACCCACCCGGGTGGCAGATGGGCCCGCCGAGGTGGTCCGTGACATGTGCGATTCAATCGCCCGGTTGATGCAGCAATTGGGGGCGAATTATGAGCTATTCGGAGTAGGGATAGGGGCTCCGGGTCCGCTTGAGCTGCCCTCGGGGCGATTTTACCGGCCTCCGAATCTACCCGGTTTCGACGCGTTTGTGCTCAAGGACGCCGGGGAGGCGAATCTGCACACCCCTGTGATTGTGGAGAAGGATGCCAATGCGGCCGCGCTGGCGGAGTGGAAGAGCGGGGTGGGCAGGCAGATGCCTGGGGATTCCATCTGCATGCTGACGCTTGGGACCGGGGTCGGCGCGGGCATCATTCTGGACCGGAAAATCTGGCACGGGATGATTGGAATGGGAGGCGAGGGCGGACATATTCCAGTGGTGGAAGACGGATTTGCTTGCGGCTGTGGCGGCCGTGGATGCCTGGAGCAATATGCTTCGGCAACGGCGATCGGCCGGGCTGCGACCCTGGCCGCGGCGCGCGGAGGAGCCCCGGGGATCTCCCGGCTTATGGGCCGCCGGATTCAGGAGCATGGTGAGTTTACAGCGCGCGATCTCGCCGGGTTGGCGAGGGACGGGGATGTGGTTGCCCGGCAGATTTTTGGCGATGCGGGCAAGTATTTGGGGATGGCGCTGGCGATGCTGGTGAATGTTTTCAATTTGCCGCTGTATGTGATCGGCGGCGGCGTGGTGAGTGGGTGGGATTTGTTTGCTCCACGGATGTTCGAGGAGCTGCGCCGCCTGAGCTACATCTATTGCCTGACAGAGCCTGGGAAGGACTTGCCGTTTGCCGCAGGTAAGACGTATGTGGTTCCTGCCGCTACCGGCCCCGACGCCGGGTTGCTGGGTGCGGCGATGCTTCCCTACCTCGAAGCTGGTTTGCTGTGATGGCGTCACTCGCAAAGACAGCCCTGGGGCATTCTCACCAGGGCTAAAGAGGCTGCGAAAAAGTCGATGTTTGGGCAGAAAAGCGTACCTCAGGGGCTAAAGCCCGACGTATTCTCAATCGTTTACGGCCCGACTAAAGTAGTCGTGCCCTGATACAAAACAGAGCTTTTCCGCAGCCCGTAAAGCCCTCAATTTATATACCGGAGCGTTCACGCGGGTTTGAAGCCGCAACCGAGCGAGGAGCGAATGCCTTCACCCGGTGTATCCGCTCGAAAACCCGCTCCCCTCCCTGGACTTAAGTCCGGGGCTGGCACCCCTAAGACTGTGTCTGATACCAAGCTGATCTAGGTTGCGTGAATGGAGCCTTTGTAGCCGTAGTAGGCGATGTAGACGTAGCAGAGGGCAGGCAGGATGAAGGCATGGTGGATGCCGATGTGGTCGGCTAGCGCGCCTTCTGCTACCGGGATAATGGCTCCTCCGACGATCGCCATCACCAACAAGCCGGAGCCTTTTCCTGTGAGCGGTCCCAACCCCTCGATGCCCAGGGAGAAAATGCTTGGGAACATCACGGAGTTGAAAAGGCCGACACAAATAATCGTGACCATAGCCAGCCAGCCCCTGCTCGCCATGGAGGTCAGTACCAGCAAACAGGCCACAACGGCAACCGTACCCAGGACCGCCCGCGTAGGCAGCTTCTGCAGTACAGCGGCCCCAATGAAGCGACCAATCATGGCCCCAAACCAATAAAGCGAGACCAGGCCGGCAGCCACCTTCACGGTCAGGTTGCCGATCTCAGGCTGGGTGAAGTAGTTGATAAGAAAGCTGCCAATGGCAACTTCGGCACCCACGTAAAGGAAAATCCCAAGTGCACCCAGAATGAGTTGGCGCTGCTTCCACAGGTTCCTTGCCGCGGCGTCGGTTTCACCCATGGGGCGGAATTCCCGGGTGGCCTCGATCTTGGGCAAGTTGAACATCGCTATCGCCAGCGCAAGAGCGGTCAGCGCCAGGGCGATGAAGACGTAGGGCATCTTGACCGAAGAGGCTTCCTGCTGCCGGTAGGCCAGCAGCGCCGGCCCGGACAATTTCCCCATTTGGAGGGACGAAAGCGGCGCTGCGGCAAGGATCAGCAGCCCCCCCACGTAGGGCGCGATCGTGGTGCCCAGCGAATTGAAGGCCTGGGTAAGATTCAGACGGCTGGAAGCGGTGCGCGCAGGACCAAGCACAGTGACGTAGGGATTGGCGGCGACCTGTAACGCAGTGACACCCGCGGCCAACACAATCAGCGCGGCCAGAAACAGGCCAAACGAAGGAGCATTGGCCGCCGGCACGAACAATAAAGCTCCCACCGCCATCACCAACAGGCCAACCACCATGGTTCGCTTGTAGCCAATCTTCTCAATAAGCTTGCCCGCGGGAACTGCGAACAGGAAATAGGAGCCGAAAAAGGCGGAGTTGATGAACATGACCCGGGTGTAGTTCAGCTCGAAGATCGCTTTGAGGTGGGGAACGAGAATGTCATTCAGCGAGGTGAGAAAACCCCACATAAAGAACAATGTGGTCACCATCGCCATGGCGCGATAATTGCTGGGGGTGGAATCGTTGCTGACTGTAGTCTTGGTTACGGCCGCCTGAACCATGTAGTTTTCGCCCCGCCACAAGTTATCACAGCGGCCCACACGTTAACCATTGACCGGGAGAACACGTCGGTGACCTGCCTTACGCAGAATCACCATCCTTCGATGACTCGATTTGGCAACCGGCTTCCCCTGTTCTTCCGCACGGTGCTTGTGGCTGCCGTTCACCAGGGATACGGCTTTCAGCCGACGACTACGCGCGCCATCGCCCGATCCAGAATTTCTGGAGTGAAGACCAGGTTGGTCGTTTGCTTGCTACGCTTGCGATAGAGCGCGGTGGTTTCACAGAGGGCCACGATGTCTTCGACTTCTGCCGGGTTGATCACGTTTTCCAGGATGCGCTCGCAGAAGGACGGCTCGTCTATGCCTTCTAAAAGGAAGCCGCGGCGCTTCGCTTCGTTGAGGTAAAACGTCGTCACGTCGGACAGCATTTGCTGAGCATCTTCCGGTATCTCGACGCGATGAGCTTTGCCAACCTGGGCCCCCGGGAGCACCAGCTTGATGCCGAAGAGATTGTCCAGATCGCTGTTGGCCTCGAAGGATACCGTGGTGGCCGCCACCAGAACATTCTGCCGCTCAGAGGTGGTTTCAATCAGGGCGTCGAGCTCGGTCAGCACTTCCGGATCTCCCTGCTGATAAGCGAGGTCGATCCGAGGCAGCAGGAGCATGACCTTTCGCCCTTTGTAGCCCCGTACCAGGCTCTTCGCCTTGGCAAGCGCGTCACTGTCGCGAGGATTGAAAACGGTTACCACACGGTCCATGCCAGCGAGTTGCGCAATCTTCTGCGCCAGGCTCTTCTTTCCCGTCTGGTTGGGCCCAATGATCAACACCTCGTTGCCAATCTTCAAGTCCTGATAGGCGGAAGGATTGCGGGCGCGATCGATCAGGTCGGCGATGTTGTTAAGCAAATCGTCCATGCCCGCGACCCTGGGCCGCAGCGAACTGGCTACCTCGTCTTCCAGACTCAGGTCGATGCGTTCTTTACGCTTACGCACCTCGGTGACAAACTCGATGAACGCCGGCAGGGCCGCGACCGATCCGACGAATACAGCGAAGACCAGCAACTGCTCAGTAATAAGTAATGCCGAGTTGCTACCAGCCGCAGGATCAAACATATGGGCAGGATATCAGCAAGTATTACTTTCACCTCTTGAGCAGGATCACCCGATAAAAGTAACTTGGTCGTAGACTTGGCGGTTCCGTGTGCATACAACATAATTCTTATGGGAAAGCCAATGAAGCCGGCAAAGCCAGTTTACGCACCTGAATTCGATCTGGTGCTGGCCTGTCTTCGCTGGCCGCAAGAAACGGTTGACGGCGCTCGTATCCTGTCCCTCGCCCAGCAGCCGCTCGATTGGCCTTATTTGCTCGAAATCGTCCACCACCAGAAGGTGCTTCCGCTCGTATTCCGCAACCTTGAAACCTTCGCCGGCGAACACGTACCGGAAGAAACAGCCGCTGCTCTGCGCGCCAGCACGGAAGAAAATACGCGCAGCTGCCTGCAACGCAGGGGGCATCTCGAATTGCTCAATCGACTATTTCGCGAGCAAGCGATCGATGTGCGAATCTTCAAGGGCATCCCGCTGTCAATGACCGCGTTTCAGGATTCCACTGTGCGCGATCTGGGCGACATCGATCTGCTGGTGGCGGAGAAAGACATTTTTCGCGCGGGAGACATTCTGCGCGCGCATGGATACCAGCGCTTCGAACCCAGAGCCCACCTGACACCACGCAGACTGCGCTCCTACATCGCGCACCAGAAGGATTTTTCCTACGAACATCCCGCGGCCGGCGTTGTCATCGATTTGCATTGGCGTCTGTTCCGCAATCAATTCCTTCCCGCAAACGCGGGGTTGGCAGAAGTAGGTGTCGATTGGGTGATGCTTGATTCCGAACGCACACCGACCTTGCCTGTTGCCCGGTTACTGCTCTATCTCTGCGTCCATGGAGCGCTGGATGGGTGGCTGCGTTTGAAATGGCTGGCCGATATCGCCGCTCTTCTGCGAAGCATGACAGCGGAGCAACTCGCTCAAACTGCGGAAGCAGCAGCACAGCAGCAGGCGCTGCCGCAGTTGAGTGCCGCGGTCTTCCTTTGTCAGGATATGCTCGGGGACGGCGACGCTTTCCCCACGCCGGCAGGCTGTCTTGAGCACAGCGACCGAAGGGTCGCGCGCATCGTGGAATTCGGCAAACTGCTCATGACTTCGAACCAGTATCGTCCAGTGCGAGAGCAGATATCTTCTGCACGATGGTTTCTGAATGAGTTCCAGCTTCATTCTTCGTGGAACTATCGCCTGGACCTGATCCAGCGCTCTCTCTTTCGCCCTCGTGTCTGGCGCAAGTTCGATTTGCCTGACGCCCTCTTCCCTCTTTATGCCGTGCTCAGTCCTTTGGAGTGGTTCCACGATCGATTGCAAAAGCTTACGAAGTCATGGCGGTCCCCTGCTGACCTAGTGCTGGCTATGGAAGCCGGCTGCATGCTTATCTTCTTTCGCATTGCGCTCAGCTTTCTACCAGTGCAGAAACTTACTGCCTGGATGAGCAGGCCCGATGCTGCACAAGTGGCCGTTTCGCCGGGCATGGCGGCGGAAATACTGCGCCGGATCGAGTGGTCGATCGACGCAGTGGTGCGCCATGGCCCGCTCACCTTTGTGTGTTTCCCTCAATGCCTGGCCGCGTACTTTATGCTGCGCCGCAGGCATATCGCGAGCAAGCTCTTCTATGGCGTTACCCGGGACGCAGATCATCTGAAGGCTCACACGTGGGTCAAGGTGGGAGATCGCACCGTGGTGGGCGGCGACGTTGAGTCCCACTTCACGGTCCTCACCACCTTTCCCTAAGAAACCTTAGGAGGAGCTACGGCCCGAGCAGGAACTCTTCTACCGTATCTACACTAGACTCAAGGTGCTCTAATCCCCAGGGACGGATGAGCCGAAACGCCCTGGCCTGTGACGACACACGGCTGCAACGCAGAAAGCTTTGCTGCAACTGACCCGTTGCCTGCAACACGTAAGCCTGGTGAGTCAAATCCATCAACAGCGGAATTGCCTCGACTGCAGATAGCTCTTGCATTTCAGTTGCTGATGCTTGATTGGGATTGGTCTCCAGGAACACGAGCCGTCCGATGGGTTCGGGACTCGGTGTATTGGCGAGCGGAAGACGGTATTTGTCGTCCTCGCTGAAGACTCTTTCCAGCCCCTGCACCTGGCATCCAAGATGCTCGAGTGAAGTTCGCCACAGCTTCAGCCAGGGCGCAGTGGGGATAACCATGGCTGGTCCGCTGGAGGCAGAGTCGATGAGACAGACGTCATCGGCCAACACGGAAAAGCCACGACTTGCGAGGTAGGCTGCGAGCGACGACTTCCCTTGACCGGAACGGGCCAGAAAAGCCACTACTCCTTTTCCCGTGCTGACCGCGCTCGCGTGGAGCGGCAGCAAATGGCGCTGCTGACACAGGGCAACGAAAAGAGTTCCCAGAAGGTACGCTCGCACGTCGAGTGGGCGAGCTCCGGGCTCCGGGCAGACGATAATCTCTTCCCCGTTGGTAACCAGGTAGCATCCTATTCCGTGAATGCGCAACCAATAATAAGTGGGGGTGGCGAAACAGTCAGGGTCGATTTCTATAGCCTGGGGCAAACGGTTGGGGACGTCTCCCAGCCGGATATGCACGAGATGCGGGTTGGCACTGTGGTGTTGTACGAGGGGCAGTTCAGGAAGCGCGATTTCCGAAACGAGAGTAATCCCCCCAAACACATACACATCTGCAACCTGTCTCATCCACTATCCCCAAAAAGTATCCCCAAAAAGTGTCAGGCGGGACTATTGCGAGTAAACCTTTGGTATAGAAAACCCGGCCTGCAAGGTTTAGTATCTACTCTAGTAACTATCACGTGGAGGAACGCATTGACGCTCACTACCTCCTGCGTTACGCTCTAGCTGTACCAGGGCGAAAGAGCGATGTTTCAAATTCACGGGATCCAGGGAGCTTTCATGAAGAGCTACGACGCTAAAGATCACGGCGCATCTGACCAGGTTGCGGGGCAGGCGAAGAAGCCGTGGATCACTCCGTCGCTCGAGATCATTGCCCTTAAGAGTGCTGAGGGCGGAACGCATCCCTCGCGAGTGGACGGTGGCGGCGGCCACTTCCAACGTCCCCGTTCCTAGTCCTTTCCATCCTTCCTTTGCGGAGATGTGCTTCCGCGTTCCTGTTCGAGAAGTTTACTGAAATTTAAAATTTAGGGTATGAGTGCAATCGCGGGTATCTGGTCGTTTGACGGCGGAACGCCCGCTGTTCCTTCGTGCCGTGAGATGCTCCAGGCACTCAGGGTGTATGGGGGCGATGATTGCGCCCAGTATGACAGTGATTCCCTCTCCATGGGCCGCTGCCTGCTGCGTCTTCTCCCCGAGGACGGGTTCGATCGACAGCCACTTTCAGCGGACGGCGTCACCGCGCTGGTGGCGGATGTGCGTCTCGATAATCGCGAAGAAATTGCGGCTGGAGTAGGACTGTCCAGGCAACAGACTGCCGTCATGGCCGACAGCGAGGTGCTGCTTGCAGCATGGCTGCGTTGGCGGGAGGAATGCGTGGATCATCTTTCCGGCGCATTCAGCTTCGCGGTTTGGAACCAAAAAGAACAACATCTTTTTCTGGCGCGAGATCATACCGGGGAGCGCCCTCTCTTTTACGCCTCCAGTGGCAACAACTTTGCCTTCTCATCGATGCCGAAGGGGCTGCATCGTTTGCCATTCGTGGGCGCGGAGGTGAATGAGGACTACATTGCCCGATACCTGACATTGGCTAACATTCCCATCGAACAGACGGTCTTTCGTCACATGCAGCGCCTGCCCGCAGGCTGCTCTCTCAGAGTCAGACGTGACGAGACGAAGCTGTCGCGTTACTGGCGTACGGATCACCTCGCAGATCTTCGCCTAGGATCGGCGGCGGAGTACCTGGAGTGTTTCAGGGAGAAGTTTGACCGGGCAGTACGGGTGCGGTTGCGCACGCGCGGAGGCATTGGCGCACAGCTGAGCGGCGGCCTGGATAGTGGTGCCGTCGCAGCCACGGCGGCTCAATTGCTCGCCGGCGACGGCCGCGAACTCACCTGCTTTACCGCGGTGCCTCGCCCTGGATTTAGCGGCGCGAGCAGCAACACGCACTTTGACAATGAGGGTCCTGCAGCAGCTGAAGTCGCTGCGCTGTATCCCAACGTGCGCCACGTGTTGGTGGAGTCAAGCGCAACATCGTTTCTGGATGTACTGGATCTCAACAACAATCTTTACGATCATCCTTGCTTTGGACCGAGCAATGAGGTGTGGTCCAACGCGATCATGGCGCGTGCCAGGGAAAACGGAATTACTCTGCTGTTGAATGGGAATTGCGGCAACTCTACCCTCAGTTATGACGGGATGCAAGCCTTCTCGACCTGGTTTCGCTCTGGCCATTGGGGCACGCTGGCGCGGGTGGCAAGGCAGCTCACCCGGGCGGGCAACGCGTCCGCCCGCTCCATCGTTCGCAACGCGGTGTGGCCGTCGCTGCCGTTTTGGCTGCGCAGCATGACAGATCCGCACCTGCGCGGATTTTCGCTCGACTACAGTATTCTCCATCCCGAAATTGCAAGGCGGCTTGACCTGGAGCGCACCGCTTTCCACGATATGAATCGGCAATCACCAGACGGACGGACCATGCTACAGGCGCTGCTTGAGTACGGCGATATTGCTGATACGTCGGTGGCCGCGCAGGGGGGATGGCAGCTTGATTTTCGCGATCCTACATATGATCGCGAGGTGGTCGAGTTTTGCCTCACGGCGCCGTTGGAGGAGTTTCTCCGTGAAGGGCAACAGCGTTCTCTGGCCAGGAGGGCGATGGTGGGGCGGTTGCCGACAAACACGCTGAGCAGAAAACAACGTGGAAGCCAATCGGCGGATTGGTATGTCAGCCTGGAGGCGGTTCGTGGTCGGATGGCTGCCGAGGTGGAGCGTTTGCGGCGTTCGCCTTTAGCGAGCCGCTTGCTTGATTTGGACCGCATGCAGCGGTTGATCGAAGAATGGCCCAGCAGCGGTTTCGAGCGGTTGGATGTGAACCGCTCGCATCACATCGCGCTCACCCGTGGTTTTTCCGTGGGCAAGTTCCTGATGCAATACGATCCTGAATATTCTGGGCTTTAGAGAGTGTGTTAGTACCGGGAGAAACCGCACCCTCTAAAGGCCAGTAGGTTTCTCGCGACCTCGCGACGCTGAGGATTACAAACACCACCACAATTACATTTGGGAGATCCGATCGGAGCCAGCTTGGGCGAGAGACCGGACGCCACCGGGGCTAAAGCCCCGAATTTTGCTGCCCAATGTTTAAGCGGGTTTGAAAAC
>Ga0210391_10002062_pt1 | contig 17604 bp, 12 predicted proteins | sample IncBWC12OmetaG_FD_160573 | JGI IMG/M metagenome (GOLD analysis project Ga0210391, IMG submission 160573) | Forest soil microbial communities from Barre Woods Harvard Forest LTER site, Petersham, Massachusetts, United States - Inc-BW-C-12-O ... | reverse complement strand
CTCCCGGTCAAATAGGGCGGCCTCGGAAGATGTCAGCCCCGAAAGTCCGACCAGGTCGTCCACATCGCGGGATTCGTCCACGCCAAGCAGATGGTGCAAAGTGCTCCGGCCGGAGCCAAATCTTTCCCGACCAGGAGCGCTCTTCGCTCGCTCGAGGCCCCTTCGACCGGCAAAAGGTCGGCGCGGATAGGCGTTGGCAGCTCTTCGATCACATCTTCCCAGCCTGTGACAAGAGAACGAAGCGCGCCTTTATGGGCATAGCGATCGACGCCGCGCGCCAGACCGCTGACGATTACCAGGCTTCGATCGGCGAGGTCCCTTGCCAGCTTCTCCACCATTTGATTCCCGCAGGGGGTCGAACGACGCGAGCCGACGATGGAAATCAGGCGGCAGTTCAGAAGTTCAATTTTTCCAAGAGCATACAGGAGGGTCGGGGGTCGTAAATCTCGCGAAGGCATGCGGATACTGCGGCTCGTCCAAGGTCAACAGGCGGATTCCAGCGGCCTGGGCTAGTCTGTTGGCGGCGTTCGTGGGCTGGCGGGTACGGATCGTTTGCGCGACGGATGCGGGCAGGCGGTGGGACTGCAGTTCGGGCAGCGAGGCGTTGAAAGTGGCTTCGGCGCTGCCCATGGCGCGGAGTAGTTTGCCGGCCATGCGCGTGCCCAAGCCGGGCGTCCAGGCCAGCTCGTATAATTCGCGCGGCGGATTAGGTGCGGAAGCAGTGAATCTTGTAGACTCGGCGCTGCACGAACGACCTGCAATATGCGTAGGAGGCGCGCTTTGAAGACCATATTTTCTGTGCTGGCAATTCTTCTCGGATTTTCTTTAGCCGCTTTTTCGTGCGCGGCTCAAACGATTCAGGTGGATATCACGCCGGCGCACGCGACGAATCACTTCGCACCCAATCAAGCGCTGGGAGCGGGCGTGGACCGCATTGCGCAGGAGGCTATCGATAAGGACCTGGTGCAGCCCGCGTTGGACCGCGCGCTAAGTTCGGGCTGGCAGCCGGTAAGTTTTCGCCAGAATACGGAATTGGCGGTGGAAGCGTGGCACTGGAATCCGCAGGGGACGTGGAGCGATGCGAGCGGCAAGGGATATTTTACCGGCTCGGCGAATCCCACAGAATTTCTGCGCTATTCCTACGGCTACGCGCTGCCGCATCGTGGATTCACGCGCAATGATGGTACGGATAACTCCGGATTTTCGCGGCTGACGGATGGAGACGCCGCCAGCTACTGGAAAAGCAATCCTTATTTGACGCAGAAATTTACGAGTGAAAGCGATGCGCTGCATCCGCAATGGATTGTGGTGGACCTGGCGCAACTGCAGCAGATTACGAGCATTCAGATTCTGTGGGCCGAGCCGCACGCGCAGCATTACATCGTTCAATATTGGACGGGAGACGATCCGATCAAATCCGTCACCCGCGGCGTGTGGCAAACTTTTCCAGGCGGCGTGATTACGAATGGCCAGGGCGGTTTGGCTACCGTGCAGCTGAGCTCGACCCCCTTGCCGGTGCGTTTCTTGCGCATCTGGATGACGGAATCGTCGAACACCTGCGATTCCCATGGAGCCAGCGATCCGCGGAATTGTGTCGGCTATGCAATTTACGAGCTGTACATCGGGACAACCACGGCGGATGGAAAATTTCACGATGTGGTGCGGCACACCGCGGATCAGGAGCAGACCACAACCTACTGCTCTTCGGTGGATCCATGGCACGAGCCTTCCGATTTGCGCTCGACGAAACAGGCGCAGGTGGGATTCGATTTATTTTTTACGAGCGGCGTAACGCGCGGACTGCCGGCCATGATTCCGGTGGCGCTGCTTTACGACACTCCGGACAACGCGGCCGCGGAGATGGCTTACCTGCAGAAACGCGGTTATGCGATTTCGTATGTGGAGATGGGCGAAGAAGCGGACGGGCAGTATATGCTGCCGGAAGATTATGCCGCGCTTTACCTGCAATGGGCGACGGCGCTGCATCGCCTAAATCCTGCTTTGCAGCTGGGCGGGCCTTCCTTTCAGGGCGTGAATCGGGACATTGAGGTTTGGCCGGATGCGAATGGCAATGTTTCCTGGACCGCGCGCTTCGTGAATTATCTGAGGCAGCACCAGCGGCTGGGCGATCTGGCTTTTTTTTCTTTCGAACATTATCCGTACGATCCGTGCCGGATTCCCTGGGGCAGTTTGTATGACGAGCCCGAGCTGGTGAATCACATCATGCAGGTGTGGCGGGAAGATGGCGTGCCGACCAATATTCCGATGTTTATCACGGAAGGAAACCTTTCATCGTCGGCGAGCGAGACGTACATGGACCTGTTCTCGGGGCTGTGGCTGGCGGATTATGTTGGCTCGTTCCTGAATGCGGGCGGCAGCGGGATGTATTACTTCCATTATTTGCCGCTGCAGATGGAGCACGGCTGCAATGATTCGCCCGGAACGTTTGCCATGTTCACAGTGGATGCGGATTACAAGATTCAGCAGCCGCTGGCGCAATTTTTTGTGGCGCAGCTGATTAATCTGGAGTGGGTACAGCCGGGAAGCGCGGAGCATCGCGTATTTGCGGCGAAGGGCGATGTGGACGATGGCGCAGGTCATGCGCTGGTGACGGCCTATGCCTTGCAGCGACCGGACGGGCAGTGGTCTTTGCTGGTTGTGAACCGCGACCAGCAGAATGCGCACTCGGTGCGGATTTCTTTTCGCGATGAGGCGGCCCCCGGCGCCAGTTCGTTTATCGGGCCGGTGCAAATTTCGACTTTTGGGCGCGAGCAATATCACTGGCAGCCGGCCGAGACGCGGTTCATGGCGCACGATGAGCACGCGGCGGAGCGCCCGGTGGTAGTGAATACGAAAGGATTCGCCGATCCGGACGGGCCCATCAAACACTCTGACGAAAATGCGCTTAAGGACAGTTCGTTCGATTTGCCCGCTGCGTCCGTTAGCGTAATCCGCGGAAAGATTGCCACGCCCTAGGCTTGGAGCGATTGCCGATGTGCTGAATTGCGTACGGCGGAGAATTTCGTTTCGTTGACTTGCGCGGGTGCACCGCGATAAATTTTCATATTACCCCAGCCCGTTACCACGCAGTTCTGATTACCCGCATGCTTGGAGTGCGAGGTTAGAACCGTTTCCGAAATCCCAGCCCGAGACGCACCGGCAGCGTGCGCGCGATCATTCTGAATATCGGGAATTCATAAGTAGGGGCAACTATTTTCCAGTCAGAGGGGAGCACAAAGGCGATGATCAAGAAGAGAATCGAGGATCTTAAAAATGGCGCCAACCACCTGCAGCCGGGCTCTCTCCTGCGCGTGGCATTTCTCAGCGTGGGTTGTTTCCTGCTGGGGATGTTCGTGCACGCCGGATTCGCGCACGCCGATAGCGCCGCATTCGATCTGGCCGGACCGCCCGTGGAAATGCGAGTGACGCGTCAGGGCAAGACGTTGCCGATTTCGCGCACCGCCAATTTGCAGCCGGGCGACCGTTTGTGGATTCATCCCAATCTTCCCGATTCGCAATCTGTGCACTACCTGCTGGTGGTGGCGTTTTTGCGCGGGTCGACGAATCCGCCGCCGGAATCCTGGTTCACGCGCGTCGAAACCTGGAACAAGCAGGCGCGCGAAGAAGGAACCGTGGTAACCGTTCCGCAGGACGCGCAGCAGGCGTTGCTTTTTCTGGCGCCGGAGACGGGCGGCGACTTCAATACGTTGCGCACTGCCGTGCGCGGGCGGCCGGGCGCATTTGTAAGGGCGTCGCAGGATTTGAATCAGGCCAGCTTGGATCGTTCGCGTCTGGAAGCGTATCTGGACGACGTGAAGGCAACTTCGGACGCCGATCCCGCGGAAGTGAAGGAACGCGCGGTGTTGCTGGCGCGCACGCTGAACATTAAAGTTGATCAGCAATGTTTCGACAAGCCCACCGCGCAGCAGGCGCCGTGCCTGACGCAAAATAGCGAACAGCTGATTTTGGACGATGGGCATAGCCAGTCCATGGTCACGGCGCTTACTTCCGGCCCGTCTTCGGATTTGATGGTGCAAGCCAGCGCGACGCCGATGGCGGGAACGGGATATTACAGCGCCTATGTGGGCGCGGTGATAGACATGGCGCGCATTTTGAACAGTCTGCGCACCGCTGAATATCAATACATCCCGGCGCTGGCGCTGCCGCAAGACGACCGGCTGAATCTGAAGCTGAATAATCCCCCATCGTTTCGCAATCCGAAGTCGGTGATTGTGGTGGGACTGCCGGCAGTGGAAGCGGCGCAACTGCCGCCGCTGCGGGCCCTGGATCCGAAGCAGGTTTTCTGCCTGCAGAAATCACCGCTGGTGCTGCCGACGGAGGGCGCGCCGCTGGTTTTTTCCACGAACATTGCGCATGACTTCACGCTGCACGTGGAAGACCTGGCGGGGAATCACGTGGATCTGCCGGCAAAAGCAGAGGCGGGACGGGGCGGCTTCGTGATTGACGCGCACGCCTTCGGCGCGGCGGAGGGAAAACTGGGCCCCGACGTTACTGGAACGCTGCGCGGGCGTTGGGGATTTGCGGAGTTCGAGGGGCCGCGATTTCTTTTGCGGTCGGCGCACGCGGAGAAGTGGACGGTGCTGGCGGCGGACCAGCAGGCGTTGATTGTGGGACGGGACGACGTGTTGCACGTGAATTCAGATTGCGTGCCGTGCGTGGAAAAGGTCACGGTGAAGGACCATGAGGGCAAAGAATTGAAGGCGACCTGGAAAGTTACCCAGCCGGAAGAACTGGAAGTGATGGTTCCGCTGAAAGACAAAAGCGCAGGGGAAGTGACGCTGGCGATAAAACAATTCGGATTGAGCGCGGCGGACGAGCTGCCATTGCTTTCTTATTCGGAAGCGGCGCATCTGGATCGCTTCACCATCAACGCGGGAGACAAACAGGGCGTGCTGGACGGAACGCGGCTGGATGAAGTTTCAAGTTTCGAATTGAACGGAGTGCATTTCGTTCCGGCGAAATTATCACGCGTGCAGCAAAAAGATGAACTAGGGCTCGCCATTTCGGGTGCAGCGCCGGCCGCTAAGCTGGAACCTGACGAAACTCTGGTAGCGCATGTGGGTTTGAAGGACGGGCGCTTCTTGGATCTGCAGACCACCGTGGAGGCTCCGCGGCCCAAGGTAACTTTGCTGAACAAGAGCGTGCAAGGCGGCCCTGCGCCGTCGGCGATACGGCTGGGAAATCAGGATGAGTTGCCTCTGGAGGGGCGCCTGCTGTTCTTCGTTAAGAGCGAAGTGCCGGAAAAATTCCCGCGCACGGAAAAGATCGAGGTCGCTACCGCCGATAATGCTTTTGACGCGGTGCTGACCGTGGCGGACGGCACCCTGGTGCTGCAAGATTCGCAGAGCGTGCTGGCGACACTGGATCCATTGAAAAGTTTCGGGCCTTCGGCGTTTGGGCCGCTGCAATTTCGCGCGCTGAGCGCGGACAATACCAAGGGAGACTGGCAGCCGCTGGTGAATGTGGTCCGCTTGCCTGTGCTGAAGGAAATTCGTTGCCCGGATGCGCCGGACCAGCAGTGCAAATTGAGCGGGACGAATTTATTTCTGATTGATTCGGTGGCGTCGAGCGCGCAGTTCACCAATTCGGTACCGGTGCCGGTGGGATATGCAGGCGGCACGCTGAGCGTGCCGCGGCCCAACGGTACGCTGCTGTATATCAAGTTGCGGGACGACCCTGCCACGGTGAGTAGCGTGGTGCTGCCGGTGTTGCCGGAGAATTAACGCGCGCGCCGCAAGGAATGATTTCAGGCGGGCCATTCGCGTTCGTTGCAGAAAAAGCGACTCACCCGGGCCCTATCGCCCCGCTTTTGGGGCGAACTGCTGCTAGAATGCGCGACATGCGAAGCCTCCTGGCGCAATTACTTACTCCCCTTTTTGTTGTTCTAGCCGCGGCGATTTTCCTTGCTGCCGGCGTCCAGGATCCTGCGTGGTGGACCGTGCAGAGCAGCGGAATGGATACGAATCTGCGAGCCGTGAGCATCGCGGAGTTCACGGATTCCCGCCCAGCTCCCGCGCCGGTGGTCTGGGTTTCCGGGTCGAATGGCGTGATTTTGCAATCGAAGGATGTGGGCAAGACGTGGCAGCGGCTACGCGTGCCGAGCGGCGAGACGCTGGATTTTCGCAGCCTTCAGGCATTTGACGCGCGGACGGCTTATGTGATGTCCATCGGGGAAGCAGGCCATTCGCGGATTTACAAGACCACCGATGGCGGAGGGAATTGGACCTTGCAGTATGCGGACAAGCGCAAGGAGTTTTTCCTCGATGCACTGGTCTGCGTGTCGGAGATTGAATGTTTTGCTGTCGGCGATCCGATTGATGGAAAGTTCGTGATCGTACACACCAGGGACGGACAGAATTGGACGCAGCTCCCCACCGATCACATGCCCGCCGCTCTTGCCGACGAAGGCGCTTTCGCGGCCAGCGGAACTTGCCTGGCGGTTTTCGACCAACGAGACATCTATTTCGTCACGGGCGGGCCCGCGGCGCGTTTGTTTCATTCGAGCGATGCGGCCTACTCGTGGACGGTGAGCAGCACGCCGATTGTCAGCGGCAATGCTTCGTCGGGAATTTTTTCCATTGCCGTTCAGGATCTGGCTTTGATTATTGTGGGTGGCGACTACCAGGATGTAGCCAATCCGCACGACGTGGCGGCTTTCTCGGCGGACCAGGGCAAGACTTGGAAATTGGCGGTGCAGCAGCCGGGCGGATTTCGTTCGGCGGTGGCGCGCGTTGACGAAAGGATTCTGGTTGCGGTTGGCCCGAACGGAGAAGACGCCAGTGCTGATGGCGGCGCGCACTGGAAACATACCGATTCTCTGAATCTGAACGCGATCAAAGTGTTCCGGCACGATTACGTCTGGGCGGTGGGGCCAAACGGCACGATTGCACGCTTGAAATCGCCGCCGCTGGCTATCCTTCACTAGCGAATCGAGCGGGCTGGACAAGAAAGACGCTACGGCCGGCTTGAGGCAAAGGCGCCAGTCCCAGGAGGATGATGCTCGTCGCATCGTCGCAGGCGCGGAGTGCGCAGAGAGTAAGTTTTCGCAATTCAGTTTTGGATCGAAGGGCGCACATGAAAATCCTGTCGAAGATCGTTTTCCTGTTTATTGCCGCGCTCGGCTCTTTGTCCTCCGCGGGCGCGTCGCTGGGCCAGGCTGTGGATTCAGCCCATGGAATTGAAGGAGTGTGGGCCGGGGTGCTAACCGGGCAGTTGCGTTTGGTGGTGACGATTACGAGATCCGGCAGTGGCGAGCTGGGTGGGACGATGAACAGCGCGGCCCAGCACGCGGTTCTGCCATTGAGCAACGTGACCCTGCACGGTGATGCGGTGCGGTTTGAAGTAACGCGCGTGGGTGGCGTGTATCAGGGGAGGCTGAAGAAAAACGGGCGCGAGATTTCTGGGAGTTGGACGCAGACGGGCACAGCGGCGCAGGTACTAGATTTTACGCGCAGCACGGAATCTGGCGAGGCTTCGGGCGGAACTGCAGACGGGACATCGAACGGAAACTCGGCGTCGGCGCAGGCAGCTCCCCAGGCTGAGCACACGCCGAAGCCTCTCTTGCTGGGATTCAATGCCGTGATTCCTATCGCGCCGTCGGCGTTTCAGGCGGATGGGAAGTGGCATCTGGTCTACGAGCTGCATATTTCGAATATGGACAAGTGGGAGTATGCGTTCACGCGCATCGAAGTGGTCTCTGCGGATGCGGCGCAGAAAACGCTGGCGACTTTCTCCGGCGCGGACCTGGACGGAATGTTTATTCACCCAGGGCTGCCCAACGCGCAAAAAGCTTCCAAGCTCGCGGCGGGAGAATTCGGTGCGGTGTTTTTGTGGGTTACGTGCGATAAGCTGGAAGATATTCCTTCGGCGATCGCTGAGCGCATCAGCGCTAAGGTCGGCGACTACCCGGAGGCGCTTTCGATTGTGACGCCGCCGACGAGCGTTGAGAAAAATCCTGTGGTGGCGATCTCGTCGCCGCTCGTGGGGGAAGATTGGGTGGCCGGTAATGGGCCTTCGAATACTTCGCTGCATCGCCGCGCGCTGATTCCCATCAATGGGCACGCGTACATTTCGCAGCGCTTCGCGATTGATTGGGTACAGGCGTATCCGGATGGCAAGACGTACAAGGGCGATCCCAGCGACAACAAGAATTATCGCGCGTACGGGGCGGAAATTCACGCAGTGGCGGATGGAGTGGTGACGCAGATTGGGGACGGCATTCCACAGAATACGCCGGGAGCGAAATCGCTGGCGGTGCCGATCACGCTGGAGACAGTTGGCGGAAATCACGTGATCATGGAAATCGGCAACGGGCTGTTCGCGTTTTACGCGCATATGCAGCCAGGTTCGTTGCGCGTGAAAGTGGGAGACAAGGTGAGGCGCGGGCAGGTGCTGGGGCTGCTCGGCAACACGGGAAATTCTTCCGAGCCGCATCTGCACTTTCAAATCTGCAACGCCAATTCGGAATTGGGGTCCGAGGGCTTGCCGTACGCGTTCGCCTCGTTCGAGGTGCAGGGGAAAGCGGGCGTAGACAAGTTGTCCATGTTCGCAGGCGGCCCGGTGAAACATGAGATGGAGATCCCCACGGAAGACGAAATCGTGCGCTTTGCAGGCAGCGGAAAATAGCTGCGCTTCTTGGAGTTCATTTGCAACAGAACAGGAAATCGCTGCCGCGCCTGCTGCCTCCTGCTGCGCGATCCCCGCATTGCGGAGCCGCCGTAGTGTTTATGTTATATTGACTGTTCGTATGGCGCGAGCCGCTGCATGAGCAAACTTCGCATTTCGATTGTGGAATATTTGAATACGGCGCCGCTGGTTTGGGGATTCACGGACGGGCCGCTGGCGGGGAAGTACGATTTGTCGTTTACCTGGCCGTCGCAGTGTGCGGAGGCCTTGCGCACTGGCGCCGCCGATGTGGCGATCATCCCTTCGATCGAATACCAGCGCATGGAAAACGTGGTGGTGCTGCCGGGAATGGCGGTGGCGGCGCAGGGCGAAGTGCGCAGCATCCTGGTGGTATCGAAGAGGCCGATCCAGCGCGCCAAACGCATCGCGCTCGACGCCAGTTCGCGCAGTTCGCAGGCGCTCGTGCGGATTTTGGCCGCCGAGCACTGGAACATCCAGCCGGAATTCGTAGAAACCCCGCCGGACGCTTCCGAAATGCTAAAGAATGCCGACGCGGCGCTGGTGATCGGCGATCCGGCGCTGCGCATCGCGCTAAAGATGGAAGCGCTCTCGCAGAAAGTCGCCAGCGGCGGCGATTGCTGCAAAGGCGATCCGGAAGATATGCCGGTGCCGGGATTTGAGACGATTTTTGTTTACGACGTAGCGTATCAGTGGAGTGAAATGACCCGCAAGCCCTGCGTGCTGGCGATTTGGGCGGGGCGGCGTGACGCGATTACGCCGGAAGTGGTGGCGGATTTTCAGGCGTCGAAAGCGTATGGGCTGGAGCGCCTGCGCGAAATTTCCGAAGCCGCCGCAATCAAACTGGACATGCCGCCGCGGGCGCTCGAGCGCTACCTCGCTGACAATATTCATTTTGGGCTTGAGCCGGAATATCTCGCGGGCCTGAATCTCTATTACGAAAAGGCCGCGGTCGCGGGATTGATTGCGCGCGCGCGCGCGCTGGAATTTGCGACTTCGCGAGCTGCGTCTGCGTCGTCGTCCACGGCTCACCACGGAGCGTGACGGATTCGCGCGGGGCGCTGATCCTGTATAATTGGCATGGGCGGGAATCAAGGGCCACTGCGCCCGCCTGAAGGCGGCCACTGCAAAGGCAAAACGGATCGGGGGCACGTCGCGCCGAGTCCGTGCGGAAGACATGGGGATAACACAAGAAGAAGCGCTGGAGCTTTTCAATTCCGATGACCTGATCGGCATCGGCATGGCCGCGAACGAAGTGCGCCGCGCGAAGACGGACCCGCGCGTGGCCACCTACCAGATTGACCGCAACATCAATTACACGAATTTCTGCACGGAATATTGCTCGTTCTGCGCGTTCTACCGCCCGCTGGGCGCGAAGGACGGCTACATCCTGCCGCTGGAATCCATTTACGAGAAAATCGAAGAGATGATCGAGCTGGGCGGCACGGGCGTGCTGATGCAGGGCGGATTGCACCCGGACCTGCGCATCGAGTTTTACGAAAACATGCTGCGCTCGATCAAGCAGAAGTTCCCGCAGATACATCTGCACTGTTTTTCCGCGCCGGAAATCGGCTGCATCGCGGAAGTTTCCGGACGATCGGTGCGCGATACGATTGCCCGGTTGCGCGATGCGGGCCTGGATTCCATTCCTGGCGGCGGGGCGGAAATTCTGGACGATGAAATTCGCGCGAAAATTTCGCGGTTGAAGTGCCGGTCGGACGAATGGGTGAGCATGCACCGCGACGCGCACGCACTGGGCATGCGCACTACGGCTACCATGATGTTCGGCTGCGGCGAAGAATATCGCCACCGCGTGAACCACCTGGAAACCATCCGGCGGATTCAGGAAGATACCGGCGGGTTCACCGCGTTCATTCCCTGGATTTTCGCGCCGGAAAATACGCCCCTGGGAAAGAAGATTCCGGAGGCCACCGCGTTTGATTATCTGAAGACCCTGGCGATCAGCCGTCTGTACCTTGACAATATTGATCACATTCAGTCCAGCTGGCTCACGCCGGGGATTAAAATCTGCCAGGTGGGTTTGCAATTCGGCGCGGACGATGTGGGCAGCATCCTGATTGAAGAAAACGTGGTGTACGCCGCCGGCGTGCGCAACCGCACCAATGAAGCGGAGCTGCGCCGGATTATTTCCGACGCCGGTTACATCCCCGCGCAACGCGACACCCTCTATCGCTCGTACTCACTGAAACCACAAGCAGTCTGCGCTTAGGCGCGAGCGGATTCATCCTGCCTGACGGTTGCAAATTGCTGGGAACAGTTATGCGCTGAGGATTACGGCGGGTTCGGCGACTGTGGCGGGGAATTCCAGGCTAATGCTGGCGCCGAAGGGCTGCTTGTTGCTCAGGACAATTTCACCGCCGGCTTCCTGAATGATGCCGTAACAGATGCTGAGGCCGAGGCCGGTGCCTTTGCCTACTGGCTTGGTGGTGAAGAATGGGTCGAAGGCGCGGTTCAGGTCGCTGAATCCGGGGCCGGAATCATCGAAGCGGATGAATACGCGGTCACCCTGGCGCGTGACGGTTATCGCAATAGAGCGCTGCGCGCTTTCTTCCACGGCGTCAATCGCGTTGTTCAGAATATTCAGCAGCACCTGCTTCAGTTCGTCTTCGCCGATGGCGATGCGCGGCAGTTGCGGTTCGATGTGCAGCTCCATGCGTATGCCGAGTTTGCGGATGTGGAATTCGCGCAGCTGGATTACGTCGTGCAGCGCGACTTCGAAATCAGCGGCGCGCGCGGCGGGATTATTCTGGCGCGCAAAACGCAGCAAGCCGTCCACGATGCGCTTCATGCGGCGCGCTTCGGCGCCGAGTTTCTCCACGCGTTTCGCGGCTTTTTGGCCTTCCACTTCCTCGCTCAGCAGGTCCGCGTAGCCCAGGATGCCCGTCAGAGGATTATTCAATTCGTGCGCTACGCCGGCCACCAATTGTCCCAGCGCCGCTAATTTCTCGGAACGCACCAGTTGGTGATGCAGGCGTGAATTTTCGATGGTCACCGCGAGGTCGGATGCCAGAACTTCCAGCTTCATGATTTCGGCGGTTTCGTTGGTTGCACCGTCTTCGCTGGTTTGCGCGGCGCTCAAGCACAGGCAGCCCAGGTGCGAGCCGCGCCAGGAAACCAGCGGGATGAGCACTTCGTGCTGCTCCGTAGCGGCGGTGTGGAAACCGCTGTCCTCTTCCTCCGCGCGAATGCGGAAAGAATTATTACCTAGCTGCGCGCCTTGCTTGCAGAGGTCCTTCACTTTCTCGATGGTCCAGGCATTGCTGCGTTCTTCGAAGCGCAATTTTTCCGCCGGTGAAAATCCCGTGCTCCCGCCCAGGCGCAGGGAGCGGTCGTCTCGCGCGAGGAACAGCGCGGCGCGCGGGAAGCTGGTGGCTCCGGTTACTGCGGCGGTAATTTCGCCACACAAGTCGGCAGGGTCGCTGCCGGCGAGCAGGCGCGAAGTGATTTGCGAAAGTTGCAGCAGCAGTCTGTTGGCGGCGCGCTCGCGTTCGTTGGCGCGTTCGATCACGCCGGACTTATCTTCGATCAGCGCGAGAATCATTCCAAATGCCACGAAAAATTTCGGCACGTTCCAGAGTTCCGGATTCAGCTGCAGCTTCGGTGCATAGTATGCGAACAGCGCGCCGGCAGGGAACACTGCGCCCCAGGCGAGGAATCCTCCGGTGACGGTGATCACACCCGGAGAGCTCCGCGGAAAACGCTTCCAGTACAGAACGCCGCAAAGGCCGAAGGTGAGCGTGAGGATCGCGTTGATGCCCAGATCGGCGCTGCCGTGCAGCTGGGCGTTGATCGTCCAGATTCCGGTGATGGCCAGCAGCAGCGCGATGCAGGCGGCGTAAGGCTTGGTGTGCGGAAGGCTGCGCAGAGCGAAAGCCGCGCCGCCGAAAAAAATCGTTGCCAGCGCGAGGGCCATTAGTGCGTACAGATGCCAGTCGAAAACCGCGGCGACGGCATGAAATGCGGTGGGTAGGGCGAGAACCGCGAGCATCTTGAGGCGGTTCTTGCGGTTTTCCACCGCCAGCGTCATGGAAACGACAAACACCACACCGGAAAGTTCCAGCGAGCCAATGTCAATTGATTCCAGAATGTTTTCGAGCGTGCCGGTGTGTGTTTCGAAAGCCTGAATGAAGAAGTGCAGGAAAATCAGCGCCCAGGCGTATGTCCACAGGCGAATTCGCGCGGAAGGCGCATGCTTGCGGAGCGATAGGAAAATCCCAACCAGGACGAAAAGGACGAGAATGGTGGGAAGCTTATCGAACACTGAATTCACTGGTTACCCCTGGAAGTACCGAGGCTACGGGTTACGCGGATGCGGAACAATAGAGCGTCAGTACCACGGATTGGTACAGTTCCAAGTGCGGAAATTGCCGTGTTTCGAGAGGTAACGCTTATGGTTTCAGAGAGATGCGGATGTCGAGCGTTACTTCGCTGCCTTCCGCTAAGTCCACCGGATCGGCGGGAACGAAGACGCCTTGGATAAATCGCGCGCGCAGGGTGTGTGCCGGATTGGCGCGCGGCGGCTCTGGCATTTGTTGTTTGGGGCGCGTGGGAGCGGACGCGATTTCGTTTGCGAGGCGCGCTTTGCGATCTTCGAATTTCGGGACGCCTGCAGAATCGAGCGCCACGTTCGCGAGCGCATCGGCGTCGCGATTCAGTTCACGGCGCACGTGCTCGATCGCGAAATATTGCAACTGGCGGCTGATTTTCGTGGCGCGTTCGTGCAGCGGCTTCAGGTCCGCGCTTTTCACCTTGTAGCGGCCTTGCATCTGGCGCACCAGGAGTTCGGAATCGCTGCGCACGCGCAGGGCGGCAATATTGTGGCTGGCCGCGTAATCGAGCGCGGCGAGCAGCGCGAAATATTCGGCGACGTTGTTGGTTTCGCGGCCAATATTTTTCGCTAGCTCGAGGGCGATTTTTCCTTCGGGGTCACGTAGCACCACGGCGTAGGATGCGGGGCCGGGATTGCCGCGGGAGGCGCCGTCGATATTCGCGACGTACACACCGGCGGGAGGCGCCGGCGCGTGTGAGTCAGCGAATAAGCGCGCGCTGCCGGGTGGAGGAACTTTTCTAATGGCAGTCACGGGCGCGCCATGCATCGCGGGAAATTTCTCACGGGCCAGTTGCGCGCGTCGTGCTGCTCGGGCGTGGTCAATGTCGAATTAATTTTCACTGGGGGAGGGCGTGGACCCGGATGGATCACCGGCAGGTCCAGCGGCGGCCGCCGAAGCAGCAGGTTCCAGGTAATAGAGGATGCGCGTGCAGGTCTCGCAGTGAAACATTTCGTGGCTGCTGGAGCGGCGCATCTCTTGAAACACGTGCGGGCGAATACGCATGCCGCAGGCGCTGCATTTTTCGTCCCGCACTTCGGCGAGGGCGACGTTGTCGTGTTTCTTCATGATGCGATCGTAGTGGTCCATCATGTCTTCGGGAATTTCGGACGAAGCGCGCGCGCGTTCGGTGTTCCCTTCGGCTAATTCTTTTTCCGCGGCGGCCTTTTCCTTTTCGATTTCAGCGCGCTCGCCGCGAGCGGCTTCTTCCACTTCCTTCAGGGATTTTTCGGCGGCTTTGATTTTGCGGTCATATTCTTCGCCGGCCACCATTTGCTCGAGCAGGCGGTCTTCGGCTTTGGAGATTTCGTCCTCGGCGTTCTGCACTTCGTGCTGCAGCGCTTTGTACGCTTCGTTGGTTTTCACCTGGGAGGTTTGATCTTTGTACTTGCGCACGCGGTCTTTCCACTGCTCCACGTCCAGCTCGTATTTCTTGCGGTCTTTTACCGTGGCGAGCTGCGCGGCTTTGCTCTTGTCCAGTTCTGCTTTAGCGGCGGCGACGCGGCTGTCTACTTCCGCGGATTTTTTGGGCAACGCCGCCAGGCGCGCCCGCACAATTTGCAGGCGCGTGTCCACGCTCTGCAGGTCGAGCAGATTCTGTAGGACCTTCAGCACTATGCCGCTATTTTAGCACACTGTTGAATGCTGCCCGGGTGTGGCGCGCGCAGAGAGCGCGGCAGCTTGGCGGACGAAGTGAACGGCCAGAGTCGCTTGCGAACTACAGATTAGCGTGGAGGAAGGTGATCGCGCGGCGCCAGGCTTGCGCTTGGGCCTCGGCGTCGGCGCTGGGAGTGCCGCCGAACGAAAATCGCGCACCGCGGAGATGTTTGTTGCGCGAGTGGCGGGCGGTGACCGGAAGGTGAGGATAGCGCAGCATGTGGCCGGCGCGCGGGAAATGCAGATGTTCGGAGGCGTGGCTGCTGCCGTGGCGCTTGAGGCGCGCGACGATCGCTTCGCTCATTTCCGCGGCGGGCCAGAGGTGGTCATCGCCGCCGGAAATCAGCAGCAGTGGGCCGCGAATATTTTCCACGGGGATCGCGGCACGTTCGACGGCATCGCGATTGCGCAGTCCGGCGCGAAACAGATTGCGAAACATTACCGGACGCTGCAGCGCCACCACGGGAAAGGCCGAGCGCCACATAAATCCACGCAGCGGCAGAGGCGCGAATGGCACGGGTTTTCCGCGCCACGTCCAGCAGGGAATTAGCTCACCGGTGGCTTTGTCGCGGCCGCTGGCAGCCCAGGCGACGCTGCTGGGGGCGTATGCGACGATCGCGCGAATCGGCTGCGGCAACGTCGCACCCAGCAGCAACGCCAATTCCGCGCCGCGCGAGACGGCCAGAATTCCCGTGCGTTGCGGATTAATTTCCGGCTGCGCGTGCAGCCAGCTGAGCGCGGTCTGGAAATATTCTAGCGGGATGCGATGCAGCCAAGTGGGCAGCGGCGCGATGCCAAAATATGCCAGCGCGAGAGTGGCGAAACCGTGGCGCGAAAGAACGGCGGCTTTGTCCAGGTCGAAGCCTCCGCCGGAGCCGCTCAGAACGATCACCACGGGATGCGGTCGGCGACCGAGCGGAATGAACAATCGCCCGACGGTTGTCTCGCCAACGCCGGCAGGTTCGTTTGCGCCGCCGGTTTGGTTTGGGATTTTCAAATCGCGCGTCACGGTGCCCGGCGCGAGGAGATTTCGCGCCAGGGCGGTGCGAGCGAGCACTCGGCCGTCGAGCTGTGCTTCGAATTTCACGCTGTTCGGCGACGTGGTGCTCTTCGCAAAACTCGAACTGCCATCCGCGTTCGCCGCGGCAGACTCCATGGACCAGAAAAGTCCCATCGGCGCAACGCCGCGATAGCTGCCAGCAAGCGACTCGTGCACCGAAACATCAACCACGCCCGATGAATCCGCGCGAAAACGAGCCTGCGAATTCCAGCGGCGCCCCATGTCATCTTCGGTCGCAGCATGAATGGAAATCAGCGACGCCGCAGCTAGCCCGTTCAAGCACACGCGCACATCTTCATCCACAAACGCGGAGTTGGGTGAAATCTCGAAATGGCCACCACTGCCGACCGGCAAAGCACTCAACGCGCCGAGAGCCCTCTTTGAATCGTCATAAATCATTTATAGCACAAGGCTTGCCTGGTCTCGCCGAGCTGAGTCTTTTTCGCCTGCTCATCCGTAGTATGAATATGACGGGCAGCGCAACGGTTTACGGTGCGATGATACGCGGCATAACGGGTGCGGGCCGCGACGGCGCCGCAACAAGCTACTGGGAGGGGCGCGTGGCTCTGGATAGCGACGTAGCGCAACTTCGGCGCGGCGATCTCGATGCGCTTGCGACGCTTCTGACGCGCTACCAGAATCGCCTCTATCGTTATCTGTTGCGCATGGTGCGCCAGCCAGCCGAGGCCGAAGATTTGTTCCAGCAAACCTGGCTGCGCGTGGCCGAAAAAATTCAGCAGTACGATCCGCGGCGCAGTTTTGAGGCGTGGCTTTTTACGCTGGCGCGCAATCTGGCGATTGACCACTTGCGCCGCGTGCGTCCGGAAAGCCTGGACGAGCCGATCGGCGACGCCGCGCAAGGAGAAACCGCGGCGATGCGTTTGCCATCGCAGGAACGGCCGGCGATGGAAGGAATTCTGCAGCGCGAACGTTCGCAGCGGCTGGGCGCGGTGCTGGAAATGCTCCCGGTGGTGCAGCGCGAAGTGCTGACTCTGCGTTTCGAGGAAGAAATGAAGATCGAAGAAATCGCCGAAGTTCTGAGCGCGCCGCTTTCCACGGTGAAAACGCGTTTGCGCCGCGCGCTGGAACGCCTGCGCGTAATTTTGGAAGCAAATTATCCCGGAGAGAGCTGGCAATGAACGATCACGACAAAATCCGGGCGTTGCTGCCGCTGGCTGCCGCGGACGTGCTGGAGCCCGGCGAAGAAACGCAACTGCTGGATCATCTGCGGACTTGCGATTCGTGCGGCGTGGAGTTGGAAAAATGGAAGCTGCTGGCGGGCGGCCTGCGCCGTTTGCCGACGCCGCAGCCGCGCTCGATCGTGGTGGAGCGCGCGCGGGCGCAAGCGCAGATTCGGCTGACTGAGGAAATCGAGCACCGCTGGAATCGAACCGTGATCATCGGCCTGCTGGTGTTCGCGTGGATTTTGACGCTGCTGAGCTGGCCGCTGGTGCGTTTGTTCACCGGCGGCGTGCTGGGGATGCTGGACCCAAGATTCAATCACGCCTGGATTGTGTTCGGCGCGTTTACGACGACTGTATGGCTGGCAGGTGGCGCGGCGGCAGTGCTGCTTTCGTTGCAGCAGCGGCGCGAAAGGAGATTGGCATGAGCCGATTCAAACAGGAATTGAAAGTGATTCCGCGCGCGGTGCGGATTATCGTGGCCTTCGTTTTACTCGGGCTTTCCTCCGCATGCACTCTGTTCGTGATGTTTTCACACGATCAAGATCTTGCGCACACGCCGGAGGCGGCAAAGCTTCTGATGATTGCGGGTGTAGGAATCGTGCCGGCGATCTGGCTGCTGCTGATCGGCTACGTGTACGCCGATGCGAAGCGCCGCGGCATGCGCTACGTGATGTGGACTCTGCTGGCGATT
>Ga0210391_10002060_pt1 | contig 17610 bp, 11 predicted proteins | sample IncBWC12OmetaG_FD_160573 | JGI IMG/M metagenome (GOLD analysis project Ga0210391, IMG submission 160573) | Forest soil microbial communities from Barre Woods Harvard Forest LTER site, Petersham, Massachusetts, United States - Inc-BW-C-12-O ... | reverse complement strand
CGGGGGTGGGGGTATTATATCGAGTATTCCCCCCAGCAATCCTACGCCGCCTACGGCTTGCCCAACCCCGTGTACAACGGCGACACCATTACCACCACCAACCTGATCCAGCAACTGTGGCTCAACAATTGGTTCTACGGGGGCATCGCCTCCCTGCAATACCATTCGGGCGCCGATCAGCTCATCCTGGGAGGAGGTTGGTACCGCTACGATGGGGAGCACTACGGGATCGTTACCTGGGCCAGCCAAGGTTTTCCCAACGACTACCAATACTATTGGAATGTGGCCAACAAGACGGATTGGAACGCCTATGCGAAGTGGCAGCACAATTTCAATACCGCGTGGAGCTCCTTCCTGGACGTGCAGAACCGTGTCATCACGTATTACCTCAATGGCTTCGACGATAATCCCGGGCTATACGTCCACAAGGATTTCGATTTCCTGAACCCCAAGGCGGGTATCAGCTTCACGGGACGCGAGGGCTGGAACGGTTACTTGTCAGTTGGTCTTGCCGGACACGAGCCTAACCGGGATGATTTCGAGGCCAACCAGCAACAGCAGCCCGAGGCCGAACACCTCACGGACGTGGAAGCCAGCCTCGGCCAAAAGCGAACGCATTTCAACTGGAGCGCCACGGCGTATTACATGTACTATCGGGACCAATTGGTCCTTACCGGTCAAATCAATGACGTGGGAGAATACACGAGAACCAACATCCCCCGTAGCTATCGGGCCGGCCTGGAACTGCAGGGGGCCTGGAAACCCACCTCCTGGTTCGATGCCACGGGCAACCTGAGCCTCAGCCGGAACCGCGTACTGAACTTCACCGAATACCTTACGGATTACGACAACGGGGACCAGAAGGCGGTGCCTTTCCAACGTACCGACATCGCCCTGTCTCCCGATGTCATCGGGGCCGCAACGCTTGAATTTTCGCCCATCCACAACCTCAGTCTGAGTTTGATCAGCAAATACGTCGGTCGCCAGTACCTGGACAACACGTCTTCCTTAAGTAGTTCCCTCAACCCTTTCTTTTATGAAAACGCCCGCCTGATCTGGACCATCCGGAAGGTTCAATTCATCGTGATGGCTTATAATATTTTCAACGCGAAGTACGAACCCAACGGGTACAACAGTCCATATATATCCGGAGGGGCTGTCGTCGAGGACAATTTTTATTTCCCCGCGGCGCCTGTCAACTATATGGCCGAGGTCAATATCCGCTTGTAACTCAGTATAAATACGGATAACGCGCGGCGGCCATTTCGTAATTTCCGCAAGGCTGAATTTCTACAATCACCGACTGGCGCGGACCTCCCCGTTTCGCCCTTCGGTTAACCATTGATTTGCAAACAATGGAATATCCATTCGATTATTGTTCAGTAATTTACGTGCTCGTACCCTGATTCTATACCTTACCGCTGAACCTAGTTGAACGTGTCCTACTGATCATGGGGGAGTATTGGTAGTGTTAACGTAATTGTATAGTAGTTGAAAACACAACTGAAAACAAAGAAATCCGACTTATTTAAACTGCTGGTAGAAAACAGTAAGGAAATGATCTGTCTTCAATCGGAAGACGGCGCTTTTCTGTATGTAAATCCCGCTTTTTACGAAATTCTGGGCTATAACCCGGAAGAAGTCATTGGACAGTCGCCCTTTTCCTGGATCCACCGGGAAGACAGGGGCAGCCTCATGCGCGAAATCTGCGAAGTCCTTCGTTATTGGAAAGTCCAAAGGGGAGACCCCTCCCTGAGAGTTCGTTACCGTGTCCGCTGCCGGAACGGCAGGTTCATCTGGCTGCACTCCCATGTTACCTTTATAGAATCCCCGGAGACGGGCGAACTCCAATTCCTCACCAACTCCCAGGACATTACCTTTTACATGGCCCTGGAAGAGGAACTGCTGACCCTGAACCGCCTCTCTGAAAACAGCAGCGCCCTGGCCCGGATCGGGGGTTGGCAAATGGACCTTTGTCCCCAACGCCTGACGTGGTCCCCCGAAGTGAAAAGGATCCACGAAGTGGACCCCGAATATAACCCCAGCCTAGAAGAGGCCCTGGAATTCTATGCCCCCGAGGGCAGGCCTGTCATGAAGGCCCATGTAGAAAAGGCCATGACCGAAGGAGAAGGATGGGACCTCGAACTGCCCCTGATCACGGCAAGCGGCAACCGAAAATGGGTCCGCGCCCAGGGACAGGTGGAAATAGAGGAAGGGAAAATCGTCCGCCTCTACGGCGCCTTCCAGGACATCACCCACGCCTATAAGATCCGGGAGCAGGTCCGCCTCAACGAACAGAAGTTCAAGGCCATATTCCATGCGATGTTCCAGTTCATCGGGCTCCTTAGCCCGGAAGGAATCCTGCTGGAAGCCAATGAAAGCGCCCTGAGCTTCGCCGGGGTCGGCCTGACCGAGGTCATCAACAAACCCTTTTGGGACGCCTTTTGGTGGACCGAAACCTCCCGTGAAGAGGTCAAGGACTACGTCAGCCAGGCCTCCCGGGGACTGTTCGTCCGCGAGGAAATTACCGTCCACAGCAACAACGGGGAACTCCTGACCCTCGACTTTTCCATCAAGCCCATCCTGGATGAGCGTGGAAGAGTCGTCCTCCTGATCCCCGAAGGCCGGAACATCACCCGCCAGAAACGCAATGAAGCGCGCCTGCGCCTCATGCAGTTCTCTATTGAACAGGCCTCCCTGCCGGTGGTCTGGGCGGATGAGGACGGGACCATCACGTATATTAATGAATGCGGGCGCAAGCTCCTGGGATATCAAAAGGAAGGGGACCTGGTGGGAAACAAGATATGGGAACTCAAGACAGGTTCCAACGAGAGCACATACGAAGCCTTCTGGAACAGACTGCGCGAACAAAAGGTCATGAACTTCGTGCGTTCCATAGACACCCGCAGCGGAAGCCTTATCGACCTGGACATCACGGCCAACTATATTTCCTTCGGAGAAAAGGAAGCCAGCGTCACCTTCTTCCAGGACATTACCGAACGCCTGCAATCCGAGCGCATCCTGGTGGAAAGCGAACAGCGCCTGCGCTATGCCCTGGAAGGGACGGGCGGGGGCCTTTGGGACTGGGACCTGAATTCGGGGGAAGTCTACCTGTCCCCCATCTGGAAATCCATGCTGGGATACCAGGATATTGAGCTGGACAGCAGCTACCAGGCCTGGTACAGCCACATCCACCCCGAGGACAAGCAGCGGATGCTGCATACCCTGCAATCGGTCTACGATCCTGCCAACAATACGTTTTCCCTGCTGCACCGGCTGCGTTCCAAGAATGGGGAATACCGGTACATCCTCTCCAAGGGGATCGTCATCCAAAGGGCGGCCCACGGCAAGCCCGAGCGGATCATCGGGATCAATTCCGACCTGACGGCCCAGATCCTTACCCAGGAAAAACTCATCGAAACCCAGCAGCGCTTCCACCATGCGTTCTTCAATTCCGCCATCGGAATGGCGATGGTGGCGCCTAACGGGGCATGGATAGACGTAAATGACTCCATTTGCAAAATCACGGGATATTCCCGTGCGGAGCTTCTGCAAATGACCTTCCAGGATATAACGCACCCCGACGACCTGAATGAGGACCTCAAAAACGTCAATGCGCTCCTGCAGGGCACCATCGACGTCTACCGGATGGAAAAGAGGTACATCCACAAGCAGGGCCACTCCATATGGGTCAACCTGAACGTAACCCTGGTGCGCAACAAGATGGGGGAACCCCAGTTCTTCGTTTCCCACATCGAGGACGTCACCTCCCTAAGGCTGGCCCAGCAGTCCCTGGAAAGGCAAAACCTGCGCCTCATCTCAGGCGCGGAACACCTGACCAGGAAGAACAAGCAGCTCGCCGAATTCTCCCAGATCGTGTCCCACAACCTCAGGGCCCCGGTCAGTAACATCAGCACCCTCCTTCAGTATTATAAGAATGCGGGCACGCCTGAGGAAAAGGAAGAAGTCGTGGAGCTCCTCACGCAAAGCTCTCACGCCCTCCTGAGCACCCTCAACGAACTCACGGAAGTGATCAAGGTCCAACAGGACAAGCACATACAAAAGGACGACCTGGACTTCGAACAGGTCTTCGAGAAGGTCAAAAAGATGCACGCCGCCCAGATCTCGGACCTGAAAGCCACCATCCTGCACGACTTCTCGGAGGCACCCAGGATCCGCTATCCGTCGATATACCTGGAAAGCATCCTCATGAATTTTTTGAACAACGCCCTGAAATATTCCTGTCCCGAAAGGCCGCCCTTCATCACCGTATGCACCTACTGGAAGAACGGGAACATGTTCCTGGAATTCAGCGACAACGGCCGGGGAATCAACCTGGAAAAGCACGCCGGGAATATCTTCAAGCTCTATAAGACCTTCCACAAGCACCCCGATGCGAAAGGCCTGGGACTTTATATGACAAAAAACCAGGTGGAAGCGATGGGCGGCAAGATCTTTGTGGAGAGTAAGGAGTTTGAGGGCACGAAATTTATTATTAATTTCAATCAATATAAGGCGCCAGATGCTGAATAAAGTCCAGATAGCCGTAGTCGACGATGATAAGATCTTCCAGCTCATCACGAACAAAACCTTGCATACCATCGAACAGGTCGGAACCGTCTGGCAGTTCTACAATGGAGAAGAGGCGCTGATTTACCTGCAGGAGCACGCGGGAGAACCCGATCAGTTGCCCGATATCCTTTTGTTGGATATAAACATGCCCGTGGTGGACGGGTGGACCTTCCTCAAGGATTACCTGGGGCTCCATGACCAACTCCAGAAAGACATTTCCATCCATATGGTCAGCTCTTCTATCGATCCGAAGGACATAGAAAGGGCGCGTTCCACCCCCATGGTGCAGGAATACATCATCAAGCCCATTACCAAAGACAAGATCCTGGACGTGATCCGCCAGAAGGCGGAGAAGGCCTAGCGGCGGGTGCCGCGGGGCCTTGCGGTGCCGTTTCCGGGCGGGGCCTGGCGGCCCGCGCCTAGTTTTCCGGCAATTGCACGGCGGTGAAGCTCGTCGGCTCCAACGCCCATTTCTTCGCGGCCTCCTGAACCTCCGCCCCCGTCAGCGCGGCTATACGTGCCAGGTAGTCCAGGCTAGCCTTGGGGTCCTCGCCCAGCAGGTAAATATTGTGAAGGGACTCTTGCCAGTACCCGTTTTCCTTGATATCGGTGGTGTGCTTTTCCTTCCACTGGGCCTTCACCTTCTCCAGGTCTCCCGCGGTGGGGCCTTGCGTCTTGATCTTGTTCAGTTCTTCGGTAAAAGCAGTCAGCAGGGTATCCACTTTATCGGGGTTGCAGGGTAACTGGAGGACCAGGGAAACATTCCCGTACGGATACCTGCTGAAATCCCCGAACATACCCCCGCTATAAATCCCACCGATCTCCTCGCGGAGGCGGTTGATGATGCGAATATTCAGGACCTCGGTCAGAGCCTGCAGGGCGAGGCTGGATGCCTCCGAATATTTGGCTTCGGTATTATAGAATTTGAGGATGAGCCCTTTCTTCTCCTTTCCTTTATGGACCGTCAGGGTGGACCCGTTCGACAGGGGACGGACCCCATTATCCCTGAATTCGAAAACCTTTCCCTGATCCGGGAGACCCCCCAGGTACTCGGCCAGGAGGGGTTTTATCTTTTCCGGATCGAAGCTCCCCACGAGGGTGAAAGTAAATCCCCTGCCATCCCCGAACTGCTCCAAATAGATGTGGAGCATCCTGTCCAGGTCCAGACCCTTGAAATAAGCCGCATGGGGCACCAGGATAGGCGCCAGTGGGTTCCCCTGGTAAAGGGTGGTCCCCAGCGTGTCCAGGAAAGCAGCCTGGGGATTGGCCATCAGGAACTGGAGTTGGGTGATTTGCCTGGAAAGGTATACATGATACAGGGCCGTGTCCTTACGCGGCTGGGTGCAATAGAGGTACACCAGTTGCAACATGGTTTCCAAATCCTTGACGCTGCTGTTACCTTTCATCTCCGCGGACAACTCGCCCAACTGTGCACTCACCCCCGCCGTTTTTCCCGCCAGGGCCTTCTTCAGGTCCGTGGGCGAAAATGAACCAATGCCCATCTGGCCCACCGCCGTGGCGCAATATTCGGCATCGTAGCGGTCGGCTACCCCATATACGCTTTTTCCCCCCTTCCGAAAGCCGTCCAGGAGGATTTCGTCATTCTTGAAATCGGTGGGCTTGAGGATCACGCGGACCCCATTGCCGAATACCAACTCCGTCGTACCCAAAGCAGGGTCGGTTGTGGTTTGGATCACCTTTCCGGGTTGGGGTTTCTTTGGCAGCAGGTCACTGGCAATCGCCTTTTCCTGGTACGCCTGGACGGGGATAGATGCCGCCCGGTTCGCCAGCGCAAGCAGTCCGGTATCCGAAGGCAACGTGAAATTCCCCTTTTCAGGTCCTGTAAGCAGGACGAGATAATGCGGGTTCGCCTTCAGCGAAGCCGTCAGGGCGCTCACATCGGCCGCCGTGGTCAGGGGCAGCAGCTCCCTATAATAACGATATTCGTTGTCGATCCCGGGTATCGCTTCACCCTCCAGGAAATGTTCAATGTACTCGTCCACAAAATCCCCCGACTCGGTCTTATCCCTTTCCTGGAAAGCCTGATCCATAGAATTCATCAAATTCTTCCGGGCCCTCCCCATCTCCTCCTCCGTAAAACCAAACTGCGCCACCCGGTCGATCTCTTCCATCAAAGCGTCCGTCGCCGGTGGTACGCCATCCTTACCGACCAGGGCACTCCCATAGAACGTCTCGTACCCCCGGGCAATATCCGTGAACCCGGCGCTCGCGCCCAGGAAGGGGGGATCGGGTTTTTGCGTCAACTCGGCCAGGCGCTGTCCCAGCATGATCCGAAAAAGCTCCTTCAGCATATCCTCCCGGTAATCCCCCAGGGTCTTCATGGGGTGTTTCTTTTCGAAGGGATACAGCAGCTGGAAATTATAGTTCGTGGCTTCCTTGTCCGTCACCACCATCCCCTGCGAAACCATACGCTCGGGGACCTCGGAATAATACCGGGGTTTTTCCGGAGAAGGATTCGTCAGGCCCGCAAAGTGCCGGCGGATCATCGCTTCCGCTTTATCCGGGTCCACATCCCCTACCACCACGACCGCCATCAAATCGGGGCGGTACCAATCATGATAGAAGGCACGCAGGGTGTCCGGGTCGAAGGTCTTGATGATCGAGTCGATGCCGATGGGCAGCCGGTCGGCATATTTTGAGCCGGAGAAAAGGGCTGGAAAATACTTGTCGCGCATCCGCTGGGCCGCCCCCTTGCCAAGGCGACTTTCCTCCAGGATCACGGGGCGCTCCTCGTTAATGTCTTGCGTGGTATAGGACACATTATGGGCCCAGTCCTCGAGGATCAGGAAGCCCGTGTCCAGGTTCCCCGGCTTATCCGTCGGTATCGGTAAGATATACTCCGTTTCATCGAAACTCGTGTTGGCGTTCAGGTCGGCCCCGAATTGCACGCCTATGCTTTGAAGGAAGGCCACCAGGTCGTTCTTCTGAAAATGCTTGGTGCCGTTGAAGGCCATGTGCTCGCAAAAGTGCGCCAGCCCCCTTTGGTGGTCATCTTCCAGGATGGACCCCGCATTGACCACCAACCTCAGCTCCACCTTCTTTTCGGGCAATGCATTCTTGCGTATATAATACGTCAACCCGTTATCCAGGTGTCCCACCCGCACCTGCGGGTCTATGGGCAATACGGAATCCAGGGATACCTGGCCTTTCGCGGCCTGGACGCACAGGATGGCCGCCACAATCAGACTTATCTGGTGTCTTTTCATATCCGCGCAATATAGGAAATCTCTACATTTAGACCATGGAATATACTTTGTTGATCGTAGGCGGAGGTCCCATTGGTCTGGCTTGTGCCCTGGAAGCCCAAAAGCACGGAATCGACTACCTCATTCTGGAAAAAGGTTGCCTCGTGAACAGTTTGTTCCACTATCCATTGGGGATGACCTTCTTTTCCACCTCCGAAAGGCTGGAAATAGGCGGGATCCCCTTTGTCTCCAACAACGTCAAACCCACGCGTCCCGAAGCGTTGGAATACTACAGGCGCGTCGCGCTGTCAAATCATTTGAATATACATTTATATGAAACCGTTTTGGGCGTCGAACCTGGCTACATCGTGACCACTACCCGTGGGCAATACCGCGCCAGGTATATCATTATTGCCACCGGCTTCTACGATATCCCTAACCTGCTGGGCATCCCGGGAGAAGAGCTACCCAAAGTCATGCACTACTATCGCGAGCCCCACCCCTACGCCCTGCAGCGCGTCGTCGTCGTGGGCGCCGCCAATTCCGCCGTGGATGCCGCCCTGGAAACCTACCGCAAAGGCGCGCATGTCACCCTTGTCACCCAGGGCGCCGCCATCAGCGAGCGCGTCAAGTATTGGGTCAAACCCGACATCGATAACCGTATCAAGGAAGGGAGCGTTCGCGCCTTTTTCCACAGCCGCCTTTCGGCGATCGATGAGCGGTCAGTGACCATCCACACCCCGGAGGGGGACGTGACCATCGACAACGACTATGTACTGGCTATGACCGGCTATCAGCCAAATTTTGCCTTTCTGGAAGGAATCGGCATTTCACTCTCTGCGGGTGCATTGAAAATACCCACGCACGACGCTGAAACAATGGAAACCAACATGCCCGGAATATACCTGGCGGGTGTCGTTTGCGGGGGGATGAATACGCATAAATGGTTTATCGAAAACTCCCGTGTGCACGCGGAGATGATCTTGCAGGATATCCTTTTCAAACGTTCATCATGAGGAAATTAATCATTTGGACCCTCGTATTGATCGGGATTTATATTTTTCTCCGGGTGACCGGCGGGTTACAGTGGCATAAGTTGCAGAACATGGACGATGAACCCAACATTGATACGGGGAGTTGGATATTGGCGTCCGACCTCATCAAGCCCCGCCGATGGGATTTTGTTTGTTTCCAGGAGGAAAAGAATTATTTACGTGCTCTCCGCGTATGCGGTCTGCCGGGAGACACAGTAGAGATCAAGGATGCGCTTTTGTATGTCAACGGGATAACACGCGATAGGCATATCGGCAGTGCAGTGCCCCCCGGTAAAATCGATTCCCTCATTTACCTGAAGTTCGGTCATCTGTGGAATAAAGACCAGTTTGGTCCAATTGTCGTTCCAGCCGGAAGTTATTTCCTCCTTGGAGACAACCGGGAAGAATGCAAGGACTCAAGATATTCAGGGTTCATCCCCCGGGCCATTTGCACCGGCACCGTCCTGTGGCACTCCTAATTCGCCACCTCTTCAATCACCTGCCCGATCGCCCCATTGGGCATCTGGATGTGCAGCATCGCCGCCAGGGTCACTGCTATATCGGTCATATATACCGTCCGGTTGAGCTTCCCGGGCTTGACGCCCCACCCATACCATAACAGAGGGATGTGCGCATCGTAGGCATTCCACAGGCCATGCGTCGTACCCGTCTTTCCCCCATCCATCCACTGGGGATTCAGGATGATCTGTATGTCCCCGCCGCGGTGCGTGTTATACCCGTTTTCCACCGCCATGCGGATCGGTTCGGGCAAGGGCTCGTTATCCATCCTGTCCAGCCCGAATACGCGGGCTACGCCCGGTTGGGCGGCAAGGAACTTCACCGCTTCGGCCTCGACCTTCCGCCGGTCCAGGTTTTGGGAATCCATCACCGCCTGGTTCAGGTAAACCTGGTAATTCAATAATGCTTTGACCAGATTTTTGGTATGGAACACGTCCGAAAGGTGGTCCTGCAGATCCTTCTTCCACCCGTTTTCGCTAAACGTGCCTGCGGGAATATGATGTGCATTCATGAACCCCGGAACGTGTGCCGCCCCATGATCCGCCGTCAGGAAGACGAGGTATTGCCCCTTTCCTACTTTCGCGTCCAGGTAGGTCAGGAGGTCGGCCAGGGTGCGGTCCAGGCGCAGGTAAGTATCTTCCGCTTCCACCGAATTCGGGCCAAAAGCATGGCCCACGTAATCGGTCGAAGAAAAGCTGATGGCCAGGAAATCGGTGACCTTCCCCTGACCCAGGTGTTCCCCATCCACCGCTTGCTTGGCCAGCTCCGCCACCAGGGAATTGCCGAAGGGCGTCGTGGCGAGTTTGCTGTAGTCTTTTCCAATGTAATTGGTAAAATCGTATGGGAAGCCCTTTTGCGCGTCTCCGAAAGGTCTGCCTTCCCAGTCTTCAACGTCATCTGTGCTTTGCGTGTAGGTTGGTAGCGGATATAAGGTATTCCAGCCCTTTTTATAATAGGCATCGGACAATTTGCGGGCATTGAACGCCTGTACCCATGCGGGCAATTCATTTTCGTAGTAGGTACTGGTGATGATGTCTCCCGTCTTATAATCCAGCCAGTAAGCCCCGTTGGCCGTATGCCCTCCCGGCAGGATCGACGCGCGGTCCTTCAGGGAAATGGCGATAACTTTACTCCTGAAATTCGTGGCCAGCCTCAGCTCGTCCGTAACCGTAGTCGTCAGGAGGTTCCTGGGGCTCATCAGTCCCGCATTCGTCGAGCTACCCACCGTCCTCACCGAAGTATCCTCGGTGCAATACATTTCCCGGCCCAGGTCATTATCGAAAAAAGTGTTACCCGTGATGCCCGTAATCGAGGGCACGCTCCCCGTATAAATACACGAATGACCGCAGGCGGTATACGTAGGCACGTAGGGCAGCATCGTATTCTCGCAACTAAACCCCCCGTTCAGGAGGCGCTTGAATCCCCACTGACCATAACGGTCATAATAGCGGTACAAATAATCCCAACGCATCTGGTCTACGACGATCCCCACGACCAGCTTGGGACGATTCTGGGCTTTTACGGCGCTCCATGCCAGGGCGGCCGCCAACAACCAGGTGACTCTTTTGACGAACATAAGGAAAACGTTAAAAGTGCGCCAAAGCTAGGAGAATGCCATCAAAAAAAGACTTTTATATACCTTTGTGCCACAATTAACATAATCGTAATATGCCAGACATCTTCGAGAAGCTATTGAAACATTACGGCCCCATTGGACAACACCGTCAAAGAGCGCATGGATACTTCGCATTCCCCAAACTCGAAGGGCCCATCGGCCCAAGGATGATATTCAGGGGAAAGGAAAAGATCGTTTGGAGTCTTAACAACTACCTCGGCCTGGCCAACCACCCCGAAGTCCGCAAAACCGACGAAGAAGCCGCCGCCCAATTCGGCCTGGCGCTGCCCATGGGTGCCCGTATGATGAGCGGGAACAGCACCTACCACGAGCAACTCGAACAAGAACTCGCCGCCTTCGAAAATAAAGAAGATGCCTTCTTATTGAACTATGGTTACCAGGGCGTCGTCAGCATCATCGACGCCCTCGTCAGCCGCCACGACGTCATCGTGTACGACGCCGAATCCCACGCCTGCATCATCGACGGCGTCCGCCTCCACGCGGGGCATCGTTATGTCTATAAACACAACGACATAGAAGACTTCGAAAAACAATTGCAACGCGCCACCACCCTCATCGAAAAACAAAACAACGGCGGCATCCTCGTCATCACCGAAGGCGTCTTCGGCATGGGCGGCGACCAGGGAAAACTCCGCGAAATCATCGCCCTCAGAAAAAAATATTCCTTCCGCCTTTTCGTGGACGACGCCCACGGCTTCGGCACCCTCGGCAAAACCGGAGCCGGGGTCGGTGAAGAACAAGGTGTACAGAAGGACATCGACCTCTACTTTTCCACCTTCGCCAAAAGCATGGCCTCCATCGGCGCCTTCGTAGCCGGGGACAAGGATATCATCGACTACCTGCGCTATAACCTCCGCAGCCAGATCTTCGCTAAAAGCCTCCCCATGCCCGTCACCGTCGGCAACCTCAAACGCCTCTCATTATTGCGCAGCCGCCCCGAACTAAAAGAAAAACTTTGGAAAAACGTCATCCGGCTCCAGCAGGGATTGCTGGACCGTGGCTTCGACATAGGCGCCACCAACTCCCCCGTCACCCCCATCTATATGAAAGGAGACGTCCCCGAAGCCACCGCCATGGTCATGGACCTGAGGGAAAACTATCATATTTTCTGCTCCATAGTCGTCTACCCCGTCATCCCCAAAGGCCAGATCATATATAGGATTATTCCCACCGCCGCCCATTCAGAAGAAGATATCGATTTGACCCTGAAGGCTTTTGAAGCCACAAAAGCCAAACTGGACGCCGGCGATTACAAAGTAGAAGCCATTCCCGATATGGCCGAAGCCTAAGCTTTCCGCCACCAGCGCAAAGGTTTCACATAAATTATTGATTATCAGCAAAAAGCCGAGTTTTTCGGCTTTTTTTGAGCCCAGCCCTGCCTGGACCCAGGCCAGGCGGAAGCGCCGCCGCGCAGCGGCCAGCGGGGGGATTACAAAGGGGGGCCGCCAGGCCCCCCTTTGTCGCAACGCAAAGATGATTTTTTTTCGCCCCCACGAGGGCTACATTAAAAACCAGCCCGAGTGGGGGCGAAAAAAAATGGCCCTCTAGACAAAGGGCCATTACTAATCAAAGCCATTAACCACTAAACCTTATCCTATGAAAAACCTTATGTAGATATTAACGTAAATGGACTCCTACATGGTTTTAGCAAAATGGTCGATAATTAGGTTTCCTACTATTCGCGGAGCCCTATATAACCACCTACTATTAAGCGAATTAGTAAATTTTTAAGTGGAAAAACGGAATTTAAACAATTTAGCAAATCGAAAAATCCGTATAAAGACGTAGAAAAAAAGGGGACTCCAAACTTACCGAGTGTAAACAGGCCTGAATAAATTGAACGCTACAGGAGAAAAAAACTTTCTGCAATCGATTACAAAGGGTGTTTTCAACGGCCATTTCTTGTGGTAGAAGACACCTGATTGTACTTTTTATTACCACAACCTGGTCAAATCGGATCCTAATTCCTGTAATTCCTGCCTCGGGACATGTCAGATTGGAAATCCCATGTAATCATTTCTGTGTAAGGATGGGTAAATCGCGTAAGAAACATGACCGGAAGGACCTTATTTCCAGCTCGCCTGGAAAGTCTTTTTGAATTGGGGATAAGACATGGCCTTGTACGCGCCTTCCCCGAAGTATTTCAGGATCGGCTCCATGTCCGAGGGCTTGAGAAAGCCCTGAATGTACACCGGGTTATGTTCGTCGGGAGTAATGATGACCGTGGTCGGATAGGCCAGGTGGCCCTGGGTCAGGGAAAAGGCCAGGTCATTGACGCGGTGATCGGGGTTATATTCAAAGGATTGGCCCTTCCAGGAAACAGAGACCTTGCTTTCTGCATTGAAGCGCACCGGATAGAACTTGTCCTGGAGGTAAGCGGCTACTTTAGGGTCGGAATAGGTATTGTGTTCCATAACCTTACACCAATAACACCAGTCGGTGTAGATGTCCATGATGATGATCCGGGGTTCGGCCTTGGCCTTGTCCTGGGCTTGCTGGAAGGTCATCCATACGGACTCATGCTCACTCCCTGCGCGGAGAGAGATCATCAGCAATAAGCCCAGGATCGTAAGGAAACTAACCTTTCGCATGTACATTTGCAAACGTACGGTCATTATTCCAACCGGGTTGTCAATTATATGCAAAAAATAGTGGTCGCCATTACGGGAGCCAGCGGGAGCATCTACGCGAGGCTCCTCCTGGACAAGCTGGAACGCCTGAAGGACCAGTGGTCCGCCCTTGGGGTGATCATGACCGATAACGCAAGGCAGGTATGGGAAACTGAATTGGAATCCAAAGGATACCAGGACTATTCCTATCCCGTTTATTCCCAGGGGGACTTCCATGCGCCCTTTGCCTCGGGCTCGGGTCAGTACCAGACCATGATCGTCATCCCCTGTTCGATGGGCACCCTGGGCAGGATCGCCTCGGGGATGAGCAACGACCTGATCACCCGAGCCGCCGATGTCATCCTCAAAGAAAGGCGGAAACTAATCTGCGTGGTCCGCGAGGCACCCTATAACCTCATCCATATCCGAAACATGGAGACGGTTACCCTGGCGGGTGGGATCATCTGTCCCGCCACACCCAGCTATTACAGTAAACCCACAACCATCGAAGAGGTGGCGGCTACGGTAGTGGACCGTGTCCTTGACCTGGCTGGCCTGAAAAACGATTCCTTCCGTTGGGGTGGATCACCTGGTTGACATCATCCCCAGTTCCCCCGGTTTTTCATACACCTGCACCGAGAGGTGCCATTCGGGCATCACGTAAGTCAGGAGGATCTGGACGCGGATCTTTTGAAAATCTTCGCCCGCGGGGTCCAGGGTGAATTCGATGCTATTCGTCTGCTTGGTCTCGTCCGCCTCCAAAAAATCTCCTGAAAGGCGATACACCGTACCCGGATGCAGGCGGGTAATGCGCGCCGTCCGGAGGGATTCATACAAACCCCGGAAAGCCTTTTTCGCCGCGGCAAAGTCTTCCAAGTCCGGATACTCGGCCTTCCAGCAGGCCGTCGTGTCGCCAGGTGTATTGAACACCGACACATAGCAGCGATCCGAACCCGTCAGTTGCAGGAGCGATTCATAATCCACGACTTCGGGATTGTTGGCCAGGAGCTCGCCCCGGAGGCGCAGGAGGCGGGTAGGTTCTTCCGAAATGACCCTGGAGATGGCGTCAGTCAGGGATAATTGGGCGTGCGATAATGCCGGGCACGCCAGGACCGGTAAGAGGAAGCTGAGTAACTTTCTTTTCATGGAACAGGATTATTTTCCGGAAGATAATATATTTCTCCGGAACTAACGCTGTAGCACAACCGTAAAATTATAGCTAACGCAAATCCACGATCTCCACCCCGGGGTACTTGGTCTGGTCGAAGACGAATACCGCATCCGTTACCGCGGGGCTGTTGGCGGAAAAGGTGTTCACGGTATACGTGAAGCGGGTCCCATCCTTGTCGTACACCTTGGTGCTGACGATGTTCTTGGAGGCCTTGTCGACATACACCAACACCTTGAAGAAGGGCTTGGTCTTATCGTTAGGGGTCAGCTCGATCTCCTGGGCCGGCTTGCCGTTCACCCGGGTATCTGAATTCAGCTTGTAAAGGAAGTCCTTGTCGTAAAAGTCGGTAAACAGTTTCTGGGGGGTGATGGTCGTCGCGCCCGGGTCGACCTTGTCGATCTTGACCTCGTTGGTGGACTTGTCGTACGTCCAGGTAGTGGCCCCGTCGCAAATGATATCCTGGCCTCCCATGACGATCCGGTATTTGGTACCCTTCATCGACACCGTTCCCGTCTTCCTTCCATCCACCTTGCCGTTTGCATCCTCGATGGTCAGGGTGAAGCCTGCCTTGACCGTCTTATAAGACTGAAACTTTGCACTTACCTGGTCTAATATCTTTTTGGCGTAGGGATCACTCTTAACCGAAGGGGCCTGGGCGAAAAGGGAAAAAGCCGGAAACACCATAGCAATAGCCGCAACAAAATTTTTCATGTACTTGTCTGATTTAGGGCGCAGGCGCGTTAGCGCGCCGCGGAGCGCAAATGTATTAAGGATTCAGGAATTCCTCCAGGTCCGGGGCAGATTTAAAAAGGACCTCCCTGGGCTTGCTTCCCTGGCTGGGGCCCACAATGCCGGCGGCCTCCAGTTGGTCCATGAGGCGGCCCGCCCGGTTATACCCCAGCTTCATGCGGCGCTGGATGAGGGAAGTAGAGCCCTGCTGGCTTTGAACGATAAGACGGGCCGCATCGTCGAAGAGCGGGTCCCGGTTTGCGATGTCGAAAACCCTGCCTTCCTCGTCCTTTTCATCCACATATTCCGGGAGCAGGAAAGCCTGGGGGTAGCCCCTTTGCGCGCCCACGAATTCGGTCACCTTTTCTACTTCAGGAGTATCTACGAAAGCGCACTGGAGACGGACCAGCTCGCCATTGTACGAAATCAGCATGTCTCCGCGCCCGATGAGCTGTTCGGCGCCTCCCGTATCCAGGATGGTCCGGCTGTCGATCTTGGAGGAGACCTTGAAGGCGATCCGGGCCGGAAAGTTGGCCTTGATGGTGCCCGTAATGATGTTCACGGAAGGCCTTTGGGTCGCGATAATGAGGTGGATCCCCACGGCCCGGGCCAATTGGGCGAGCCTGGCGATGGGCATTTCCACCTCTTTCCCCGCGGTCATGATCAGGTCGGCGAATTCATCGATCACCAGGACGATGAAGGGCAGGTACTGGTGTCCCTTCTCGGGGCTGAGGCGGCGTTTGCTAAACTTCTCGTTGTATTCCCGGATATTGCGGCAACCCGCTTCCTTCAACAGGTCGTAGCGGTTGTCCATTTCGATGCACAACGCATTGAGCGTATAAATCACCTTCTTGGTGTCGGTAATAATGGCCTCTTCCTCCCCGGGCAGTTTGGCCAGGAAGTGGCGCTCGATAGTCCGGTAGAGGCTGAGCTCGACCTTCTTGGGATCCACGAGCACCAGCTTGAGCTGACTCGGATGCTTTTTATACAGGAGGGAAACCAGGATGGCGTTCAGGCCCACCGATTTCCCCTGCCCCGTCGCACCGGCCATCAGCAGGTGGGGCATGGCAGCCAGGTCCACGATAAACAGCTCGTTGTCTATTTTCTTCCCGATCGCGATGGGCAAGCTGAAGTTGTTGTTCTGGAATTTATCCGAGGTCAGGAGACCCTTCATGCTTACCACGGTCTTCTTGACGTTGGGCACCTCGATGCCAATGGTCCCCTTTCCCGGGATGGGCGCGATGATGCGGATACCCAGGGCGGCCAGGCTCAGGGCAATGTCGTCCTCCAGGTTCTTGATCCTGGATATGCGCACCCCTGCCGCGGGAACGATCTCGTACAAAGTGACCGTGGGCCCAACGGTAGCGGCTATGCGCTGAATGGCGATGTCGTAGTTCTTCAGGGTATTGATGATCTGGTCCTTGTTGTTCTCCAGCTCCTTCGGGTCCTGGACGATCTTTTCGCTCCCGTGGTTGTCCAGCAAATCCAACCCGGGGAATTGGTAGTCACGCAGGTCCAGGACAGGGTCATAAGGGTCGAGCGTTTCCAGGGGTGAGGACGTTACCGGCACCTCTTCGACTACGGGTGCCTTGATCTCGAGGGTCAGGTCGCTGGCGGGGGCCGCCGGGCGGTGGATGCCGCGGGCGACAACCGGCGCGGACTCCGGCGCGGGCGCGGGCTCAAGCTCCGGCAATCGTCCCGGAAGAAGTCCCGGCTCGGATTCTTTTTCCACCAGTACGAATTCCTCCTCTTCTTCTACCTCCTCCGGAATTTCGATCATGGGCCCTTCTTCTTTCAACCCGTTCTTTTTCTTCGCAATGAACAGCTTGGCGCCGCCTTCATCGGGCGCCGCCACGGGCAGAGGCTGCGGCTTCCGCGCCGGTAAAACAAACACGGGATTGAACCTCCAGATAACATAGGCAAACCCTGCCACCAGCAGCAGGATGGTCGTACCCAGCTTTCCCAGGAAGCCCTCCAGCCAATCGCTCAGCATGGCCCCCACGCCTCCCCCATACGGGAAGGAAAAGGACCCCATGAAAAAGCCCAGGGCCGTGGAAAAGTAGATCAGCCCCAATACCAGGTATTTCAGGTTCCTGGGCAGGGAAAACAAGCGATGTCCCAAGAGCAGGTTGAT
>Ga0210391_10002056_pt1 | contig 17650 bp, 23 predicted proteins | sample IncBWC12OmetaG_FD_160573 | JGI IMG/M metagenome (GOLD analysis project Ga0210391, IMG submission 160573) | Forest soil microbial communities from Barre Woods Harvard Forest LTER site, Petersham, Massachusetts, United States - Inc-BW-C-12-O ... | reverse complement strand
CTGGCGTTCCCCGTTACAACAGGCCCGTTCACGCTCGTCTATCCAAAATGGATTCCCGGAGAACATTCCCCGGTGGGGCCAATCGTCAATCTGACGGGCGTGCTCTTTCGAGCCGGCGGCAAAGAGATCGAATGGCGGCGCGACGATGTGGACATGTTTGCCTTTCACTGCCAGGTACCCGCGGGTGTGAGCGAACTCGAAGTTTCCCTGGATTACGTCTCGCCAATTGGTCCCACCCCAGGACGAGAAAATCCCTCCGCGACGGCGCAACTGGCACTTTTGAACTGGTACACCGTGCTCCTCTACCCGCAGGGGGCGAAGAGCGATGATCTGACTTATGTAGCCAGTTTGCAGATCCCGACAGGATGGAAATATGGGACCGCGCTGCCTGTCGCAAGCGAAACTGGCGGAGCGATCGAGTTTCAACCAGCTAGTTTGACGACACTGGTGGATTCGCCGGTGCTGATGGGCGCGCACGTGCGCGTGATCGATCTGTCTCCGGGACAGAAACCCGAGCATCACATCCACATCGCCGCGGAATCCGAAGCCGGGCTGGAGGTCACGCCCGAAACCGTCCAGGAGTGGAAGCAGTTGGTTGCGGAAACGGGAGCGATCTTCGGAGCGCGGCATTATCGGCACTACGATTTCTTGCTGACGGAAAGCGACAACATGGAGACGGACGGCGTCGAGCATAACGAATCGAGCGACAATCGCGTGCCGGCGCGGACATTTCAAGATCCAAACATTTCCGACGCTATGACGGATCTTTTGCCCCACGAATTCACGCATTCGTGGAACGGGAAATATCGGCGGCCAGCTGGCCTGGCAACTCCAAATTATCAGGAGCCAATGAAAGGCAATTTGCTCTGGGTTTACGAAGGAATGACGCAGTACTACGGGACGATGCTTTCGGCGCGAATTGGAAGCTGGACACCGGAAAGATTGCGGGAGAATCTCGCTTGGGTCGCGGCGTATCTCGATCACCGCAAGGGGCGATCGTGGCGCGATCTGGAAGATACGGCGGTTACGGCGCAGTTGCTGTATGGTTCGCCGGAAGAGTACCGGACGTGGCGCCGCGATACGGATTACTACGACGAAGGCACGCTGATCTGGCTGGAGGCGGACACGATCATCCGGCAGGTAACCAAAGGGAAAAAATCGCTGGATGATTTTTGCCGACAATTTGAGGGCGGAGAAAATACGGGTCCGAAAATCGTGCCGTATACATTTGACGATGTTGTCGCCGCTCTCCAAGAGGTTGCTCCTTACGATTGGCGGACATTTTTCACGGAACGCGTGAATTCCCACGGTCCCGGCGCGCCGCTGGGCGGCTTGGAAAATAGCGGATGGAAACTCGTGTATAGCGAAACGCCAAACGAAAGCCGTGAAGCAGGCGAGATCGCTATGCATCTCACGGATGTACAGTTTTCACTCGGATTTTTGGTGCGCGACACGGGTGGCGAAAACGGAGACGAAGTGATCGACGTGATTCCTGGCTCGCCCGCGGCGCTTGCAGGAATCGCGCCCGGCATGAAGCTGCTTGCGGTGAATGGCCGGAGGTGGAGTCCGGACGATCTTCACGCCGCGATCCGCCAAGCAAAGAGCGGGGGCGAACCGATTCAATTGCTTATCGAGAATGAAGATTTTTTTCAAACCTACAAAGTCGACTATCACGGCGGCGAGCGTTATCCACACCTCGAACGGATCAGCGGAAAGCCTGATGTGCTCAGCGAAATTGCAAAAATGAAAGCGCCACCTGTCGCTGCGGCAAAAGATTGAGCGAAGCGGAAACAGGGGTAGGGCAATCCCTCAGCGGCCTGGTTCGCACTATAGGGCGCTGGAGCCTTGCCGCGCTGATGCTCAACACCATGATTGGGGCGAGCATCTTCGGTATACCGTCGATCATCGCGGGATACCTGGGGAAGCTAAGTCCCGCGGGATACTTGATCGCGTTTGCAGGTATAGCGGTGATCGCCGCGTGTTTGGCGGAGGTTTCCTCGTATTTTCAAGAAGCCGGCGGACCTTATTTATACACGAGGGTCGCGTTCGGACGATTCGCGGCGATTCAAATTGGCTGGCTCACATGGCTATCGCGGATCACGGCATGCTCCGGCGTGGCAAATCTGTTCATCACCTACCTTAGTTCGTTTTTTCCGGCAGTGACTCGAGGATGGATACGCGGAACTATTCTCACAGTGCTCATCGGGTTTTTGGCCGCTGTGAATTATCGGGGAGTGAGCGGCGGAAAAGCTTTGAGCAATTTCTTTACGATCACGAAGATTCTCCTGCTCACACTTTTTATTGCTGGCGGTTTCCTGGCGCTTGCGTTCCATCCTAGCGTGCGCGTGACTCCGGCCGCCGTCCCCTTAACGGCCGCGAATTCCTTCCAGGCAATCCTGCTTATGGTTTATGCGTATGGAGGATTTGAGGCGGCGCTCTTTGCATCTGGCGAAGCCAACGATCCGCGGAAAGATGCGCCCGTCGCGCTCTTGATCGCCACAGTGACGGCAACTTTGCTTTACATTTGTGTGCAAGTCGTCGTGATTTATACGCTGGCAAATCCAGGCGCGACGACAAAACCAGCGGTGGACTCCGCACGCCAATTTCTTGGGCCGGTCGGTGTGACTCTCGTCGCCGTAGGCACGCTGATTTCTGTTTACGGCTACCTAAGCGCGAACATGCTGCACACGCCGCGCGTCACGTTCGCCATGGGAGAGCGCGGAGACTTCCCCTCTCTTTTTGCCGCCATTCACCCGCGTTTCCGGACGCCGCACTTTTCCATTGTGATCTTTGCAGTCATGCTCATCTTATTCTCGATTGGTGGAAACTTTCGGTGGAATGCGTCGCTATCGGCAATTTCTCGGCTATTTATGTATGGAGCGATCGTTGCCGCACTGCCGGTGCTCAGAAGAAAGTACCCAGACGGAGCCAAGTTTCAGCTTCCGGCAGGAATGTTTTTCGCGGTTGTGGGGCTAGCGTTTATGGGAGTGCTTCTCACGCAAATGCATCGGACCGAAGTCATCGTCCTGTCCATCACGTTTACAGTGGCGCTGTTGAACTGGCTATGGGCGCGGGGCAGTGTGCTTGGAATCGCCCACGAATCGTGACATCATGCACAGTTCCACACAGGGAAAATGCAGCTCCACAGACTCCATCGGGAGGAAATGCAATGAAGCGCGCCATTTCAGGGTGCAGTTTGTTCGTTGTGACGTTTTTGGCTGTTCAGCCTCGCGCCACGGCGCAAGAAGCAGGAAAACACGCCATCATGTTTGCCGACATGATCCAAATGCATCGCGTCGGAGAAGCGCAGGTATCGCCCGACGGCAAATGGGTGGCGTACTCGGTGTCGACACCCGACCTCGATGCAAATCGCGGCGCAAGCAACGTCTGGATTGTGCCAACGGCGGGTGGAGCATCGCTGCAACTCACGCAGAGCGGACACGATTCGTCGCCAGTCTGGTCTCCGGATGGAAAAACGATTGCCTTTTTGTCGTCGCGAAGCGGGGACTCACAGGTTTATCTGCTCTCGATGGATGGTGGCGAAGCAAAGCCGTTAACGCATCTTTCCACGGGTGCAGACAATCTGAAGTGGTCACCGGATGGAAAAACGATTGCGTTCACCTCGGGCGTGTACCCGGACTGCAAAGACGATGCTTGCAACAGCGCGCGCGATGCGGAAATAGAAAAAAACAAAGTAAAAGCGCACGTTGCGGAACATCTTCTTTATCGGCACTGGACACACTGGAACGAAGGCAAGCGCAGCCATCTGTTCGTGATGCCTGCGGATGGCAGTGCAACTCCGCGCGATCTGACGACGGGAGCGAACTATGACGTGCCTCCCGACGAACGCGGCGGGCCAAGCGATTTAAACTTCTCGCCAGACTCAAAGGAGATTTGTTTTACGGCGGTGACCGATCCCGTCGAAGCGATCAGCACCAACGGAGATTTGTTTGTTGTCTCAGTCGCGGGCGGCGAAGCAAAACGAATCACGACGCAGCCCGGATTTGACGGCGGGCCTGCGTATTCGCCGGATGGAAAGTACATCGCGTATCACGCGCAATTGACGGCGGAATACGAGTCTGACCGCTGGCGCGTGATGCTCTACGACCGGGCGACCAGCAAGATCGAGAATTTATCCGAAGCATTTGATCGCAGCGCTAACGAGCTGACCTGGTCGGCGGACAGCAAGTCCATTTATTTCACGGCGGAAGACGAAACGCTGCAGCCGATTTACTCGATGGCCCCACGGGCTGGGGATGCCCCGAAGAAGCTGATTGCAAACAGCTTCAACCTGGGAATCTCATTGAGTGGCGATGGCAAAACGCTGGTATTCGAGCGCACGAGTTTGGCGATGCCAGCTGAACTTTTTGTGGCGTCGAGCGATGGGAGTAGTGTGCGGCAACTAACCCACCAGAACGATAGCATTTTGGCATCGCTCAAAATGAACGAGCCGGAAACGTTCTGGTTTGAAGGCGCAGGCGGAACGCGCGTTCAAGCCATGCTGATCCGCCCGCCGGATTTCGACGCGACCAAGAAATATCCTTTACTGGTGCTGCTGCATGGCGGGCCGCAGACGATGTGGTCCAACGCGTGGGGCTACCGGTGGAACGCACAAGTATTTTCCGCGCCTGGTTACGTGACGCTGATGATCAACCGGCGCGGCTCGACGGGCTACGGCCAGAAATTTACGGACGAAATCACCAACGATTGGGGCGGCAAAGCCTACGTGGATGTGATGAATGGCGTGGACTTCGTCCTGAAAAAATATCCTTACGCCGATGGAACGCGTATGGCGGCCGCGGGCGGGTCCTACGGCGGCTATATGGCGGACTGGATTGCGACTCATACAGGACGCTTCAAGGCAATCATCAGTCACGCCGGCATTTACGATAAAAACGCAATGTATGCCACGGAAGAACTTTGGTTTGAAGAACACGACATGCAGGGCATGCCCTGGACAAGCGGCGAGAATTACCGCAAGTGGGCGCCGCTGACGTACGCGGCCGACTTGGGAAAATTCAAAACGCCGACACTGGTGATTGCCGGCGAGCGAGACTACCGGGTGCCGTACACGCAATCGCTGGAATTCTTTAACACGTTGCAAAGACAAGGCGTGCCGTCAAAACTGGTTGTTTTTCCAGATGAAGGACACTGGATTCTAAAGCCGCAAAACAGCCAATTTTGGTACAAGACGTTTTCGGATTGGCTCGCGACGTATCTTAAGTAGCGTCTACCACGCCTGGGCAAAGGGAACTTCGCGCTTCTCGGCAAGAAAAGCGGCAGCAGAGCTGCCGCACTCCATATTGTCTTAAATTGCGAACAACTTTTGCAGGGCGCGGCGCGCAAACCGAAATAAGTGAAACAGCAAGAAGATTGAAAGCGCAACGAGCGCAACGACGACTATGGTTGTTGCCAGTGGATGCGCAGTGGCCATCCACGTCAGCCAAACTGCCAAAACGTCTTCTCCAAAACTCAGCGCCCAATTGCTTAGCGGTTCCGGCGTAGTGTTAACCGCGGCGCGAGCGCTGGCCTTGGTGCCGTGAGATGTTAGCGCGACTCCACCGGCGAGAAGCGCGGCGGCCCAGCGCCAATGAGCAGGCGCGGCGCCTGCCGCGCTATAGGCAAGCAGCGCGGCAGCGGGCGGACGAATGAAGGTGTGAAGCATGTCCCAGACCGTATCGACAAAAGGAATTTTGTCGGCGAAGAACTCCACAAAATACAGAACGACGGCAATCGCAAGAACTGCCGGGTGCGCAAGCGCGTGTAGCGACGGCGGAAGGTGGATGACTCCGAAACGCTCGAGCAGGCCAAGTGTCGCGACGGTCGCGTAAAGATTCAGACCAGAGGAAAATCCGGTGCCAAGAGCGATCCCCAGTACGTCGATCGGATTCATTCCGCCCATCATAGCAAAGCGACATAACACTGGTGGACAGTTACTTCTGCTGATACTCACGCGACGTTCGATTTGACCAATTGGCGCGATGCGGCGATGCTGTCCCCAAGGCGGTCGTCCATGTTTGGCTTAAGCCACCTTTTCTATCCTTGGGGATTTATCGTGCAAATCCTGGCGATCGTGCACTTTGTGCGGCGCCGGCCGGAGAATTACTGGTTCTTCGTTATTTTCTTCGGCGGATTTCTCGGGGCTGGCGTGTACATCGTCGTCGAAGTATTGCCTGACCTCGGCCTGCTGCGCGGCGTTTTTCAAGGATTTGGCCGGAGATCGCGTATTCAGATCGTCGAAACGCAAATTCTGGACAATCCTTCCGCGGCAAACTATGAAGAGCTCGGCGAGCTGTACAAGGATCAGAAGCAATTTGCAAAAGCGCGCGAGGCGTTCACGAATGCGATCGCGGCGCGCAGCGATTCCGTGTACACCTTTTATTACCGCGCACAGGCCTCTTTAGGGATGAGTGATTTCGCTGCTGCGATTCCCGATCTGCAACGTGTCGTCGCCAGCGATCGAAAATTCGATTACTACAGGGCCGCGGGACTCCTGGCCGATGCTTATGCGCAAACCGGGCAATTGGAACTCGCCGCTCAACTGTATGTCGACGTGGCGCAATTCTCGACCACGACTGAGACCCTCTATAACTATGCGTATTTTCTGAAGCTTGCAGGCCACCGTGAAGAGTCGCGCGAATGGGCGCAAAAGCTACTGGCGAAGAAACGGACTCTCCCTCGTTACATGCAGCGGTATGAACGGCCATGGTTCCGCAAAGGCAAGGCGCTAATGAAGGAACTGGCTACGTCGTAGGGTCGAGCTGGCTCATGACAGGTTTGAGAGTATTGAAAGCTCAGGCCGCTACTTCTTTCTTAGAACGGCGAGGAGGTGATAAGAACTCGGCCCAGCCCTGCTTCCGGTTCCTGCCATTCTCCCCTCACCGTTTATGGAGCAACGATATATGCAACGAAAATAGCTGTCTGTGCAATTTTGCACAGCTCCGTCTCGCAGGCCAAGAATGGACGCGGGATAAAAAATATGCGAGAAGGGTGGAAGCGGGCGGCGAATGCCTTGTCTAGTGCACCCGCTTGTTCACTCTTGCACAGTCTGATTCAGGAGAGATTGTTAAGCTCAAGGCAATATATTTTTGGGAGTCCAAGGACTTATGAAAAGTTTGAAGAAAATGGGCGCTTCCCTGGCCGGATTTGGCAATGGAGCCAGCCTGGGTGGCAAGGTTTCGCACTTCAAAAATAAACAAAACATTTACAAACAAGGTACACCTGCTTTCACGCTGTTTTATATCCAAGAGGGCGGAGTGCGCCTTAGCATGCGATCGAAAAATCAAACCGCGGCAGTCACCGCCATTCTGGGCGTGAATGATTTTTTTGGTGAGCTTTGCCTAGCCGGCTATCCGCTCAGGATGTCCACGGCTGTGGCTTTGACCTCCAGCTCCATTCGCACTATCAAGAAAGCAAAGATGCTCGAGATGCTGCGCAAGAAGAATAAAACGTCAAACGCGCTGGTGGCCTATCTGCTTTCGAGCGTCAAGAATTACAGCGATCACGTGGCAAATCTGCTGACTTCCTCCGCGGAACAAAGGCTGGCGCGCGTGTTGCTGCGGCTGGCGCACTTGGATAAAAACGGCAAAGCGGTTGCTGAAATTCCCGTGCTGAGTCATCAGGTCCTGGCGGAAATGGTCGGGACCACCCGTTCGCGAATCAACTTGTTCATGAATCGATTCCGGAAGAAGGGATACATTGACTACGATGGCGGACTGGAAGTACATCAGTCGCTGCGTAAGGCTCTCTGAAGCCAGATTCATAGATCAGGAGAATGGATCATCGAGGTACTGACCTTGGAGGTCAAAGCCGCAATGTAGGGGTCCGGAGTTTAAGCACAGTTTCCGCCCGGTACTGTCACTTCTTGTTTCAAAATGACTGTAAAGCGAGATATCAGGATGTTCGTAGAAACGCGAAATCGTTTAGAATCAGCATAGCGCCCGTAGCTCAGTTGGATAGAGCGTCTGCCTTCTAAGCAGAGGGTCGCCAGTTCGAGTCTGGCCGGGCGCGCCATATTCCCTTTAGAAATGCATATTTCTTAGACTCGTGGGGCCATAGCCATCTTTGTTTTACCCTGGTTTTACCTTCGGTGAGATTGCCGGGCTGTCTTTCCGCAACGCTGAGGCGTCCCGAACCACTGCTGCCTATTTGCAATGATCCAAAGGGTTTACTTGGTGGCCCGCCAGGATTTGAACCAACAGGTGTTACATATTTCCAGGGGCCTCCTTTGAAATGGAGGCTCAAGGTCTAGTGTCCTGCCTATGAACCGAGCGATAAGCTATCGGAGAACACCGTCCAGTGGGTAAATGAAGGTAAGCACCCCGAATCGACCGAGAGCCACAGCCTGCTCGATAAAAATCGAATTCCTGTAATCATGACTGGCAAGAAACGGGAACCATGCTGCTGCCGTAGTGCCAGCTTGAATAAAACCTTCCTTTGGCATCCCTTCCCCGCGTAGCGCTCTTCGCGTCGGACAGTCGTCAGGAAGTTGCTCAATCGACTCTACAGTCTTTCTAAAATTGGCCCGCCAAGTCTCTGTGGACAACCACTTCCATTGGAATCGATCAGGGGCCCATTTGAGAACGGCGCAGGCAACCAAATCTGCCTTAACGTAGCGCACTGCCGCGCTTGTAACGGAAGCCTCAAAATAACCCGCTAGGTCTAGGATGGTGGGTAGCCCAACTTTGCCGCTCTTGGCCCTTGCGCGGAAACGGTGTGACGGCATCAAGAGGTTGGAAGCAAAGGTATCGGCCTCCATTTCCACTTCGAGATCAGATTCGTATTCGCATTTCGAGAGGTGCGGCAACACCCTCCCAGTGGCTAACGCGTTCCGATGTTCATCAATGAAGAAATGGCCCAATTCATGACCCAGCGTGAAACGCGCTCGGGAGGATTGAGGTTGCTCTACACGTGCCAGGTTGCAATAGATATGAAAGCGGCCCGCCCTGTGCTCTAACATTCCATCGAAAGCGTCTCCGTAGTAATTGAAGCTGGTGGTGATGTGTTTCTCCTTCGCTACTGCAAGTGGATCGACCTTGCCGCTTAGCGCGTGTTCATCCGCAATGAACTCGGCAAGCTCTGCAATTTCGGTTTCCCTTGACCGATTGAGGACCCCACCAGGCTTGTTACTCATCGTCACCTTCCGTCTCAGCGCGTTCCCTGTCTTTCCGCATCTTCTCGCGAACTTCCGGGGGGATCTCCTTGCCATTCCGTGCTGCCCAAGCGAGGTTTTGTTCGGCTTGCTCGTTATGAAAGTCAACTCGCGGAGACGCGGTTTTTTTCTTCTCACGATTCGCCCTCAAGAGTTCCAGAGGATTTGGAATCCCCAAGTGTGTCCCGGCGATCTCTTTTTCGATTGCGCGGTCAGTGATAGCCACCTCGTCCTCTGTCAGGGGCAGCAGCCAGCCTTTAAGGAGCATGGCTTGGAAGAGTTCCGCGTCGAAATTCGCCTCATTTGAGTCTGGCATTGATTTTGTAGGCTTCTTTTTCATCGGCGACTCATTTCTCATTTTCACGAGATTCGACAAAGGCCTTGACCTTGTCCTTTGCCCTCTTCCTGGTCTGCCTGATGGCTTCTGGGGTGCTTTGGTACTTAGCTGAAAGCTTCTGGGATATGTCGTCAGGCAGTCTTTGGTATTCTTGACCCAGCCTGCACCATTCCGCGGACACGATCAGCACGTCTCGCTCCTTTTCGGAGAGTGTATCCAGAGCCGCCAGGAACAATTTCATCCGCGCTGAGAGAGGAAGATTTTCATCGGCTGGGCTACGCTGGAATGCAGATTTGTATTCCTTTGTATCCAAGTCATCTGGCAACTCCTCTGGACTTGAATTGCGGCGCAGCTGGCTTAGGAATATGTTGGCAGCGATCTTGCCCATCCACGCTTTAACGCGGCGCGGAGCGTAATCGCAGGCCGGCTGTTTTGGTCTGTACGTGTGCGCCTTTTGATAGACGCGTAGAAACGTATCTTGAACAAGGGTTGAAACGCCATCTTCGCCGAGTATCCCTCTATGAACCCTACAACGAGAGGACAAATATCGCTCGTGACGACGGTAGAACTCCGCAAAAGCCTGCTCAGCCCCGAGACGGTCCTCCCCCTGCATTGCCATATAAGCGAGCAGATCCTCATCTGTTTCACAAACAAATGCCTCCGGCTGGGTGCCTTCTGGAAGTGACATCTTTTTTTTCAGCGAGATTCGATTCCAATTTCCTCCAGGCCCATTGGGAAGATGCGCACTCAACCGAGTATACGCCAGACCGTGACAACCTCTGCCCGTCACGGTCCCGTGTATACCATTGTGAGGGCAAGCCGTTGTTGCAACACTTCCGTAAAGTGATTGTTTGGGGTGACCACCGATGGAAGCGAAAGTTAAACATCTCGAATTCATACAATCGGCTATCAATCGGATGGCGAACCACTCGTTCTTGCTGAAAGGTTGGGCAGTGACATTAACCGGGGGCTTGCTCGCCTTGACGTTCAAAGAAATCAATCGACGCTACCTGTTTATCTCATTGGCAGTGTTGGTTTTGTTCTGGCTGTTAGACGCCTACTATCTGTCGCGCGAACGAAGGTTCATAGCCCTATACGAGACCGTTCGAAGGAAGCATGGAGAGAACACCGACTTTTCTATGGATATAGGCCATTTCGGAGGCAGATGTGGATGGGCCGCATGTGCCGTTTCGAAAACTCTCACGCTTTTCTATGGCGGACTGCTAGCAGTTCACCTGGTCGTAAATCACTTCATCTAAAGGACTCATATGGCACGAAAAACATTCTTTAGCTTTCACTATGATCGCGACGCATGGCGCGCAGCCCAAGTGCGGAATTGCAATTTGCTACCGAGCGACGATCAGTATGGATTCATCGACTCTGTCGACTGGGAGTCAATTAGACGACAAGGCGACGACGCCATAGAACGCTGGATCAGTGATCAGCTGAAAAACACCTCAGTTACCGTGGTTCTTATTGGATCGGAAACAGCACGCCGCCCATGGGTTCAACATGAAATCATCAAGAGTTGGAATCGGGGCAATGGAATTGTGGGCGTGTGGATACACAACATCAAAGATCAAGACCGCAAGACGGACGTGCCGGGTGGCAATCCTTTCGACCAGTTTAAGTTGCCTGACAATACCCTCTTGTCCTGCGTGTGCAAGACGCGCGATTGGGTTATCGATGACGGTAGGAACAATCTAGGCAAATGGATTGAAGAGGCCTTCAATGCACGAGCCAAGTACGGAGTGGACGACAAACTTGTCGAAGGCACGGAAACCGCTACCCGGGCCGAAAAGGCATTCTTCGTCCGCAGCGCTTCTGCGTCAGCTGGATTCGCGCCGAGGTCACCATGGTGTCCCGAGCATGCTGAAGAATGACGACGAGCAATGGCTGCGGAAGACATATCCCGGATTGGTCCCTCTTGCTGGAAGAGTCGCGGGAGATATTGAGTTCAACGCCACATACGACAGCCAAAGCAACAGGTTCGTAATTCTCCACGAGGCTGCTACCGACGCGACCGACGGCCTAGTCTTGTCAGGGGAGTTCAGAATCCGCATTGAAGAGAGAAAGGATAAGACGTTTTCGTCATTGCCAGCAGTTTATGTGGAGGAAGTAGAGGCAACTGACAAGCGTCATTTCGGGCAGAAAGATAAGAGCGCTTGCCTTTGCAGTCCCTTCGCGGAGGACGAATTCCTTCGGCCCGAGTTCCAATTCAGGACTTTTCTAGACCAACTTGTCATTCCGTTCCTGTATGGGCAGGTTTTCTATTCGCTTAGAAAGCATTGGCCGTGGCCGGAATACACGCATGGTGCCACCGGCCTGCTTGAGGCATATTCGGAGATTGTCGGGAACGCCAAAGCCAAGGACTGTCTTCAACTATTGAGACAAGATAAATCCTGGGAAAGGATAAAGGCGGCGCTTCAGCAGAAGGCATACGTCAAGGGTCACACGCCTTGTTTTTGCGCGAGGATGGATCACATCAGGCGGTGCCATCCTCGCGCTTTGCGCGGCGCTCAGCGACTACATGAGGACATCAAAGCCCTGGCGCTTCCGGTTGAATAAGTCGAGCGAAGGAATGAGTACGCCCCAGACAAACGCAAGTGTATGAACTCGGGTGGCGAACTTCATGGCGCCCTAGAACAGAATCCGAACACCAAATCCAGGTGGGCGAAGCTGGCCAGGGAAGGCCAGCAGGTCATGCAGTTTCTCGAAGGCGACAGATATATTGCGGTTGTTGTGGACGGGAAAATTCACATTTACGAATAGAATGATTAAGCGAATCCTCGCTCTCTCCTTCCAAAACCCATACGAAGAGCGGTAGAATCTTTTCCCCTAACCTCTACGAATCCTCCGGTTCCCTACCAATGAGGATTTATGAAACCAGTCTTGACCGTATTGTGGTCCCGCATTCGTGTGGGCAGCTCTGAAACCTTGTCCGCGCAGACTTGCCAATGCCCTTCGTGTAAGCAAACGTGTTGCTTGATGTGGCCGGAATACGTTCTGCAGATTCCGCTACATCGAGTTGTCTGGCTGGATTGTCCGCGCTGCGCGAACTCGTTTTCACTCGTCGCGATGGACCTGGTGCCAATTTCAGGCGGCGAATCGCGCTTCTGTCACGCAGCTGTAAGTTATCTCAGCTAGAAAGACCCTGAATCCACCATGTCAATGAGCAAGTGTGTGGTCCGATTGAAAGACGCTCACGATACAGAGCACAGTGTCGTTGTTTACGCGGAGAGTTTGTACGAAGCCGTCCTTCGCGGACTGAACCGCTTGGAAGATGTCGGATGGGAGTCCGACACGAACGAAACGATCCGGCGAGTCGAGGTAGAAATTCACCACGAACCTACCCGACATATTGTCGATGTTCCGAAGCTGCTGAAGTGGCTTGAAGAAACCGCCATGTCTCCAGCGCAACAAACCAAGAAAGAAAAATTGCGCAAACTACTCAGCGCGCCGTAGGGCGAGTCCAGCCCGAGACCTTCTTACCTGACCAGCCTCTTCCAGAAGGAAAATGGTTTTTTTGCATCAGGTTGCGAAGAACTGTGCGCCGCTCGGGGCAAATTGATCGAGCGACGAAACGAATAACCCAAAATGCGTGTGCCACCTTGAATCGCGTGTGCCCGCACGAAACACTCCTCCGCACACCAATCGCTGATTCTTCACGACTTAAGAAGGACACACGGGTGCTCCTACAAGCGTGGAAGCGCGTTTGTATGCCGACGTGCCGGATGTGGCGAGTTCAACAAAAAGTCGTGAAAGTTCTGATCCTCATGCTGCTGCTTGCCGCTCCGTGTCGCGGCGGCCCGAGACCCGTTGAGCATCGAGTCAATTGGTACAAGGTCGTATTGCTGAGTTCGGCGCAGTTCGGCGCGGATTTTTGGGACATGCACCAGACGCGGGATCGCTACTTGGAGGCTCAACGGAACAATCAATACTCTTATGAACTCAACCCGTTAACGAATGCCTTGTTGCCGCATCCGGAACTGTACTATGCCCGACCTGTGGCTACCGTTGCGCTGTCTGCGTTTCTGTCCTATAAGCTCTCGACCGATCGAAGGCCATGGGTACGACGCTTTCGGTACGTACCCCAACTCGTGCAGATTTCATCGAGCACGCAAGGCATAGTCTATAGCCACTTCCACTGGAAGAGGTGAAAAGGGGTACTTGTCCGCTGGTTACTGCCAAAGCTAAAACAAGTTAAGTAAAACGATTCTTGCGTTTGGCGATCTATCGCTCGGGAGCGGAACTATCTCAAAATCGTTGTGCCTGAGAAGTTCTTCGCTCACCTCAAGGGTTACGTCGCCGTACCACCAGGAAGCGAACCTGACCGGAACAGTGTCTGTGTAAACGGTATCCACGTGGTGTATCCGTCCATACACTCTTATGAATTGTGGCAAGACTGTTTCAACCGACGTTGCATCCACCGCAAGGCCGATGTCTACCAAATGCTCTTGGTAGAAGCCGAGGAGAACTGGACAATTGTGGTCCCGCGATAGAACCTTCGTTTCAGAGAAAATCGCTACCTCTTTGGGGTCGTCTACGCAGCAAGTCAGCCATTCAGAGTTATCAGGATCATCAAACGTATGCCGATTTACGTGTTTGGGGTCTAAGGGCGTGCCACAGATTGAACCGGGAAAACGTGCCTTGAAGAGCCGCAGCTTTTCATGCTTCCACAAGCCGCCGAGTGTGAGCGTTTGAGAGTAGCGCGGAGTGCGGGCTGAACAGACGAAAGTGCTAAAGAGCACAATCTGCGCAACGAGGGTAACAGCCCGAGCGAGACTTCTATTTGAATGCTGCGTCGTCATGGGATGGACTCCTTACATTTCGAGTGAGTGCATTCTCCTTGCCAGTGCGTTGCCCCAGGTCAACGCGAACCTTATCCGAATCATCATTTTTATTTTCTGAGGTTTGCAAGAGTCCTCGGCAGAGGCCGTTCTACGGATCTCGCGCGGCGAGTTCAACGTTGGAACGTGCTCTCGGGTCCGGGGTTTCAATATGGACTCTTCTAGTGCTCCTGGCTGTACAAGCACCAACTAATCTCCTAGCTCGTTCATGGTAAGAAGCCTTGATTTTTCCGCTTGCCGAGACATGGCCTACCAGTGAGGCGCGGCAGGGCACGTTCCTCCACGGGGGAGGTGAGCCGGCGTCAGGAACGTAACTTCGTCAATCTTACGTAAGTTGAGGAATGGTTTGGCTTCGAATCGATCCCCGTTTCGCTCTAGCGTCCATATCTCGCGCCGGTCGCGGCGTCGGACAGCAAGCAGGGCAAATGCACTAATCGTGAGAGGTTCCTCGGTGTAGGGTTCCCGCAGCTGCGTAGGCCAGTGAAGTAGGAAAGCAGCCGCCTCTTCGGTCTGCTGAAGCCGATCACTCCTCGGAAGTATGAATAAAGCCTCCACCCCCGGAAGCTCGCGTCCTGCGTCAAGCTCGGAAACTGCCCCCGAATTGTCGATGGACCTGACCTTGCCCAAGAATCGCGAGATGGCAATCATCTTTCCCGCTAGCGAACCAAATTCAGGACTTACCGGCACGATATCGACGGCTTTGAGATCTTCCTCTACATTGGCAATTTTCGCGAACTTCCCCATGCTGTCGATGCGGTATACCGACCCGGCCTCGGTGCTGGCAAGCAATCCATAGCCAAAGGTCCCCACTGTGTCGAATACCAATGACCGGACAATTCCATCGAGCTTTGCGAACACGTCAAACGGGCGGGCGTAAATTTCGCTGGACGACCTCCGCAAAATGAGAGGCCCAGCTCCATAGAAGACTTCATTGCAGAGAAACCCTCCCAGCCCGCGCGAACTGTCGGACGGATGTTCACCGAGGATAGTCCCAAATGTAGACATCACACTAGTTTCGCGGCCAAAGAATTGTTCTTTCATTCTCAACCGCCTTGGAAGGAGTCTGTCATCGGGTGTCCAGGGGCTTGGCTCAAAGTCGTCGTCGCCGAAAGCGATCCTGAAGCTGCTCCACCAACCTTCCTTGGCCGCTAGAACACTCCTAATCTCGGCGGTATCTCCATCCTGAAATTGAACAAGTGGAACAGGATTAATATCGCTGCTCTGCGCTTGTACATCTGTGATTCCGACAGCCGACAGTGCTAGTGCTCCGAGCAGGCCCCCGATCCAAATGCATTTACTCATTTGACCTCGTACCTCGTCCAAACCAGGAGAGCATTTTCCTCGCCAGTGTTTCGATCTGAACGATCGCGGACTTTCTCTAGGTCATCGTTAGTATTTTCTGAGATTTGCAAACGATTTTGCCAGACGGAGTTCGCCGGCGCAGGCTACGGCACGTTCCAAAACGGGTTCGTTCCCGGATGGCGGTTTCGATATGGGAATTTCCTAATGTTAGTCGCCCCCGAGGGAATGGACCAGCGGCCCAGCGTGTTCATTCTAAGAGACCTTCTCTCCTCAGCTTTGGCCGATTGGTGGTCCGCGACTTGCAATCCCATTCCCGAGTCATTTGGAACAGATCTTCGGCGGTGGATTTATGAAGAGGATTTTAATTTCCCTCACAGTGACGTTCATGTCAGCAGCAGCGGCCAGCTCCCAATCGTCTGTTCAGGAACTGCCTCTTCCGCGAATTGACTGGTCACGATCCAGTCTTTTGCCGGCCGTGCCCCCAGACCTGATTCCAAGCCGAATCCTTCCCGACGACCCGATACCTGTTCTTCCTAGCCTTCAAGATGGCCCGGCCCCCTGTCCCTCGGGAGAAGGAAAATCGTGCGCTGCCTTGGGCGGCCGCCTCTATTTTTCTGATCCCATTCACATGACCCAACACGATCTAACGTGGGGACAAGCTGCACGGAATCCGGCGATGCTAATCGCAGACGCCACGAATCTCGCCGCGACAGTCGCCGACATTGAGGGTACGCAAGCATGTCTGCACGCACATACTTGCACGGAAGCAAACCCAATTTTTGGGTCTAATCCGAGCCGGGCACGAGCTTACGGCACTGCCATGCCACTTGCCTTCGCAACCTATGCGATGGCCGCTCTCTTGAAAAAGAAAGGCGATGGCAACTTAGCTTTTGCGGTCCTGTGGGCTGCGACGGCGGTGCATTTATATGAGGCGGTTAGTGGTTTTGCAGCCGCCAATGATGTGCCCTCGCCGAAGGCGGGGGCTGCTAGGGCACAGAAATTCTCCATCGCAATAAGGTTTTAACCGCGGTCGCCGTTCTTAGATTTGGATCAGAACCTGGAGACAAACGATGAATTTCTCGATCAAACGGTTCGTGGTCGTGCTCGCGGGTTTAGCTCTCACGCTTGGCGCGCTCCCCGCAAATTCTGATGACACCTTGCCCCTACCGGGGAAGCCCCGGCAAATCGTTGTGCTGGTGTATGTGAATGAGAATGGTCTTCGTTTCAAGCTTCAGTCTGGCCCCTACCGGGATTCTGAGTATAAGAAGTCAGATGCGAACTATTTTCTGGCAGAACTGAAACTGCGCGAAGGGGATTGCCAGCTAATCGAGGTCGTCGATGACAGGGCTCCTCTGTCGGCCATCACGGAAGTTTCGGAGATGGCCATCAACGCCGGCTTCAAGGACATCCGTCCGTTCATCTTCTGGCACAAGACAGGGCGAATGGCCCAGGTACAGTTCGGCCCGCCGATAAAATTCACGATGAATGCGAACAAAATTGAACAGAGGGTTGAAAGGGAGAAGTGACCAAGCGCCCCATGATGGTGTACGGGCTCGCCTCCTCTTTGTTCTGGCCTGCCCTAGCGCTGGCGCAGACTTCGTCAACTCCTCCCATACCCATCCCGCCAACCGCTACTTCTTCGGAGACGCTAGGTCCGGGTTCCCACGCCAACCCGGTTCCCATTGCGAGGGCACCAATTTTCGTAGGCAAGGGCGTCACAGTCAGAGCCAGCGTCGGATATGCCTACGCGAGTCTCAGTCTGCCTTTGTCCAACAGGCTGAATCTATCGGGTGTAGACGCAACGGCAACAGCGGACTTTTCGCCCCGCATCGGCATCTCCGTGGATTCGAGTTACGTCAGAGCCGCGAACATTCTGGATACTGGACGGCACGCTGATGTGCTGAGCTATCTTGCCGGCCCAGTTTTTTATCCCACGAGAGCTGCAAAGTTGACGACTTACGTCCACGGTCTCTTCGGTGGCGCAAGAGTCACAGGTGTTATCCCCGAGAG
>Ga0210391_10002055_pt1 | contig 17654 bp, 11 predicted proteins | sample IncBWC12OmetaG_FD_160573 | JGI IMG/M metagenome (GOLD analysis project Ga0210391, IMG submission 160573) | Forest soil microbial communities from Barre Woods Harvard Forest LTER site, Petersham, Massachusetts, United States - Inc-BW-C-12-O ... | reverse complement strand
CCTTCGCCGACCTCACGTACGTATTGCCGGCCACCTCCGTCGGATACGTCCTCACCACCGCCCTCGCCCGCTGGTGGCTCCACGAACAGGTTTCCCCGTGGCGCTGGCTGGGCGTGCTGTGCATTACGGCTGGCATTGGATTCGTGACCCGCGGCCCCTCCTATACCCATCACCCTCCCGCTGAGCCTCTCCGGCAGGCTGAAGAGGTACGCCCGTGAACGGCGTCGTCGCCACCATCGGAATGATCGCTGCGATTGTGCTCACGGCGACCACGGGAGACATCCTGACGGCCTCTGCGATGCGCCAGATCGGGGATCTCGACGTCATCCGCGCGAAACGCGGCATCGCAGGCGCAGCCGCGGCCGTGGTTACGAACGAACGCTTCGGCCTTGGCGTGATTTGCCTCGCCCTCAGCTTCTTTTCGCTGCTGTTTGCATTGAGTCATCGCGACCTGAGCCTGATCGGCCCCGCCGCCACGTCGCTGACCTTCGTCAGTAATGCCGCAGCCGCCAAAATCTTTTTGCACGAAAACGTCGACCGGCGCCGCTGGACGGCGGCCCTCTTCGTCTGCGCAGGCGTTACTTTGCTGGCATTTTAGGAATTTCAGCGGTAACGTCGTAAGCCCGGCTCATAATCCGCTGAGAAAGCCGTCCCGTAGGCGACCGGCGCGGCAAGGTCGACTTCTCCACCTCGAACTCCTGCCCTTCACTCGCCATATCCGTGTTCGGGTGCAGGGCACGGGCGCGCTCCAGCATTCCATCAAGAAACGTGTCGGTGTGCATGGGGTCGTGATGGAACAGGACCAACTTTCCAACGTTGGAAGCCTTCGCGGCCTCGACGGCGTGGACAAAGCTGCTGTGACCCCAGCCCTCTTTGTTGACATACTCTTCCGGCGTGTACTGCGCGTCCATGATCAGCATGTCGGCGTTGCGGGCGGCGCGAACGATGCCGGCGTCCACGGCGGAATCTCCATACTCGTGATCCGATGCGTGCACCAGAACGCGTCCCTCCATCTGCAGCCGAAACCCCGTACAGCCCTGCGGATGAGTTAAAGGAAACGCGTCCACCCGGTACGGTCCGGCGTAGAAGGGCTTGCCGCACTCAATGTGCCGGAAGTCCGCATGGGATGGAATGGCCGCGAAGGGAACAGGAAAGAAGGGATCCGCCATCTGGACCTGCAACAGCCCGCGCACCCGGTCCGCCGGCCGCGTGGAGTAAAACACAATGTCGACGTCCGGCCGGAACAGCGGAGGAAAATACGGGAGCCCCTGAATGTGATCCCAGTGAAAGTGCGATTGCAGGATGTGCACTCGCTTGATGGGCTTGCGGTTGACCAGATCTTCGCCCATGGACCGCAATCCGCTGCCGCAATCAATAATCACCGCCTCGTCATCGCGCGAGCCAAATTCGAGGCAGGTTGTATTGCCGCCGTAACGGAGGCGGTCGGCATGCGGAGTTGGTAGCGAACCCCGCACACCCCAAAACCTCAGCTTCATTGCGGATGTCACTTTCGATCTAATCTACACGTCTGAGGAAGCAGCGTCTGAGCATAAAGCATTTTGCAGGAGTTTGTAGAGCCATTTTCCCGGCACACTCCCCGAAAGTTGCAGCCGCCGAGCTCGAATTTGTCGCTTCCCGGCTGCGCTCCAGGGGATTATGATGCTGCGATACGCTCCCCACAAGGGATCCCCCAGCAGATGCAGGACAGTTCGCCGCAAGGCGGAGCTGGTAAATAATCTGTCCGGCTGGCGAAAGAGGCACTATGCCGAAGTTTCTGCTTTGCCTTGTTTTGTTGTGTGCAACCGCATCGCCGGCCCACCCCGCCGCGAATGACACCGCTCCCGTTAGCCTGGTCTCCATTGTCCTTGAAAAGCAGTCGGGGGACACGGTGCAGACCGTCGACCCCGGACACGTCTTCGACAGCGGAGACTCCGTGCGTTTTCGTCTCAAGCCCAGTGTCGATGGCTTTCTGTACGTGCTCGATCTGAATACTTCGGGCAGCTACGATGTGCTCTTCCCTCGCGCGGAAACGGGCAACGACAACGGAATTGAGCACGGCCGCGATTATGTGGTTCCGGCCACGGCGGGCTGGTTCCGAATCAGCGGACCCGCCGGGCACGAGACGCTGTACTTCGTGCTCAGTCCGATTGCTCTGACGCTGGGGCAGATTCAGAAGAAGGCCACCAACCTGCCGCCCCAGGGGACGGCGCCATCATCCATGCGTCCGCGCTGCAATGACGGAGTCTTCAAGGCCCGTGGCGAATGTGTTGATGCCGATGCCGGCCCCAAAACCGTTGCTCCGGCTGACCCGCTGCCGCGCGAGCTGAACCTCGAGGCCAACGGCGCGTCGCGTGACCTGAAATTCACCAATACATCATCCGGCAGCACGGTCACCAGCAACGGACCGCTGGCCGCTCCGGTGATCTACGAGTTTCTGCTGGCCCATAACTAAAGCATTGCAACCGAAAATATCTTTTGGGGCTGTCCTTATGAATCGCAGTCACACCATCGGTGGAATCGCTCTCGCGGTGACGTCAGGATTTCTGCTGACCGGATCTCTGCTTCTGGCGCAGAACGCGACCCCTCCGCCCACACCGCCCACGCAGCCGTCGGCAACCCAAACCGACCAGAACCGCGACCTGACCTTCAAGAAGGACAAGACCGCGCCTGTCCAAACCACCGTCCAGATTCCGCGCAGCTACGCACTGGTCATTGGCATTTCGCATTACAAGAACCTGCCGCAGACTGCTCAGCTGGAGTATCCCAACGTCGATGCCGAGTCGGTCTATACCGTCCTGATCAGCACCGAGGGCGGCCAGTTCCCTGCTGAGAATGTCCACAAGCTGATTGACGACAAGGCCACCGACGCCAACATCAAGTATGAGCTTGAGACCTGGCTGCCGTCGGTCACTCATTCCGATGACCGCGTGCTAGTGTATTTCGCGGGCCACGGCTTCGTCTCCAACGGCACCGCCTACATCGCGCCTTACGACATCGACCTCAATAACATTGCCGGGTCTGCCTATCCCATGGAGACGCTGGGCAAGGACATCGGCTCGAAGATCAACGGCAAGTGGAAGGTTCTGATCACCGACTCCTGCCACTCCGGCGCCATTACGCCGGAGGCCGATCGATCTACCGTCAACCGCACGCTGCTGGACCTGGATAAATCACTCTTCTCCATCACTGCCAGCCGCGACCGCGAGCAGAGCTTCGAAAGCGATAAGTGGGGCGGCGGACACGGCATCTTCACCTACTACGTGGTCAAGGGCCTGGAGGGCGAAGCCGACACCAACGGCGACGGCATCGTGAGCGCCGACGAACTGGCCGAATACGTTCACACGAATGTGCGCGAGGCCACCAACGCTGCGCAGAATCCCACATCGGAGCGCGGCAGCTTCGATCCGAACATGGTGCTGGCTTACAATCCGGGGCACGTCACCGCTTCGAATTTGCCTCCGCCTAAGTACGGCACCCTCGTGATTGAGACCAACATGGATGGCGTAGAAGTCTTCGTCGACGGCCAAAGCGCCGGAGTGGTCAACAAAGCGGCGGCTCTGCGGCTCCCCGGCATTTCGCCCGGCAGCCACACCATCAAGGCCGTTCACATGGGCTATGAGCCGGATGGCCCGCGCGAGGAAGAAGTTTATCCCGGCCAGGAAACTACGGTCAGCGTGCGCATTCTCATAGCGCGCAACCGCAACCACGCCGCAGTCGAGCACTTCGATAAAGGCATTGAGTACTACAACAAGGGCTACGAAGAGAATTACCGCAAGGCAGCGTCGGAGTTCGAGCAGGCGATTGCGATCGATCCCACTTACAGCCAGGCCGCGCTTTACGCCGGCCGTGTCTATAACGCTCTCTACGAAGACGAGAAGTCGCTGCAGTTCTTCAAAGAGGCCATCTCTATCGACCCAGATTACATGGAAGCCCGCTCCAGCTACGCCGGCGCGTTGCTCGATTCCGGCGACATGGACGAGGCCATCCGCCAGCTCAACGTGGTCACGCAGCGCGATCCCAGCAGCGGCATGGCCTGGTATCTGCTCTCTCAGGCCTTCGCGCGCAAAGGCGACTACGACGACGGCGTCCACGCCTCGCGCGAAGCCATTCGCCTGACCCCCAACAATGCTGAGGCGCATTTCTGGCTGGCTGAATCGCTGCGGCAGAAAAATGTGTGCACCGAAGCGGTGAGCGAATACAACAACTATCTCAATCTCTCGAACTTCGACAACGGTATGGCCGGCAAGCTCAACTACTACGTCGCCGGGTACCTGTTTGGCATGGGCGTGAAGAAGCGCGCAGCGCAAACCGACATATGGAAAGTGCTTCGCGGACAAGCCAACACCGGATTGTGCGACTGCCAATATTTGCAGAAGAACTACGAAACCGCGATCCAATCCTGCCAGACCGCGCTCACCTATACGCCGACGGACTTGTTTACGAACTACCGTCTCGGCATTCTCTACGCCCAGGAATACAACACGTCAGGCAACGTGGCCCTGCTGGCCAGCGCACGGAAGCATTTTGAGAATGTCATTCTGGAAAATCCGGAAGCCAACGAAGCCGATCGCTCCCGCAAATACGTGCAGAACATTGACTCCGTTCTCGCCAAACAGCCGTAAATTCGCTTACGCCAGCAACTGGACAAAAAACAACGCAATCGCCACAAACAGGCTCAGAATCGCTGCGTGCAGCCGGTCAGACTTCAGTTGGCGAATCGCTGAGACGATGATCGCCTCGTCGCACATGGAGCGCACCAGGTCGGCGTCGTCCGAGCTCAGCACGCTGTTCGTGTATTCATCATGCGATATTCCCAGCGGATACCGCACAGAGCCCCAGACTGCCTTCACCAGGCTTCGGCCCGCCATATGCGACAGAAAGAAGGCCGGAGCCGCGGGACCTTTTGCCGAGAACGTACCCTGCGGGTGAATCGTGGGAAAGATGACCCGCAGGCACATGGCCAGCGTAATCAGCGTCGCCACCGAAAACCCCACGATGGCAGCATGGTGCACCTGCGGTAAGTAGGGGACGCGATGGGAGACCGGGCCAAAGGTTGCGGCCATCATCGCGGTCAGCAACGTGACGCAAAACGCAGCCTTCGTGTCAAGAAACCGGATCGTTTCCTGTGTGTCCTTCACTACGCTGTAAAGGAACGCGAGACGGCTTTCGTGTTCCTTCAGGCGGAGGTGTTCCGCAAATAACGTCGGCAGCGAATCCTGTTGCTCCTTCTCAGGCATGCCACGAAAGTTTACAGGAATTGATCCTGTAAAGTAGAACCCTGCTGGATTCCATCGTTGTGTTTGTGATATCAGGGTTCAACCTCAGTGCACTCGATTTCCCCGATACCGTGATGAACTGGGTTCGCCGACGCAACACGGGACCCCTGTCTGGACCAGGCTGCTGCGCTGGGCTCCTGTGGCTGCTCTTCGCGGCCCATGCCCTCGCCCAACAGACTCCGTCCGCTTCTGACGCACTCCCACAAACCACCCAGGCCGCTCCGCAGCGCCGCGTTCCGCGTCAGATGCCCGCCTCGTCCGCGCTGCAGGGCCGCGTGGTCGACCGCGATGGCCGTCCCGTGCCTGGCCTTAGCGTTTCCGTCGATCCGCAGGGCACCGCCTGCGCCGCCGACACGCCCGTCTGCTCGCGCACCGACGCCGACGGCATCTTCCGCATCATCGGCGCGCTACCCGGGACGTATTCCCTTTCTATTTTTCAGGACAGCAAACCGGTCTTCAGCGGACAGAAAGTGCGCATCGGTTCGTCTGAGGTAGTCACCGTTCAGGTAGAGCTGGGCTTTTCGCTCCCCGCGGGACCCGCTGCGGTCATTCCCCACACGCCTGCGGAAACGAACTCCTCGCTCTATCGCGAGCTCAGTCGCCATTCTCTCAACGATGGAACCGTGCTGCCACCCATGCTGCAGTTGCCCACCGACCAACAGCTCTACGCGGCCATGCCCGACCGGTATAACATCCAGATGCCCGACGGCCGCTATCCCAACATGCCTGCGTACAAGCGCTATTCCGGCGATGCGCGCTCGGAATACGTGATGGGCCATTGGTACGATCCGTTCAATCGCAGTGTGCTCAAGGGCGACTACCCCGTCTTCGGGCAGCAAACTTTCTTCACCTTCAGCGGCAGCAGCATCACCGCGCTCGACGGACGCCGCCTGCCCACGCCCTCCAGTAACTACCCCGCCGGCCCCGGCGAAGAGCCGTTCTTCGGCAAGGGCGGTCAGTTCTTCCTCGCGCAAACCTTCCGCATGAGCTTTCAACTGGCCCACGGCGACAACGCCTTCCGGCCCATCGACTGGCAGATCCGCATCACGCCGGTAGCCAACATCAATTATCTCAAGGTCCGCGAAAATGGCGTCGTCAACGTCAATCCCGCGGCTGGAACCAGCCGCGTCGATGAATGGGTCGGCGTGCAGGAAGCGTTCTTCGAGAAGAAGCTCAAAGACCTCGGACCCAATTATGATTTCGTCTCAGTCCGCGCCGGCATTCAGCAGTTCGCGTCCGATTTTCGCGGCTTTATCTTTGCCGATGAACAGCCCGGCGTCCGCATCTTCGGCAACCTGCGCTCCAATCGCTTCCAGTACAACGCGGCCTTCTTCGACTTGCTCGAGAAAAACACCAACAGCGATCTGAACACCTTCCACCGCCGCTACCGCCAGGTTGGCGTTGCCAATCTCTACATTCAGGACTTTGGATTCAAGGGCTACACCACCGAATTCAGCTACGACTCCAGCTACGACGACGCGACCATCCACTACGACGACAACGGCTTCATCGTGCGTCCGGCAGCCATCGGCACCGTTACGCCGCACAGCATCCGCAGCTACTACATTGGATGGACCGGCGACGGCCACATTGGCCGCATCGACGTCGATCACGCGTTCTATCAGGCACTCGGGCGGGATTCTCTCAATCCGCTCAGCGGCCGCAAGGCCAACATCAACGCCCAGCTTGGAGCCCTCGAGCTATCCCTCGACGAAGACTGGATGCGCTTCCGCGTCTCCGGCCTCTACGCATCCGGCGACGCGCATCCCCACGACGCGAAGGACCGCATCGCGCGCGGCTTTGACTCCATTGTGGACAACGAGGCCTTCGCAGGCGGCGAATTCAGCTTCTTCAACCGCGAGAGCATCCGGCTTACCGGAACTGGCGTCGCCCTCAACTCCCCTGACAGCTTCCTTCCCGACCTCGTCTCTGAAAAAGATGAGGGGCAATCCAACTTCGTCAACCCTGGCCTGGCGCTGGTCAATGCAGGTGCGGATGCCAAGCTGACTACGAATCTAAAGCTCGTCACCAACGTGAACTATCTGCGCTTTATGCGCACCGAGCCGGTCGAATTCCTGCTGTTTCAGAATCCGATCCAGCATGGGATCGGCATCGATTCCAGCATCGGGGTAGTATGGCGTCCTAAGCTCTCCGAGAACATCATCTTCAAAGCCGGCGCAGCCGACCTGGCCCCGGCTAAAGGCCTGCGCGAGATCTATCAGAGCAAAACCCTCATTTCTGCATTCGGAGTGATCACGTACCAGTTCTAACTTCATGCTCACCGGCAGACCCCCAATCCGGAGCCACGTCAGAATCGCCGCGGCACTCTGCCTGCTCGCGCTCGGTGCCAGCCTGTTGCTGCGCCCGTGGCAAGCGGATGTGCGTGTGCATGCGCAGACCGCGCCTCATGAAATTCCCCGCGGAGAATCCCCCGAAGACGCGCAGCATCAAAGCGCCGGATGCGTCACCTGCCACACCGCAACCGACAGCGCCTCGATGCACGCGGAATCGACGGTCATCCTCGGCTGCGCAGACTGCCACGGCGGCGATCCGGCGGTGATGGTCTCCGGCTCGCCCGGTTCCGCGGACTACAAACAGGCCGAGCGCAAAGCGCATGTCCAACCGCTCTTTGCGGAAGACCTGGCGCGAGGCGGCCATCCCATCCGCGCCTACACTCGGTGGCTGCGTGAAAGCCAGGAGTTCATCCGCTTCGTCAATCCCGGCGACCTGCGCGTCGCGCAGCAAACGTGCGGCTCATCCGGCTGCCACACCAGCGAAGTCCTGAATGTGCGCGGCAGCATGATGACCCACGGCGCCATGTTGTGGGAGGCCGCGCTTTACAACAATGGCGCGTTCCCAAATAAAAATGCCCGCTTCGGCGAATCGTACGCGCCCGACGGCACGCCGGAGCGCCTTCGCACCTTCCCGCCGCCCACTCCCGAAGAGACCCGCGACAAAGGCGTGCTGCCTTCTCTCGATCCGCTGGAGCGCTGGGAAATTTCCCAGCCCGGCAACGTGCTGCGCGTTTTTGAGCGTGGCGGCGAGAAGAAGTCCGAACTCGGCATCCCCAGCCCTGACGAAGACTCCGGTGCGCCCGACCTGAAGCTCAGCAGCCGCGGCTTCGGCACGCAGCTGCGCACGGACCCCGTCTTCCTCGGCCTGCAGAAAACGCGCCTGCTTGATCCCCTGCTCTCCTTCCCCGGCACCGACGACGAGCCCGGCGACTATCGTGCCAGCGGCTGCTCCGGCTGCCACGTCATCTACGCCAACGACCGCTCCCCGGAGCACTCCGCCCAATACGCGCAATATGGACACGACGGCACCAGCATCAGCATCGATCCCACGATTCCGAAAAATGAGTCCGGTCATCCGCTGCGCCACGTCTTCACGCGCTCCATTCCGTCGAGCCAGTGTATGGTGTGCCATGTGCACCCCGGCACCAATATGGAGACGTCGTATTTCGGCTACACCTTTTGGGATAACGAAGCCGACGGCGACCCGATGTATCCGAAGCAGCAGAAGAATCCCACGCCGCAGCAGTACCACGACGCGCGCGTGCGCGACCCCGAAGACTCCACGGCGAAGGGGAACTGGAGCGATGTCGAATTCCTGAAAACCATCGGCTCGCCCGAATTCAACAAGCAGATCAAAGACACGCAGTTCGCCGACTTCCACAGCCACGGATGGATCTTCCGCGCCGTTTACAAACGCGACCGCCAGGGCTATCTGCTCGATACCGACGGCCAGCGCATCTCCGACGAAGATCCGCAAAAGCTCGCCAAATCCGTGCACCTCGAAGACATTCATCTGGAAAAGGGCATGCACTGCGTCGACTGCCACTTCATCCAGGACAGCCACGGCAACGGCAAGCTCTACGGCGAAACGCGCAATGCGATTGAGATCGGTTGCGAAGATTGCCACGGCACCGTCGATCACGAGGCCACGCTCATCACCAGCGGCCCCGCATCGCCCGGCGACCTCTCCAGCAGTCTGACGCACTACACCACGCCATGGGGCGAGCAGCGCTTTTACTGGCGCGATGGACGGCTCTACCAGCGCTCCAATGTGGACCAGGGCAAGGAGTGGGAAGTGGTGCAGGTGCTGGACACCATCACCCCCGGCAATCCCCACTACAGCGAAAAATCGCGCCTCGCTAAAACCATTCAGGTCGACGGCACGACGTGGGGCGCTGCGGTCGATCCGCTCAGGCTGGCGCACAGCAACACGAAGATGACGTGCTATGCCTGCCATACTTCGTGGACGACATCCTGCTTCGGCTGCCATCTCTCCATGACCGCCAACCAGCGCATGCCCATGCTCCACAACGAAGGCCTGACGACGCGCAACTGGACCGCGTACGACTTCATGGTGCTGCGCGACGACGTTTACATGCTGGGCATCGACGGCACCGTTACCGGCCACCGCATCGCCCCGGTGCGCTCTGCATGCGCCGTTATCGTCAGTTCGCAGAACGCCAATCGCAACTGGCTCTACCAGCAGCAGCAAACCGTTTCCGCGCCCGGATTCAGCGGCGAGGCCTTCAGCACCTACGTGCCGCACACGGTCCGCGCGAAGGAGACGAAGCAATGCACTGACTGCCATCTCTCACGCGCCGGCGACAACAATGCGTGGATGGCCCAGGTGCTCGTCGAAGGCACCAACTTCCTCAATTTCATGGGGAAATACATCTACGTTGCCGCCGGACGCAGCGGATTTGAAGCTGTCCCCGTCGCCGAGAGCCAGGAGCCGCCGGCCATCCTCGGCAGCGACCTCGACCAGATGGCGTACCCCGCCAACTTCAGCAGATTCGTCGAGCATCATCGCGAAATCCCCACCGCCTACCGCCATGAAGGCGAAGAGGTCCAGGACCTGCAACTGCGCGGCGAATATCTCTACGCAGCGCTCGGTCACGGCGGCTTCCGCATCTACGACGTCGCCAACATCGACGTAAAAGACGTTTCGGAGCGAATGATTACCGCGCCGGTCTCACCGCTCGGGCAGCGCTTCTATTTAAAAACGAAAGATGCTGCCGCCATTGCTTCGCCCTCGACACTCGCTCTCGATCCGCTGCGCACGCCGATTCCTGAGAATGAGGAGCAGAGCATCCATCCCCTCTACGCTTTCCTCTACCTCGCCGACCGAGAAGAAGGCCTGATCGTCGTTGGCGATCCGAAGACCGGCGTGGGCACGCTGCTCGATGGCAATCCGCAGAATAATTTCCTGCGCCGCACCCTCACCTTTAATCCCGAAGGCAAGCTCCACGGTGCGCGCCGCATCACTATCGCCGGCACCTTCGCGTACATCCTGTGCGATCGCGGTCTCGACGTTGTCGACCTCAACGATCCCCTGCATCCGCAAATTACCGCGGAGATCGGTGCGCCCGCGCTCGACCATCCCACCGGCGTCGCCGTGCAGTTCCGTTACGCCTTCATCACCGATCGCAACGGCCTCAAGGTCTTCGACGTCACCCAACTCGCCCACCCCGCGCCCGTCGCCAACGCACAAGTCACCATCGATGACGCGCGCAATGTTTATGTTGCACGTACGTGGGCTTATGTTTCAGCAGGCCACAACGGCATCGCCATCGTAAATGTCGAAAAACCAGAGCAACCAACTCTGCTGCAGACCTTCGACGCCGGCGGCGCGCTGAACGATGTCAATGACCTCAAGATCGGCATGGTCAGCTCGGAGCAATTCGCCTTTGTCGCCGACGGCAAAAACGGTATGCGTGTCGTCGAGTTATTCGGCCCCAAAGAGCAGCCGCATTTCTATGGATTCAGCCCACAGCCCACGCCGAAGCTCATCGCCACCCGCAGAACGGCCGGACCGGCGCTGGCCATCTCCAAGGGCGTCGACCGCGATCGAGCCGTCGACGAAAGCGGCAACCAGCTCGCCGTCTTCGGACGCCGCGGCGCTCGCCCCTTCAATTTGGAAGAGATGCAGAGGCTCTACCTGCGCGACGGCAAGCTCTACACCGTCACCGACACGCCTCCCGGGGCGCCGACCACTTCCACACAGCGCGTAGCGGACAACCGCTAGCGAGGCCCCATTAGCACGCCCAACTCGCGCAGGCTCTCGGCCTTCACGGGCGTGGGCCGCAGCCCCTTCTCATCCCAGCCGTGATACTCGTGGCACAGGTAGCATCCGCTCTCCGCGTGCCCGGTCGCCAGCGCCGGTCCCTGCGGATGGCTCTTGCCGTCGTGGCAGTGCTGGCAGGTGGAGATCGAAGGCAGCAAAATCTCCGACGCGTTCTGACTGTTCGTCGCGCGTGTGTGGCACTCCACGCATCCCACCGACTGGTGCGCCTGATGACTGAACACGGCATGCCTGAGCCAGCGCGCGGGCTGATGCGTGGGCTTCAACTTCGGCAGCATCTCGGGATTTGCCACCGCCGCCGCCAATTCACTTGCCGTTGCATTCGCCGCAATCTCGGGAATCTGCGCCTCGTGGCACAGATTGCAGGACTCGTGCCAGATGCGCCGCTCCGCCTGCGCTGTCCGAATCGTCACCCACTCCGCCGCGTTGTGCGGAATCGCCGTCAGCGGCGCGCGCGGTACGCGGCCCATCGGCTCCGGCGTCCAGTTGCTCACCTCCGCTGCCACCACGTCCGGATGCTGCGCAGCAAAAGTTCGAATCTTCGCCGCGACAAAGAACCGCACCTGCGCCGGATCCGCGTGCGGCGCTTCTTCCGCAACGTGATTGTCAAATAGCAGTGTGTGGCAGTCGTGGCAGCCCGCCGCATAGGCCACAGGTCCCAGGTACGCGCGCCCGTGATCGCGATTCATCGCCCGCGCCAACACTGCATTCCCTGCCTCCCCCGAAGGCGCGTACGGAGTTGGCTGCGGCTGGGCGCCATAGGGCCACGCATCCGCCTGATCCGCTACCACGCGATGGCAGTCGCTGCATTCCATCGTTACCGGACCATGCGGCCCCAGCAGCCCATGCTTCATGTGCGCGGCGTGCGCAAACCTAATCGCCTGATCGTCGGCAAACCCCGCCCGCAGCGGCGCAAACTCCGGATGCCCGCTCACAAACGAATGAATCGCGTTGACAAAATGAGACGCCCCGTCCTGCGTCGACAATTGCGCATGGCACTGCGTGCAATTTGCGCTCGAGGTGTGCGCCAGCATCATCGAGCCGGTGTGCTCCACGTGGCAGGTAGAGCAGCGCGGTGTAAACCGCTGGTTTGCGTGGTGAGCCGGAATCGCATGGCACGCCAGACAAGCGCTGTCGGGCACATCCTTGCGAAAGCCTGCCCGATGAAAAAGATTTCCCTGCACGGGCCGGTGGCACGCCCCGCACTTCGCACCGAACACGGCATGCGATGACGAAATAGGCCCGCTCGACAGTAGTTGCGGTCCGCGAAAGATGGCCGTACCCACGGCCCACAGCGTAACCAGCGCAATGGCCAACAGCGTTAGCTTGCCCTGCCACGTGCGCAGCGGCGAGCCTTTCTTGAAATAGTTCAGGTCGTGCCGTCCGGCGACCGATTTCGACGTGCGCTTGCGTATCTCCATCGGCTAGTACCTGAGCGACCCAATCGCATGCACGAATCCAAGCACAATCAGCGCCACCGACAGCGGGATGTGGCATAGCAACCACGCGTGCAGCATGCGATGCAGCACCACCTGGCGGTCAAGCTGCCGCTTCTCCTCGCAAATTTCTTCCAGCGCGTCCACGGTCTTCCACGCGCCCTCCGGCAGCATCCGGTGCAATTCTTCAAACAGTTGCACCGACTGCTCGCGATGCCGCAGGATCGATTTCCGATCCTTGTTTTCCAGCCACGGCCGAATCTGCTTCTCAAACGTCTCCGTAAACTTTTCCAGCTCCGTGTTGATCTCGGGAATCGCGCCAATGTAAGTCAGCACCACCGTCGCGCCTGCGCCAAGGCCTGGCGCCAGATGCTCGGCCACGCCCTGAACCCGCTCCTCTGCCTCGACCACCAGCCGTCCGCGGATGTGATCCACCTGATCGTAGATCGTCTCAAACGCCACTTCGCGCATGAGCCGCGTTGGCAGCGTGTGTTGCAGATACGCACCCACCAGGCCGCTCGCCGTCACCAGAATGAGCAGCAGCATCAACAGCGAAGTGAGCCAGCCGCCGAAGTGAAAGCCCGCGTGCAACAGTATGATGGGGAACGCCAGCGAACCCAGCCACAGATGCCCGCGCATCCACGTCTGCGCGCGGCCGATCCGCCAGATCGGATACCGCTTGCGGATCCCCAGCGCCGCGGCAAAGAGCATGAACCCGAATCCAATGCTGCCGAAAATCAGCCCGACTGCGGTCCCGCCGCTCACGTGCTGCGCGACCAGCGCGTAGGGAACGTACGCCGCCAGCGCGATCCCCAGAATCCAGAGGCTGGCAATCAGCCACGGCCGGTGGGTCGCATCAATTCGCATTGCCTGCCTCGCCAGTCGACCTCAGCAGATCGGCAAAGAAAACTTCAGGCTGAACGCGATGTGCCGCGTCGTGCGGACACGCGTAGACGCAGCTCGGCTCGGGCAGGTCGTGGCACAAATCGCACGAGGTCGCCTTGCGCACCGTCGCCGCGTGCCCGCCAGCTTCCGACACAATCTCCTGCACGTTGATGTTGCCGTACGGGCAATTGGTCGCACACAATCCGCAACCAACGCACCAGTCCTCGATCACCACTTCGAGCGAGTTGCGCCGCCGGATCGATCCCACGGGGCAGCCCACCATGCAGCGCGGATCGCGGCACTGGCGGCACGACGTGGCCACCAGAAAATGATCGAAGCGCAGGCCGTCACGCAGCAGCCGGGTCACGCCGTCGTGCGCATCGGCACAGGCGCGGACGCACTGATCGCAGCGCGTACACTTTTCCAGATCCAGCACCAGCAGGCTTTGCGCGTCTACCAACCCCTGCGCGAGATATTGATCCAGCGGCTGTTTGCGGTCCGATCTTTGCTGCCGCAGGAGGTTCTCCGCTGCCCGCTGCCGCGCCACCCCTTCGAGCTTGCGCCGCACTTCCGGATGGCGTTCGAGCATCTGCTGGAAATCTTCTGCGCTAATCTTCACCACTTCCACGTGATCGAGCGCCGTGCAGGTTGCATTGCGCTTTCCGCCGTTCTCCGTGCCCGCCGTCAGCAGGCCCATTTCCCCGAAGTAGCCGCCGCGCGGCAAATATGCCAGCACCAGTTCTTCCCCGTCGCCATGTTTCTGCGAGACCTTCACGAAACCGATGCGCACCAGGTAGAACGCGTCCGCCACCGCACCTTCTTCGGTAATTACCTGGTCGGGCGCAAAGCGAATCAGCTCCACGCGTTCCTGCAACTCCGAAACGAAATCCTCGCCCAGCCCCGCAAACACCGGGACGCTGTGCAGGTGGTTGCGCAGCGCGCGCTGCCGGTAGTTCCGATCCAGCTCGGCGCGGAAATTCTTATTCTTCTGCAACACGTCGAGCACGTTGCGCAGCATTTCCAGCACCACGCAATCCGTCTGCGCCCGCACCGTCGCCGAGCGCGGATAGAAATTCATGCACGTCATCTCGCCGAACAATTCGCCAGCTCCGAGCGCGGCCACCGGATTGTCATACGGCAAATCGACCGACGCATCGATCGGGATGAATGTGCGATCCTTCGCGTCCTCGTCGCGCGCGTGCTCTTTCTTCGTCCGCAGTTTGCTGGTGATCCGCGCCACCAGCCCGCGTTTCTGATCCGTGGACGCCACGTGTGCGCGCTGCGCGTTGATGTAGATGTCCACCGTGCCCTGCAGCACATAGAATGCCGTCGAGCCATTCTCGCCCTCGCGCACAATAATCTCTCCGGCGCGAATCTGCCGCTTGATCACGGCTCCCTGATTCAGTTCGAGAAATGTCCCCGACACTCCGTGAAACACCGGCATTGCCAGCAATTCTTCGGGCGAAGGGATCTCCGCGTCCGGATAAATCGCCTGCAAATTCTGCCCCAGCACCCTGCGATTCGTCAGCGCGCCCGTCGGGCAGGAAACCATACACTCGCCGCACGAAACGCAGCTCGAGTTCCCCATCGGCTGGTTATCATCGAACGCAATCGCCGCGTGGTACCCCTTGCCCTGGCGCGCAATCACGAAGTTGTGCCGGATCTCCGCACACCCACGCACGCAGCGGTCGCACAGGATGCACGCCGCATAATCCACGGCAATCGACAGCGACGATTCATCGGGCAGCAGCACCGGCACGGACCGCTTTGGAAAGCGCGGCGTTTCGAGGCCCGCGGCAACGCCTAATCCAGCCTGCGCTGCCTGGCCTTCCAACTCGCAGTCGCCGCTTTGTTGCTGGCGCCTGCATGGAACCGGATGATCCGCTAGCATCAGTTCATAAATCGTTTTGCGCGCAGCGAGCACACCCGGTGAGGCCGTCTGCACCTTCATGTCGGGTTCACATTCGCGAATGCACGCCGCCTGGTACGCGCGCTCGCCGCAATCCACCACGCAGACGCGGCACACTGCAACCGGCGTCTGGTTCTGCTGGTGACACAGCGTCGGAATCGGAATATTGTTCAGCCGCGCTGCATCGAAAATCGTAGTGCCGTGCGGCACCGTAATGCTCTGCCCGTCAATCGTCAGCGTCAGCAGCTTGTCGTGCGGATGTTCGCTCATTGTGCCCGCCCGTGCGGAAAACAAATCCCAGCCCGGCAGAATTTCTGGTTCAGGTGCTCGCTCACGATGTCGGGAAAATGTATCAGAACCGACTCGATTGGCACCGGCGCAATTTGCCCCAGCCCGCAAATCGATGCCTGTTTCAGCGCATGGGACAGTTCGCCCAGCAGCGCCACATCGCCCGCTGTCGTCGAGCCCTTCATCCACGACTCGAGCATCTCCACCATCTTTTGCGTTCCAATGCGGCACGGCACGCATTTGCCACAGGATTCGTTACGAAAGAAGCGGACCGCATTGAACGCCATGTCCAGCATGCAAGCGCGATCGGTGCAGACGATCACTGCGCCCGAACCCACCATCGATCCCAGATGGGTCAGCGTGCCCCAGTCCAGTGGCGTATCCAGCAGCGATGCCGGCAGATAGCCCGACGACGGCCCAGACGGTGCGAAGCCGATTAATTCTTCTCCCGGCGGCGGCCCACCTGCGTAATCCATGATCAGTTCGCGATAGCTCACACCCATCGGAACCTCGAAAGCGCCGGGCCGCTGCACCCGTCCCGTCACGCCGACGAATTTAATCCCGGGAAATCCTTCGCGCCCCTGCGCCTTGTACCACTCCGCGCCGTGCGCCAGCGTGCTGGCGGCCAGCGCGAATGTCTCAACGTTATTCAGCGCCGTCGGTTTTCCCCACAACCCCTGATTCACAGTGCGCGGCGGCTTGTTGCGCGGCTCTGCGCGATGCCCCTGTATGGCCTCCATCAGCGCGGTCTCTTCCCCGCAAATGTAGCCGCCCGGGCTCACAAACACTTCCAGCTCGAAACTCAATCCGCTGCCGAGAATGTTCTCACCGCACATCCCCTCTGCATACAGTCGGGCCAACTCCTCGCGCGCAATCTCAATCTGCCGCTGGTACTCGTGGCGGATGTACAGGTAGCCGTGCTGCGACCCGGTCACCAGGCCGCACACAATCATTCCCTCCAGCACGAGGTGCGGCAGATGCTGCAGAATGAATCGGTCCTTGATCGTCCCGGGTTCGCTCTCGTCACCGTTACAAATTACGAATTTCTCCTCGTCGTGTGCGGCTCGCACCGCTTCCCATTTGCGAAACGCCGGGAACCCCGCTCCCCCCATGCCGCGCACTTCGCAGGCCTTCATCAGCGCCATCACGCGGTCGAAGTCCTTATCCGCAGCAAGGCGGCGAAGGGTCGGATAGCGGCTCGCCTCGTCCTGCGCTGGATCGGCCTTGAGCGTCAGCCCGCGCTCAGCAAAACTGGGCGGCTCCGCGTCGGGATGGTCTTCAATCCCGCCCAGAATATCCAGCACCATGTTCGTAGAGGTCGCAAGATCCGCGCTTTCATGCACGTGCTCGTTGACGGTGACCACGCACGGATGATCGCAGCGCCCTATGCAGGAGATGTCGCGGACCAGCACTTCGGGCTGCCCCGCAAAGCGCCGCTCCAGGTCCTGCAATAACTGTTGCGACCCGTGCAGATGGCAGGTCATGTCGTCGCACACGCGCACGTCGGCCCTCGCCAGCGGTCTCAGCCGAAAATGCGGATAGTAGGTAGCGACCGTGTGGACGTCCCGAATATGCATATGACGACGCCGCGCAATTTCTTCCAATTGTGGCTGCGGTATGTACCCGTGCTCTTCCTGCAACTGGCGCAGGTCCTCGATGACCGCTGTGGTCTCGCGGCCCTGGAGCAGGAGGGCTGGGACGAATTCGGCTGGGGAGGAACTCATGGGCCGACTGTGCCTTCGGGGTTGTTGCCGAGAGTAACAA
>Ga0210391_10002054_pt1 | contig 17658 bp, 15 predicted proteins | sample IncBWC12OmetaG_FD_160573 | JGI IMG/M metagenome (GOLD analysis project Ga0210391, IMG submission 160573) | Forest soil microbial communities from Barre Woods Harvard Forest LTER site, Petersham, Massachusetts, United States - Inc-BW-C-12-O ... | reverse complement strand
GAGACCGCTTGGATAACATCTGACAGCGATGTCAGATGACACCATTAACCGGATCACGTTGACGTACACGGCGGGTAGTTGAACTGAGCAGCGAGTAGCTATTCATTGTCAGAGCCGGCCATCTTTAACGATGGCCGGATATTACAAAAGTATTGGTGTGTTCGGTTGAGCATTAAAGTGAGCCCCGCTGGAGAGCGACTCACGCCATACAGCCTTACTGAACACACGCCAGCTCAATAACAAAGGCTGGAGGATAAAAACTCTGGGGTGAAACGCAGTGAGGGGCAAAGCCCCTTACAAGCATCACGGAATTGAATTCGGTGATGGTTGGAGTTTTAAGGTGAGAAATGAAAGGCAAGAAGAAGAGATCTACAGCGCAGAACGGACTACGCATGGGTAAGGCCATAGTAGCAGCGATCAAACGCTGTGAGCTGGTTTGCAATCCGGCTGTCGTAATTCGACCGACATTCACCATCCATGTCCGCAGGCTGAGCGAAGGACCAACTCAATCGTGGCTGGTAAGTTGCGTTAACAGCGGGGCTCAACTTTTTGGGGAGCCGCCTTCCATCGACCACGTTGCAACGATTCACGAACAAAACGGAGTTGAGAAACGGTCTTCTACAAGAGGATCAGCTTCCCAGCTTCAAGTATCAAAAACTAAAACAAAATGAAGTGCCTGCACTGAATTTTGCGACAGCGCTTCAAAGGATAAACACATGAAAGGAGCAGTCGAAATACTCAACGAAGTACATCAAGCAACAAAAGATCACCCAGATTTCTCTGAAACGCTCACGGTCAACGATAACGTCCTAGTGGCCGCCATCGCTGAAATATCCAGGCGGCTCGAGCATTTGAACCAGTCGAAGCAGGACAAGATTTCGCCAGCTAAACTCCAGGCCATGTCTAACGAACTCACTCGCGGAGCACTCGGAGCCAAAGTCTCCCGCGTATTGTCGAGTGCCGCCGCCAATGGGAACGAGAAAGACGTAGCTCTTAAGATCCATCAGTTTCTCGAAGCACTGTAAGACAAGTTTGTGAGGGACGACGAGCATCTCCGTCGGTTCACCTGATAGGAAGATTCCTTTGGTGGGGTCTAGAAATAGCGGTCGGTTGGATCCTTGCCAGCCGGCTGAACCATCGAGTCTTCCTACCTCACACCTTCTGAAAGGCAGTGGAGAGAGAAAAACCTACCAGCACCAACGCATCCATCGACACTTACGAGCTAATACGATGAATAAACGCGATATCACGGGGACCATAGTCGACAGAACCGGATTATCCACAAAGAAGGCTAAGGAAGCTTTGGAAGCGATTCTGAAGGCCGTGAAACAAGGTCTAAAAGAGGACCGTTCTATTGACCTGGGCCGGCTAGGGAAGCTGAGAACGGCTAAGTTGAGCCGTCGCGGGCGCGTCATTGGCGGATTGAAAAACGTAGGGAGATGTTTTTTCGATTACAGCAAGCACGTCAAGACAGTGAAGTTGAAGTCCAAGCTCGATCTCTCTAACGACCCACTTCCTACGATCGTTCACCCTGCGCCGGCCAAACCAGAGCCCGTCGTGTTCATCAAGAGGCCGTGTGCCATAGCTTATCCACGCTGGCGGAGGCGCACCACGCGAGGCTGGATCTAGAAGCTGTGTTGGTTCAGTGTGAAATGGAGAGAGGCCACTTTCCGATAGTGAGAATTCCGCCCTTCGGGTGGGGAATCTTCAAGGCATTGGTTGCCCGGTAACTTTCGTGCGGGACTACTCGTATCTCAACGCGACCATGGGGTCGACGCGCATAGCTCTTCGCGCAGGGATATAACACGCGCAGATAGACACTCCGGTCAATAAGACCGAGGCAACGATGAATGTCAGCGGATCGCTTGCACCCACTCCGTAAAGCAGATGCGAGAAGCTCGACAACAGCCGGACTAAAATGCTCGCGGCCGCTGCTCCGACCGCCAGGCCAGCGAGAGCCAGCCGAAAACCCTGACCGATTATCATCTGAAAAATGTTCCGCTTTTCTGCGCCAAGAGCCACTCGAATTCCAATTTCATGGACACGCTGGGTCACCGAATAAGAAATTACTCCGTAGATGCCGACGGACGCCAGCACTAACGCCAAACCTGCAAACACTCCCAGCAGGATCATCGGAAATCGCTGCGAAGACATGGATTCCGACACAATCTGCCGCATGGTTTGGACGTTGTAAACTGGCTGGTCGCTGCCAGATTCGTAGACCACTGCTTTGACTTCTGGAATTAACGTCGCGGCCTCGAGTGGTGTGCGAACCATGATTGTCAGATAACCAAAGTTGTCAGCGACCCATTGGTCCGGATCTTGATAAAGCGGGAAGTACATCTGATTTTGGATGTTCGTTCTGGGATCATCCAATGCCCAGTGGCTTACGTGGCCCACCACGCCGACAATCCGGCAGGGGCCAAAAGGTGCGAAGCCACCGGAAATTGTCTGGCCTAGCGGGTCACTGTCTGGAAAATACACGCGGCTGAAAATGCTGTCGATGACTACCACGCACGGGGACTTGGTGTTGTCCTCCTGGGTGAAAAAGCGGCCTCGAAGCAGCGGTATTCCCATCGTTCGGAGATAATCTGGACCCGTCATGAACAACACTAGCCGCGGTGCCGCTTGAAGCGAAGCGGGCTTCTGCGAGCCAACCCAGAACGGCATCGTTCCGCCACGACCGCTCAGCGGAACGAACTGTGTGAAATCCGCCGCCTGCACGCCGGGAATCTTCCGAATACGTTCGATCAACTGCTGATAGGCGATTCGAGTGCTCGCGGCCGTCTTCGTCAGCGAAGGCGACACCCCCACCTCGAACGTGATGACGTGCTGCGTGTCGAAGCCGGGATCGACATCCCACAATTGGCGGATCGTGCGGAGCAATAGGCCGGCACCAACAAGCAGCACCAGCGTCATGGCCATTTGGACAATCACTAGACTGCTTTGAACACCATGACGTGCGCTCGTCGCGGCGCGGCCCGCCTCCTTCAGCGAGGCTTGCAGATCGGTGTTCCAATTCTTCAGCGCAGGCACGAGACCAAACAGAATTCCAACGGCAATCGAGACACCCAACGTAAAAAGTAGCACCGGACCATTCACACCGATGTTTTCGCTGCGCGGCAAGTCTCCCGGGACTGCTCCCAGCACCAACTTTGTTCCGAACATTGCAATCAGAAGCCCTAGACAGGCGCCAACGAGAGAGAGAAGTACGCTTTCCGTTAGCAACTGCCGCACGACATGCGCGCGATTCGCTCCCAGCGCCGAGCGAATGGCAAACTCTCGCGTGCGCATCGCCGAGCGCACAAGTAAGAGGTTGGCGACGTTTGCACAGGCGATCAGCAAGACCAACCCCACGGCTCCCGACAGCAGCAGAAGCGTTTCGCCGACATTTCCAACTATTACTTGTTTGAGCGGCTCGATGTTAATTCCTAGGTCTCGGTTGGCATCGGGATAGAGTTGACCCAGGCCATTCTGAATCGTACTCATCTCCGCCTGCGCCTGAGGCACGCTCACGCCAGGTTTTAGGCGCGCGATGGTCAAGATCCAGTGGCTTGCACGGATATCGAGGACGACTGGATCGCCTTGTCCCAGCGGTGTATAGACATCGGCGTCACCTTCGAAATGAAACCCAAGCGGCGTTACTCCGATGATTGTGTAAACCACCCCGTTCAGCGTTACGGACTTGCCGAGGACCTCAGGGCTGCCATCGAACCGACGGCTCCACAGACGATTGCTGATGATGACTACTGGCGCTCCCCCATGCTGATCCTCGTTCGGCGAAAAATCACGACCGAGAGCCAGCTTTACGCCCAAGGTGTTGAAGAAGCCTGAGGATACTTGCGCGCCATCAACGTGCTCAGGCGTCCCGCGACTAGTCAGATCATATCCATGGAGTGTGATCGCGGCCATTTGCTGGAATGAGCTAGCGATGCGCTGCCGATCCAGAAAGTTAGGGTATGAAACCGCCACGAGTGGAAAACGCGGATTGCTCTCCCCTACTACAACCAGACGATCCGGTTGGCTGTAAGGCAGCGGGGCTACCACAACGCCATCCACGACACTGAAGATGGCAGTGTTCGCTCCGATACCAAGGGCGAGCGTGAGCACCGCGATGGCCGTAAACCCGGGAGCCCTCGCCAACATCCGCACGCTGTACCGCAAATCTTGAATCAACGTTTCCATGCGCCTTCCGCCTGCCCGCCACGGTGCAAAGTGGACCAATCGTACCGCGAGCCCATCAGGTTATCCCTCAGCATGGTTGCGTCCCCGCAGGGACCGCTTCCGTCTCGCCCGGTAGGATCATTGTAGCTCCACGACGTCCATCGGTCTCAACTTCCGGACCGTCACTCGTCACTCGGAGACAGGCGCCAAGAATGTCGACGAGTTCGCACACCTTTGTGGGAGGTCGTCCTGAGGGGGGTGCCGGCCACTTGGTGCGAATTATTTTATTCGTGTCTTAATGCGACCATGGGATCAACGCGCATCGCGCGGCGCGCGGGTATGTAGCATGCAAGCAGCGCGACTGCGAGCAAACCGAGCGGGACCAGCGCGAAAGTCATGGGATCGACTGGGCGGATGCCGAATAACATGCCGGACAAGAAACGCGTCAGCGCAAAGCCAGCAGCGATGCCGATTCCAATCCCGGTAAGGGCTAGTTTGGCACCGCTGCCAAGCACGATTTTTAGTACGTCGCTTCGCTGCGCGCCCAGCGCCATGCGTACGCCAATCTCCTGCGTTCGCTGAACCACCAGATAAGCCATCACGCCATAAATGCCGATCACCGCAAGCAACAGCGCAGAGCCCGCGAAGATCGACATGAGCAGCATGTTGAAGCTCTCGCGTCCCGTGGATTGCTCGATCACTTGCTCCATGGAGTGGAGCGGAGGAATCGGCAGGCCGGTAGTCTGGCGCAGGGCGTCCTCGATTGCCGCGTTGAGTGATGGCGATTCCGTCCGAGTGAGGACCACCCACGCCACCGAGACGCCTGCCCAGCGATCGCCCGCACGCTGGGCGGCTGGTATAAAGATGGTGGGCTGGGGCAGTAGGCCGAGACTGTTGTCGCGAACGTCGCCCACGATCCCGACAATTTGGCGCGCAGGTTCTTCTAGTCTTGGCCCTAATCCTTTCCCAACGATGATTTGGGCTCCTATCGCATCGCCGTCATGCGACAGCTGGCGGGCCATCGTTTGATTGATGATTGCCACCGGCGGGGCAGTGAGGTCGTCGGCTTCCGCAAAAATACGGCCACGAAGCAGCGGAATCTTAAGTACCCCGAAATAGCTGGGCGAGATGAACATCTCGCGCCCAAATTCCTGAGAGGCTCGGTCCAGGTCCTGGCCAACAACGTTAACGGGAAGGCTATTGAAACCGCCGTCGAGCGGCAAGAGCGTCGTGAAACCGGCCGCTTCGACTCCGGCCAGATTGTCCAGACGCTGCGAAGCGTTCTGAGCTATTTGATCTACCCCCGGTGACTTTAAAAGCTTCGGATCTAGCGGCGTTCGCGTCGTCAGCACATTGTGCGCATCGAAACCCGGGTCCACGGAGCGCAAAGCCACCAAGGTCCGAATAAATAGAGCCGCTACGATCAGCAAGACGAGAGTGAGGCTCATTTCGGTGATCACTAAAAGTGAACGCGCGTTGCCTTGTATCGAGCCCGTGCCGGTTCGGCCACCGCTCTGGTTCAAACTCCAATTGGGATCAGTCAGGGAGATTGACAGTCCAGGGACCAAGCCAAACAGCAGTGCAGTGATCAGCGTGACGAGAAGCGTGAACAACAGAACCCGCCAATCCATCGTGATATTCGAGCCGGTCGCACTAATGCGAGGAATACTTGAGGGAACGAAACGGAGCACAGCACGAAGGCCAGCTAGTCCCATTCCCGCGCCAAGCAACGCGGCGGCGGCTGAGAGCAGGATGCTTTCTGTAAGCAGCTGCCGAATGATTCTCCCGCGGGTTGCTCCTAACGTCGCGCGAATCGCGATCTCACGCGTCCTGGATGCGGCGCGGGCCAGAAGCAGATTGGCAGCGTTCACGCAGGCGATCAGCAGTACAAGACTAACAGCAGCTACGAGCGCCAGAAGGGAGAAACGCACGTCCCTGACAATGCCACCTCGCATCTTTTGGACACTATATGTGTCACCCCGCTTTGCTGAGACTGTATTTGGGTAGTCACGACGAAACTCCTCTGTCATGAGCTTGAGCCGCGAGTTTGCCATCTCGAGCGTGACGCCATCTTTGAGCCGCCCGACAGCTTGAAAGTAATGAACCTGATTACTGCTGGAGGGAGACATGGGGAATGGCAGCCAAATGTCCGGCTGTTCTGCGGTTTCGGTTTGAACATGCGCGGCCATGATGCCGACAATCTCATAGGGATTGCCGCTCAAAGAGATCACCTTACCCGTAACGCGAGGATCTCCGCCGAAAGCACTTCTCCAGAATCCGTGGCTAAGTACAACCACATTACCGTTCTCGAACAAGCGTCCGGTACCAAGCTCGTCTTCCGCAGTAAAGCCGCGGCCTTGAGCGATGGGCAAGCCAAACAGGCGAAAATAATCGTCCGTAACCAGCATCGCCTCCACTTTCTGCGGTTGGTCAACACCGGTCAAATAATATGAAGCAGACTGATAACCCGATACGTCCTGGAGAACGCTCGTCTCTTTGCGCCATAGATTGAATTCAATATCCGCGGCCAGGAAGCCGGAACCATTCCTGTTGGTGTCGGTGAAAATGACCACACGGTCGGGTTCGGGAGCACGTAGCGGCTTCAACAGGACGGCGTCAACCACGCTAAAAATTGCTGTATTCAAGCCAATACCGAGTGCGAGGGTAAGTACAGCGACGGTGGTGAAGCCGGGATTCTTGCGCAGCATGCGCAGGGCGTAGCGCAAGTCTTGAACCAGTTTTTCCATGCGGCCTTCCGCCTTTCAGCCAAGGTGCAAAGTGGACCAATCTTATCTCAAGAATCCAGTGTTATTCCAACTCGTCCGACAGTTCTGATGAGCGATCGGCCATGCGAATGACCGGTCACCGGAGCTAAGTGCCGATGAGTCGGGTGATCAGGCATGTGGATCCGAGTAAACAGTTTGAGACTCACACGATCGAGAGGCGCCAATCAGGAGAACGTCACTCCTCGCGAAGAGCCGCGGTAGGGTCGAGCCTTGCCGCTCTCCGTGCAGGGAACCATGAAGCCAGGGTGGCGATCAGGAAAAACGCTATCACCATCATTGCGAAGGTTCCGGGATCAGTTGCCTTAACTCCCACAAGCATTGTGGTCATCAAACGTGTGAGAGCGAAAGCGGCAATCAGGCCGATGCCAATGCCGACGGCCGTGAGGCGAAGTCCCTGGCCCACTACAAGCTTAAAAATATTGACGGGCCGGGCGCCTAGCGCCATGCGAATGCCGATCTCGGCACTGCGCTGTCGCACAACCGTCGAAAGCACGCCATAAAGACCTACGCCTGCGAGAAGCGACGCAACCACCGCAAATATCCCGATGAGCAATAGCGAAAAGCGAGTGTGCGCTTGCGCTCGTTCCACCAAAGTTTCCGCAGGTTGCATTTCCGTGATCAAAAGTTTGGAGTTGAGCCCTTTCATCGCTTCGCGGATGGCGCTTGCGTATTTTGCTGGATCGCCATCAGTTCGCACGGCCCATTGCTGCACGGCTCCTGATCCCTCGAATGCGTCGGCAAAGTAAACCTGCTCGCGTCCGCGTTCGGCGAGGGATTCATCGCGCTGGTGTGCGACGACGCCGACAATCTCGACCCATTCGGGTTCCGGAGTGCGGAGGCGGATCAGAATGCGCTTCCCGACAGCCGATTGATTAGGGAAGGCCTTCTCGGCCAACAGTTGGTCGATAACTACCAGGTTGCGACCGGGTACATTGTCCGCATCGGTGAAAGTACGTCCCGCGAACAAAGGCGTGCGCATCGTTTCAAAATAGCCAGGGAGCACGATTTGAAAATCCACCGCCTGAAATTTGCTGGCGTCCGAGAGTGCTTCCGCGGTGCCCCAACGAATGGGGCTGAAGCCTCCAGCCAGAGGAAAAGGAAAAGACGCGGTAACGCTCTGTATCCCAGTGATGGTGCTCAATCGTTCCTCGATTTGGCGTGTAAAGGCGGCGCGCTCCTCCGGCGTCTCCCCGCCATAGTCCCCCAGAAGTTGAAAGGTCAGCAGATTGTGTGGATTGAAGCCAGGGTCGATGCGCTGCAGTTCTAGAAAACTGCGGAACATCAATCCTGATCCGACGAGCAGTACAAATGAGAGGGCCACTTCAGACACCACCACGAACTTGCGCAATAAACCGCCGCTGTTGAGACCTTCGTTTTGGCTGCTGCCACGCAGCACATTCATTACGTCCGGCCGCGCAGCGCGCCATGCGGACGCCAAGCCAATAATCGCGGCGGCCAGCAGCGCGGCGACCGCCGTGAATCCCGACGCGACAGAATCGATTCGGATCGTATCAAGTCGCGGAAGATTTGCCGGAGCGATGACGAGCAATTCGCGAATTCCCAGCCATGCAAGCGCAAGACCGCCTATCGCGCCAAGTACAGCGAGCAGAAATGCCTCAGCCAGCATTGGACCGGCAAGATTCCACCAACTCGCGCCGAGTGCTGCGCGCACAGCGAGTTCGCGTTCCCGCAGAGAGGCTCGCACCAATAGAAGGTTGGCCACATTGGCGCAGGCAATGAGAAGGAGAAAAATCGCGGCGCCCATGAGCGCCAGGATAGCTGGCCTGACCTCGGAGACAAGATGCTGCCGCATGGGCTCCAGGCGGATGGCGTAGCCGGAAGTCTCCCTGATCGGAAAGTTTCTCCTCGCTTCTGCGGCGACATCGTCAGCCGCCGCTTGTACCTGCTGAAGTGAAACCCCGTCAGTAAGTCTGCCAACCGCATGAATGGAAACTCCGTTTCGGTGAGCGGTATCGTAGTTCAAGCGGTTGGCAAACCACACCTCCGGTTCAGATTCCACGTTCGCCTCGGGTGGAAAGTACAAGCGAAAGCGCGGCGCCAACACGCCAACGATCTGTCCGTGAAATTGCTCGCTCGTAATCATCGGATGCGCGAATACGGCGGTGTCGCCGCCATAGCGTCGCTGGAAGTATTCGTAACTCAAAATCACCATATCAGGCAGGCGCGGAGTTGGCGCGCCGGGTTGGGCGCCTCCCGGTGGGGCGGGTTCCTGTGGTATTCCGTCAGCGTCATTGAAATCACGGCCGAGCACGACCCTAGCGCCCAGCAAGCGAAAGAAGTTCGTTGTGACCACTGCGTAGCGGATTTGCTCGGGCGTTCCATCTTGCATTGGAAGAATGTCGCGGTCGGTGAAGACGCCAGCTAAGCCCTGGAATACGTTCTTCGTGCCTTCGCGCAGATCGATGAAGTCGGCATTTGAGAAAGGGAAGTCGCGGACGTTGCGTTTGCGCATATCGCTGCAGGCGATGACGAGGCGATGGGGATCTTTAAGGGGAAGCGGGCGTAAGAGCACCGCATTGGTAACGCTGAATATGGTTGTGCTCGCGCCGACGCCCAAGATAATGGTTAATATCGCGGTCAGTGCGAAAATGGGATTCTTCCTTAGAGTTCGGCCCGCAAATACCAGATCTCGTAGGGGCATCGTTCCACCTCATCAGTTCTGCTCCGCAAAGAATACACTGCTGTCACTCAGATGGAGGTTAGAATCTCGTCGTAGAGGGTGTTAGAGAACGATTTACCGCCGAGATGTTAGTAACTCCTGATTTGTCGGGTGATCTCAATGGGTCGACGCAACACTAGGCTTGAATCCACCTTGCATTGAAAACAAAAGCCAAAATCGCTACTAGGCTTAGACCAGCAGGAACGCTGCCCTGGCTACGATTTGGCCGAGTACAGCCAAGTAGACGGTTCTTCCGCGGAAGCATTCTCGAATCAATGCACTGGATGGTGTTGCACCGACCGGTTGAGCTGGCAGCGTTATTCGGGCACTGCCCTCGTCGACGCATGAGGCTATGCCAGAATGAAGCGCATGAGCCAACGGACCGTCGTCATATCGCTGGGCGTGGCAATCGCTTTTATCTAGTCGATACAACAATCCAGTCTGAAGGCAGTTGCCAAGCCGAAAGACGACAGAGGTCTGATTAATGGGATTGTTACCTACGAAGGCAAAAAGCCTGTGAAGGGTACAGCAGTCTACGCTGCTCCACCGCAGCGACCGATGAGTGGGATTGTTCCTCGCGCCGAGACCGATGAAACCGCGTACTACGCTGTTTCCAGCTCCCGTTCGTGGTTTGGGGCATCGCCGGTGACCGTCACTGGAAATCTCAGGACGAGCTACACACGTAGCGCCATCCCAGCCATACAGGGGCGGCGGCGTTTTGCGCACATCTTAATGTCCTGGACACATTGACACCGCCTCATCGGACGGCTAGCTTGGATTGCCTGAATGCTTGAACGCAAGCCCATTTTCTATGATCAGGAGCGCCGGCGCTGGCGTCGCACGCGCCGCGTGCTGGAAATTACGGGCGGACTTTTCACGCTCATGCTGGTCGTCTTTGTCGTTAACGTTTTTCGCAAGCCGGAGTTGCCGGACATTCTTTCGGCGGCCACGCACTGGAATATTCACGCCCTGCCCGCGAAACTGAGGCCTAAGCCCGTGACGCGAGGCCGCAAACGCAAAGTGGCCGCGCTGGGCAAGCTGCCACAGAATTACGATCCGCTGCGCGCCGCATTTTACGCGGCCGACGATCCCACCAGCCTCGCTTCGCTGAAGCTGCATTACCACGATATTGACGTGCTGATCCCTGACGCGCTGCACGCCTCTTCGGCGGACGGCCGCTTGGACATCGAGCAGGACCCCAAGCTTGTGACCTGGATGCAGACCAATACGATCGAGCTGCCGATCATGTCCATGGTCAACAATTACGACGGGAAAACCTGGGTCACCAAAGAAACGGCGGAAATGCTGGCGAATCCCACGGCGCGCGAACGCTTATCGAAATCGCTTTCGGATTTTGCCAGCGCGCAGCACCAGTCCGGCATCGTTGTTGATATCGAGGGCGTACCGCAAAGCAGCCAGCCTGATTTCGCGCGCTTCATTCACGATCTGGCGACCGCGATGCACGCCGCGAACCTCAAAATTATGGTCGCGGTCCCTGCTGCGGACTGGAGCTACGACTACAAGTATCTGGCGACACAGGCCGACGCCATCATCCTGATGAACTACGACCTGCATTACTCGACCTCGGACGCCGGGCCGATCGCGCCCCAGGATTTCTTTGAACGCAATATCGAAAGCATCGTGAAGATTGTTCCACCTGAGAAGATTGTCATGGGCATCGCGAACTACGGCTACGACTGGCTGGCAAAATCTAAAAAGGTTCCGCACCCCATCGCGCAGCCTCTTACTTTTCAGCAGGGAATTATCACTGCGGTTGAATCGGAATCAGACGTCACTTTCGATCCCGATTCTCTCAATCCGCACTACTCCTACGAAGACGAACAGAACCAGGTCCACAACGTCTGGATGCTCGATAGCGTCACTGCTTACAACGAGCTGCGCGCAGCCGAGCGCGCCGGAGTGCGCGGCACGGCCCTGTGGCGCCTGGGCATGGAAGATCCTTCGATCTGGTTTATCTGGGACGCCACACATTCCAGCGACGCGATTCGCGCCAAAATCGAGGAAGTTCCGCCGGGCTACGATTTGATTCTGGAAGGCGCCGGAGACATCTGGCGCATCACCGCGACGCCGCAGAGCGGCCGCCGTACTTTCGATTACGATGCCTCGAGCGACGTCTTCGACGACGAATCCTACCAGAGCTATCCGCTTTCCTGGCGCATCGAGCAGATGGGAGCCGCGCCGCACAAAGTGGCGCTGACATTTGACGACGGCCCCGACCCGGAATGGACGCCGAAGATTCTCGATATCCTCGAACAGAAACATGCTCCGGCCGCATTTTTCGCGATCGGCGAATCCGCAAATCAAAATCCTCAGCTCGTGAAACGCGCGTATCAACAAGGCAACGAAATCGGCAATCACACTTTCACGCATCCGGATTTTGAAACCATTTCGAAATCGCAGCTGCAGATTGAGCTGAACCTCACCGAGCTGCTGATTGAAAGCAATCTCGGCGTGAAGACGCTGCTGTTCCGCCCCCCGTACGGCATCGATCACCAGCCCGAAACCGCCAGCGAAATTCAAATGCTGCCGATTCCGCAGGCCATGGGCTACATCATTGTGGGCGCGCAGATTGACCCGCACGACTGGGGCGAGCCGAATGGCGGCGCTCCGCCGACGTCCGACATAATCGTGCAACGCGTGCTGCACGACGCCACGCTGGGCCGCGGCAACATCATCCTGATGCACGACGGCGGCGGAAATCGCGCCAACACCGTAGCAGCGCTGCCCCAAATCATTGACGGCCTGCGCGCCAAAGGCTACGACTTCGTTTCCGTTTCCGATTTGCTCGGCCAATCGCGCGCGCAGGTGATGCCTCCGCTCTCGCACCAGGAATGGCTGCTGGTGCGCGCCGACGCTTTTATTTTTGAAGTGTTCCGCTGGTTCCGCACGGGCATCGCGTTCATCTTCATGGCTGGGATTCTGCTGGTCAGCAGCCGCGCGCTCATCATCGGCTTGCTGGCGCTCATCGAAAAATTGCGGCCCGCGCCCGCCGATCATCCTGAGTACAAACCGAACGTCACCGTCTTGATTCCGGCGTACAACGAAGAAGCCGCCATCGTCAATACGGTGCAGTCGGCGCTCGCTTGCGATTATCCAAAGCTTGAAATTCTGGTGGTGAACGATGGGTCCACGGATCGCACCGCCGAACTGGTGAATGCAAATTTCTCGCGAGAACCTCGCGTGCGCCTGATCAGCCAACCCAATCGCGGCAAACCCGCCGCGCTGAATCACGGCCTCGCCGAAGCCACCGGAGAAATCATTGTTTCGATTGACGGCGATACCGTCGTGGATCCCGAAGCGATTCCGCGCCTGGTGCGCCATTTCGCGGATCCGAAAGTGGGCGCCGTGGCCGGCAACGTGAAAGTGATGAACCGCAACCGCTGGCTCACGCGCTGGCAGGCGCTGGAATACATCACCAGCCAGAACTTGGAAAAGCGCGCCTTCGATCTGCTGAATTGCATTCCGGTGGTGCCGGGGGCTGTCGGCGCATGGCGCACGGAACTGCTTCGCGCGAATAATGGATTTTCCGGTGACACGGTTGCGGAAGACACCGACCTGACGCTCACCATCCGGCGCAATGGCTGGAAAATTCTGTACGATGAAGACGCCATCGGCCGCACCGAAGTTCCCGAAACCGTCGAGGCGCTGATTCGCCAGCGCTTTCGCTGGACGTTTGGCACGATGCAGGCGGTCTGGAAGCATCGCGACGCAGTCGGCAAGCCGCGTTACGGCACGCTGGGCTGGATCGCCATCCCCAACATTGTGATGTTCCAAATAATTTTGCCGCTGGTCTCTCCGCTGATTGATCTGCTCTTCCTGCTTTCGATCGCATTGTGGGGTCTGGCGCAACTGCGCATCGCGCAACTGCCGCAATTGTGGACGCTGCAGGACGTGGAGCGCTCCTTGATTTTCTTCGCGCTCTTCATGCTGATTGACTTGTTCACTTGCGTGGTGGCGTTTGCTCTCGAAAAGCACGAGGATTGGACGCTGCTAGCGCCGCTCATCTTGCAACGTTTTTACTACCGGCAAATGATGTACGTGGTTTTGTTCCGCGCGCTGAAGGAAGCGGTGCAGGGCAGGCCGGTTGGTTGGCGCGGCGTGGAACCGCACATGCCCGCGCCGGTCGTACCGGCGTAAAGCGAAGCAGGACAAGCTCGGATGCGCGGTATTTGCTGTCAGTGCGGACTTTCAATCCTCTCGTCCCTGCATCAACTAAGTCCCGATAGGTCGCAACTCTTTGGTAGCCGCTATAGTCCCAGCGCATCCATTTTTGGCTTTTCATACCCGTCGTCTTCGCCGGGATAGCGTAGGCGGTCTTTGAACTTCCCAGTCTCCGACGCCAGCGCCCAGATGAGGCTCTCGCCAGCTGGCAATGTCTTGGGTTCCCTCAGGAATACCGGATCGTCGTACGCATGCTCAGCATCGATCCATTCCCACCCGGACTTTTCGAAGGCAGCCATCACGTCCTGGAGGAAAAGCGCGTTGATCATCGTGTAGTGCACCAGAAGCGTGTGGCGAACTTCGTGGCCCAGAACATCGAGCGCAAGATGTCGGTAGAACGACGCCCGATCAATCAGGTGTGCGATTAGGTAGTCGCGGTACGGCTCCAGCTTTGACTTTGGATTTTGCTGGAGGCGCAGTTGCATGCGATTGTCGACGTACCAATCTGACCCATCGATAGTGACATGACCGACGCGGTAGCTGCGTTCCCTGAGTAATTTACGAAACCGATCTCGCTTCTCAGCCGTGTCTCCTTCCTTCAGAAACGGATAGCGGAACATCTGAGTGAGATTGCGATAGGGTGCGATGATTGGCTCATCGCGAACGAAATCCGCAGCAAAATCGTCGTAACTTGTTTCGCTGAGATACATTAGATGCGAATAGGAATGGTTACAGATCAGATGGTCGGCGTCATCCCACGCGCCAAGCAGAGCTTGTCCCGCGGGGCGATCCACGCGTTGGCCGCATACGAAAAGCGCTGCTTTCAGTTTGCGGCTTTTTATCGCTCCAAGTATTCGTCCGTTTGCCTCCTTCCAATCCATGAAGGGATTTAGCTCAATCCTCGGATCGTCCATCGTGAGTGCGATCTGCGGACGGTTGCTCGTCCCTTGCTGTCCTGTTTTTGAGTTAGCTTGGGCAGCAATAAGTTGGAGCGACGAGGCGTCGAACCAACGGGTGAACGCTGCGGTCACGGCTGAGCGTTTAAGGAAACGAAGAAAAGAACGGCGATGCATTGGCTAAATATAAACCCGAACAATCGATTTAGCCCTCCCGCTTGCGCACAATGTTCCCGCCGCTGCCAACTCCTGAGTAGTCGCGTAATCGGACAAGTGCCTTCGCTGGCCGGAAACGTGGTTGCGCGAAGCATACGCGGCCGTGGGCGTGTTGTCGGCTATCCGGCAGTAATCCACTTTTATCCGTTCCTCGGGTTGTCCGGAGACCGGGCTTCATAGGTCGAACGCCCGCCGGCGATTCTTCCGCTTTCCCCTCGCCACCTCCAATTTCCGATCTCGGTCGGCCTGATTGTCCTGCCGACGCCAAGACGCGAGGCCAAAACTCTTAATCGGATAGACCCCCAGTTAGATCTACCCACTCGATTTGCCTAGGACATTTCGAGCCCGGGTGGGTCTTTCTGCGTTTAGACCCAACGAAAGGAGCGCAGTACAAATCCAACACAAAAGGAGCACTCTATGCTGTTAACGCCCACGTTCGTGGGTTTGTTGCTCGCCGGCGCCGCATTCTGGACGCTGATCTGGGCAGCAATCCACAAGCTGGATGAGATTCCTCACATAAAGGAATACACGTCCACGCAGGAAGTCCTGGATTGGATTGAAGAGAACAAGGGTCTGACTCTTGTGATCACGGAAGGCGTCAACTTCGTGCTTCACGGATTAGGACCGCATGGTGTCATGTTCACTTTAGGAGGAACGGTTATCAACTTCCTGATGGTGTTTGGTTACGTATCGGGAAGGCAAGTCCTGGCAGTTATCTCCGAAAAGATCCGGAGAAACAGCCCAGTCCTACCTCAGTAGCAAATCCCAACACAAATTAAGGAGAACAACGATGCGCATGTCTATTGGTGTGCCTGGATTGGCTCTCTATTTCGAACACGACCAGGTGAAGCCCTTTATCAAAGGCCAGGCCGTGAAGTTGCAAAGCGCGATCGACAAGAAGGTCGTCCCTATGGTCCTGAAAGCGACCTGCAAGGTGCTGGAAGTTGTAGCGAACAACACCGCAGACGCTCATGACTACCTGATCCGGAGGGTTTCATGAGGATCAGAGCCGACAAGCTAGCCATCAGCTGCTACGCATTGCACGGAGATATCTGCTGTAACGCACCACACTGCAGATCTCTGGGTTGTGCCTCTGGCTTCTGGGCTGACGACTACGTCTTGGTTGCACGATTTGCTTATTTCCAGGAAGCGATCGACTACTGCCTGGAGGGATCCTCGCGTGGAGTTCACATAAAAATGATCTCTCGCCTGGTTCCCGGCAAACCGTTCATCTCGGATTATCCCAAGAAGGAGGCCGCATGAAAGTGCGTGTCTTCACCTGGCGTTTCTTCCTGGAGAACGCCGGTTACTGTACTCCACCAGGCAGAGCGATGTGCGCTCTGAAACTCGCTCGAGCAGAGCAATGGGCCCATCAAGAGGGAATTGAATTCAGATTGGAAGACGATCTGGATGCAGATGACTCTTTTGTTGAGACCTGGCCTGCCCGGGACCAGAAGGCGTGGAAGAAGCAGAGCCACTCCTGCTACTCCGTGATCTGTCATCGGCCATGCCCTGACCATGGATGGGAATGCAAACACAAGGAGGTCTTAGCGTCATTGGGAGGAATCTTCGACCCAACTGACGACTACTTGCGAGTCGTTCGTGCAGAGCTGGCGCTGGAAGCCATGTTGGAGGTCAAAGCATGACCAGGAAAGACTACATCGTGATCGCTTCAGCTCTGCGCGATGCGTATCAGAAAGAAGAGATGGACAACAAATACGCCCCAGAAGGAGAACCTGCACGCACCAACATTCAAGGTTTGCAGACAGCATCATGTTGTATAGCAGCCGCGCTTCGCGTCGATAACGATCGATTCGATCGTGATCACTTTCTCGCCGTGGTCCGCGGTGAGAAGAGTCTGAATTCACGTCCGAGTCGGAGGTAACGATGCTGAGCATCCAGGCGTTGAATCTCAAATTGGACAAGGAGGTCGCAAATCAATTTGGATGCCGTGAGGAACACGTTCCTAGGAAAGCTCCCACCGGAAAACTGTTCTTCATCGTCACTCCAAACGCGACAGCGACCAACAGGAGGTATCTGTATCAGCTAAAAAGAGGGAAGGCCCCTATCTGGTTTCATGACCGGGAGAAATCCATGGCGTTTAACCGGATAGAAATTGCCAGCTCATTCTGCAGGTTCATACGTGAGACTTGGATTACGCAAGCTTACGTTGTCCTCGAGCCCGGCAATTCAAGAGTGAGGTAGACCCAAGGGGAGGGGGCCAGTCATGAGCTGGCCTCCTCCTTCTTTTTCAAGGCACAGCGGTTCAGGCATCGATCGCGGAATACTTAGCTTTGGCGGCACAACCCACCGGGGCTACAATTGAGGAACATATATTAGGTTGAGAAGTTGAAGCGTCCGCAACCGCGATTCAGAGCAATTTCAGCCTCGGAAACGCCCCTGAGGCCCGGAATGAGTCCATATTTACCGTAAGTCCTTTATTTACAGCGTGACGTCAGAATGGGGTTTACTTTGCTATACAAAGTACTTTATACACTCCAGAATGCCCCTAGCCGGCAATACGGAGCCCGTAGCGCGACGCTAGCTCGCGTCAGGCCTGATGACCCCTCCGGATCACAGGATTGACAGAGGTTCATCTGGCCCCTATCATAGTCACAGCTTCAAAATCGGGTGAGTTCGCCCCACAAGATTGCAGTCGTCCCACCTGGCAGTTCCTGGTTGTCTCATGCACGTATTGAAATCCCTTTGATTCGGTCAGGAGCTTTATGTGGGA
>Ga0210391_10002053_pt1 | contig 17661 bp, 13 predicted proteins | sample IncBWC12OmetaG_FD_160573 | JGI IMG/M metagenome (GOLD analysis project Ga0210391, IMG submission 160573) | Forest soil microbial communities from Barre Woods Harvard Forest LTER site, Petersham, Massachusetts, United States - Inc-BW-C-12-O ... | reverse complement strand
GCAGCAGCAAAAAAGAGTGCAACGAAGCCTATGGCGGCAACGCCTGCCTTGTGCTGACGAGCAACCTCAACGACGGCGGAGGAGCCGGAGGAGTGAGCTGGATTTATGACGGAAGCACTGGGGTATTCAGACCTGACCGGTCCGGAGCCATCTGGACCGAGAGATTGCTGCAGGGAGCCGCTGGGTGGGTCGGCCGGAGACGAACGGTGGATGGGCTCGTTGTCGCGTTTTAGGCGCTTGAGATCGGTGCGCAATTCCGCAGCGCTCTGGTAACGGAGGTCGCGGTCTTTTTCGAAGGCTTTAACGATGATACGTTCGAGTTCGGCGGGAAGATCGGGGTTGAGGCGGACGGCCGGGGTGGGGGTACGATTGAGGATGGATTCAAAGATGATGCCAGAGGTGTCGCCGCGAAAGGGAAGGGTTCCGGTAGCCATTTCGTAGAGGACGGCGCCGAAAGAGAAGAGGTCCGTGCGCGCGTCGAGTTCTTTGCCGCTGACTTGCTCGGGGGACATATAGGCTACGGTGCCAAGGGCAGACCCTGGGCTGGTGAGATGTTCGGGGAGATCAAGAGTGGCGGCCGTGGCATCTTTGGGTCCTTCAGGATTGCCGGAGATTTTGGCGAGCCCGAAGTCGAGGACTTTGGCGATGCCACGGTTGGTGACGAAGATGTTGGCGGGTTTGATGTCGCGATGGACGATGCCTTTGGCATGAGCAGCATCGAGGGCGTCGGCAATTTCGATGGCGAGAGACAAGAGAATATCCACCGGCATGGGACGGTTGTCGATGCGGTGCTTAAGAGTGACACCGTCTAGAAACTCCATGGCGATGAACGACTGGCCGTCCTGCTCGCCGATGTCGTGGATGGTGCAGATGTTGGGATGATTCAGGGCAGAGGCAGCTTGGGCTTCGCGCTGAAAGCGCGCGAGAGCGTGAGGGTCGTGGGCAACGTCGGGCGGCAGGAATTTTAGGGCGACAAAACGGTGGAGGCGGACGTCCTCTGCTTTGTAGACGACACCCATGCCACCGCCGCCGAGCCTTTCGACAACGCGGTAGTGCGAGATGGTTTGCCCAATCATGATAACGGAGTGGTGCAATCTTAGGTTTCACCGCCAATCAAGTCAATGCGTGCAATTGAGTGAATTTTCGGTTTCTCTCGTCATCTTGAGCTGTAACGATAAGAAAAAGCGTTTGGCTGAACCAGGACACGCCCCGACGACGGGCACAGGGGTAGCTGTGAGACTTGAATTTTACTTGAAGTTATAGAGAGACTGGTGCTATATGGCTTTCACTATGGGCCCGGAAAAAACACAAACAGCGATTACCGATGATCAGGTTTTCTATGATGCTTTCACTGCCAGTCCTATCGGGATTGCTGTGGAGGACATGGAAGGGCGGCCTTTGTTCGCAAATCCGGCTCTTTGCTCGATGCTAGGGTTTAGCGAAGAGGAAATGCGAAGCAGACTCTGTGTCGAGTTTTCCCCTCCCGAAGATGCAGCGAAGGATCAGGCCCTCTTTCAGCAATTGCGAGAGGGGTTGATAGACTGGTATCAACTTGACAAGCGCTTTTACCGGAAGGATGGCGCAATCATCTGGGGACGCTTGAGTCTTTCCCTGATGAAGAGTCCCACGCGCTCGACTCCGCTGGTAGTCGTTATGGTGGAGGATATCAGCGACAAAAGAGCGGCAGAGGAGAAGCTACAGCGTTCCGAAGCGAGTCTACAGATGCTGGCGGGGCGCCTGATTCAGGCGCAAGAAGAGGAACGGACCTGGATTGCCCGCGAACTTCATGACGACATCAATCAGCGGCTCGCATTGCTGGCAGTGAATCTGGATCGCTTAATGCAGGACCTTCCGGCCTCCGCAGCTGAATTCACGCAGCAGGTCTCGGGGGCAAGGAACGAAGTGGAGGAACTGGGGAAAGATATCCAGGCCCTTTCGCACCGGTTGCACTCCTCGAAGCTGGAAATTACGGGGCTCGCGAGGGCAGCTGCAAGCTTTTGCAAAGAGCTCGCTGATCACCAGAAAGTGGAGATTGACTTTCACTCCGAGAACATTCCAAAAGATCTGTCCCGAGAAGTCTCCCTTTGCATGTTCCGCGTTTTGCAGGAAGCCCTGCAAAACGCGACAAAACATAGCGGATCAAGACACTTCCAAGTTTCACTCAGTGCGGTGTCAAATGAGATTTATCTGACTGTGCATGATTCGGGGAATGGCTTCGATCCCGCGGAGGCCGTCAAGGGGCGGGGACTCGGTCTCACTGGAATGAAGGAACGGCTGAAACTGGTGAATGGAGATCTTTCCATCGACTCGAAACTGCAGGCTGGAGCCACAATTCACGCTCGTGTACCTCTTGTTCCCTCAGTTATTTCCGCAAGGAAATCCGGATAGAAGAGCGTTGTGGAATCTGGTTAGCCTTGGCTAGTCTCGGGCCGTCTCCGATTTCGCTTTCCTGAAATACGCGTTCACACCAGCGAAAACTAGCCGCTGCCTAGCCGGCAAGTCACTATTATGACTGAGGCTTCGCGAGGTCTTCGGCTTTTTGGCGTTCGGCTGCAGCTTCAGCTTTTTTGCCTTGGCGCTCCAAGGCATTGGCCAAGCCACGATGCGCTTCGGCGTAATTGGGATCTTCGCTGAGCGCCTCCTGAAATCGTTCGATAGCGTCGGCTACTTGGCCCTTTTGGAGGAGAGCGTTGCCTGAATTTGTTGAGACTGTGGCACGTTGGCGGTGCATCACTTCGCGCTCGAGGTCGGCACCTATTTTGCGCTCGGCGGCGGCTTCGGTGGCGTTTCCTTGCTGGGCGAGAACGGCTGCGAGAGTAAGGTGAGACTCAGGCTGGCCCGGGAGTTGGCGGATCGCTTCCCGGAGAGCATCGGCCGCCTCGGGTAATTTGTTCATTTTGTGATATAGGCTGCCAAGCGTGGCCCAGCCATCCGGGCTATCGGGATGGAGCTTCATGGCGAGAGAAAGTTCGCGAGCTGCGTCGTCATAGCGGCCGTCTTGCATGTAGAGGGTGCCAAGGGTGTAATGCGGCTCATAGGCCGAGGGGTTCAGCCTGGAGGCAGCTTCGAGTTCGGGAATGGCGGCAGCATTGTCGTCCTTTAACTTAAGCGCGAGACCGAGATTGTAGTGAAGCTGGAAGCTCTGAGGATCGGTCTTGAGGCCTGAGGTAAGGACACGGATAGCTTCATCGACTTCGTTCATTTGTAAGTAGGCGGCAGCGAGATTCTCATGGGCCGTCGGGTCGGCGGGGTTTTGTTGGAGCTTGCGCTGCAGAAAGGGAATGGCATCCTTTGCATTTCCGGCGAGAAGAAGCGCCAGTCCGAGACTTGCGGCGGCTTCCGAATTTTTGGGATCGGCTTGTACTACCTGGCGTAGCAGAGGAATAGCTTCAGGACCGTGGCCGGTGCGCTGCAGGGCGCGAGCCAGTTGATACTTGGCTTCCGCGGATCTGGGATCGAGGCTGATCGCGCGTTGGAATTCCGCGACGGCCTTATCGTCTTCATTATTTGCGGCGTACGCTTTGCCGAGTTCTGTAGCGGCGAGCGCGTTTTCCGGGGCCATCTGGGCGGCCAGAGTCAGCTCTTCGATTGCAGATGAGGGTTGCTGCTGGGCAAGGAGCGCTGCGCCAAGATGCAGATGAGCGGCGGCGGCTTTTGGATTCAACTGAATCACTTTTTGGAATTCGCCGACTGCTGAAGGCCAATTGCTCTGCTGTGCGTAGAGCGAGCCTAACGCGTCGTGGAGATCGGGGCTTTGCGGGGATTCGGCAACGGCGGACTTCATTTTTACGGTTGCGGCCGGGAGCTGGTCTGTGGCCGCCAACGAGCGCGCATAGGCTGCCAGAACGTACGAAGGGAGTGCGGAAGCAGAATCCGCGCCAGGGGTGTGCTGTACGGCGTCTTCAACACTTTTGAATAGGACAATCGCTTTCTTGTTGGCACCTGTTTGTTCATATGCCAGGGCGAGATTGATCTGGACGGAAGAATCGCTGGGCTTCAGCTCGTGTGCTTTTTCCAGTTCTTTGATGCCCTCGGGAAGTTTCCCGAGACGCATGAGAACCGCGCCTAAGGCGCTGTGACCTTCCTCGATCTGAGGCACCAGATGAACGACCTTCTGGAACTGCACTTCCGCCGTGTTTAAGTCGTTGTTCGAGGCCGCGGTAGTACCTGCACGATAGGCTGCCTGGGCTTGTTCGTTGATGTCTACTTGGGATGCAGACGATGGTCCGGTTTGCGCTGCGCAGGCAAGTGGCGTTGTTAACGCGGAGACTGCCAACACCAAAGAGAGCGCGATGAGGAAGGGAAACGATTTCGATGGCACTGCGTCGTGTGTGGGAGCCAGCGTATTGCGAGAGCGCATAAAAAGGGTCCCCGCAGGAGACATGAGGTCAAGGAGGCTCAGATGAGCCAATGGAGCCAGACATCCGGAGAAAGTATAACAGTCTATTTGCGGTGACTGCCGGAGTCGCAGCCCGTCTTCAACGGCTTCGTTGGAACGCAGGAGAGGCGCGAATGGCGTCCATGAAAAGAGTGTAAGAACTGAAGATTTTGCAGAGGAGCCAAGGTTCGATGACCTGCGCTGAGTAAAGGCCGAACTCAGGCGGTTCTGGGGCTGCCGCGCAGGAAATGGAAAACGAGCATGATCAGGCCAACGACCAACAAAATGTGGATAAGGCCCGAACTAACATGAAATGCCAAAAAGCCGAGTAGCCAGAGAACAATCAAAACCAGAGCGATAAGTCCAAGCATGTTTTTGTCTCCTCAAGTTTGGGCGAGGAATTCATAGAGATTTGTGCCTCGCGAAGTGCGGATGGCCGCTAGCGGAAAGTCATCACGCAGTGAAATGTTATTGAGAGTGGATGGGGAAATCTGTCCAGTTCGATACAGTCCTCAGGGTTCAGAGGGAAGCAGTACAGTTTAGTAGTAGGTGCTATGGCGCTCAAGCACAGTGAGCGATATTGAACAGACAGCTGGTGTGGATAGTCCTATGTTGAACGCGCGGGGATTTCGGACGGGAACTGTTCGGTAAACCAGCCTGGCACCGAGTGTCCCTAAGCGGAAAAATTGGCCGAAGGAGAGACAAATGACAGCCGAGAATGCGAAGAAGTGCGCTCATCCAAACTGTTCTTGCATGACGACGTCAGGAAAATATTGCAGCGTGCAGTGCGAAGCGATGGAAAAAACGCCGGACATTGAGTGCAAATGCGGGCATCCCGGTTGCAAAGGTAAGATCGACTAAGACCACGGATTTGGCAGGCAATCTGTGATTGCAACGGAAGAATGGTAATACATGCGCGATGAGGAGAGCCGATGAAGCCAGGAATACAAGATGAAGTCGAGGGCAAGCTGCACAACTTGAAGGGAAAAGTGAAAGAAAAAGTTGGAAAGCTGACAAACGATCCCGACCTTGAGACCGAAGGTGAAGCGGAAGAGATCGCCGGCAAGGTACAAGAGAAAGTCGGGCAGGTGAAGAAAGTTCTTGGAAAGTAGATAGGCTGTTGCGGCCGGCGTGGGAAAGTTTGGAGCGCCGCCGGCGCTTGGAAAGGAATCAGGAGGCAAAGTCATGAGAGATGCCACGCCATTAGATCATCGCGCGACATGGAACGAAGTGTGCGAGGCATTGGCGTTCTCATCGATCGATGACTATGAACGAGCCCCAGGCCGCAGGGTTTGCTGCGAAGTGGTCCCTGATTTAGACGGTGGCGCAAGAGTTATAGCTGAAGAACTTGCATGGATGGCGCTCGCTATGGAAGCGTTCGACACGAATTGTAACTAACTGCCCGGTCCAAGAGTTATGACCGAAGAACCAAGCGCTGCAAAAAAGGAGAAACATGCGATCGAATTTGTTGTCTGGTGCGTTGTTCGCGGTCATCGCGTTTGGAACGGTTTCGGGATGCTCTAGTGCGCCGACGAAATCGGCGGATGTAGAAGCACCCATTCGTCATGCGTTAGATCAAGCAGGGCTAAAAGATGTGAGTGTTAGTCAAGACCGGGACAAAGGAGTTGTAACGCTGACCGGCACGACCAAATCGGACGTAGACAAGTCGCAAGCCGAATCGATTGCCACTTCTATTGCTACGGGTCAGGTAATTTCCGATCAGATTGCAGTGCGTCCTCCGGGCGGCGAGAGTCTGGCGAAAAAAATCGACTCCGACCTCGACGGTGGCATAGAAAAAAACTTCGACGCGGTGCTGATACAACATAAACTTGACAGCGACGTAAAATACGACGTGAAGAACGGCGTAATCACACTGACGGGCAAAGTTAATTCGCAGGCGAGGCGCGATTCAGTGGAGCACCTGGCGGCTGGTGTTCCGAATGTGAAGCAGGTCGTGAACGAATTGGAAGTGAAGGACCAAAAGGCAAGTTCCACACTTTAGGCAGCGGCCTAAGAGTTGTTCCGAAGAAGTTGCTTGGCTGACACTGTAAGCCAAGCGCAGGGTTTATTTGCAACCAATCACGCGGTCTGAGCAATGAGGCCGGCAAAATCGCATATTCTGAAAGGGAAGGTCATGCCACAAAGTTTCCATCAGAGAGCAGCGGAGCTTCACGACTTGGCGGCGCATGCGCACCGTTCAGCTGCCGTGCATCACGGTAAAGAGGATCACCTGACTGGGCACGAACTCTCTAAGCAGGCGATGGAATATTCAGCCAAGGCCTTTAAGTCCTCACAAGAGGCACACGAGAAATCCGAAAATGCTAGCAGTAAGAAGTAGCGCGCAATTCCGAAATTTGGGGTATTCGGGCGTAAGTGAGTCACATCTGGAGATTGAGGGGAGAAGCGTTTCTTTCGCCCCGATGAAGCCCTAGGCCCGTTCGGATCAGACTAGATGCTGCTATCGAGGGGTGCCGTGGTTGGGACATGCGGGACGCGAACGCGGATGCGCGTGCCTTGGGAAGGTGCTGATTCAATGGAAAGATGTCCCCCAACCAGCCGCAGGCGCTCTCGCATGCTGACTAACCCCAAGCCAGCCGCTCGCTTTGCCGACTCGACGTCGAATCCGCGGCCCGAATCCGAAATGCAAAGCTCAATTTCTGCAGAGTGATCTGAAAGCTCCACTTCGGCTTCCGTCGATTGGCTATGTTTCACGACGTTTTGCAAAGCTTCTTGCGTGATGCGGTAGAGGCAGAGAGTCACATCTTTGGGAATCTGTCCTGAAATATTGGCGTGGAGGAACTGGACGTGTATATCGTGCTGCGAAGAAAATTCTCTGCAGAACCCCTTCAGAGATGCGACCAGGCCGAGAAGTTCCAGCCTCGATGGATGTAGCTGATAGGATAGGCTATGGATGTCGGAGGACACTTCTCTGGCCGTTTCCGCAAGCGCGTGCAGTTGTTGAAGGGCATTGCACGAAATGTCAGGCATGCCCTGCTTAAATTGCTCAAGGCCGATTTGCAGTATCGCCATTCGCTGACTCAGATCGTCGTGCAACTCCCGTGCAATACGGGTTCTCTCCTCTTCTTGTGCTGTGATAAGGCGCCCACTCATAGCCATGAGCGCATCTTCTGCCAACTTCCTATCGGTGATGTCTTGAGTCGTGCCCCGCAGGTAAATGGGATGACCACTCGCATCAACGACGGTTTCACCGCGGGAAGTAAGCCAAAGCTTCGATCCGTCTAAACGCCTTGCCTCCAAGTCCAGTTCGTAGGGAATTTTTGTACGGATGGCCTTTTCCACACCCTGCTTCAATCGTTCCCAACTCTCCGGAGTGAAGAATTGTTCGTGGCCCTTAAAGGAGGGAGGAGGCAGTTTCGGATTGCAGCCGGACAGACGATAAAGTTCTGCTGACCAGGTCACTGCGTCGGTGCGGGGATCCCAACGCCAGCTGCCGGTCCGAGCCATGCGCTGGGCTTCGTTCAACTCCATGTCTCTTTGCCGTAAGGCCTGTTCCACGTCGTTGGTTTCCTCAACAAGAGCCGCGAGAGCCATGAAAGGAGCAGCAGTAAAGAATAAGAACAGTTGGAGCGACGAGATGTCGATAAACGGCCCCGGCCCGGTGAAAGGACCGCGGTCATGGATTGCGCCCCAAATCGATACAAATGCAATGGCAATCATCGACGTGCTGACTCCTGTCGAACCGAAACGCAAAGTGCACCAAATCAGGAGCGGCACAAGAGAATAGAGCAGTGTGGGAAGAGTACTCCCCAGAGGAGAGGCGAAAGCAAGTTGTCCGAGAACAATCAGCGCAAGGAGCAGCGCAATTGCTTCGACGTAATGTGCGAGAGGCTTCTTTGCCCAGAGCGGAATTTCTCTGGCCCACCCTAAAATGGCGGGCATCAAAGTGAGAAACCCGAGCGCCTCCGAAAAGAAAGCCACCCTCCAAGTTGCCCAATAGTTGCTGTCGTTGGAAAGTGCGCCGAAGAACGCCCCAACGAAGGGAGCGAGGAAAACTGCGTAGAATGAATATTTTGCGAAGGCTTTTACACTGTTTAGCCGTGGTACGCCGCCGAACGCAACGCGAAGGCACCATGCCGCAGTGAGAACTTCGACGGCGTTAGACAGAAACAGCCAGACAATGGCATGAGTCGGCGCTCCCCCTTGCAGGTCATAGAGGACAAATCCAGTCAGGCCAGCCAGCAAAAGTACTGGCCATAACCTGCGCCTAACCAGGACCAACACGGATGCGAGAATGACGTTTCCCAGCCAAAGTGGAGAGACCATTTGCGGCCGGACTATCAGCGCGCCGCCCAGTCTTGCAGCGACATAGCAGAGGGCGGCCACCAGGCAAGCCTGGACAGCTATGCGGAGATAGGGGTTCTGGTCGGCAATGTTCTGGGACAGCTGGTCATGCTCGGTTTCGATGGCCTACCTCCGTTGCAGCAGGGTCGCTCAGCAGCTCTGTTGAGTCACGAATATACAACCACCCCAAGTGCAGCGCAGACGATGCTGGTATGTTACGCGGTTACGTGGGTCTTGTTGAGGGGGTTTTCTTTTTGCAGGGAGATGGACTGCTCGTTGATCCTCGAATTAAGGACTCGCTTAGCCGATTTGGCGTGCTAGAGGGCGATTGGCAAACCGCGCCACTCAAGACGTCGTAAAAACTGCAGGCTCATCTGAAAGGAATAACATACGGGGAAGTCTTCAAGCATGTTAGATTGGCGCCAACTAACGGTGTCGGAGTTTTGACGAAGGACAACTTTCTGCTTCGCGATGATCGAATGCCTAAGGCCGAGTTTCGGGGGCGGCGTTCGTTTGGGTTTTGGGCTCGAGCGATTGAGGAGGTAAGGATGGACTCGATGGGCGGCGTGCTCACGGTTTTTGGAGTGTTGTTTGTACTGTTTGTCTTGGGCTTGGTGTTCGGCTCGTTCTTTACAGTTGAGACGGCGCAGGTCGCCATCGTGCAGCGCCTAGGTAAGTTCGCGCGAGTGGCAGGCCCGGGGCTTAATTGGAAAACTCCATTTATCGAGACAGTTGTCCGGCGAATGAGCATGAAGGTCCAGCAATTTGACGTGAAAGTGGAAACGAAAACGCAGGACAACGTGTTCGTACAAATCCCCGTCTCGATTCAATACAAGGTGATACCAGACTCCGTGGAAGCGGCATTTTACAAACTGACGGATCCGGTCAAGCAGATCGAATCCATGGTCTACAACGTGGTGCTGGGGCACGTTCCAAAAATGAAGCTGGACGATACGTTTCTGAACCAGGCAGCCATAGCCAACGATTTGCGCGACAGCCTGGACGGCTCGATGAAGGAGTACGGCTACTCGATCGTGAAAGTGCTGATCTCCGATATCGTGCCGGACCAGAAAGTGAAAGCCGCGATGAACGATATCAACGCGGCACAACGGGAACGCGAAGCAACGGTATCTCGCGCGGAAACAAACAAATTGCTCCTGGTAAAACAGGCAGAAGCGGAAGCTGAATCCAAGCGCCTGCAAGGAGAAGGCATTGCCAATCAACGCAAGGCTATTATTTCCGGACTCAAAGACTCCGTGGAAGACTTTGCGAAAACAGTCCCGGGTTCTACGCCTCAGGACGTGATGCAACTCGTACTCATGACGCAGTATTTCGACACGTTAAAAGATATCGCCGCAAACGATCGCACCAACACCGTGCTGATTCCGCACACGCCAAACACACTGACGGATCTGTTTGGCCAAATCCGGACCGCCGTGATCACCGGCACAGAAATGACCAAGCATGACGTACCCGGGTCGTTGTCCCCGGGCGATTCGCGAAAATAAGCCGTAGTCCTGGTATTTGTTCTGCAGCAGTCAATAACCTTTCCTGATTATGCGGGCGCAATAAAGTACTTGTGCGGTGAACGCAAACAGGTATGATGCTTCCCGTCGTCTCCGCCACTCGGGGTCAAATTCCTTTAGTATCATAGAGAAAACAGTCTATGAACCGTGCTTCGCGCGTCCTCTCTACCGCAGTTCTGTCTTGTACGTGGTTTATGGCCGGTTGCGGCGGCGGACCGACAGGTACGATCAATCCGCCGCCACCACTTCCGCCTGCAAATCCCGTTCCGGCTATCGCGACGGTCAAGCCGTCGTTCGTCCTGGCTGGTTCAGCTGGTACCCCTATCGCGATCGCCGGGACAGGATTCATTTCCAGTTCGACGGCTCAATGGAATGGCGCGGCACTAGCGACGACCTACAATTCGGCAACAAGTCTCAGTGTCACACTTCCAGCAGCAGATTTAACCGGAAGTTCAGCCAGTTCGATCACGGTGCAAAACCCAGCTCCCGGAGGAGGTACATCGGCAGGGGCAACGTTTAACGTGAATAGCCCGGTAGCGGTCATCACCGCGATTTCACCTCGCTACGTGCCACCGGGGAGTCCTGCAACGATCTCGGTTACTGGAACCGGGTTTGAGTCGAACTCCATAGTGATGTGGAACGCAGCTGCACGGCCCACAACTTTTGTGAGCGCTACCTCATTGCAGGTCGCTCTGAGTGCTGCCGATCTGCAAAACCAAGGTACGGGTTCATTGACGGTAAGCAATCCGGCACCAGCCGCATCCACTAGTCCTGCAGCGCCGCTGATGGTTACTTCTCAGCCGGTCCCTGTAATCCAGAATGTCAGCATAGCCAGCGCTCCTGGGCCATTCTCGGGCTGTCCCCAATTGCAGGTTACGATTACGGGGCAAAACTTTGCGAACGATGCAACGATCCAAGCAAATGGCGTCTCACTTCCAAGCAATGTTTTTACGGAGAATCCAACAGTTGTTATCAACTATCTGCCTTTAGGTTTTGTCAGCCAGCTTGGGGCTCTTTCCTTTACAGTGACGAATCCAGACTTGGGGCCGATCATCTCTAATCCGTTTGTGTATCCCGCAACGAGTCCGGCGGCGCTAGCGTTGTGCGCTACTCCATCTCCGACTACGGTTTACGCGGGGTCCAGTTTCTCGTTTACCGTGCAGCCTTCCGAGGTAAATATAAGCGGCAACGGAACGCTAACACTGGGAACTCTTCCCTCGGGCATTACTTGGGCAAACACAAGCGTCTCACTGCCGCCGAGCGGTGCAGCCGTACACCTGCAGGCCGCGAACACCGCAATCGCAGGGTCCTACGATCTTGCCTTAAACGGCTCGGCCGGATCGGTGACTACTCGGGGCGACTTCAATTTCACGGTGAACACCGGCACGGTGCCAAGTTTCTTTTTCGCTCAGCCGTTGTCGACGGAAGTTGGAGTACCGATCGGCGGATCAGGCAGCATTCAATACTCGACGATCGTAAATTCCACCGGCAGCGTGGATTTTGACATTACTCCGTCGGTTAGTGGGTTGCCTCAGGGAACGACCGCGACTTTTTCGCCCAGCGTGTTTTCGCCAGGGCAGAGCGTGACCGTTACTCTTAGTGCGGCCAGCACGGCACCCGTAACGCAAAACGCATCAGTGACGCTTGTTGGGACGCCGTCGGCTCAGGTTTCCAACGCTATCGCCAGTTTCTTCGCCGACGTCACGCAGCCCCCAGGCTCGCTGCCCGGAAACCGCAGCGACTTCGTATCTACCGCCGGCATGCCCTACGCAGCGGCCTATGATTCCATGCACAACCTGGTTTTCTCAAGCAACCCCTCATGGAATCGCGTGGACGTCATCTCGAATGCGACTCACAAAATCATCAAGAGCATTCCGATACGTTCACCGCGCGGGTTGGACATCACCCAGGATAATTCAACCGTATGGGTGCAAACGGCGTCGCAGAACATTTATGGAATCAACACGTCGTCACTCCAAACGCGCCAATATTCGTTGCCTAATCATTTGATTGCCAGTTCCGGCTTGCCTGTACCCGCGCTGGACGTCAATTCCTATGACAGGCTGTTCGCGCTCGCCGACGGGACTCTTTTCGTGTTTTTCGCCGACGCAGAAGCCGAAGGAGATGGCGAAGCTGGCATTTGGAGCCCTGTGACAAATCAACTGAAAGTACTGCCAGACGGAACGCCATCGGCGTGGGGAATCCCGGTTCGCAGCGGCGACGGCACGCATGTTTATGCGGCCAACAGCACTTACGCCCAAGGGATGGAGGTGTATAGCACAGCCGCACAAGCACTGAGCACTATCAACTCCGGGACGGGCTATGGCCCTGTAATAGCTGTGAACCAGGACGGATCACGGCTCGTGCTTGATACAGGCAACGCGACCGGAGGGGGAGTGGCTATTGGGCTCTACGATCAGAACCTGAACCCGTTAGGGCCAATTCCAGGTGCTCTGCCTGGATATGGGCCCTTGGGCGGCGGGGTACTGTTTAGCCCAGACAACAAAACTATTTACGAGGTGAACTACTCGCGAGTTCTGACCATCGATGCTTCAAGTATCACCATCCTGGGAGAGGCTCCAAGTTCGAGTTCAAGTGATACGCCGTTTGCAGTGGATCCATCGGGAATGGTTCTCAACTCACAGATTTACGGCGTGGCCTTCGACGATTCTACTTTTTACCAGAATTACGCGGTCAACCAGCCGCCGTTTAGCGCGATTGGACCATACACGCAGACCTATGCTGGTCCCCTTGCCGGGGGAACTGTTTCGAACCTTTACGAGTTTCCGCCGCTTATTCCTGACGTATGGTTCGGGCAGACGCGTGGAAACGTGAGCTTGATGCAGGATGGAGAATTAACTTTCACGTCGCCGCCAGCTACATCACCAGGGCCGGTAAATGTGAAGTTCATTTATCCGGATGGCGCACAGGGTTTCTATGCCCAGCTTTTCTCGTATTCGACGTTTCCGGAATATGCGCTCATGTCAGGCTCCGCGCCCAGTGGCGGAGCGCCTGCAGCGGTAATCGGATACGGACTTCCTGTGGATGCAGGGGGAGGGACGATAACGGTTGGGTCGAACGCCGCTACTATTATTTCGACCGCCGGTCAGTACCCACCATTCAGCCCGGAGCCCGTTCCTTCCGCGATCTTGAACTACACTTTCCCGGCAGGCACTTCCGGTTTTGCTGATCTCACTGTCACCACTCCCATCGGAACTGGCACGCTGCCCAAAGCCATCTTCTACGCCAAGAGCGTTACGGACTACTCTTCCACAGATACATTCACGGCTGTTCTCTTCGATGCCAAACGAAATCAGCTCTACCTTTCGGCAGGCGATCACATCGACGTATTCTCGACGGCTTCCAACCAGTTCGTCACTCCCCTTCAGCCGGCCGCGGTGGGAGCACAGAAGGAGTTCGCTGGTCTTGCGCTGACTCCCGATGGCAGCCAGTTGATCGTTGCCGATTGGCTGGATAGTTCGATCGCGGTCATAAATCCGGACACGTTAAGCACCTTCGCCATCCCGCTTCCTCTGAGCACTGCAATAACTGGTTGCCCCAGTGGGCCGCTTTATGTTGCCGCGACCTCTGCCAACCAAGCGTTTGTTGACATGGGCGGTCTGCCGCCCGGCTGTGCTGGTCTCACCTACATTGCGAACCTGCAGACGCGCGCCGTCGCTGTGTCTGAATGCACAGGTCCGGGTCTGGACGCCAGTGCCGATGGAAATTTTGTCGTGATCGACAATGGACCCTGCGTTTATTCCGCGCAGAACGCATCCTTCATTCAAGCAGCTTTCCCTTTTGCTCAGTTGGGATTCGCCGTTAGCATGTCGGGCGATGCCAACGTAATTACATCCGATTATCTTATTGGCGACATTAATGGAAACATCCTTGGCGCGGTAGCGCAGCCCATCGCTTTATATGGCTCAATCGGCAGTCCCTCCGGTCTTTTGTGGCGCCCGAGACTGAACGCCTCCGGCAGTTTGTACTATCTCCCCAACTCGAATTATTTCGAGATCATTGATGTTGCACACGCCACCTTGCGCTTGCGGTTCTCGTTGACGGAAACGATTCAGAGTACGGCATCTGCGCTAGCCATCGATTCGGGTGGCCGCTTTATATTTCTTATAACCGACCAAGGATTGACGGTGGTTGACCTGGGCTCGGCGCCGCTTTCGATTGGGCACCTTAGCCCGCAAAACGCGGCGCCGGGCACTCAGGTTACGGTGCGGGGAAGCGGCTTTGATTCCACCATTACTGCCACTGTTGGCGGCGTTGCGGCTTCTGTGAGTTTCACCGACCAGAACACTTTGACCTTAATCGTGCCGACAGCGACTTCGGGTCCTCAGGACATCGTTCTTACACGGGGCGATGGAGAAATTTACACTCTGGAAAACGGCCTGGTACTTCCTTAACCGCCTTCGCCCTGCCGATAACAAAAGCAAGTATGGCTTAGCTCGCCGGGCCGTGTGATTGGAAGCTAACGCGCCATTATGCTACGCCAGTCAAATAATATTTCGCGGACTGAATTCTAGCTTAGGTGCGATCTCTCGATTGTTTTCATTGACGGTTTATGGGCTCGTGTGGGATATACATGGGCCGTGACAACCGCCTCATCGTCTTATTCAAAGAAAAAACGTATCGGCGAAACTGCTCTGGCGAGCAGGTGCGAGTTTTTTAAGCACGTGAAGAAGTAAGGAAAGAATAAAGACAGGAAAAGGCTTTTCACAGAGGGCGCAGAGACACAGAGTTCACAGAGAAGAAGGGGAAAGCGAAGAGATGCGGACACAGGATCGTCGGGGATTTTTGCGGGGGACGGCGGCCACGGCGGCGGTCGTTTTCAGTGCCCGCGGGGCGGGAGGGGCAAGCCCCTCCCCTACAGTGGACTTGGGGAGTTCGGTAGGCTCGGTTGAGGGACAGACAGTCGCCTGGAAAGCGTTTGGGAATGAGGGGAAGAAGCCGTTGCGACTGGGCTTGATTATTGGGATTGGGAATGATCCGGATGCGGCGATGGCCAAAGTGCATGAGCTTGGATTGCCGACGTGTCAGGTGTATGTGACTGAGTTTGTGCCGGGGCTTATGGGTAGTTTGGGGAAGGCGCTGGGGAAGTATGGGATTGAGGCGACGTCGATCGTGGTTGGTGGGCCGGGTAAAGAGGTTTGGGACTTTTATGAGGGGCCGCTGACGATTGGGCTGGTGCCGCGGGATACGCGTGCAGCGCGGATTGCGCACATCAAGAAGGCGTCGGATTTTGCGAAGGAGTGCGGCGTGGCGGCGGTGCAGACGCATTGTGGATTTATTCCGGAGAATCCGAACGACGTGTTGTACAAAGAGACCGTGGCGGCGATGCGCGAGGTGGCGGAGTATTGCAAGAGGAACGGGCAGAACTTTCGGTATGAGACAGGGCAGGAGACGCCGATTACTTTGGTGCGAGCGATTCGGGATGTGGGGCTGGACAATCAGGGGGTTAATTTTGATTTGGCGAATTTGATTTTGTATGGGAAGGCGAATCCCGTGGATGCGATCGAGATTCTTGCGCCGTATGTGCAGGGGATTCATGCGAAGGACGGGCTCTGGCCGACGAATCCGAAGGAGTTGGGTGAGGAAGTGGCGATCGGGAAGGGGAAGGTGGATTTTGCGCGGATTATTTCGCGATTGAAAGAGATTAAGTATCCGGGGGCGGTGACGATTGAGCGGGAGACTTCGGGGCCGCAGCAGATGGAAGATGTGAGGGAGGCAAAGGAGTATTTGGAGAAGTTGATTGGGTGAACTAGAAACGTCGCCCGTGTCCGGTGTTCCGTGATCCGTGCGGAAAAGACAAAAGCAGATTCCTCGCCTCGCTCGGAATGACAGCTGTTCTTTTTGCTGTACCCCCACCCCCGGGGTGTCCGCAAGTTGGGAAGTAAATCCATGAGCGGAAAAGGGTTGCGGGTGTTTGTGCGTGTTGCGGATGTTACGAATGGCGAGACCAGCCAGAAAAAGATAACGCCCCGACCGGATCGGGGTAAACTCCGGCGCAGAGTTAGCAGAGGCTTCGCAGAGAAAGAGAGAAGTACAGAGACTGGAGTCTGCGTTATTGGGAGTCGCGGGGACCCCCTCCCCGGTTTTTCTGTAAGTGTTCATTCTAAAGAGCATTAAGTCTAGTGTTTTGGAAGTGCGCATTCTAAACGGGTTACGGGTGTGTCTTGCGGAAGTACGGATTCTATGGGAGTTAGTGAACGGTCGAGGACAGAGGGCCAAAGGCGTGAGAGGGGTTCCGAAATGAGAAAACAGGTCGTACTGGTGGGCTAACAACATATATAAGTGTAGTACACAAACGTAGTATTGTCAAGAGAATTATAAGTCGTTTAGCGGGAAGAGTTTGGGGGCAGGGAAAAAGCGAAGAAAAGGATTTTACACAGAGGGGCACAGAGACACAGAGGTCACAGAGAAGAGTTCGGGAAAAAGAGGGGAAGCACAGACTGAAGTCTGTGCCACCTTTTAGGGGTGGTGCTTTTTGCGGGTGGGGTTTGGGGTTGGTTGCATGGCTTGGCGGAGGAGGGCATTGATGCGGGTTTGGTAGCCGGGGCCTGAGCGTTGGAGCCAGGCGAGGATGTCGGCATCGATGCGAACGGTGACGGGGCGTTTGATGGGGCGGTAGAACTTGCCGACTTCGGCGTTGGTCCAGTTGGGAAGTTCGGGGGCGTCGGAGAGGTCGATTTTGTTGTCGGGAAGATCGACGAGCGCCGCTAGTTCCTTTGCTTGCTTTCTAGATAGCTTCTTCATAGATGGTTCTCTCTCTTGGAGTGGCTTTGCGGGCGGAAATAATTCGTGCGACTTCGTCGTCTTCCGCGCCGCGAAATGTGTGCACGACTAACAAAAGCAACATGCCGCCGGCCATTCCAATGCTGTGCCAGCGCTCTTCGTTCTCTTCGATGCGGTCGAGGATGCTGACGACGCGAGGGTCTTCGAAGACAAGTGTTGCTGTCTCGAAACTCACGCGGTGTTTTGCGCGATTACGGATATTCTTTCGCTCGTCCCATTCAAAGCGCATACTGTACGTACAGGACTGTACATATCATGGCATACGCACATGAGGAGCACAAGGGGCGCAGGCCACCCAAGGCTTAAGGCGCGCCTACAAGCCCGACAGTCTTCGTCAGCCGGGGCTACGCGAATAATCCGCGCTGGCGGAGTTGGCCTGGGTCTGGGCGGCGACGTCTCCTTCGGGGTGGCAGCGTGGCGCGGCGCGCTTTGGTGGTGGCGGGCAATTGGCCCAGAGCGTCGGCTGCATGGGCGGCGACGTTCAGAAGGACAAGATCGGCCATTCGCAGTACGTCGTATCCTCTCGCACGGGTGCGCATATCGGTCTCCGCAGCGCACTCCCATTCCATGGCGTTAAGTAAAGCCGTTACGCTGCTTGACTGGTCACGCCGCAAGCTCAGAATTTCGGTGGTGATGCTCATGATGCCCCCA
>Ga0210391_10002052_pt1 | contig 17666 bp, 15 predicted proteins | sample IncBWC12OmetaG_FD_160573 | JGI IMG/M metagenome (GOLD analysis project Ga0210391, IMG submission 160573) | Forest soil microbial communities from Barre Woods Harvard Forest LTER site, Petersham, Massachusetts, United States - Inc-BW-C-12-O ... | reverse complement strand
CACCAATCGAAACGTGCACAACAGGCTTCTCCTGGGAATCCCCGCGCCGGAGTGTGCCTCTCTTCTAAAAAAGCTGGAATTCGTGGACTTTCCACGCGCAATCGTGCTGCACGACGTCGGCGAGCCGATCAAATTTGCGTACTTTGTTAACGGTGGGCTGGCGTCCGTGCTGAACGTGATGGAAGACGGCAAAGTGATCGAAGTGGGGCTCGCTGGCTCAGAGGGATTCGTTGGGTTGCCGCTGCTGGCGGGATTCAAGACCAGTGCGGTGCGCGTGATCATGCAGGTTGCCGGAAGCGGATACAGGATCGCGACGAGCGACTTTTTGGATAGCTTAAAGAAGTGTCCGACGCTGTCGCGGCATCTAACGCGTTTCGGACAGGAAATGACCTTTCAAGCAATGCAAGTCGCGGCCTGCAACCGCCTGCACCCAGTCGATCGGCGGCTGGCGAAGTGGCTCTTGATGTCTCAGGACCGGTTGGGCGGAAACATGGTGCCACTCACGCAGGATTTTCTCTCGCACATGCTGGGAACGCGGCGCGCGAGCGTCACGGTCGCGGCTGCGCAGCTGCAGAAGCGCGAAGCGATCTCCTACCACCGAGGCTTAGTTCGCGTTCGGAACCGGCGCACGCTGGAATCCGCGAGCTGCGAATGCTATTCCACGATGATCGATCAATTCGAAACCTGGGGCAGAGAAGTCGAACAAGAGTTCCCCCTATCAAGACAAGCCTCGTGAATAATGAGCCGTTGCTCTGTACGGTGGCGTGCAGAAGGTGCTGCTTTCAGTCCGTGGCCTCACCTCCCTGGTGGGGCCGCTTTGCCAAAATCCGCCGTGATTCCTGACGATAATGAACAGGGTCGGCGTGCCATTCGACCACTGTTTGAATCGGTGAGTTCGCCATCGCTTTTGAAATCTGCGGCATGAGCGCGGCCAGCAGACGAATGGATTCATAGAGACTCCCAAGAAGGGAATTCGCCGCGCCGAATTCAGTGGACATTCCCGCGGTTCGATGAGACTATGAGCTTGCGTTTGTTGCTCTTGTAAAACCTTTAGAACTGCTTAAGGGCTGCAAGTCCACACTTGCGGCCCTTTTTTGTTTTTGGCTGGAGGCGGTGGGAGAAGCACCAAATAGCTCAATAAAGAGAGAAACAACTTGAGAGAACAAGGAACAGTGAAGTGGTTTAACGCCAGCAAGGGATTTGGATTCATCCAGCGCCAGAACGGCGAGGACGTTTTCGTCCACTTCTCCGCGATTCAGTCGGAGGGTTACAAATCGCTGAACGAAGGCCAAGCGGTTGAATTCGAAGTCACCAAGGGTCCCAAGGGCCTGCAGGCGTCGAACGTCACCGCCCTCTAGTGGCAAAAAGCGAGCCCGCCTCGAGCGGGCTCGCCCATTTTTGTACGTGCGGACGAAGGAACGGGATGAAAGCTCTGAAAAAAGGCGCCTACATCAAGCACTTTCAGTACGGGCTTGGTGTGGTAACCGAATCGAACGATCAGCACACTGACATCGATTTCGATCTCCACGGCATGAAGAAATTCGTCACCACCATCATGGTGGTTGACCATGCGGAAGGCGAACCTCCGATACGGCGCAAGAGAGCGCGCAAGAAGGTTGCAGTGAGTGCGCTGAAGCCCGTGGGCGTGAAATGAGCCAAGAAGTCCTGGTTCAGTTCGTGGGTTTCGAATCGAAAGAAACGGTCCGCGAGTACACGTTCCAGGTGCGGGAAACCGCCCAGGAGCCGCGTGAATTTACACTGACCATCGATCAGGCTGCGTTTACCACCAGGCTCCTGCGGTTTCAGGATGCTCCGGACGTATGTTCGTCACGGCTCCGGCAGGAACTGATCGCCAACGGCAATCGCCCGGCGGAGACGCATTTCCACATCAGCCATGCGGAACTCGATGATTACCGCAGCAGACATACTCCGGTAAAGCGGAGCATGTTTCATCGTCCTCGTGACGAAGAGTATTAGCGCAAACTCGTCCGGTAGTCTTCGCCAGTAGGATGAGGCGACTCCGAGCGGTTTTTGTGGGATAGTGAAGCAGTCCCCCCGAGCGAGCGAAGCGGGAAGTAGTGAAGCTGGCGAGTGGGCCAGCATTAAATTCTGACCCAAATTCCTGGAAGGTCAAATTACCGTGCGACCAAATAAGCCCCGAAAATCAGCGCGCCCGGAATTCGTCGGTGCGCGAATTGCGGAATTGCAGCGCCAACTCAGTCAGGAGCGGAACGAAAACCGCAAGACTGAGCTGCAGGACGAAATCAACGAGTGGGAACGAAGCCGCCCGAAGCAGAAGACGGAGCGCGGCAGACCGTAATCCGGCCCTGCCCGCCGCTCAGCGCTGAATCGTTCCGGACCGCTACCTCGATTTCTTGGCCGATTTTTCCACGCGGTTGGCGGGCAATTCCGTCAGATCTGCCAACTTCACCCAGAATGCGTCTCCACTGGCTGTCGTGACCACCTGAGCCAACTCCGCCGTTGATTGAAGCACTACAACTGCGCCGGCTCTCTTGTGGTTGTGCGTCGCTTCGTGATTCGTCTTCATTTGTACCCCTCGCGTATTTCTTATTCGCCGATCTCGTGGGTCGATAATCCAGAGCGCTGCTCGAAGTTACGGTTGGCTTGAAGGAGTGGAACGCCACTTGTTCGAGCTAACTCGAAGGTGTTAGCTCAGGTTCGCAATCTTCCCTTGTACTTAACTAGTATCGGTTAATTAACTTGAACGGTCAATTGAATTATGGGAGCCTTTCCTCCGGTTAACTGTTGCCGTAAACGAAAGGAGTTTTCCGTGGACGTTCCATTTGTAATCAAACAGCGCCTGAAGGAATTGCGGCTGGAGCAAAAGGACTTAGCCGCCAAGGCCCACGTCACCGACTCCTACATCTCCCAGCTCCTCTCCGGCAAAAAGCTGCCCCCGGCGCCCGATCGCACCGACATTTACGTCCGCATGGAGAAATTCCTCGATCTCACTGGCGGAACGCTCTCGGACCTCGCCGAACATCAGCGAATCGAACAGCTCAAAAGACATTTGGGCGACGCTCCGGCGCCGCTGTTCAAGGGAGTACGGGAACTGATTCTCCGCAAGTGCGCGCCCGAAAAATCGAAGGCGGTCCGCGCGATTTTCGAGGCTCGGCCATTCGGTGAACTGGAGCGGCTGATCACACAGAAACTATTGGACGTTGCGAAGCGGATCGCCAAGGAAGAACTGGAGAGCGGCAAATGGTTGCAACTCGTGGCGCGCTTGAGCGGGCGGACCTACGAGGAAATGCGCGTGACGATTCTCGAATTCCTCGACACCGACATTTTTCACATTTCCGCCGAGAATTGCGTTTCGTTTCTCGACCCGCTGATCGATTCGTGGAATATCGACCTTTCCACATTCGCCGTCGAAATCGTTTTGAACAAGCGACTCGCGCCGGGAAAGCCCAGGAAGTTCGAGTTCGTCGAACGGGAAGCTGATGAACTTTCGAACGAGGAGCCCGGCCTCAAGGAATTCCTCGCGAATAACTCTTTCAACGCCCACCCCACGGCGGAAGAAATCGAGTTTCTACGAAGCCTGAAATTTCGGGGGAAACGTCCAACGTCTCTCTATTACCACAGGGAACTCCAAAACCTTCGCGACCCGCTTCATTTTCGCGAGACTTCTGTCTTCCCGCTGCAGAAATACCGGGAAGCGAGTGGCATCGACAGGCAAATGCAGCTTGGTGCCAGAAAAGGCGCCCTCAAACGTTGGGAGAAGGGTAAGTCGATCCGCCGCAATAAATAATCTTTGGCGTCCGCATCCGGGAATCGCAGCTTACTCTTACGCAAATACCGCCCACTCGTACAATTGCCCTAAGTGCACCAAGCAAGGAAGATGTATTCGATGCCGGGCTTCTGCGCACAGGCATTCGTCGCGATTCCGGCACATCTTCCGTGAAGACGCTCGTCAGACTCCTGATCGCAGCCGCCGTTCTGGCGACCGTGGCTGTCGTGTGGCAAATTGCGTCGGCTCATGTCGCCCACAATTTGCTCCTGAGCGACCTCCGCGAAGCCACCGCACAAATCGGCGGGCGCATCGGCCTCGACGCCCCTAGCACCGAAGACGACTTTAAGAATCTCGTGATCAAGCGCGCCGCCGATCACGGAATCGTGCTCACGCCCGACCAGATAACCGTCGAACGCATTCAGTCGAACGACGACAGTACCTGGGGTCTGAAAGTTTCCACCACCTACGACGTGGCCATCGGTTTCTTTGGCATCACTTACCCAATGCACTTTACTGCCTCCGCTTCGCACGCCTGAATCGCAAAATTCCGCGATGTCCGAAACGTACAAGACGCCTCGCGTGCATCTGCGTAATCTCGCTTGCGTCGCACACAGGGGTGCTTGCGTGAGCGGATTTCACAGTGCTATCAGTGCGGTGGGAGTTGCGTTACTTCTATCAGTCGCGGCCACGCGCGCAAAAACGGGAGGCGCGGAAGACATGCCGGAGCAGAAGCTGAGCAGGGAATCGTTCGAACGCGCGGTGAACTCTATCCATACGGAGGCGCGCCCGCTCGATCGCGCGCGGTTTGCGTACCACTTCGAAAATGGCAGTCGCGATGCGGCAATCGCGGAACTCGCTAAGTTTCAAAATACCGACGGCGGTTTTCAATCACTCCTCGAAAGCGATACGCGCTGGACCGGATCCTCCGGCCTCGCCGCGATGAAAGCGCTCAAAGTTTTCAACGAAGTCGGTGCTCCCGCGTCGGACCCTCACGTTCAGGCGCTCGTGAAATATTTGCTCGCGAGTTTCGATGAGAAGGCGAGCTACTGGCACGCGCTGCCGAAAGCCGCGAACAGCGCGCCGCACGCGCCGTGGTGGGATGTGAAGGACGATCTCGGTCGCTCCGAAGTGGAAAGCCCCGTGTTTCCCACCGCAGCGCTCGCCGGATATTTGCGCGCGTACCCTTCTTTGCTTCCGCAGGGATTCCTAGATCGCGTCACCGCATCGTGCCTCAAATATCTCGAAGCCGCGCCCGTGAAAATGGCGATGCCAGACATCGACACTCTCTCGGTGCTGGTGAACTATCTGCCGCCCACAGAGCGGGCCGCCGCCGTGCAGAAACTCAAAACCGTGCTCGCCGACGAAACCGTCGTCGATCCACAGAAATGGGACGAGTACAACATTCGCCCGCTGACGTTCGTTCATTCGCCCGACTCGCCGCTCTATTCCGGTCCAACGGTCGCGGTGAATTTGAATCTGGATTACATCGTCTCGACGCAAAAGCCTGATGGTGGGTGGGGACTAACGTGGTCATGGGCCGACCGCGATCCAGCCGCGTGGAAGCTTGCCGAACAGGAATGGAGAGGCGTGGTCACATTCGAAAACCTGGAAATTCTCACAGCCTTTCACCGCATTTCGCGTTGAGGCGGCGCGAAAAAGTCGCCGTACGCGAGCGTGCAGGCGCTCGATTGCAGCAGATCGGTTGGAGTCGTTCCCGAAAAACGCCGAACCTCGCGGTTCATGTGCGGCTGGTCTGAATATCCCGCGGCCGCTGCGAGATGGGCGAGATTTTGGGAGCCCTGCGCTTGCGATGCGAGATGTAACAGCCGCTGAAACCGCAAAACCGACTGAAACGTCTTCGGCCCGTATCCAACCGCAGCCGTGAATCGGCGATGAAGCTGGCGCTCGCTCACGCCGAGTTCGCGGCTCAGCGTTTCCACTCGAAAGTCGGGATTATCCGCGAGCCAGCGCACTGCGAATCGCATCGCTCGATCGCGCGTTCTCCGGTCGGAAGCGCGGCGCAACATCGCGGCTTCGAGCCTTAGGAGCCGCCCGGGCGGCGTTGCGCCGGCTGAAACGCTGTCAAAAACCGCACACAACGCCTTGCGCCACACTTCGCGTATCGGCGCGGAAGCGTTCAGCAATTCTGACGCGGGGAGTCCGAGCACGTCGGCCGCTCGGCCCGGATGCAGTCGCACGCCTGTGAGACTCGCTCCACCGGCTAGTCTCGAAACGAAAGCTTCCGTCCACGGCCCGACGATCACCGGCGCGCGATCGTCAAAGAACACAATATCGATGCATGCGTCCGGGAGCACACGATGCGAATATTCGCCGCCAGCCGCGTCCACCGACTGCGTCCAGAAACACAGCACGTGCTCGCTCAATGCCGCCGGCGGCGCGTATTCGCGATACGCAGAGTGGCGCAATTTCGCATTGGGATCGGAAAGCATGGCTTACGCTGAGCCTACCACCGGGGCGCCTCGCCCGACCGCGAACTACTGTTTCGTGTCGTCCGGGTGCTTCGCCTCTTCGTAAAACTCATTCTGAAGTTTCAGGCTCTCGTCGTCCGCCTTCACCGCGCGAATGGCGCCAACGATCGCGCCCACCCATCCCTTCATGTTCTCCTCGCCGAGTTCCTTCGTTGCGATACTCCCATCGCCCGCGTAGTGATTCGGGAATTTCGCGTACCACCAAATGCCCGTGTAAACGCTCGGTGGCAGCTTCAGCCGTTTCTCGTCCGCGCCGGATTCCTGCGTCGCACGATCGACGTGAACCAGGTCCGGCCGCGCGACCATCATGTTCGACGTCTCGGTTTGTCCGGCGTGCGCGTCTACCGGATCTTTTCGCGCGGCGCTCTTGCTGCGGTCGTAGCCGCCCCATTGCACATACACCACGTAATCGTGCGGCGCATTCAGCTGCGTCTGCGCGAAGTAGGGAAGCAGGCTTTCGTTTCCGCCGTGCCCGTTCACGATGATGATTTTCTTGCAGCCGTTGCGCGCCATCTCGTCCGTCGTTTCCTGTAGCAGGTTCAACTGAATCTCACGCGAGTACGCGATCGTGCCGGGCTGGTGCTTCGCCTCGGCGATTTGCCCGAAGTAGTACGCGGGAAAAACCACCGTGTACTCCTGCTGCGCTGCTTGCTCCACGGCATAACGCACATCCACCAGATCGGTCCCGATGGGCAGCTGCGGCCCGTGCTTTTCCAGAATGCCGAACGGCAGCACACACGTCGACTGCGCCTGGGCGATAGCGTGGTTAAAGTCGTCCGCCGTCAGCTCCTCCCAATGCGTAGAAAGTTTCGCTTGCGCACGCGCCGGCGAAGCAACGCCCGCCGCGAGCCCCGCGCAAGCGATCGCCGCCACAGCCATTTTTCGAATCATTGTCACTCCTCCAGACGTAGCCTCATCGCAAGTTCAGCGAAGCGAATTGTAGCGTTTTGCCGCAGAACGGAAACGCGAATTTACCCATCAAAGCACGCCCGCGCCTCGGGGACGGCGTATACTCGCCACGCACGCCGGGAGTTTCCGATGCTGAAGTCCCGCATAAGTATTTTGGTCTTTCTCCTCGCCCTCGCCTTCATCACCGCCCCCGACGCACAAGACAAGCCTCTCGCTCGCGGCCTCTGGGTATGGAAAGGCCCGACAGTTGTCGCAACCGAGGTGGGAACGAGAGTGCTCCGCGATTTCTGCGTCGCGCAATCGATCAACGAAGTCTACATCTCCGTTTCGGCGCAGGGAGATCCGGAGGCCAACGCGCACCTGGCTCGCGCCGTCGCAGAACTCCATCGCGCGCACATCCGCGTCGAAGCACTCCTCTCGAGCGAAGAAGCCGACGAGCCCGGCAAACACCGCGACAAGCTCCTCGATCACGTTCGCGAAATCGTCGCGTTCAACGCGCAACACCCCACGGCGCGATTCGATGGTGTGCATCTCGACATCGAGCCACAACAGCGCCCCGAAAACAAAGGCCCGGGCAACTTGCGCTTTGTGCCCGGACTCGTCGATGCCTACCGCGCGGTCCTTGCCATTGCGCAGCCCGCGAATCTCACTGTCAACGCCGACATCCAGAACAAATTGCTGAAAGGCGATCGCGCCGAACGCGAAATGCTACTGACGGCGCTTCCACACTTCACGCTGATGCTCTACGAAGTCAGCAGCCCAACCGACGGCGAATCGCTGGAGCAACAAAAACAAAAAATCGTCGACGCGAGCGAAAAATTCATCGTCATGGCCTACGACGGTCTCACCGGCGCGCATCTCGCCACGCTCACCATTGGCCTTCGCATTCCCGATTATGGAGAGCATCTCCCCGAAATGTTGCAGGCCGTAGACGCGGCCAATCGCGCGAACCCGCACTACGCCGGCTGGGCGCGCCACTCCTACAACGACTCGCTGAAAAATTCTCAGTAGAGCGGCACTCGTCCCACAAGTTCCGCGCGTCCTGCCACGTACGTGCAACCTTTCTGCAACCCTACCGCAACATTTAGATTGACAGCGCTGCGACAGCACCGTATGTTGTGCTCCGCTTCGCTGGTCGCGCCGCCTCAAAAACGGCGCGTAATAGGGAACCCGGTGCGAATCCGGGACTGCCCCGCAGCGGTAAGCAGGAACGAACGCCCAAGACCACTGGCTCCCACGAGCCGGGAAGATGGGCTAGTAGACGCGCCGGTGATATCGTCGCGCCGGAAACGCCTGCGAGTCCGAAGACCTGCCAGCAGCCGCGCCAATCCCGGCGTGATTTCGAGCAAGCTTCCGAGGGGAAGCCGGCGACGACGAAGTGTCTGCACACTCCGCCCGCCATTCCTCACGAGCATTGGAGAAAAGTTCACATGGCCACGCCGCTTCGCGTCGCACCCACGTCGGTCGTTGAATTTCCCGCCGCCGCGTCCGGCTCGCAAATGCACGTACGCAAACGCAACGACTCGCTCGAACCTGCCGACGTGAACAAAATCGTGCGCGCCGTCGAGCGCTGCTGCGCCGGTTTGCGCTCCGTCGATCCGATTCGCATCGCCAGCAAGACCATCGGCGGTCTTTTCGACGGCGCCACAACTCGCGAACTCGATCAACTCTCCATTCAGACCGCCGCGTCGCTCATCGCCGAAGAACCGGAATACTCCAAGCTCGCTGCGCGGCTGTTAAACAATTTCATCGCCAAGGAAGTCGCGAGCCAGGACGTTCATTCCTTTTCGCAGTCGATCGCACTGGGAAAGCAGCACGGACTGGTTTCGAAGGACCTCGCCGCCTTCGCCGCGACAAATGCGCGCAAGCTCAACGACGCCATCGACGATGAACGCTCCGACCTTTTCGAGTATTTCGGCTTGCGCACCGTCTACGACCGTTACCTGCTGCGCCATCCCGAAACTCGCCACGCGATCGAGACACCGCAGCAATTCTTCCTGCGCGTGGCGAGCGGCCTTTCACGCACCGTCCACGAAGCCGTTGAGTTCTATCGCGTGATTTCCGCGCACGACTACATGCCCAGCTCGCCGACGCTATTCAATTCCGGCACGCGCCACGCGCAAATGTCTTCGTGCTACCTGCTCGATTCGCCCGCCGACAACCTCGAAGCCATCTACGAAAAATACAAAGACGTCGCGCTACTCTCGAAATTCGCCGGCGGCATCGGCCTTGCCTACCACCGCGTTCGCTCGCGCGGTTCGTTGATTCGCGCCACCAACGGCCACAGTAAGGGCATCGTGCCGTGGCTCAAGACACTCGATTCTTCCGTTGCCGCGGTGAACCAAGGCGGCAAGCGCAAAGGCGCCTGCTGCGTGTACCTCGAATCGTGGCATGCAGATATCGAGGATTTCCTCGAACTGCGCGAAAATACCGGCGACAGCGCCCAGCGCACCTACAACCTCAATCTCGCAAACTGGATTCCCGATCTCTTCATGAAGCGCGTCGAAGCCGACGAGGTATGGTCCCTCTTCGATCCCAAAATCGTGCGGCACTTTCCCGACCTTGTCGGCGACGCGTTCGAAGCGGCCTATGTGAAAGCTGAAAACGAAAAGCTTTTTACGCGCCAGGTGAAAGCCCGCGATCTCTACGCGCGCATGATGAAAGTGTTAGCCGAAACTGGCAACGGCTGGATGACCTTCAAGGATTCCTGCAACCGCAAGTCGAACCAAACGGCGCGGCCCGCGAACGTGATTCACCTCTCGAATCTCTGCACTGAAATCACGGAGGTCAGCTCGCGCCAGGAAACCGCCGTTTGCAATCTTGGTTCGATCAATCTGGCGAAGCACGTTAACTCGAGGGGCTTCGACTTCGAAAAGCTCGGCGAAACGGTCCACACCGCCGTGAAATTTCTCGATCGCGTCATTGACATCAATTTTTATCCCATCGACCCCGCCGCCGACTCGAATCACAGGTGGCGCCCCGTCGGCCTGGGTGTGATGGGTTTGCAGGACGTGTTTTTCGCGCTGCGGCTTCCGTTCGACGCAAGCGCCGCGCGCGAGATCTCACGCCGCATTCAGGAAGATATCTACTTCCACGCGCTCGACGCGTCGTGCGGGCTCGCCGCAGAATTTGGCGCGCATCCCGCATTTCCGGACACGCGCGCCGCGGAAGGCGAGCTGCAATTCGACCACTGGGGCGTTACACCGTCTGGTCCGGCGCGCTGGGACGAGCTGCGCGAGCGCATCCGCAAGCACGGGTTGCGCAACTCGCTCCTCATCGCGATCGCGCCCACTGCCACGATCGCTTCGATCGTGGGCGCCTGCGAGTGCATCGAGCCGCAGGTTTCGAATCTCTTCAAGCGCGAAACGCTTTCCGGCGACTTCCTCCAAATGAACCGCTACCTCGTCGGCGAGCTGAAGCGTCTCGGCCTGTGGAACGAAGCCATGCGCAACCGCCTGAAAATGTCCGACGGCTCGATTCAGAACATTTCCGAAATCCCTGAAGAAATCCGTGCTGTCTTTCGCACCGCGTGGGAAATTCCAATGCGCTCGCTGATCGATATGGCCGCCGAGCGTGGTGCCTTCATCGACCAGAGCCAATCGCTCAACCTGTTCGTTCTCTCGCCGAACATCGGCAAGCTTTCATCGATGTACATGTACGCCTGGAAAAAAGGACTGAAGACCACCTACTACCTGCGTTCGCGCCCTGCGACAGAAATCGCGAAAGTCACCGTCTCGGCCCATGCAACCGCAGCCGCTGCGACCGGCTCGCAAGTCGCTTCTGAAGCGATTGCCTGCTCGCTCGAGAACCCCGGCACTTGCGACGCGTGCCAGTAAGCCGCGCCGCCCAAGCGCCCAACGACGACCTTATATAAAGGAGAAACCATGCTGCTCGATCCCGGATTCGATTTGACCCTGCGCCCGATGAAATATCCCGTTTTCTACGAACAATATAAAGCCGCCATCAAAAACACATGGACCGTTGAAGAAGTCGACTTCTCCACCGACGTCACCGATCTACGCCAGCGCATGACGCCGGCCGAGCAGCACCTGATCAATCGCCTCGTCGCGTTCTTCGCCACCGGCGACTCGATCGTCGGAAACAATCTCGTGCTTAACCTCTACAAGCACATCAATTCTCCCGAAGCGCGCATGTATCTCTCGCGCCAGCTTTTCGAAGAAGCCCAGCACGTCGAGTTTTACCTCACGCTCCTCGACACCTACATCGCCGAGCCCAGCGAGCGAAAAAAAGCGTTCGACGCGATCGAAAGCATTCCATCGATCCGCCGCAAGGCCGACTTCTGTTTCAAGTGGATGGATTCGATCGAGTCGCTTGACAAGATCACCACGGCCGACGAACGCCGCAGCTTCCTGCTGAATCTGATCTGCTTCGCCTGCTGCATCGAAGGCCTTTTCTTCTTCGCTGCATTCGCGTACGTCTATTTTCTTCGCACGCGCGGCTTACTCCACGGCCTCGCCACCGGCACGAACTGGGTCTTTCGGGACGAAAGCGCGCACATTCAATTTGCGTTCGAAGTGATTCGCGCCGTGCGCGAGCAGGAGCCGAGCCTTTTTGACGCATCGATGGAAGAACGCGTGGTGGAAATGCTGAAAGACGCCGTCGATTGCGAGATGGCGTTCGCGCAGGACGTGCTGAGCCTCGGCGTCGGCGGTCTCTCCGCGAAAGATATGCTCGAATATCTCCGCTACGTTGCCGACCGCCGCCTTGAAGCTCTCGGGATCGCGTCCATTTTCGGCTCGAAAAACCCCTTCGGCTTCATGGAGCTGCAAGACGTCCAGGAACTCACGAATTTCTTCGAGCGCCGCGTTTCCGCCTACCAAGTCGCCGTGAAAGGCGAAGTCGCCTTCCACGACGATTTCTAGGAAGCGCTCGATCGCACTCCGTTCGCTTTTACTGCGCCGCCGCGTGCGTCAGTTCGCCGTGCCCGTGAAACTGGGCGGCTTCGGTCGACCCGGCCAGCGCGGTCGTCGACGAGTTGCCACTCGAAACCACGCGCGCAATCTCGTCGAAATATCCCGTCCCGACGAACGCCTGGTGCTTAATCGCTTTGTACCCGAGTTCCTGCGCTGCGAATTCTTCCTGCTGCAGCTTCGAGTACGCCGCCATGCCGCTCTCGGCGTACCCACGCGCCAAGTGAAACATCGACATGTTCAGCGCGTGGAATCCCGCCAGCGTCACGAACTGGTATTTGTAGCCCATCTTGCCCAACTCTTTCTGAAAGCCCGCGATCGCCGCGTCGTCGAGCTTTTTCTTCCAGTGGAACGAAGGTGAGCAGTTATAAGCGAGCAACTTGCCCGGAAATTCCGCGTGAATCGCGTCCGCGAATTTCTTCGCTTCCGCCAGATCCGGCGTTGAGGTCTCGCACCACAACATGTCCGCATAGGGCGCGTACGCCAGTCCGCGAACGATCGCCGCGTCGATGCCGCCGCGAAACTGGAAAAACCCCTCCGGCGTGCGCTCGCCGTGAACGAATTCGCGGTCGCGCGCGTCGGCGTCTGAAAGTAGCAATCCCGCCGAATTCGCGTCCGTCCGCGCGATCAGAATAGTCGGCACGCCGCAAACGTCCGCCGCCAGCCGCGCCGCGACGAGCTTCTCAATGAACTCGCGAATCGGCACCACGACTTTGCCACCCAGGTGCCCACACTTTTTCGCCGACGAGAGTTGGTCCTCAAAATGCACCCCCGCCGCGCCCGCCTCAATCATTGCCTTCATCAATTCGTATGCGTTCAGCGAGCCGCCGAATCCCGCCTCGGCGTCCGCCACGATCGGCGCGAGCCAGTGAATGCCCGACATTTTTCCTTCCGCCGATTCGATCTGGTCCGCTCGCAGCAGCGCGCGGTTGATTCGCGCCACAAGCTTCGGCGCCGAGTCGCAGGGATAGAGCGACTGGTCGGGATACACATCGCCCGCCGAGTTTCCGTCCGCCGCAACCTGCCAACCCGATCCGTAAATCGCCTTCAGTCCCGCCTGCACCATCTCCGTCGCCTGATTTCCTGTGATTGCGCCAAGCGCCGGAACGTAGTCTTCACTCTGCATCAAATCCCACAAACGATTCGCGCCTAGCCGCGCGAGGGTGTACTCGATTTGCACCGAGCCGCGCAGCCTCACTACATCGGCATATGAATACGGCCGCGTGATTCCCGCCCAGCGCGAATGCGCCGCCCAATCCGGATGAGCCTTCATGTGCTTCGCCGCGTCGCTTTGTCCGTTGTGGTTGTTCTGCATCGCAAGCTCCTTATGATTTCGTTCGTCGTATCAGTTGGCCCAAGAAAGTTCACCGCCCTCCTGCTCAAAAACTCGCGTCCTCTACGCCGGGTCGAACTCACCGCGCCGGATCATTTCCTCACTCATTCGCCGTGCTTCACGCAGTCGCTCCGCCGTCGCGCCATCGTCTCCCGCCTTTGCGACATGCTCATCAAGCAAACGCTCCAGCTCCTCATCAAACAGTTGCGTTACAAGTTCCGGCGTGTGCGCCACCGCCGCGCCGCTCTCATCTACGATCGCGACGGCTCCCGAGTGCTTCATCCTCTGCGCAATCATCAGCCGGTAGATTCGGTCGGTCGCGAGGTCTTCCATATATCCATCGAGCAAGCTCGCGCCTCTGCCGTTCAGCACGCCGTTGCGATAGCGAATCACCGTCCGCACCGCCGCGCGCGTTCCGGCCAGCGTCCGCGCATTTTCGATCTGCGGTGTAGGCCGCAGCTCCGGTGCCCTCGCGCCCTCGCGTCGCGCACCAACCTGATTCGGAACAGGGAATTGCGCCACGGCAATCGCGTTCTGATCTGGATGACCCGTCCACGCGCCATCCATCAACGAATTCGCCTCGTTCTTCTTGTCCTCGGCCAGCACTTTCAGCGCGCGCTCGTTCAACGCCGCATCCTCGCGCGACGGAAAGAGCGCCGTCATTCCGCCGATCGCCAGCATCCCGTGCTTGTGACAAATTTCCGGCATCCACTCGCGCAAATGTTGAAAAAACGCGATGTTGTGCGGAATCTTGTTGCGGTCAGGCAGCGTCCACGCCGAATTTTCCAGATTGAAATGGATCAGGCTAGCCATGTAATCCCAGCGCCCGAGGTTCAGCCCGACAATGTGCTCGCGCAGCTGATAAGCAAACTCTTCCATCTGGTACGCGAGCGGATGCGATTCGACCAGCGCCATGCACTTGATCTCACCCGCAGGCACGCCCTTTGCGTGCGCGATCATGCGGAACAGGTCGCGCCACCACAGCGCTTCGTCCGCCGACTCCGACTTCGGGATGTAGAACGAGAGCGGATGCTTCAGCGCGGCGAGATTCGCCTGGTACGCAACCATAGCAACATCGAACAGCGATGCCGGAATCAACTCGCCCGGCAAAATCCCCGCCTGATGGATGTGCAGCCCGCGCGGCCTCGTGAAAATCACGGTCTTGCTAGGCGCGATGCCCGCTGTCTTGTCACGTTTCCGGTCGAAGTACGTCAACTCGCCGGAAAGCGCTGCAAGCACGTTCTCAATTCCTTTCGTCGTGTGCTCCCACGCGTTCGCGTTCGAATCTTCGAGGTCGAGCATCACGCCCGGCGCGCCCGAATTCAGCATTTTCACTACGAGCTCCGCGTCATCGGCCGGCCCGGTCATCTGGTTGCGCTGGTCCGCGCACCAATCCGGCAGCTCGATCTTCCACGCCTCGCGCGTCTTCTCCGACGGCGGCAAATATTGTGGCAGCCGCCCCGCGTGTGCCTCTGCCAACGCGTGCTCGCGCCGAGCGATCAATTCGCGCTGGCGATGCGTCAGGGCTTCATGTAGCGGCTGAAGGAAGGAGAGAAATCCGCGGGGCAGATCCCGCTGCGGGTCAAAAGTTGCCGGCGGAGTGTTGATGGGAACGACGCGATCCTTTAGGTGTCCATGAAAATGTGCCGGTTCGTGTTCCGCGGCGAGCTTTACGGTTGGAGTGGCCATGCGATCCGTGCCTCCGTGCGCTAGGCGTGACGTTTCAGCGCACTCGCGCCGTGAACGCAGTAGACCCGAACGCCGCTCTCGAGTCAAAATAGCTAGTCCGAATCGGACTAGTGACCGAACTGGCCGCATTCCACGGTTTGAAGTGACCTCCAAACGCTATCATTCGCCCCGCGTTACAAAAGCCCGCCCCAGGCGCGGTTCGGAACAAACGGCGATGCACAACGACGAGCGCGCGAACACTCACCAGCCGGGACCCGTTCCCGCCGAATTTCTCGCGGCTCTCCGCGATGACCTCGCCAACCGTCGCATCGCCAGCGGCCTGGCGCGGCTCGCCGATCATAAAGACCTCCTCGCCACGTGCCGTCCCGGCGAGCGCCACGCCGCGACGTTGCTTGGCTATCTCGCCCAATGGATCGACATCGGTTATCCCGACGCCGTGTTGCGCGAAGTTTTGCCTCATTTTCGCCAAGCCCAGCGCGACGAATTCACGCTCCTCGAATATGTGCACGTGAAAATGGCTGAGGGTCTGGCCGCGATGCGCGAGGAATCCTACGAGCGCGCAATCAAACACTTCGAAACCGTGCTCGCGCTGCAGGATGAAATCCACGATAAGCAGGTGGTTGCCATCGCGCACTACTGGTTGGGCCGTTGCCTTCGCCGCAACGCGCGCTACGCAGATGCGCTCGGTTTTGTGGCCAAGGGACGCGAGATTGCGCTCGCGCTAAAGCACCCGAAGATGGCCGCCGTGATGCAGGTGCTCGAGGCCTGGATCGCGTTTCAGGATGGCAAGCCCGACGATGCCGCGCGCATTCTTCGAGAGGCCGGCGATACGTTGTCCGATACGGACGACCACATCACGCTCGGCAACATTGCCTCTGCCTACGGCCGCATCGCGCGTCGCCAGGGCAATCACGATCTAGCGCTTTCGAAATTCGAAACCGCGATTCGCGAGTACGAGAAGCGCGATCCCTACAACCGCAACCTCGCACGCTCGTTCGTGAACATCGCGTTCGTCAAACGCCTTCTCGCGCTTCAATGGCGTAACCGGATCGATTCCGCCGCGGCGCGCGAACGCCGCAAACGTTCGAAGCGCTCTGCATCGGCGCCGAGCTCGACGCGCTCTCAATCCGGCTCGCAGGACCGCGAGCGGCTCCTGCGCCTCCGCGCCGAGAGCTTCGAGCACCTAAAAAAAGCGCGCGCCATTTACGACCGCTACGATGATCACCGCGGCAATGGCAACGTCTTCATCACCCTGGCCTACTTGCATCTCGACAACGGCGAACTCGATCTCGCCGCGTCCATGGGCCGCACCGCCTACCAGCTCGGCGACGAAAAGAAAGACAGCTTGCTCAAGGGTCGCGCACGCATGCTGCAATCGGCCATCGAGTTCGCGAAGTTCGAAGAGCAGATTGAAGAGCAGATCGCCGAAGGATCGGGCGGCGTGCCGTCTTCTGAGCTCGCCTGCGAATTCGCTCGCGAAGCCCTCGAATGCGCCAAACGCACACAGAACCGCCGGCTCACCGCCAAGGCTTACATCACTCTCGGCCTTGCGCTCACCCTCGACGCGTCCGACGATCTTGAAGCCGCGCGCGAGTGCGCCAAAGAAGCCGCCGCGCTCCTGAAGCAGGCCAACCACGACTACGTGTGGAGGGAACTGCAGGAGCTAAATCGCCGCCTTCGCGGTGCTGGGAACGTCAACGCGGCGTTACGCGACTGGTCGCGCGGCATCATCGGCACGAAAACGTTTCAGGAAGTCAGTGAGGACTTCGCCTCGATCGTGATTCCCAAGGTCTGGCGCCGCGAAGGCGGCAAAGTCGCCCGCGTCGCGGCGCGCCTTTCCATCTCGCCCAAAAAAGTCCGCCGCATCCTTCGCGCTCAGGGCCTGCTCACCGAAGGCGAGTAACCCTTCACGAATTTCATTGGAAGTAATGGGATTCAAAATACGAAATGGCACACTTGGCCGTTGCAGTTGGATGTTGCTCGCGCCATCATCCCGCCGATTTCCACTCTCGAATCCGGCGCTAACAGAGTGTAGTCTATCGGGCGATCCACCTCGCGCTATCGCCAACTCGTTCAGGGAGAATGCATCGATGAAGCTTGTGAAGAAGCTCGCCATTGCGGCAGCGATTGTATCCGGATACGTTTTTCTGCAGCCTCTTGCCGGCCAAACAGCCGCAGCGCAGCAAGTTGCGCAGCCAACGTCCGCGAATGCCCCGGCCACGCAGGCGACGCAAGCCGCGGACTCCTCGAATCCGCCGTATCTGAATCCCGCGCTTCCTTTTGATCAGCGCGTCAACGATCTGATCTCGCGCATGACCGTGGAAGAAAAATGCTCGCAGCTGGTGAACCAGTCGCGCCCGATTCCGCGCTTGAAGGTTCCCGGCTACGACTGGTGGAGCGAGGCGCTGCACGGTGTCGCGAACAACGGCGTTGCGACAGTGTTTCCGGAACCCGTCGGCCTCGCGGCGACGTTCGATCCCGACCTGATCCACAAAATGGCGGTGGTGATCAGCACCGAAGCGCGCGTGAAGTACAACCAGGATCAGAAAGACGGCAACAGCTCG
>Ga0210391_10002050_pt1 | contig 17684 bp, 18 predicted proteins | sample IncBWC12OmetaG_FD_160573 | JGI IMG/M metagenome (GOLD analysis project Ga0210391, IMG submission 160573) | Forest soil microbial communities from Barre Woods Harvard Forest LTER site, Petersham, Massachusetts, United States - Inc-BW-C-12-O ... | reverse complement strand
CGTTCGTATTTTACTGGTGGCACCGTGCGCGTCATGACGCAGAGTTCCTCTGGCGTGTGTGCCACCAGATTCATCACAGCCCCAGCCGAATCGAGCTTCTGACCGCCTTTTATAAACATCCTATCGAAATAGCGGCTGACTCGATAATCGCAAGCGCGTTGCTATTTTCCGTATTAGGAGCGTCCCCCGAGGGGAGCGCTTGGTTCAATGTATTCGCAGTACTTGGAGAATACTTTTACCACAGCAATCTTCGTACACCGCACTGGTTCGGGTATTTCATTCAAAGGCCGGAACATCATTCGATCCATCATCAATTAGATGTTCACGGATTCAACTATGGAGACATCACATGGTGGGATCGCCTGTTCGGCACATTTAGAGACACTGACGAGTTTGCTGCACAGTGCGGATTTCCAAACGGTCACGAACGGAACCTGAGTCGGATGATTTTCTTCCGGGACGGCTATTAGTCCGATGCGCCATCTATTCCATGCTCACTTCATGAGCCGGGCGAGCGTGTTTCTCCTCGTGATTGGTTTGTTACAGATGACCGGTGATCTTTTGCGAGCGCCGCAGGTGAAGGGACTCGCCGCCGCAACTGGCGCTTCACCTGCTCCGAGAGTTTTCTCCAGCGTCCAGGGACTGGAAACATTCTCTTCTGATTTCTACATTGAGTGGAAGGATCAGAATGGCACCGCGCATTCGACAAAACTCACCCCTGAGTTGTACTCACGCATCAAAGGGCCTTACAACCGGCGCAACGTATTTGGTGCTGCGCTGTCTTATGCGCCGGTACTCGCGAGGGATCCTCGCACCAGACCGATGTACGACGCGGTCGTTCGCCATGCTCTTTGCGGACCAGCCCCTCTTCTTCGTGAAATGGGGATCGATCCTATGGATCTCTCCGAACGCCCAGTCATTCGCCTCGTGCCTCGCGCCGATACTCGCTTCGGCGGCGCACCGTTTCTAATCGTTCCAACTTGCCAATGAAGAACTCTTGGACTGGCGGACAATACAGCGTTTACCGCGCGCTTTTCGGGGTGTACCTAGCCATCCATTACTTCCGCCTCGTGGCGTGGGGTCAGGAACTGTTCTCGGAAAAGGGTCTGCTACCTACTCCGTCACTCAGTCCGTTGGCTCACCTCTTTCCGAACATTCTGGTCATTTGGGATTCACCGTTTTTTGTTCGAGCGCTCCTGGTCGGAGCAACCTGCCTTTCGTTCCTATTCGCAATCGGACTCTGGGATCGGGCTGCTGCGGGAGTGCTTTGGTATCTTGGCGCGTGTCTCTTGGGCCGCAATCCGCTCATCGCGAATCCTGCGCTTCCATATATCGGATGGCTGTTGCTTGCGCATACCTTTCTTCCGGAAGCGCCTTTCGGCTCTCTCATCGCTCGCATTCGGGGAAAATCGAATGATGATTGGCGGATGACACCTTCCATTTACCTTGTTGCTTGGATAGTTATGGCCCTTGGCTACACCTATAGCGGCATCATGAAGATGATGAGTCCGTCATGGTGCGACGGCAGCGCCTTGGAACGGATACTCTCAAACCCATTGGCGCGGCCCGGGTACCTTCGGCTCTGTCTCCTCGCCCTTCCGCCTGTATTGTTGAAGTGCGCCACATGGGGCAGTGTTGGATTGGAAATTACATTTGCGCCGTTGGCGTTGCTGCGGAGAGCTCGTCCATGGATTTGGAGCGCTATGCTTTGCCTCCACCTCGGCTTATTGCTGCTTATCTCTTTTCCCGACCTGACCGCTGGAATGGTGTTTCTCCATCTTTTTACGTTTAACCCCGATTGGCTCCGCTGTGGCCACCCCGAAGAACTTGAAGGTTCTTCTGGCTCTCATGGTTCTGCCTGATGCGAAAAGAACAGTGGGTCAGGGTGTGTGGGAAGGGTACGCGGAAGTTACGCGGCGAAAACGAAGTCGCTAACTGGCTCAAAGCAAAAGGGGAAGAATGGAGGCGCGGGTGGGAATCGAACCCACGTATAAAGGTTTTGCAGACCTCTCCCTTACCACTTGGGTACCGCGCCTCAGCCCTACAGTATAGCGAAACCGTGCCGCACTTTCAGCCCGGAAGGTTTGGACGTGGGCGCAAGACCGCTCTGCTGATATTCAACTGCGAGCAGCAGTTGCAGAGCCCCAACGGGCGGACTGAAGTCCGCCGCTACAAATTCAAGGCAGCGGCGCCCAGCCAAAGCTGGCCGCTTCAAATTCAACGGCAATTCGCCAACGAGGAGATTGGCGTTCTCAGGCGGATGCCACTTCCTTCCGCGCCGCTAGCGGATGTGCAACTCGTATGGCATGCGGGCTTGCACCGGCTCCATCCTGCTGACGATGTGCTGCAGCATGGATTCGAGGGATTGCGATTCGCTCATGTTGTTGTCTTTCTGGCGTTCGAGAAACTGCTCGAAAAATGATTTCTCTTCCGGATAGCGGACGATGTGCACGCTTTCGCTGGCGGGGATACTGGAAAGCTGCTTGGCGACTTCGATGGCGCGGTCGAGGCCGCCAAGCTCGTCTACCAGGCCGAGTTCCTTCGCCTGCGCGCCGGACCAGACGCGGCCCTTGCCGATTTTGTCTACGGCTTCGACGGTCATCTTGCGGCCCAGTGCGACGCCCTTGGTGAAATCGGAGTAAGTATCGTTGAGAGATTTCTGGATATAAGCGCGCTGCGCGGGAGAAAAATTCTGCTGCGCGGAAAAAAGCGTGGCGTTCTCGCTGGTGGCTACGTAATCCGTGCTGATGCCCAGCAGAGTATATAGTCCGGAGACGTTGAATTTGCCGATCAGCACGCCGATGGATCCGGTGATGGTGTCGCGATCCGCGACGATTTTGCGGGCGGGCGCGGCAATCCAGTAACCGCCGGAAGCCGCGACATCCGACATGGAAACCACCACGGGCTTCACCTGATTGGCGAGCTCCACTTCGCGGCGAATCACTTCGCTGCCCACCACCGAACCGCCGCCAGAATCCACGCGCAAAACGATGGCCTTGATGGTGTAGTCGTTGCGCGCCGCGCGCAGATCGGCGGCCACCGAATCGCCGCCCATCACCGAACCGCCGCCGGGCGTGTTCCCGGAATCGCCGGAGACGATCAGGCCGGTGGCATGGACGACAGCAATCCTGGTGGTGCCATTATTCGAGAGCGAAGCGCGATAGCGATTCAGCGAGAGGGGATTCCAGCCATGGGCGCGATTCTTGAAATAATCCTGCAGCTGATCCCAGTAGCCGAGGCGGTCCACGATTTTGTTGGCCACCGCGTCACTGGAGGAAAACGGGCCGCGAGTTACGAGCGCTTCGAACTGCGCGCGATCCATGCCGCGGCCTTTGGAGGCGTCGTTCAAATATTGGTCGTAGATGCTGCGCAGCAGGCCTTCGACTTCTTCCTTATGCGCGGGAGTAAACTGTTTTTCGGTGAAAGTATTGCCGGCGGTTTTGAATTCGGCGATGTGATAGAACTCCGGGACGACTTTTAATTTATCGAGGGTGCCGCGAAAGAAAACGGCTTCGGCCATCATGCCGCGAATGCTGACCGGAGCGGTGGGCACTAGCCAGATTTGCTGGCAGGCGCTCGCCAGATAGTATTCGGGATTGCCAATTCCATCGTAGCCCAGATAGCAGATGCTGGGCTTGCCGCTCTTGCGAAAAGCGAGCAGGTGACTGCGAATTTCCTCGAGCTTGCCCCAGCCGGTTTCCAGCGGCGCGATGCGCACGACGAGGCCGCTGATGTGCGAGTCTTTGGCGGCGGCATCAATTGCGTCCACGTAATCGTGCAGCACAGGTGTCGTGTAACCGTTGAAGGCGCTGAAAATATCGGGAGCGCGCTGCTCTTCAATCTGGCCGGCTGCGTCAATTACCAGGACTGCGTTGGACGGCAAACGCAAGGTGCGGCCGGGTTTCATCGCCACAATGCAGAGAATGACGAGAAAGACCGCTAGAACGATGATGATGATGGCGCGACGCTGGCCCCAGGTCATTTTCATTCACCTCGTCGAGGATTGTTGCGCGGAGAACCGAGAATGAACAAGGTAGCACCGTGGGGCGGAAAACTCCAGATTGCGGGCGAGCGTGGGCCGGCGGATTTTCTTGAACGGCAGTGGGAAATAGGCGATGAAAAGCACGGCCGGAGGTTATGCTAGCGACGTGAGGTGCAGCGACCTTGAGAAACGGCGCATGAAGAAAATCAACTCGTGGGTGGCGGGGATCGCTTTTGTCGCGATGAGCGTTTATGTCGCGACGGGATGGCGTTTTGTCTCGTACGCGCCGCGACGGTCGGATACCTATCTTTGGGGCGTTTATCACGTGCATTCGACGATGTCGGACGGGTTGCAGCCGCCGGAAGAAATCGCCGAGCAGGCGCGCGCGACGGGGGTGAGTCTGGTGCTGCTGACGGATCACGGCCGTCCGAACCTGGCGTCGTCCGGTTTTCAGAAAACCATTGATGGCGTGAAGATCATCGGCGGGTCGGAGGCGAGTTTGCCGGACGGCCACCTGACTTTTTTCGGCGCACAGGAGGCGCCGGGATTCCGTTTATCGTCTTTTCCGCCGGAAGCGATGGACGACGCGCGAGGGTGGGGAGGTTTTCCGGTGCTCGCTTATCCGGATGATCCGGATTATGGCTGGCGTTATTGGGATAGCGATTTGCGGCCGGGCGGGATTGAAGTGCTGAATCTGTTTACTTGCTTGCGTGGCGCATCCTGGCTCGAGCGGCTGCAGCTGGCGCTGTACTATCCTTTTTCTCACTATTATTTTTTGAAGAGCATCGCAGTGCCCGCGGAATCCCTGGCGCACTGGGATGGCTTTCTGCAGCGGGAAAGGATTTGGGGATTTGAGGCGTCGGATGCCCATGGAGGCTTTCGCGTGGGTTCGTGGTTTTCGATCAGAGTGCCATCCTATGCGGACACGTTTTCGTTTGTGGGGATGGGAATTTCGCGGCGTTATGAGTCTGATCCGGAAGCGGCGGTGCGTCGCGGAGATTTTTTCAATTGCGTGCGAGGAGCGGGCGAGCCGGAGCGATTTGAATTTTCGGCGCATGACGGTTGGCGGGATTTTCCCAGCGGCAGCGATGCACCGGTTTCTTCGAGTTTGCACGTGGAAGTGCGGGCCGGAAAGCAAGCGGTGCGAATGGTATTGAAGAAGGACGGCGCGGTGGTGCGCGACGTTGCCGGCGATCATTTGGATTGGGAAGATGCCGGAGTTGGCGTGTATCGCGTGGAGGTTTTTCTGACGGCGCACCCTTTGTTGAGGGCGGACGTGCCCTGGATTCTTTCGAATCCGATATTCGTGGGCATGCTGCGCGAGCCTCTGCCGGCGCGGCATTTCACGACGATTCGCGCGCAGCTGGCGGCGCCGGCGGCTGCGAGGCCCTAGTGACCGATTGAAATGCGTGCACCGCGTTTGGTCTGTTATAATCCTCTACTCAAAATATGGATTTCGATCACCTAACGACTTTTCTGGAGATTTCGAAGCTAGGGAGCTTTTCGCGAGCCGGGCAGAAACTGTTTCGTTCGCAGCCCGCGGTAAGCGCGCAGATCCGCCAGCTGGAGCAAGAATACGGGCAAAAACTTTTCGATCGCGTCGGCAAAACGGTGAAATTGACGGCGGCCGGCGAAGCGCTGATCGTTTATGCGAACCGGCTGCTGAATTTGAAGGAAGAATCGCTGCGCGCGGTGTCTGATCTCTCCACTTCGCCGCGCGGCACACTGAATATTGGCGCCAATGAAGCGACGTGCCTGTACGTGCTGCCAGATTTGTTTGCTGCTTACCACCGGCAATTTCCGGCTGTGCAGATCAGCATCTACCGGAACTTCAGCCGGAAGGTGATTGAGAAAATCGAAGACGGCACGGTGGACGTGGGGATCGTCACGCTGCCTGTGAAATCGCCCAGCTTGAAAGTCCATTCCATCTTTCGCGACCGACTGATGCTAATGGTTAGCGCGAGCAATCCGTTGGCGCGCGCGAAGGGCGTTACGCTCAGCGAAATTGCGGAACAGCCGCAAATTCTGCCGAAGACCGGCTACACACGGCAATTGTTCGACAAACTGTTCCGGCCGTACCGCACGAAATTGCGGATTACGATGGAGCTCGCGAGCGTGGGGATGATCAAGCGGTTCGTGGCGGCGGGGCTGGGAGTTTCGATCATCAGCGAGAGTTTTGCCAAGGACGAAGTGCGTTCGGGCGAAGCGAAACTCATTCCTATTTCCGACGTGCAGCTCACCCGAGAGCTCGGTTTGGTTTACCGGCGCGACCGTACTCTGCCGCGAGCTGCGGCGGCGTTCGTTACGCTGCTGCGCCAACAGAATTTCTCTCCGGATGGCGGACACGGTTCCAGCAAGCGCTGACGATTCAACCAAGTCCTTCCGTATTTCAAGCATCCAAGTCAGTGCGGGATGCGTCCCATCTATAGATAGAAGTGCGATGGCGGGAGAGCCATGCTTGTTAAGAAAGCGCCCGATCTTACCTACAAGGATGTGACGCCCAAGAGTTTGTACATGGGGCGGCGCAATTTTCTTTTTGGTTTGGCCGCCGCATATGGAGCGGTGGTCGGCTACAAGAAATTGGCGCGCTTGCTGCAGGGTCCGGCTACCGGTTCGAAGCCGGTGAAGCTGACGGGTGTGACGAAGTGGCCCGGCAGCACCGCGGAGAAGGAAACTTCGCTGGAAGATGTGACGCACTACAATAATTTCTACGAATTCGGCACCGGCAAGACCGATCCCGCCGCAAACTCCGGAAATTTCGTGACCACGCCGTGGAGCGTTTCCGTCGAGGGCGAAGTAAAGAACAAGCGCACGTTCACGATGGACGAAATCACGAAGCTGGCGCCGCTGCAGGAGCGGATTTACCGGCACCGCTGCGTGGAAGGATGGTCCATCGTGGTTCCGTGGCTTGGCTATTCGTTCAGCACGATTGTGAAATTGGCCGAGCCGACGCCCCAGGCGAAATTTGTGGCGTTGGAAAGTTATTACGATCCGAAACAAATGCCCGAAGGTGGCGCGGCGGGAATCGAGCTGCCGTATGTCGAGGGCTTGCGGCTGGATGAGGCGATGAATCCGCTGACGCTGCTCACCGTGGGTATGTATGACGAGACGCTGCCGAATCAGGACGGGGCGCCGGTGCGGTTGGTGATTCCCTGGAAATACGGATTCAAGAGCATCAAGTCGCTGGTGCGCATCCGCTTCGTGAAAGCTCAGCCGCCGACGACGTGGAACATCGCCAACGCGCACGAGTATGGTTTTTACTCGAATGTGAATCCCAGCGTGGATCATCCCCGCTGGTCGCAGGCCACCGAACGCCGCCTGGGAGAATTCCGGCGGCGGCCCACGCTGCCGTTTAATGGATATGGCGATCAGGTCGCGAGCATGTACACCGGAATGGACCTGAAGAAATATTATTGAGAGTGAACCTCCTGTGAATTCCATCCTTACAAGCAAAGGGACCAAGCTGGTGGTGTTCCTGGCGTGCCTGATCCCCTTCGGGCAATTGCTGTGGCGCGCGTTTCACAATGGTCTGGGGGGATTTCCGGACAACATGGATTTCGGCGCGAACCCCATCGAATTCATCACGCACGCGACAGGGGATTGGACGATTCGTTTTTTGATCATCACGCTGGCAATTACGCCGCTGCGAAAAATCCTGCGGCAGCCGCAGTTGATTCGATTTCGTCGGATGCTGGGGCTGTTCGCTTTTTTTTATGGCTGCCTGCATTTTGGCACGTGGATTGGACTGGACAAATTTTTTGCGTGGTCGGAAATGTGGAAAGACGTGCAGAAGCGGCGGTTTATTACCGTGGGATTTGCGGCGTTCGTGCTGATGATTCCTCTGGCGGTGACTTCGACGGCCGGGATGATCCGGCGGTTGGGCGGACGGCGCTGGCAATTGCTGCATAGGACGATTTACCTGAGCGCGATTCTGGGCGTGATTCATTATTACTGGCTGGTGAAATCGGACGTGCGCAAACCGCTGCTGTATGCCGCGTTAGTCGGGATTCTGCTGGCGTACCGATTGGGAATGTGGATTTATGGGCGCGCACATCGGTCTGGCGCGAGTGGCGTGGCACGGCCCGAGCCTTCGGCTGCGGAAACGGCGTAGTGGCGGGCCTGAGAACCCCGTCGATCCGTCTCACACCACCGATGACGCACTGAAGTGTGCCGCTACCAAGTCAGAAGCAATTCGGTACCGCGTCATTTCTCCCCGCACGCACCTGCCAGTGAATGGATGCCATCCAAAGGCACGATTGCTTATTGCGTTGCGAGCGCGAACAATAGTGGTGTAGGACGAACATGGCTCGCGAGAACCCAACACGAAGAGACGCCGAAGAACTGGTGAACAGCATCACGCATGGCGTCGGCCTCCTGCTGAGCATCGCCGGCTTCGCGGTGCTGCTCACCCTGGCGGTGCTGCACGGCAGCGCGCTGCGCATCGTGAGTTGCGCCATTTACGGCAGCACGTTGATCTGTGTGTATGCCGCCTCCACGCTGTATCACGGAATCGCGTCGCCGCGTTTCAAACGCGTGTTGAAAATTTTCGATCACTGCGCGATTTATCTGCTGATTGCCGGGACCTACACGCCCTTTCTGCTCGTGAATTTAGGCGGAGGCTGGGGATGGTCGCTGCTGGGCGTGATATGGGGGCTGGCGATGGCGGGCATCCTGCTGAAATTCTGGTTCGTCGATCATTTTAAGATTATTTCGACGGCGGTGTACCTGGCGATGGGGTGGCTGGCGATCATCGCGGCGAAGCCGCTATTGGCGCACGTCTCGGCACCCGGAATTGCGTGGCTGGTTGCCGGCGGGCTGATGTACACGATCGGTGTGGCGTTTTTTGCGGCGCCACGGTTGCGCTATGGCCACGCGATCTGGCACGTGTTCGTGATGGCTGGCAGCATCTGTCATTACATTGCAGTACTTTTAGCCGTGGTGCTGGTGGCGAAGCACTAGCGAATGGGCGCGTCTGTGGCGCGCCGAATTCGGCTCTCCTGGTGGCGTCGAGGTGAACCGTCTCGTGTCGGCGGATTTGAGGCCGCTAGAGTTGCCTTTCGGCATCCGCGGTCGGCTCTTAATATTGAGAACACGCCGCTTATACTGTGAAACACCGATTTCCTGCCGGGTTGCTGAAACGCATACTCTTGCCCGGATAAATCAATGAAACGAGACGGGTCATGCGTTGGCTTGACGGAGAGTCCGGATCTGTCGGCAGGAAAGCACCCTGAAAATCTGAGCGAGTGGCTAGCTGAAAATCGATGTTTCAGATCGGGCACTGTTCCAAACCTGAACTGCAGGTCAGGTGTTTGTGGTGCGTTCCGCGGGTAGAATGAGTGAAATCGGTTTTCTCGGGTTGAGCGCACGACGAGTGATTGATTTTGCAGCCGTTCGGGTCGCGCATCGTACGATTGGTCGCTCTCGTGCACGGAACTTACAGACAATCAGCGAGGTCTGCTACTTGAGAATTCCCAGAAATTCACTGCTGTGCGCGCTGCTGACCGTGATGTGCATTTCCCTGTTTGCCTGCGGATACGCCGGCACTCCCCCCGGTTTCAAGACCAATCCCGCCACCGCGGCTCCGACGATCACGCAGCAGCCTACGAGCCAGACGGTGACGGTGGGACAAGCAGCGACATTTTCGGTAACGGCGAGCGGCGACGCGCCAATGAGTTATCAGTGGTTCATGAATGGAGCCGCTGCAGGAACCAATTCGAGCGCGTTCTCGATCGCGCAGACCGCTACCGGGCAGACCGGTGCGCAGATCTTTGTGGTGGTGACAAATGCGGGTGGGTCGGCGACGAGCGCGACGGTGACTTTGACCGTGACGGCTGCGGCGACTGCGCCGATGATCACGCAGCAGCCTGTGAGCATGACCGTGACGGCCGGGCAGAGTGCGGCATTTTCGGTGATGGCGACGGGCACGGCGCCGTTAACGTATCAGTGGTTTATGAATGGCACGGCGGTCGGAACGAATTCCAGTACGTTTTCGATTGCGCAGACTACCGCGGGCCAGACCGGCGCGCAGATTCAAGTGAAAGTGAGCAACCCGACGGGAAGCGCGACGAGTAGCACCGTGGCTCTCACCGTGAATCCAGTTGCGCCGACTGCTCCGGCGATTTCGCAACAGCCCACGAACGCAACTGTGACGGTCGGGCAATCGGCGACGTTCACAGTAACGGCCACAGGCACGGCGCCGCTGACTTATCAATGGTTCATGAATGGTGGTGCGGTCGGCGCGAATTCGAACACATACACGATTTCGCAAACGACGCTGGGACAAACGGGCGCGCAAATCCACGTGACGGTGACCAATGCGGTGAGCACCGCGACCAGCCAGACAGTGACGTTGACCGTGAATGCGGTGCAGACCAGCACGCTGAACGTGCTGACTTATCACAACGACGTGGCGCGCACCGGCCAGAATCTGAGCGAGAGCACGCTAACGACGGCTAACGTGAAGTCTGCGAGTTTCGGGATGGTGGGCAATATGTCGGTAGATGGGGGCGTGGATGCGGAGCCGCTGTACGTGTCGAATCTGATGCTCGGGGGCGGCGTGCACAACGTGGTGTACGTAGTCACCGAGAATGATTCTGTTTATGCGTTCGATGCGGATACTTTTGCGCAGTTGTGGCACGTTTCAGCACTGGGCGCGAACGAAACCGCGAGCGACAATCGCGGATGCGGACAGGTTTCGCCGATCATCGGAATTACTTCGACGCCCGTAATCGACTTAAGCGCCGGCACGCACGGGGAGATTTTTCTGGTGGCGATGTCACTCGATAATAACGGTACGTATCATCAGCGCCTGCACGCGCTGGACATCATGAGCGGTGCAGAAACCAGCGGCAGCCCGGCGACGGTGCAAGCGACATTCCCAATGACGAATGGTACGGCGACATTCGACCCCAAGCAGTACAAGGACCGCGCCGCATTGTTGCTATTGAATGGCGTGATTTACACAACTTGGGCTTCGCATTGCGACGATGGGCCGTACACCGGTTGGGTGATTGGCTACAACGAAAAGACCCTCGCGCAAAGCAGCGTGCTGGACGTGACGCCCAACGGCAGCGACGGCGCGATCTGGATGTCGGGCGATGGGCCCGCAGCCGATTCTTCAGGCAACATTTATCTTCTCGACGGCAATGGAACGTTTGACGACACTCTCAACAGCAACGATTTCCCCGAGCACGGCGATTACGGCAACGGATTCATCAAGATTTCGACGACGGGCAATAGCCTGAACGTCGCGGACTATTTCACCATGTTTAACACGGACTCGGAATCGGACGCGGACCAAGACTTGGGTTCCGGCGGTGAGATCCTGTTGCCTGATTTGCAGGATGGGCAGGGCAACACCTGGCATCTGGCAGTGGGCGCCGGCAAGGACGGCCACATCTACGTGGCCAATCGCGATCTGATGGGTAAATTCAATACGAATAACGACAGCGCGATCTACCAGGAAATTGATTCGAACGGACTGGGCGGCGGCGTGTGGTCGGTGCCGGCTTATTTCAATAACAAGGTGTATTACGGCGCGGTCAGCGATCACCTGAGAGCGTTCTCGATTGCGAACGCAAAGCTGAGCACGCCTGCGAGCTCGATGAGCGCGACCAGCTTCGGATATCCGGGAACGACGCCGAGCATTTCTGCGAACGGAGATGCGAACGGGATTGTGTGGGCGGTGGAGAATAACGGGGGAGGAAACGCGGGGGGAGTGTTGCACGCCTACGACGCCACGAACCTGGGGACGGAGTTGTACAACAGCAATCAAGCCGCGAATAACCGGGATCATTTTGCGGACAATAAATTTATTACGCCGATGATTGCGAATGGGAAAGTTTACGTGGGGACGCCCAATGGCGTCGCGGTGTTTGGACTGTTGCCGTAGTACGGCACAATTCCTCGCCGCCCGACCAGAAAAGCAGACCCCGCGCCCGCTTTCGCGGGCTCGGGATGAGATGGGTAGGGATTTTCATCGGCCCGTAGGCTCGCCCCCTCTTTTGCAGGACCCTCGTTAGCCTCTCTACTGCTTGAGAGCTTTCTCAATTGCGGCGATCACTTCCGGCGAGTCCGGTGTGACGTCCGGCTCGAAGCGCTGGATGACGGTTCCGTTGCGGTCCACCAGAAACTTCGTGAAATTCCATTTGATGTCGCCGGCGAGCGCGGGATTGGCCTTCGTGGTTAGATAGGCGTAGAGCGGAGTCTGGTCGTCGCCCTTCACGGAAACCTTGGCGTACATGGGAAAGGTGACACTGTACTTCGTCTGGCAGAAAGTCTTGATTTCCTGGTTTGTGCCCGGTTCCTGGCTGCCGAAATTATTGGCAGGGAAGCCGAGGATCACGAAGCCCTGGTCTTTGTATTTTTCGTAGGTGGATTCCAGGGCGCTGTATTGCGGAGTGAAGCCGCAGCGGCTGGCGACGTTTACCACCAGCACCACTTTGCCTTTGAAATTTGCGAGAGGCAGCGGCTTGCCGTCGATCGAAGGAAGCGTGAATTCGTAAATGCTGGAAGCTGCAAAAAGAGAAGCGCTCATCAGCAGGGCCACCTGTCCTATAAAGCAGGCGCGGGAAATTCCAGTTCGCGAAATCCGCATCTCGTTTCCTCGGGGACTTCCGTTGTTTGGGTCGCTGTGCGGCTAGCAGGATACCGCAGCGGAGCGCGGCTCGCAATTCCGGCTGTTTCATTCGCAACGCAACGCGACAAGCGGATCAACTTGCGTGGCGCGGCGCGAAAGCAGGAGATTTGCTATGTTGCTGCAAGCAATCAGAAGCAGCAGTACAGCGGCGATCAAGGGGTACAACAGCTCGCGGAAAGGGCCGAGCGCTGCATCGGCGAGCGTCCAGGTGGTGGCGTTGAATTCCGTTGGGTATTGATCCGGATAGATTTTTGTGAGGCTGTGGGTCACCACATGGAGGTCGGCTGCTGCAGCCTTCATGCAGCTGCCGGGCTTCAGATGTCCCAGAAGCCACACGCACTCGTGCGCGAGAGTCGGGTCGTTCGCAATTTGGCCTTGATCGAGGAGAAACGCAATGAGGTTTCGTTCCAGCCGGCTAGACCCAAGCCAGGAGCGTTTCCAGATATCACGCCCCGATTCCGACTTCGCGGACATCGTACGCTTAAACAGACGCTCGTTTGCAAGGAGGTTAGCTGGAATGCATTGCGTTTGTGAGGATCGGTGGCGAGATAAGAAAATGCGAAAAGCGGAGCGTTCTCCAAAACACTGAGGCCCCGTTGGCGCCGCGCACGCCAACGGGGCGGGCTGGTGTTTCACCAATTACGAGATCGGCAACCGTTCCGTCAGAGCCTGGTTTGTACTCGTGCTCAGGTAAAACATTGCGTTCAGCCCTTCGACGGACACCGCCGCCAGCGTGCGGTCGTGGCCCGAATTTCGCACCAGCAATGAGCTCTGGCTGGCCCGGCGATGGGTGGGCACTTCGCGCACGCGAATGTTCATGTCCGCGCCGTTGCCGTGAATGCTGACCACGCGGCCGGTCGCTTCCAACTTCACGGAAAGCAAATACTGCCCGGCTTTCAAATTTCTGCCGGCGCACTTGGCGTTGTAAGGCAACGTAACTTTGCCCTGAAAATCGTCCTGCGTTTGGTTCACGTCGTCCACTTCTGCCACCCGCACGGGGCCGGGAGACGTCGCTTCATCGGCGGAGAATGCAAAAGAGTCCGGCATCACGTCGGATTGCGCGCGCGCCGTTAGCGGCAGCATGCACGCGAGCCCCAGAGCCGCTGTGTACAAGGAAATCTTCACTACCGTCGTCATTTTCATTTTCGTCTCCTTCTGGCTTTCAATCTTTGAGTTCGAGTTACTCATTTCGTTCCTCAATGCACGCGCAGTTTCGTCCCAAACGCTAAATCGTTCAATGCAACCGAGGTCGTTTGTTGGTAAAAGGGAGGTAAAGCCGTATTAGAATGAAACTAAGGCGCTTATATGACTTTGGGCGGGCCAGCTTGAGTTCTGGTCGCGCCCACAGTACACTGCGTCGCCCCAGCTTCCGGTGATGCGCGACGAACTCCGTTCCGAAGGTAGGCTGCGCTTCGACGCCTACCATGTTGACCTCCGCACGGGCGAACTGCGCAAACACGGCCGGAAGATTCGTCTGGCTGGCCGGCCGTTTCAGATCCTCGCGCTGCTACTGGAACAGCCCGGCGAACTGCTTACGCGAAAGGAATTGCAGAGCCGCCTGTGGCCAGCCGACACGTTCGTAGATTTTGAGCACGGCGTGAACGCTGCGATCCAGACACTGCGCCGCGCCCTCTGCGATTCGCACAAGAATCCGCGTTACATTGAGACTCTGCCGCGGCGAGGTTATCGTTTCATCGGAGCTGTGGAAAGGATCCATGCGGACGCGACGGTGAAGGATGCCTCTTCTGTTTCTGCCAGCGGTGCGCGTGTTGCCGCTGAGGCTGAGCCCCGCTCAGAATGGGTCGGGCAAGTGGCCACGATCCGCGATGAAGCGGGCGGCAACTACGTACTGCTGCCGGTCACGGAGGGGATTCTTCGCGAGATGCGCGATTGCGAATTGGCCAAGGACGATCTGGGGATTTCTCTTCTGGTGGCCGGCGAAAAATTGCTGCTGGTAGAATGCGGAACCAAAGTGAAAATTCTGGACGCGAGTAATGTGGCGCTTGGCTGCAAGGTACGCATCCTGGGCGGTCAGTTTGTCGGCGAACAGGCGTTCGCGCTTCGGGCCCATCTTGCAGGGCTCCCGTAGCATTCCGCCAACGTGTTCACCACGCGGTTTGCGAGACGGATATTTTCTGCACGCGCGGTTATTGTTCGCCGTCCGGATGAATTCCCAGGTCATCGTTCATTTCGCCGGCCGCGAGCGGACGGATGCACAATTGCTTTTGGTCCGCGCTGCATTGATACACCTGATAAGCCGGCAAGTCTTCGGGCTGAAGTTCGTATGAGCCGTCCTCCATGTTCACAGCGGAATCGAAGCTGAACATCGCGTAGAGGTTGTGTGGCATGGTGCGCACGCGGAACTGGGCTGAGGCCGGCTCGTAATTTCCGTAGCTGAAGCAGTGGCCGATGCAGGCGCGATCGGCGATGTGTTGCACCAGGACGCGCGATTCCAAAAAAGGCGGCTTAAGCGTGGCTAGAACGCGCGAATTCCGCGGTACGGTACGCACGAGTTGCTCGACCTGCGCTTCCATGCGATTGATAACGCTCGTATCCTGATACAGAAACGTGAAAAAGATTGCTGCGATCGCGCCGCCGGCGAGCAAGTGCCATTTGCGCGGCTGCAAGACGCCGAGCAAGCAGCAGAGCAGCACCGCGGAAACCGAGGTAAGGCGTTCGGTCAAGAGCGCGAGCGCGGACGGCTGATAAGGAAAACGGATTCCGTCGGGCAGCAGGATTACCGCCAGCGCGACGATCACGTAGAGCTCGAGCGGCAGCGCGAAATCTTGCCAGCGAAACTTCCCCCACGGGCGGCTGAAAAAATCCTTGGCCAGCGCGCCGAAGATGAAAACCAGCAGCGCGAATTCTGGAATCCCGTAGCGCGGGCCGAACAGTAGAAGCTGATCTGAGCCGTTGAAAAAATAAAAGGGATCGTCGCGGGCCTGCACGATATCGTGGTGCCAAAAATAATAGCGCGCGGCGAAGAACACCAGGCCCGCCGCAGCCACCAGGAACAATTGATAACGCCGGGGAATCGCTTCGGCGATGGCGACGTATGCGGATGCGGCAACCAGCCATGCAAAGCCCAGCGGATGGGCGAGCATGGCGAGTGGCGCGAGCGCGACGGGAATCAGGCGTTCCCAGCCGTGGCCGCGCCAGAAAATTGCAATGCCGAAAAAGGCCAAGCCCAGCGAAATATAAAAATTCAGAAACCCCATCTGCAGGGAATAGCCGTAGCAGAAAATAGCAATGACGGGGCAGAGCAGCCACGGCGCGCGTTTGGCGGCAGCACAAACCAAGGCGAACGCGCCCCAGAAGAAAGTCAGCACGGCGAGCGACACAGCAATTTTTTCCGCGGCGTGCAGCGAGACAAAACGGCCGAGGCCGACGAGAAGATAGTCGAAGAGCACATTGTTCCAGCGCGGCGCGAGCCACAGTCCGGGGGCGTATCCGTGAGGGATGAGCTGCGCGAGCCACGCGTTGTAGAGGTGGCTGCCGAGGTCGCCGGCGGCGATGTTGCGGTGCCAGAAAACGGGCGCGAGGACGGCGGCGGAAATCAGCACGATGCGCAGCGCGTATTGCCGGGCGAACCTTACGGATTGACCAAGGACGAGTCCGCACGGTTCGGTTTGCGGATTGCTTTGCACGATTTCGTTTTCAGCTCGGATGACCGGGTTGGCATGGCTGTGCTGCGTCAAGAAGGGCGTCTCAGCGGATGCGAAAGTGTGCGCGGCATTGAGGCAAACATATCACGAGATGTGTTGGCTGCGGCGGTCCATCACGGCGAATCACCCCGGTGCGCGGGGCGGATCGCGTCACGAGGCGCGTTCGCGTACAGCGGCAATATCGCCGAACCGCGGCAAGTAGTGATATAAGGATGCCGGGAGCGGCGCGACGATGCGCCACAACGCGCTACGAGGCGCAAGAACGCGCGGGAGGACGGTTATGAGCGGCCCCGATATTTCGGACCTTGCGAAAAAAGCAGTGGGCTGGTCCATTTTTGTGAGCGTAGTGATGATTGTGGCCGGCATTCTGGCGATCGCCATGCCGCTGGAGGCCGGCCTCGCCGTAAATATTTTCGTGGCTTGGATGCTGATATTCGCGGCCGTGGCGCATTTTGTGTTTGCGTGGTTCACGCGGCGCACTGGAAGCGTGCTGCTGAAAGTGTTGCTGGGGGTTCTCTATTTGTGCGTCGCGATTTACCTGCTGGAACATCCGGCGCGCGGGCTGGCTACATTGACGCTGGCTCTGGCCTTTTATTTACTGATCGAGGGAGTGTTCGAGATCGTGCTTTATTTTCAGCACCGGCCCGCTGCCGGGTCGGGCTGGTTCCTAATGGATGGGATTGTGACGCTGGTCCTTGGCGGAATGATTTGGGCGACGTGGCCATCGAGCACGGAATGGGTCGTGGGCACGCTGGTGGGTATCAGCATTTTCTTCAGTGGGGTGACGCGATTGATGATTTCCCTGGCGGCGCGGCGCGTGGTGACGAGAGTCGCCTAGGCCGCGCGGGAACATCCGCGCTTGGCTGAGGAAGTCTGAAAGATTCAACCCAGAGAATACACAGAAATGCGGAGGTGAATCGGAGAAGGCAGGAAGTTCTACCGCATCCAGAGAAAACTATGCTTCCTGATCGTCTTTCTTCGGCGCGTAGGGATACTTCGGGGGTTTCTGCATGTGGGAGGTACGGTAGGCTTCGAGCTCAGCGTCGGTCAGATTGAAATGCGTCTTGGCCGGGTGGTTTTCCGTGGCGGCAAGCTCCAGGTGCAGGCGGTGGGAGCAGATGTCCGGCGCATCCTGAAAACGGACGCGGCGCGTGTTAAACGCTTCGTTCGGAATGGTCAAAGTGAATTCGCGCGGTTCGGTCGCGGTTTCGCGAACGGTGAAAGTATATTCACGGCCCTGGGGTTTGGCTTCAAAACCGACGAACTGTACGATGACGTTGTTGTTGTTGCTCATTTTCCAGCGGCCGCTACAGCCACCGCCGCGACTTTCTTCACGCGCTTGGCGCGCTTGCGCTTCGGCGGTGTGCCTTCGGCAATTTCGACCACCATGATGCTGGTG
>Ga0210391_10002049_pt1 | contig 17687 bp, 22 predicted proteins | sample IncBWC12OmetaG_FD_160573 | JGI IMG/M metagenome (GOLD analysis project Ga0210391, IMG submission 160573) | Forest soil microbial communities from Barre Woods Harvard Forest LTER site, Petersham, Massachusetts, United States - Inc-BW-C-12-O ... | reverse complement strand
CGGCGATGTGCGGAGAAACGTCGAGCGAGCGGTTGTGTAGGGGCACGATATATCGTGCCCCTACGGTTGCCTGATTCGTGCATCCATTCACCTGTTGCAGGCCGCAGATGTTTAGTAGCCGCTGGGCCGCGCGAGTGTGTCGATGAACGCGCCGGTACGCGGCGAGTCGTCCCACACCTGAAACGCGGTGTCGAAGTAGAAGATATAGCTGGCCGCGATGCCGCCACTGGCGCCGTAGATCGGAAACACCGTGTTGCCATTGACTTCGTAGAAGTCGATGTCTTTGAGCACGGCGCGTCCCCAGTGCGAAAGGTCGAGAAAATCCACGCGCGTCTGGTCGGCGTTCACACTGGACTTGATGGGAACCCCGCTCATCGTTTTGCGGCCGCTGAAGAGCAGATCGAGATCGTTCCCGCTGCCCTCGCCACCTTCTTTGATGATCTGGCTGACGGTGATGCCGAGATTTTCCCAGGCATGTTCTTGTTCAACCGCCATGTACGCGATCAGCTTGGAGATGTGATTGATGCCCAACGATTTGCGAACCTTGTTGATGGCCAGGCGGACGTTGGACGGAGTGAGCGCGGCGTTGCCGGCATTGACGCGCGGCGTTTGCAACTGGATGGGATAGGTGGCGCGGTTGAGGTTGAGCCACGTGCCGGTGGTCGCGTTGTTCTGATGATATTTGATGCCGAAGAGCGACACGGGTTGCGCGCCGGTGAGTCCGTCGTGCACGATGACGTCGGTCGCGACGGTGCCAGTCGGCACGTTGTCCACAGTGATTGTCTGCGTAGTGACGGGATCGGCGCTGAGCACAGTGGTTGTCACGCTGGCGGCCACGTTGCGGTTGGTGGTGAGCGTGGTGTCGTAAATCTGGATGGTTTGGCCGGGATAGACGAGCGCCGCGCCGTACGGGACGGTCATCGTAAACGTTGTGCTGGCGACGCTGTTGATCGTGCCGAGCACGCCGTTGCCGGCGGTCTGCATCAGCATGTCGAGGAACGAGCGAAACTGTTTCATTCCGTTGGCGACTTCGCGCTTGGTCGCGTTCTCGATAGCGCGGTCGCGCCCGGTCGTCGCGTATTCCACCAGCTTTGTGATTTCAATCGCGAAGCGGAAGAAAATCGGCGAGACTTGCGCAACATCGTAGGCGGTGCCGGAGCCGCGGCCCAGGTCGCCGCCGTCGGCGTTATACGAGCCAGCTTTGCCGCCGGGATTCACCTGCAAGGGCAGGCGCATGTTGCGGCTGGAAACTTTCTCCACGTCCCCGCGCTGCTGGATCATGGTGAGTAAAATGTCGTCGCGCTCGTAGAGCAGTGGCACTTTGTCGCGCACCTTCTCGAGTTGCAACGCGACGACGTTCGCGTTTGCTTGTGCTGTCATCTGTTGTTCTCCTTGTATTTGCTGCGTTCTGAAATTGCGTAGCGATGTGCTCTTGCTTGTAGGGGCACGATATATCGTGCCCCTACGCGGAACCGTGCATGATCACGCGCGTTTTGGAATCGCGAAGGCGTCTCGTGAGAAGGCGCCGAAACTTGTAGAACGAAACCCGAAAGCGGAAACTCGAAACGCGAAAGCCGAAACTCGGCTGGCGAAGCTCGCGGGATCCGAGTAAATGTGATTTTCGTGTTTCGATTTTCGTTTTTTCTTATAGATCTAAAATCTGGTCGTCGCTGAACTTGCGGTAATCGACCCGACCCTTGAGTGCCGGTCTTTCGTCGGTTCGCGTTGAGCGAGGTGTCGCTTTCTGTTTGCTGGCGTTCAAATCGCGCGGGCTGGGCGACGGAGAGGTCACTTCCCTTCTCGTGGAAGACGCGACAGCCCGGGTGCTCTTCCCGCGATGCGCGGCTAAAGTCGTCTGGGTCCAATCGCTTAGCGCACGTTTTGTTGCTCCGGGTACAAGCTGCCGCGCGCGTTCTCCAATCAGCCGCACGACTTGCGCGCGCGTTTCGTTGTCGAGTCGCTTTCCCGATAAAATCTGCGCGATTTGCTCACCGAGTTGCCGATCACCTTGCAGCGCTTTCTCGACGTCCAGCCGAATCGCGGCGGCCAATCTCGCTTGTAGTGGCGCAGCTTTATCCTGAGCATGAGCGAAGGAATGCTGTGCCCCAACGCCCGATGTGCTGCCTACACTACTGAGGCTCGGCAAAGCCTGCGTCAGTGTTTGTTCAATCGCGCTGCCAACGCTGCGTTCCAAATCCTCGTTCGCCGCGCGTTCAAACGTGGCGTACGCAGCGAGTTGTGCCTGCTGCTCCGCCCGGCCGTGTTGCTGCGTCAAAGTGCCAGAGTTCTGCGCGCCATGGCTTGTTTGCGTAGTAGGGCCGAGGCTCGCTTGCCCCGAGTTTTCTCGAAGAGCCCCGCCCGGTTGTGCTGCGTTGCCGTGTGCCGAGGGCGACCGAAGGGTCGCCCCTACGGCGTCCGCTACGCTGCGAGCTCTTCCCGGCTGGCCCGCCGTTTCGAGTGCGCGCAATCCCTCGAAGACCATCTCTCGAAACGCGGCGGGATCTTCGCGCATCATCATTGCGGCGAGCTGTGCGCGCTGTGATGTATCTCCCGCGAAATACGCGTGATCGATATCGTCCAGTACGCGCGCCCGCTCCGCCGCTGCACGCGCCTCTTCGGGCTTGGCAAACACTTCGCGATAGGAAGCCGCTTCTTTCTCCGCTCTCTGCGCGCCGTCCCAAAGTGCCCGCGCCTCCGCTCCGCGCTGCGGGTCGTTCATTGTCTCGGCTAGCCAAACGGGCGGCTCGAGTAGCACAGGAATTCCCCCCTGTGCGCTTTGCCTCTGTTCCTCAGCCTGGCGAGATCCGCGAGATTCGTCTACGTTTGCGCCGGCGGGAACACTCGCACGGCTATCGCCTTCCGCGACATCCTCGCGCACAGTAACGTCCTGCGCTTCCGGCTCGATCTCGAGAATTTGCTCGTCGCTCAACGCGAAGATATCGTGAGGTGAGCTGTGCCCATTTGAGCTTGAAGCCGCTGCAGTTGGTTGGTTCATTTGAGTTCCAAAAGAAAAAGCCCCGATTTCTCGGGGCATTCCGAACGTCTTGTCTAGACGAAACTCTGGTCGCGGCTATAGGCAATCCAAGAAGCCGAAAAACAGCTCCGCTAAAATCTCCAGAGCAGCCTCTTGCAAGACAAAGTCAATCACCTGTCCGAAGGCATCAATTCCGTCAGAGATCGACGTAACATCATTGCTCCCAGCCCGATAGGTCAGATATCTATCCACCTTGCGCCTCTTTTGAATAAGACGCAGAACACTGCCGAAAATTTCAGCCAGATATGTTCGGTTTAGCCCGAGGCTTAGACGAGGTCGCGCGGTTGCCCTGCGTGGTTGGGGCGCCAGCGTTCACCGCTAAGCTCATCGCCCGCAGATGCGCCTCGGTGTGCGCGCGGACATTGGCGAAACCCGCCGGATTCGTCATCTTCGCGGCTTGGCCGGCTTCGGAGTTCGCCCAGCGTTTACATTCCTCGAATTCAACGGCGTGGTCGTCAAGGAGCTGATCGACGGGCACGGAAGGCAGCACCAAAACCTGCGACTCGTGTGAGCTTTCGGCGGCTTGCGTAGCGCCGCCCTTTAGGGCGGCATCTTCGGGTACGGCGTTCGACGTGTTAGCGGCGTCCGATTCATTTGCATCATTCGCTTCATTGGCGTCCGCGGATGCCGGGCTAAAGCCCGGCGCTACGCGTGCCGCGCCTGACGGATGCATCGAGATAACGATGGGAGCGCTCGCGAGTAGCTGCTGGATTTCGCGCAACTGTTTGTTGCGCGAATCTTCGCCGGGGATTACCAACTCCGTCAGCCCCAGTACGTTCTTGATGTAGCCAATGTTCGCCGGTTCGGCTAGAGCTTCCTGAATGAGTGGATCGTTGAGCGAGAATAATTGCTGCAACACCGCGCGCTGCTGCGACTTCAGCCGTGGAAACGTTTCGTCCGCCTCCGGATGCACGCAAATGTTGCCTTTCAAATCGGCGGTGTGAATCATGCGCGCATCGAGCACGCCATCCGGACCGAGCAACGGAATCTCCGCGCCCTCCGGCCGGTTTTTGCGGAAGCAATCGACAGAGAGCAACAACACGTCAGCATAAAATTGTTTTGTGCGCCGCCACACCATTCCCAGGCGGCCCATGGCCTGGTCGCGCGCCATCGCGTAGCCCGACGCGGTCTTCACGTCTTCCATGTTGCCGCCGAAAATTGCGGGAAACATGCCGGTCAGAAATTGTGCCACCGGGCCAATCAAATCCTGTTGATGGCGTACCAGGTCCGGAGGAACCTGCGCAGGCGCCGGTTGGAAAAATCCGGCGGCTAGCGGCTGTCCGGGTCGTGCGCGCGCCGGAAAATGCGCGGCGGGCTCGGCGGTCTGATTCGCCAGCGCATCGAAATCTAGAACTTGCGGGTCGGCGTAGATCGGAGGAATGCCGTACTCATACGTTTCCGCCTGCATATTTGAGAGAACGTTGTAGCGCTCTTGTACTTGCACGAGCGAATCGCCAACGCTCGGCCTGTTCTGACCGTCGCCGGGCAGGGCGTGCAGCACGCGCCAGTGATCGTCCATCGATTCGCTGCGCGATTCGCAATAGACATCGCCGGCGAAGGCGCAGTAGCAGCCATCGGGAAACATGAGCAGCAGCTCGTTGCGCACCGCTTCGTCTTCGATTGAATAAAACGCCCACGGCCGCAGCCACGTGCGGTCGAATGTGATCAAGTTCATTAGCGCGTCGCCGGGATGGATCGACGGCAAGCCTTGTTCGACGCTGATGCGCGAAACGCGCGCGTAGACGTCGTCGGGTCCTTGCGATGGCGCGGCTTCTATTTTGTTGGCCGCGAGAGGATAGGCTGCCTTCAACTTCGCGCGATGAACTTCCGCTTGCCATTGCAAGTACGGGAACTCGTGCATCTCGTTGGCCCAGACGGGTGTATTCAGTTCGAGGCCGCCGGCGATGGAGATAACTTCCTGGCCATTCGGCACGCGCCGAGTGCCGATGACGCGCGGCACCGTCACGCGCTCGGCCTTACGTAGATGCGTGTCAGTCAGTTCGGCGCCGCATCCGGAGCATTCCAAACCACCTGTAGGGGAGGGGCTTGCCTCTCCCGTTGACGCATTGCCGCCGTCCGCATCGGGCGCCCCAGGGGTCGCCCCTACAGAATCCGTATCCGCCAACTTTTCCTTACTGCATTTTGGGCAAACGTATTTGTCTTCGCCGAGCGGAATTTCCAGAGCGGCGAGCAACTGCTCTTCGTGAAAACCAAAACGCTGGCCATCGGCGACATATCGTACGTACGCCCCGAGCTTTCCGTCCGTCCACAGGAAATACCCGATCGTGGTGAGTAGCTGTTCAACCTCATTGTTTCTCTCGATCAGGTCGGCCACATCGCTGGCCGCGCGCGCCGCGCCGATATCCTGCAACGATTGCGCGGATTGCGGGTAGAACTGCACGCTTGGGACGTCCTGCGAAAGCACAGCAATAAACGACAGCCCAAATCCCTGGTAAAAATTTGTGACGAATTGATACCGCGGCATGTCCTCGAGTTCGCGGTCGTCGTTGGACCGATTCTCGTAGGGCATGTGCCAGTTCATGTCGTTCGGATTCCACCAGGCATATTGCAAGCCTTGCCAGAAAAGCCGCGCCTGGCGTATGCGGCGAATTTCATTGCGCCGCGCGACAACGCCTTCCTGGCGATATTGACGCACCAATTCGCGCAGCGCGTTGATCAGCTCAGGCTTGGCATCTTCTAGGCGCTCGTTGTTCGGGCCGAGGTCGACCTTGGCAGCTGGGACGGGCACGGCATGCCGTGCCCCTACAAATTCAGGGCTGGCGTCGAGATCGCTCTCATCGGCGTCGCCGCGCGCATTGGAAAGAAGCGTAGGGCTTGCGCCCTGCGCTCCATTCGGTGCGTAGTTACCGTCCGCCGGTGCGATCACGCCGGGTGCGCCGGCAAAAATGTCAGCTGTGGGGTACAGGTCCATTCGTCCTCGCATGATCCTTGCCGTCAAAATCCGCGCTTGCCTCGCGTGCCGCTCCGTTTGCGCGCCAGGCTTGAATCTGGTGCCAGCTTCGTTTGCGAACTCGCGGCAATATTTGCGGTTTCGGCGCTTCCGGGAAATCTACCGGCGGAAATCCTGCCGTTCCCAGCAAAGAATTCGTCAGCGCGCGATTCTCCGCCCGGAGTCTTGCTACGTCGGCCTCGAGTAGGCCTACATATTTGAACTGCATGAGCTTGCGGAACCAATCCAGCATTGAGCACCCGTGGCACAGGCTTTAGCCTGTGCGCTTTCGTTTTGCCGTAGTTGACGCTGGCACAGACTGAAGTCTGTGCTACCCACGCCGGCGCGGCAGCGGCTTGGGCCGGAACTGTTTGCGCGCTTCGGCTTCGAGGCGCTGCGAATGAATAGCGCGGGAAGTCGGATCTGTCGCGCTGATTTGCCGATTAATCTGTTCAGCGAGCGGCATGCCGGTGACGAAATGCGCGCCGCTGCCCAGCGGTTTTAGGGGCGGGGGTTGCCCCGCCCTGGACGGCGCAAAGGCCGCCGCAACACCAGCGATTCTTCCGCCGGAGACCAAACCATAGCGCGCGGAATCGGCGGGATCATCGCCGTCCATTTTGCGAATGTCTTCGACGCGGCCCGTGTCGCGCACCAGCGTCGGCATACACGCAATCAGCTTCTCGCAGTTTTCGGTGATGACCCATGCGTCCGATTCCAGCATTTGATACATGAACTGCCAGCCACCGATGCGGTCGTCGTCAGCGATCGCGGGCCGCGGCAATCCGTTCAAAGTCAGCACGTCGCCAAGTTGCTCGGCGATAGAGGCCTCGGCGGTGCGATGCGCGAAAGCGTCCGGGGAAAGAAACACGTCGCTGATGTTTTCGCGGCCGCTACGCTCGGCAATTCCCTGCGCAAGCATGCGCGGCGAAAGGCCGTTCTGCACAAACTCGCGGTAGGTGACGATGCGCGAGCCTACAGCTGACAGCTCACGGCTAACAGCACCGGGGGAGGAAGCGAATTGTGCTGTCCTTCTGTCAGCTGTGAGCTGTCGACTGTTAGCTTCTGCTGGAACCGCACAGTGCCAATACACCGCGCTGGGATGCTGAAATCCCCAATCGATCGAAATCCACCGCGGCCACCAGGCTTCGAGCCGGATCTCTTCGGGCCGCGCGGTATGCCGTCCGTAATCGAAAATGTCGAAATACTGTCCGGCGAAAACATTCCAATCGCCGTCAAGAAATGCTTTGCGTAGATGCTCGGGCAATACTGCGAGTGTGCGGCGATAATCCGCATCATTCGCATAAATCGGATTGTCCGCTAGCCGCGCGGGAATAAACTCGTAATCTTTGCGATGGTATTGGCCGGACTGCTCGAAGCCCGGTGGCGCCACGCGATCGATCCATAGCGCTTTCACCCATGCGTGTCCAATATTCCCAGGGTTTGTCGCGCCGGCCATGCCGCAGCGGCTGCCTGGCACGGGACAACGGTTGCGCGAAGTGAGAAATTGCCACTGCTTCAGCGTGAAGTGCGTCAGCTCATCAAGTCCGATGAAAAGAAACTCCGCGCCCTGATACCGGTAGACGTCGTTCTCGTTGCGGCAGTAACCGAAACGGGTGGTCGAACCATTCCGCCAGGTAACTACGTGCTTCGATTCGTTGTACTTCTTGTAAAACTCCCGAGGTACGTCGCGGCGAAAATACGCGAGCAGCGAGGACTCGAGCTCGGGGTACGTACGCCGCAGAAGCAAACTGTCAGAGCCAGGTACTTGCTGCGCCCGGTAAATCGCTTCCATGAGGAGCGCTTTGGTTTTACCCGGACCTGCCGCGCCGCCGAACAGCCGATACTTGGCCTTGGAATCGTGAAACAGCTTTTGCTGCGGAAACGGATTGTAGAAATCGTCGAGGCTCAACTGCCGCTTTCCCGTCGATTTTCTTTCTCGGCTGAGATCGAGGAGAGCTCTCATCTTGATCCGCTTTTGTCCTGCTCGGGACGGCTTCGCAGTAAAGCGCGAGTCTTACGACGCGCGCAGTTTCTTGCCGATCACGTACGCCACACCGCCGCCGATCAGCGCCGCAGCTGCCGGCCAATGATGCAAACTCAGCACCACTCCAGCCACCGCGGATGCCACTCCCGCGATTTCCACGATCATTCCAATGAATTCGAGATGTGCATTTGACGTCGTGCTCGTCGTATTTATCGTCGCCATTGTTTTTCCCCTTGAAAAGTTTTGTTTAACGCACCTTTCGGCGCGGATTGCCTAATCCTCGATGGGCCGCGGAGCGTCGAAGATGATCTGCGGCATCTCATCTCCAGCCGGAGCTGGACTCTTTCCGTAGGACATCTCCAGCAAACGTTCCACCATGCGCTGAGCGATTTTCTCGTCACCCGATTTAACGAGTCTTGCGCAAGCTAGATAGAGATCGACGTGTGCGTGCATGGCATCCACAAATCCCACGCCGTCTGCCGGAAGAGGTTTCGAGCCAGGCGGAATGTTCACCGAACGTTTCTTTTTGTTTTTATCGTCGCTTGGGCCGCGCGGCGTCTCCCCGTCAGCCTTTTTCCCGCTTTTCTTGGGTTTGGGCTGGTGCTTCGATTCACCTTCCGGAGGCGGAGCCACCTCAGCGCACGCATCGCGTTCCTTACCGGCCGGGGCGGAGGACGCGCCGGCCGCAGCGGGAAAATCGCGTGCATCGTCAGACGCAGCCCTGCCCTGTTCGCGCGGCACCTCTGTATATTGCGCCGCGCGGGAAGGTGAAACGGGACCGTGACCGTTCACTCTTGACGTGCTTGTGTCATGGCCATTGCTTTTCATGTTTGGAGTTTCGCTCCATTGTGCCGGGGTGACGCCGCGCGTCCGGCGAACCTGTCCCGGCAAGCCGGGGTTGTGCGTCGTTCCAGAACGCTTTGCGCGCTCCGGCGACTTCTCAATACTCAATGCCGAGTTCACGGTTGCTTGGATCCTGATGGACCGGACCTCGCGGCGGCTTTGCGGGCGCACATGCGCTCTGGGAAGCCCGTGACGCAAAGTCCCAAGTAGACGCCGCAGATCGCGCGAAGATGGCTTTTGCAAAACAAGGCTCCCTTTTCGGCGCGGTTCTTGCACGCCGTCCAGGCGTGGACACAATTTCTGGACGGGCGATAGGCAATGCATCGCATCATTCGTTACCAGCGACGAAATCTTTCTAAGACAGTGTTTTCGGCAGAGTTAAACCAAGAGTTTTGCCGTGAGCCCCGCGCCGCCAGTCGAGGAAGAAAACTTGATGCGCAAGAATCTTGCCTGGACTCCGGTCACGGTGCGTGCTTCGCCCGCGGTGTTCGACGTTGTATCGATGGTCTGATATTCCGCGTCGACGTCTGCCATGGCGCCCTGCAGGATTAGACTTACTGCCGTCGGCGCCGTCCCAAAAATCGTCTGCCAACGCACCGCCGTGCCCGTATCCGGCTGGCCGCCATAGCTCGGAAGCGCGAACTGGCTGCCAGCCTGGGCGCTGCCGGGAAAGGTTTCATTATTAAAGCTAAATCCGACATCACCGGGAGAAAGCGAACTCGGTGGAACCGCGTTTTGATAATTTGGCATCTTGGCTCCTAATGTGCGCGGCTTGCTAACGCGCGAATTTGTGCGCAACTCATTCGTACAGAAATACTTCGGCGACTGCGCTCACATCGCGGACCTTTGTAGTGGCCCAGCATGCTGCGCCACCACAGCGCAGAGGCGCTGCCAGGCCCTACCAGACCGCTGGGCGCGAGACATTTCGAGCTAGAGTTGAGTAAAGACCTGGTACTGCAGAGGATCGGGCGGCCCGAGGGGGCGCCGAAAAGCTGCCCCGAATGCAAAACGCTCCGACTGGGTCGGAGCGCACTTTTCTACGAGGGAAAGTGTACCACATCTTCAATATTTGTCAAGAGAAATCTTTATATTTCTTTACTTTTTCTTGACACCCTTTATTTTCAAGAACATAGTCATCTCGTACCCCGGACCTATTCCTCGGAAGATTCCCCCCGTAACGAAAGGAGACCATTCATGCCTTATTACTGCCACCAGGTCAGTTATACCAAGGAAGCCTGGGCCCGTCTGATGGCCGATCCGCAAGACCGGCTGGATATCGTTCGCTTGCCTATCGAAAAACTCGGCGGCAAACTGCATTCGGCGTTTTTCGCATTTGGCCCGTTCGACGTAATCGCCATCACGGAAATGCCCGATAACATGTCGGCCGCGGCTATCGCCATTGCATTCGCCGCTGGCGGTGCCGTTGCTCACGTTCAAACAACCCCGCTCATGACAGCCGCGCAGGCCATTGAGGCTATGAAGAAGGCCGGAACCTGCGGCTATAAGTCCATCGTTGCGGGGCACGGATCCGCCGCAAGCGCCTAATTGCCTGAAGTCATCAGGAAATAACCAAGGGAGTCAGGGCGCCGAGATATTCTTGCCATTGGCGCGGGACCTATGGTGTGCGTGGCCTCTTCTCGATGGATTCTCTGCAGCCCTCACGTGAATAACTGTTGGGCTACGGCGAGAGCCGCACGGGTAGATTTCCACAATAAATCTAGATGTAATCTCCTAGACTAACAACTATTCGATAGATTATAGTCCAGTCACTCCCACTCGCACCCCAGCCTGTGGGCCGGAGCGTTTTACTGAGGAGCTAAGCATGATCATCGGCGAACGTCTGCGCGTCCTGCGCGAAGAAAAAAAACTCTCCCAAGGTGATATCGAGAAACGCACCGGCCTGCTGCGCTGCTATCTCTCGCGAGTGGAAAACGGCCACACCGTCCCCGCCATCGAAACGCTGGAGAAGCTGGCTCGGGCTCTCGAAATGCCGCTCTATCAACTTCTTTACGATGGAGATCAACCGCCCAAACAGGATATCCCTGCTGCTTGGACCGAATCCGCCAGTAATGCCTGGGGCAGTTCGGGAAAAGACTTACGCTTCATGCGCAAGCTCAGACATCTTCTGAGCAAGATGGACGCGCAAGATCGCTCTCTGCTGCTCTTCACGGTGCAGCAGATGGCCAAGAAGAAAAAATCACCCGCAGCGGCTGCTGCCTCAGCGGACTAGGTTCGCCTCAAGGCTGCGCTATCGACGCCGTACGTGCATTTCACTCTGTGGTGCTGGATTTTTTTTGTGGCCGCTCCGCGGTTCTGTCTCTGATCTCTCTTCAAACATTTTTTGTTAGGAGCACCTTGCCGCCTCTGCGATGGATAATCGCTGGCGAGCACTTTTTCTTCGTCCGCATTTCACGGCTGCTGCGCTCTGCTAAACTTTAGATGTGGATTCCTGGAAAACTACGCCCCGTCTCGCAAATATCCGTTTGCACCCTATCAAAGCACTCGATCCTATCTCGGTAAATGAGGCGCGCATTGGGCCCAATGGCGGCCTGGAACTTGATCGCGTCTGGGCTCTCTACTCCGCGGACGGCCGCTGGGTGAATGCCAAGCGCACCTACGCGATGCACCTTATCCGCGCGGCGTACGCTCCGGACATTAGTTCCGTCACGCTCACTGTTCCCGGCGACATACGCAACATTCCGGTAATGACGTTTGCGTTTCCTGACGATGCCGATGGCGCTGCAGAATGGTTCAGCATGTACTTCGAGCAGGCGATTCAGGTGCGCTACACGCGCGAAGGCTTTCCCGATGACGGGCTGGCGCCCGGTCCAACGATCGTTTCCACCGCATCGCTCGAGACTGTTTGCGAGTGGTTCCCCGGTATGACGCTGGACGAAGCTCGCAGGCGTTTTCGCACCACGCTCGAAATCGATGCTGCTGGCCAATTTGGAACCAATCGAGTCGAGTTGTCTCCGGGCGCAGGTGAGCTGGGAGACTCTGCTGTCGCTTCTGAACCGTTGCCGCCATTCTGGGAAGATCAACTCTTCGCCGAATCGGACACGAGCGTTGTACGTTTTCGCATCGGCGATGTCGCCTTCGAGGGCAGCAATCCCTGCGCGCGTTGCCCCGTTCCCGCCCGCGAGTCGCAAACTGGCATAGACACAATCGGGTTTCAGAAACGCTTCATCGAGCTGCGCCGCGCGCAGTTGCCGCCATGGGCGCCCGCCGAGCGTTTCGATCACTTCTACCGCCTAGCCACCAACACCCGCGTCCCCAGCACCGAATGCGGCAAGCATCTCCGTCTCAGCGATCCGCTTATACTTTGAGGCGGTCCGGTAGGTCGAGCGCGATGATGAGCGTAGCGTTGATCAGAGACATCTTCTGTGAACTCACCTGGCCAATGCGCTTTGTCAGACGATTTTTTGAAATTGCCCGCACTTGCTCGCACAGAGCGACGGAGTTTTTCGACAGAGATCCTTCGCCAGCCGGAAGCTCGACGTGCGTTGGATAAAGGCGCTTCTTGTTCTCGCGGCTTGTTAGAGGAACCACGATTACGATGGGGGCATTCGCGTTGAGTGCATCGCGGCTCACGATGAGGACGGGCCGAGACCCTCCCTGCTCGGAGCCTGTGACAGGATCTAAATTCGCTTGGTACACTTCGCCGCGGAACATTTATGAGCCGATCAAATCCCGCTCGGATAGTTCAAGCGCTTCGGCATCGCTCGCGGCGAATTGTTCCGCAATCGTGAGTGCCCCTCGTTGGTATTGCTTGTCGTCCGCCATTCCAAGGAACGCGTCATCAATCGCCTTACGCTCAACGGCACGCACATATGCTGCCAATGCATTCACGATGAACTCATTCACGCTGACTGTCTGATCTCGCTGAACGTGGCTTTTGATGCGCTCGTAAAGTTGCTTCGGCAGCCGTAAGGTTGTCTGTAGGTTATGGGCTGCTTTTTGTGTACGTCCACGATTCGCCGAACGCTTCACATTATGATTTCGCATACTGATATCATAGCCGAACTCACACGGCGAGTGCAACAATTGTGATCCGATACCTGGCGCAGCGATCTACGCGGCCTCGCTAAAATACTTCCTCGGCGGAAACATGCCGCGGCGCAGCAGTTCTTTCCCGCAACGATTGCGGATTTCCTCGGTCCAATTCACCCAGCCGCGCTCGCTCAGACCGAGAAAATGCCGTGCATTCTCGTAAGGCGCGAGGCCGAGATAGTAGAGCCGGAAGAGCACCATGCGCGAAGCCCAATCCGGGCCTTCGAGCGCCTTCTGCCCTGCCAGCGCGAAGTCCGCGACCCATTCATTGAGCCGTGGACGTATATCCGGGCGCCACAGAAATTTGCCCGTGTCCTTCCAGTTCAGCGCCGAGATCCCGCGCTTCGACTCCATGACCTCGCGCGCGCCTCGATACACTTCCCAGCACACGTCAAATGCCAGCTCCGGCTTTACGCTCATGGCTCCTCCGCCACAGCGCACCAGTGGTGCGCTTCGCTTCTCCATCAGCTTTTCATCACCGAAATTTCTGCGGCCGTCCTGTTCAACAGCTCACTGCTTGCAGCGCCGCTCGCACTTTGCGCCTGCGCCGCACGGTCTTCCGAACCGGCACGCGCCGCTCTTGCATCACGGAGTATTCCCACACGGCGCCGAAGCCTTCCGCCCGCATGGCCTTGTTCGTCGTTCTACACCGCTTAACCACGGTATACGCCCCGTTCCGCGCCTTTCGCATATGCCGCAACTGCGCCGAAATGCTGGCCGGCGGATAGAGCGTCAATTTCGCCAGCTCATCGAGCGTCAACCACGTGGCGCACTGCCCCGCGCTCAGCATTACGTCTCGAATCACCTCGCGCTGCCTTCGCAAAACCACCGGACCTGCCTCAATTTGCTTCGTCCTCCGCATCGCATCGCCTCCTTCCCTGCTGTTTATGCCTTTCTTGCAGGAAACTCATCGTCCGCGCCCGGCCATTGGCGCTCTCGATCTTCATCATCGAGTTCAGTCTCGTTCTCGACTTTTCCTTGGCCTTTGTTTCGCGCTTTCTCCGGCGCGAAATCCTCTTCGTCCTCATTCGACATTCGTGCCGTGCGGTCGGGGTCTTCATAGTCCCCAGCACAGGCGCTGCACGCTCGCAGCGACCGCACCAAACCGACAGAATCTCTGCACATTCCAGGCTCAAGCTGCTTTCGGTCCGCCACCCGATCCATCCCAAGGGCCGCAAAGTTTTCCACAGATTTCCACAAGGCCATTACCTCTAAGTATCCTTGACACGTTTTACCGATAAGATAATATTCGCCGTGTCCCCGTAACGGAGGTTATGTGACCACTCGTTCGACCCAGCCCCCTTGGGAGTTCCTTCTTTCGGCTTCAAAGAATTCCTTGCAAAGCTTTGAGCTGTCGCGTCTTTCCCATGCCGCCAATATCCGCAAGGAGATTGCGGCCTTGCTTGATCAATGGATGGACGACAACGCGAACGCAACTCTTGCGCGTTTCCTTTTGGAGGAACGCGAACGCTCCGCGCGCGAGGCGGATTTGATTTCCACTGGCAAATCCCGCCACTCCGTCACGCATCCTGTGTCCGATAATTTTCTTGCGGATCGAATGGTTCCGCAGGCCGAAAACACCGGCCAATCCTGACTTTTTGAATGTTATGGGGAGCTTCTGGATTGCTCCTGCACCAAAAATGGCGGCGACGCTCCGCACTCCAACGCGACCTAAAGGTGCGTTCAGCGGAGCACGCGCAAACGCACTTCCCGCTCTCGCTGCCCTCTCCAGCGTCAGAGCTTCCCGGAACTGCATCTCTCCGCCGCACCCACATCCCATCGCATCCTCCCGTAACCAAATCCCATCACAGTGTTACGTCTTGGCTGCTTTATATGAGTTATGAGGCGCAATTCAGGCAGGCGAGCACAACTTACGCGGACACAAAAATAGCGAATCGGCCTAAACGGAAACACCTTCGATGATTACGGAAAAGAGTGGTCTTAACGACTGGTGGTTGGGGCAGCCGGCTGTTTTTCGAGAAGCTGTTCCTTGCGGTAAATCAAGGAATTGATGTCGTACGTAGCGAGTTCAAAACCGTGTCCGTGCGTAATCGCATCCGTGGGGCATGCCTCCACGCAGTAACCGCAGAAAATACAACGCGAATAATCGATATTGTAAACGCTGGCGTAACGCTCTCCAGCGGAAATGCGGCTGGCATCCGTATTTTCCGCGGCTTCGATGTAAATGCAATTTGCGGGGCAGGCAGCGGCACAGAGAAAGCATCCAACGCACTTCTCGAGGCCGGATTCGTCGCGGTGCAGGACGTGAATCCCGCGATAGCGCGGCTGAAAATGCACCGGTTCGAACGGGTAATTCTCCGTGACCGTTTTACGAAACATATTCCGGAAGGTCACGCTGAAGCCCTGCACCAGCGTGCTGAAAGTTTCACCGACTTCCCTAAAGATGGATGCCATAGGCTAGGAGTCTAGCAAACGTCCTTTGCACGGGCAAATCATTGTCCTCGTCGCAGTCTCCATCCCCAAGCAATTCACGGCTTTAGTGCGTCAATAATCTGCTTCCCGTGAAACCGGCCGTTCTCGATAAATATATCGCCGGTGTGTCGCCCGCCGATCACCACTCCCGCCAAATGAATTCCCGGCACGTTGCTTTCGAGCGTATTCGGATCGAGCGCCGGTTTTCTCGTGTCGGGATCAAGCCGCACGCCGAGGCTTTCGATAAACGCATAATCGGGATGATAGCCAGTGAGAGCGAAGACTTGTTTCGCCGGCAACCGCTTTTCGCCCGAGCCATTCTGCACGACGACGTCATCTCGGGTGATTTCTTTCACGCGCGTTTCGAAGAGCGCCTTTACCTGCCCCGCCTTAATCCGGTTTTCGATGTCAGGCCGCACCCAATACTTGATCGAAGCACCTAGCTCCGCATGTCTGTGCACCAACGTCACGCGCACGCCATTGCGGTACAGGTCCAGCGCGGTTTCCGCTGCGGAGTTTTTGCCACCGATGACAACCACGTCCTGATTCCAAAACTCGAAAGGCTCCGTGTAGTAGTGCGAGACGTGCGGCAAATCCTCCCCCGGAATCCCCATCACGTTGGGAAGATCGTAGTAACCTGTCGCAACAGCGATTTTTCTCGACGTGTAGCGCTCTTCGATTCCCTTCTCCGTTTGCGTTACGACTGTAAAGTCGCCATCGTGCCCGTCCACTCGCAGGACACGCTCGAAAAGCCGCAATTCCAATTCGTAGTGCTCTGCCGCCTTGCGGTAATACTTCAACGCCTCAACGCGCACTGGTTTTTCCGCTGCACTGATCAGCGGGAGGTCGCCGATCTCGAGAAGCTCGGGCGTAGTGAAAAACACCATATTGACAGGGTAGTGGTAAATCGAGTTGCACAAGCAGCCCTTGTCGATCACCAATGGCTTCATTCCCGCGCGCTTCGCCTCGATGGCGCAGGCCAGTCCGGTGGGTCCAGCGCCGATGCAAACAATGTCGTAAGTTGTCATAGCGTTTTTAGTTTGCCGGGAGGCCGCCGGAATTGCAAATAGAGGAAAAATTACTGAGTTTGCGGCAATTCCAAAATGTCGGTGAGTTCCTGACGAAACGTCGCAATCTCTTGTAATCGCTCTTGTGTCGCCGGCAATTCTGTCTTTTTCCACACGAAGACTTCCCCCGCGCCGCGCTTGAGCTTCACGCTCAGATTTCCATCGACTAGGTAAGACGGCGGCGCGAGGAGCTTCAATCCACCATTGGCGATGGGTGACAGCACAGCTACGCATTCGCCGCGTCGCACGCACAATGCACTCTCATACGGAGGAATCGCAATCGGCCGAAAGCCCGCCGCGAACAATCTCTCCAGAACTTGCATCTGCTGAGGAGTGAATTCGACCATCTGAGAAGTTCGCAGGGGCGCGGCATCGCCGTGCCCGTCTTCGATTTAGATGCAAGCTGTCTAAGCCGCTGTAGAATCCGCGGCTTCCGAAGTTGTTCCCTCGAGTTGTCCAAGAATCTCGCGCAGTGTCACAATTAATTCATCGCGCGACACATGGCTCTTCTTGAACTGAATGCGGAACCGGAAGCTCTCGTTTTCGGGCTCAAACTGAAAGATGAACGGCTGCGGCCGCTGAGGACCACCCTGCTCGTCCCGCCGCTCGCGACGCGCTTCGTCTCGCGTCAAGCCGCCTTGCATAATGCGGTGCATCATCTCGATCATTTTCTTTTCGGTTGGCTGGCGCGCAATCTGTAGCAGCAGGGATTTCGAGATAATTCCATGCTCGACGCACTTCTTGCGCAATGACTCCGGAATGTTTCTGAGCGAGAGCGTTTCCGTAACCGAAGATCTCGCGCGCCCAATTTTCTTGGCGACATCTTCGTGCGTGTACTCAAATTGGGTCGCCAAACGGTGTAACCCGTCCGCTTCTTCAAACGGCGTCAAATCTTTGCGCTGAATATTTTCAATAAGCGCGATTTCCAGCGTTTCCGCGTCGTCCGCCATCTTCTCGATGCAAGGAACTTCGCGCAAACCCGCCGCACGCGAAGCGTGGTAGCGCCGTTCGCCGGATATGATGTAGTAGCAGTCTTCGCGCGGCACAAACCGCACCAGCAGCGGTTCGAGAACGCCTTTCTCTCGGATGGAATCCGAAAGATCGCGCAAATCTCCCAGCGCCTTGCGCGGTTGATCCGGATTGGGGCGGATCTGATCCACGGGGATCATCCTGCCCACGGCCGCCCCGCTATAGCTCGTCAGTGATTCTACGTAGTGCGCGTCATGCCGCATCTTCAGCGTGACGGGTAACCCGATCCTCTTCGACACGTTGGATAACCTCCCCTGCCAATTTCTTGTACTCGATCGCGCCCGGTGATTTCGGCGC
>Ga0210391_10002047_pt1 | contig 17707 bp, 16 predicted proteins | sample IncBWC12OmetaG_FD_160573 | JGI IMG/M metagenome (GOLD analysis project Ga0210391, IMG submission 160573) | Forest soil microbial communities from Barre Woods Harvard Forest LTER site, Petersham, Massachusetts, United States - Inc-BW-C-12-O ... | reverse complement strand
GTCGGACGCGCACTACAAAGTGATCGCTCCCAACCTGCCCGGTTTCGCTTCGTCGGATCACAAGCAGGTTCAATATTCGATCGCTTACCAGGCCGAAGCGGTTGCGCAGATGATCGACGAGCTCAAACTCGATCACGTCAACCTCATTGGCAACGATCTCGGCGCGGACGTCGCGCTCTACTACGCCGTCGATCATCCGGACAAAGTCGAGAGGATGGTGCTGGTATCGGGCGGGCTGGTCGGTGCGCGCGGCGCTGAAAAGCTTCGCCAGGGAATGCTGCCGACGACGCCCGATGCGATTCGGGCGCAGGTGGAGGCGAGCTTTTTCGATTTGCCGCCAATGCCGCAGTTCATTTACCAGCGAATGATGGAGCAATTGAGCGGCGACCTGGCGGCCGAGACCGACATGATTAACTCCGTCCCGCGCGACGAGGCGCACATTCGTTCGAAAATCGGCCAGGTCTTCAACACCCTTACGATCGTGATGTGGGGCGCGAAGAATCCGTACTTCTCGAACGAAGAAGGCGAGGCGCTGCACGCTGCGCTGCCGGGTTCGGGCAGGGTAATCTTCAAAACCTCAGGACCCTACCCACAACTCGAGCATCCCGACGATTTCGCCGAATCGCTGATCTTTGTGATCAAGCAGGAAGAAGGCGGCCGCTAACCACGCGCGGCAAGACGAGTACAGACGAATGAGCGCGCGTGCCTGGATTAGACACGCGCGCCCATTAGATCAGATCAGGTCCCAGAGCACCGAACAGTTGTGCTCGGCGTTAAAGGTCGACTCGGGCATCGGCGTGGGCGGTATCAACGATTGGAACACGTCGGTGGACGAACTGTACGGAGCCCATGCAGGCAGTGAGGAGGAGTTCGGGTTGAGGTTCTTCGCGAACTGGGTCCAGTAGGTCGTCATCGCCGCGGAGAGCTGTTCCTGCTCCGGTGTGAACACGGCAGGCGTCCCATCCAGCACAAACAGGTACGGCAACTCAGAGCCATGGTAGGCGCCGAGCGGGAAAGTCAGCCCGGGGAAGGGAAACTCCGGCGCGTTCTCGTCGTTGAACTCGTAGGTATAGGTCGTCACGAATTGCGACAATGACTGGTCCGCGGTACGCGCCGGACAGGCGAAGATTCCATCGGTACCCGCCGCACCCAGTGCTATCGGACCGTTTACGTCATTGGCGGGAGGGCCGTCGGGATACAGAACTTCCAGTATCGGCGCCAGCTCTGACCCAAACAAAGCCTCGACTGCGAAATCATAGTCCGCGAGGTTCGCGAGCGCCGCGCCGCCGTCGGTGTCCAGGGCTACGAAGAGTCTGTACTCATCATGGTTGGTGCCCGAAATCATCGGCACCTGGTTGAATTCGCCGCTCGCAAATGACGCACCGAGCGTCTGCGTGAGCAGAGTTCCATCGATGAACGGATAGATCACGCTCGAGTTCTCGGCGATCAGGCTCGCGGCGGGAAGTGCTCGTAAACAAGCCGACGTCGAGCACCCAAGCGCAGAGGCAATGGTGTCGCCGGCCGGGACAAACGCGCTGCCCGTCGTCTCTCCTTGCGCGAGCGGTATGATCGATTCGAGATAGTCGGCGAAGCTGGAGTACGATCCGCTTTCGGAGATCGCTCCATGGAACAGGCCTTTCGCGGTCGGAGACGCCACGTTTGCGTACACGCTCTGGCCGCCGGCAGATTCACCGAAGATAGTGACGCGTTTCGGATCGCCGCCAAAGCCCGCGATATTCTTTTGCACCCACTTGAGCGCGAACTGCTGATCCATAAAGCCGTAGTTGCCGTTCTCATGACCTTCGGCGTCGATTTGCGATTCGGCAAAGAAGCCTAACGTTCCCAGGCGGTAGTTGATCGTGACGACGATCACTCCTTTCTTCACGAGCTGCGAGGGATCGTAGCCACTGCCGGCTCCGCTGGTGAGCGAGCCGCCGTGAATCCAGACCATCACTGGCAGTCCGCGTCCACGATCCTGGATTAGGTCTTCGAGCAGTACGTTCTGCGGAGTGTAAACATTCAGGAAGAGGCAGTTCTCGCTGCCGCCTCCGCCCTGCGTGCATTCGCTGCCGAAGGTCGTCGCGTTCAGGAAAAACCCCTTGAAGGGTCCGTAAGGCTCCGGCGGCAGCCATCGCAGCGCTCCCACTGGCGGCTTGGCGTAAGGGATGCCGAGGAATTCGTTCACTTTGCTTACGCTGGTGCCGGTGACAATTCCGCTCTCGGTGAAAGCGAACGCGGGAAAGCCTGCTGTGGCGTCCAAGGCTGAGCCCAGCGTGACCGCGCAGATCGCCACCGCCGCCATTAGAACGACGAAACCAGCGCCCGGGCGCTTAAACGATCTCTTCGACTTCTCGATTCTTTCCATCGCCGATTCCTCCATCAGCTTTAGAGGAGCGCGGTCAGCAGCTGCCGACCATGCCCAATTTCATGTGAAGCAGTCACCGCAGCGTCGCGGTGACCGAATCCGAACCAGACTTTCACAGACGATCCCCAATACATTCAGCGGCAAACGTCAGATACTCCAGCATTCCCCAACGCTGGTTCCCCGAGAGCAACATCCTCTTACTCTCGATATCCTTCCGGCGGCAAGAACCTTTTTTTACCGACCGATTTTTTCCGCGCATGACATCGCGCCTTGCGCGGAACTCAGTCGTCTGCGATAAGCGAATCTGAAATTTCAGCCAGCGAGGAATCGACAACGATGAAGCTCTACAACGTGAATCTATCCAACTTCGCCACCAAGTCCCGGCTCGTCATTTATGAAAAGGGACTCAATATCGAGATGGTGCCGATCCCGGGAGGCGGTCTCAAATCGGCCGAATACGCGAAGATCAACCCGCTCGGCAAAACTCCGGCGCTCGATGCCGACGGACTGCTCATCCCCGAGTCCGAAGTTATCAACGAGTACCTCGAAGACAAGTATCCGACGCCGGCGCTGATGCCCAAGAGCCCGGAGGGGCGCGCCAAGGTGCGAATCATCACGCGCTTCCACGACCTGTACCTCGAGCCGCCGCTGCGCGCGCTGTTCGGTCAGTTGAATCCAAAGACTCGCGACCAAAAACTTGTCGGCGAGAAACTGGCCGACCTCAAGAATCGTATCGACCAGCTCGAGAAGATGCTCGCAGACGGCGGTTACGCCTGCGGATCCGAATTCACCCTGGCAGATTGCGCGCTCGTGCCGACATTTTTCTTCATCACCAACCTGGGACCCGCCTTCGGCGTCAATGCGCTCGACGGACAGCCGAAACTGTCAGCATGGTGGACTCACGTACAGTCGCGACCGGCGGTGAAGAAGGCCCTCGGCGAGATGACGGAAGCGTTGGCAGCGATGCAGCGCGGCGGACAATAATAAGGATTGTTACTGAGCGCGGCCGCGGAGCATCGCTGCTAGCGCGGCCGCGCACCAGACAGCTTCGAGCACCACGAACGGCGCGAATCCAATCAGGTATGACGCGTAGCATGAGACGGCGGCACCGACGGCGTTCATTACCTGGTAGGCGAGAGAGCGGGAATCGAGCAGCGCGAACGAATTCATGAAGAACGCGATCAGCAGCAGGGTGACTCCGATCGATCCGACGATTTCCGATGTCGACATTTCGTTTCTCCAGGCCGTTTGTATAACGCGACGTGCAAGGATCAGCTGACTATGTCTTATCTTGATCGCGATGGCGTGAGCATCTACTACGAGCAGCAGGGCGCCGGACCGTCCGTTCTGCTCTCGCATGGCTACAGCGCGAGCGCGCGGATGTGGCAAGGTCAGGTCGAGGCGCTGGCGGACAACTACCACGTGATCGCGTGGGATATGCGCGGCCACGACCGCTCTGACTCGCCCGACGATCCGGCGCTCTATTCTCACGAAGCGACTATCCACGACATGGCCGCGGTGCTCGATGCTTGCGGCGTCGGTCGCGCCATTGTCGCGGGCCTGTCGCTGGGCGGATTCATGTCGCTGGCGTTCTACCTGGCTCATCCCACCCGCACCGAGGCGCTGATGCTCTTCGACACGGGGCCCGGCTACAAGAAAGACGATGGGCGCGCCGGATGGAACCGCCTCGCGGACAGCGTTGCCGAGGCATACGAGAAGAAGGGCCTCGCAGCGGCTGGCGTCAGCGCCGAAGTGAGCGTCGCGCGGCATCGCAGCGCGCAGGGCCTGGCGCACGCAGCGCGCGGGATGTTGTCGCAAAAGGACGGCCGCGTAATCGAGTCGCTACCGACAATCGCCGTCCCGACGCTGGTGTTGGTGGGCGAAAACGACCAGCAATTCCGGCCGTCGGCCGATTACATGGCGGCAAAAATTCCCGGCGCGGAGAAAGTGATCCTCCAGAAAGCGGCTCATGCCGCCAATATCGATCAGCCCGAAGCGTTCAATGCCGCGGTGCGCGCGTTTCTAGAACGGGCCACTTCGTAGGCGTTTCGCAAACCTGGCAAAAGTTTGGTTCGCCCAATGTTCGCCACCCTTCTGGCGAACGTCACGCCAAATCGGCATTATGCAAGTTGCAATGCCGATAATCGCGCCGCGGTCACATTGGCGACAAGTCTGCAAACCTGATTGAAAGGGAGGCTCCAAGACTCATCAGGACTGACGTTTAGAATGGCTGTCCCTCCACTTTCAGAAATCAATCGCAACCTGTTCAACAAGCTTATCGATCATCACATCCGATTTTCGCTGGCCAAGCTGCGGATCGATTTGTCGAAGCACGACTGGTATCGCGCGACCGCGCTGGTGGTTCGCGACATGCTGGTCGAGAAGATGCTGGCGACGCGCCTGCGTTTCGATCGCAACAATTCGAAGAAGCTCTACTACCTGTCGCTCGAATTTCTGATAGGGCGCTCGCTGGAAAATAATCTGTTCAACCTCGGCATTATCGACGCGTGTCGCGATTTTCTGGCCGAGAACGGAATCGAACTGCAAATACTGTTCGATGAAGAGCCCGACGCGGCGCTCGGTAACGGTGGCCTCGGCCGGCTGGCTGCGTGCTTCCTAGATTCGATGGCGACGCTCGATCTGCCCGGCTACGCGTATGGAATCAACTACGAGTACGGACTGTTCCGGCAGGAGATTCGGGGCGGCTACCAGGTCGAGCGCCCCGACGCCTGGCAGCGCGAAACCTCGCCCTGGCTGGTGCCGCGGCCCGAGCAGTCGTGCCGGATTCCGGTCTACGGGCGAATCGAGCACCGCATCGACAAAAAGGGCGAATACAATCCGAGCTGGGTGGATTGGCGCGTGCTGGTCGGCGTGCCGTCCGATCTTCCGATCGCGGGATTCGGCGGGCGCACGGTTAACTTCGTCCGCCTGTATTCGGCGGGCGCGTCGGATGAATTCGACATGCAGATCTTCAATGCCGGCGACTACATGAAAGCCGTCGAGCAGAAGATGCTGTCGGAGACTATCTCGAAAGTGCTGTACCCGTCTGACGCGGTTGCAGCCGGCCGCGAACTCAGGCTGCTGCAGGAATATTTTTTCGTGGCGTGCGCGGTGCACGACATAGTACAGGGGTTCGTCGCGCGCGGCGAAGACTTCAACGACTTTTCATCGCAAGTAGCTATTCAACTTAATGATACGCATCCCGCACTGACTATTGCGGAGTTGATGCGAGTTTTTATCGATGAGTACGATCTGGAATGGGCAATGGCGTGGGAGATTACGCGCGCCACGGTCGCATACACTAATCACACACTATTGCCGGAAGCGCTGGAAAAATGGCCGGTGAGCCTGCTCGAGCGGGTCGTGCCGCGCCATCTGCAGATCATCTACGAGATCAATCGGCGCTTCATGGCGGACGCGGGCAAGTTCTGGCGCGACGATCCCGATAGCGAACGCCTCAAGCGGGTGTCGATCGTCCAGGAGGGTTACGAAGCGCAGATTCGGATGGCGCATCTGGCGATCGTCGGGAGCCATTCGGTCAATGGCGTGTCGAAGCTGCACACGGAGCTGGTCGAGACGCGCCTGGTGCCCGACTTCTATCAACTGTGGCCCGAGAAGTTCAGCAACAAGACCAACGGCGTCACGCAACGGCGATGGCTGTTGATGGCGAATCCGGGTCTGGCGAGCCTGCTCGACGCGACGATAGGCACAGGCTGGGCGACAGACCTCGCGCAATTGAGCGCAGTCGAGAAATATGCGGACGACGTCGAATTTCAGCGGCGGTTCAGGGCGATCAAGCGGGTCAACAAAGAACGCCTGGCGAGAATCGTGAACCGGGTCGCCGCGGTCGATATCGATCCTGCCGCGATGTTCGATATTCAGGCCAAGCGCATCCACGAATACAAGCGGCAACTGCTGATGGCGTTGGGGATCGTGCATCAGTACCTGACGCTGGTGGATGACGGCGACGAGCCGCCGATGCCGCGCACCTACCTGCTTGCGGGCAAGGCTGCGCCGGGCTACTGGGCGGCGAAGATGATCATCAAGTTGATCAACAGCCTCGGCGAGGTGATCAACAACGATCCGAAGACGCGCGAATTGATCAAGGTCGCCTTCCTGCCGGACTACAGGGTCTCGCTCGCGGAAAAAATCATCCCGGCCGCCGACGTGTCGGAACAAATTTCAACTGCCGGCCGCGAAGCGTCGGGGACCGGCAACATGAAATTCGCGATGAATGGCGCGCTGACGGTGGGGACGCTCGATGGCGCGAATATCGAAATCCGGGAAGCGGTAGGCGAGGAGAACATATTCATTTTTGGCCTGACTGCTGAAGAGATCGAAGATCTGACGTTGAGAGGCGCGTACCGGCCGCGCGACTACTATGAGACTGACGCGCGACTCAAGCGGGTGCTCGATGAGTTGGCGTCCGATCGATTCTGTCCCGGCGAGCCTGGATTATTCAGATGGGTGCGCGACGTGCTGGTTAGTCGCGATGACTATTTCCTGATGGCGGATTTCGGATCGTATGTCGATACTCAGTCTGCGGTGTCAACTGAGTACCAACATCCGGAAGTGTGGACGCGAAAGGCTATACTCAATCTGGCCAGGATCGGTGCATTTTCGAGCGACCGCGCGGTTACGGAATACTCACGCGAGATATGGCATCTCGGCCCAGCTTGATTTGAAGGGGCGATCAAAGAACCGTGGCGAATACTATTTCGCGCGGAGATCGGCTGCCCTTTGATCGAGAAGTGCCATGCCGGACAGCGTGATTCTTACGACTGTGCGCCCGTTTACGTACTGCCTGGCGATCAGCTTGCGATCGTTCGCCTCCTCCCAGACGGGGAAGCGCGGACATGACGTGCGCCACGCATCCATCACTTCGTCGTAACTACGCTCGCCGTTCGCCACCCATTCAAGGAGATCGAGCACCAGGGACCGCGTCGAACATGGATTTCACCGTCCTCAAATTATCAAACTCGTAATTTACTATCATCCGTAACCATTGAGGGGATTCGGTCGTACTAGCGTTTCATGAAGGTAGTGCCTTGCGCGCGAATCCCTATCGCTTCGATCGGGCTGGTGGCGGCGCTGTTGATGGCGGCTCGGCCCCATCCTGCGCAGGCCCAGGCGAATTCGCTGGAAGTACCGTCGTCAAGCGGCGCTACCGCGCCGGCGAGTGAGAAGGCAACGACTAGGGAGAACGGGAAGGCGGCAAATCACCACAAGGCTGCCCAGTCTGAACCCAAGAAGAAAAAAAACTCGTTCATGCACAAGATGCGCGACAAGGCGATGGCGAAGGTTCAGAAATTGTTCGGTTCTAAACTCGAACCCAGGCCGGAGCCGAAGCCGGAATCAAACGTAGAGTAGTTCACCTCCAGACTCTTTCGACGCGCGGTTAAGCCTGAGCTACGGCAGAGAGCGCGGCGCCGAGTTTTTTGCCGAAGTCGCGCGACGCCCCCGGTCGATAGATCACCTGCATCGACTCGGCGAGTTTGAGGATTCCGGCATTGCGCTTCAGTACATCGCCGATCTCATCGAGATACGCAAAGAGTCCCGTGGGTGAACGATCCGCGGCAAACTCGACGGGGGCGCGCTGGGTCACGAACATAAGGCGCATCAGATCTTCAGCCGCTGCGGGATGAAGCGCGCACAGCTCTTCGTACTTCCGAGGATCGCGAAAGTAATTCCAAATCTTCTCGTCCGGCATCGCGAATCTGAGATCGGCGGTGAAGTTCATTACGAGGCATGGAGTGTCGCGTGCGGCGCAGACCTCGGCAATTTTGGCGGGAGGATCGTCGATCGCGACCGCTGGGGTGTTGCTGTGCGCCGCCGCGCCGCAGTTGCTACCGTAGCGGGCGCGAAAATCCTGAAAGCTCAGCGGAACTTTGCCGAGGTGGTAGAGGATGCAAATGCCGTCGTCGGCAAGAACGTTTTGCGTCACGTCGTCGATCAGGCGCTCGACACTGCCCGGATTTTCGCAGTGATAAAGAACGTGCGAGGCAAACACGATTCGAAACTCGCGGGCGCGCGCAGGCGAATTCGGCGATCCCAGCAGTTCAAGCAGATGGCCCGCAAAGGCGTCGCCGGCCTGCGCGGAGAAATCGACCAGCTTGAGCTTGCCCGTCGATTTCGCGGCCGAGAGAGTTGTCAGCGCCTCGCCGGTGCGTTCATCGGCGTACGCGGTGCTGTAGTCAGTCGAGCGAGTCTTGAATCCGGGTTCGAACTTCACGCCGGTAAGATATTTGACCAAGGTATCGCAAGGGCCGCATCCGATATCGGCTATCGCGATCGGCTCGATTCCGGTCATCACGATGTGCGCGTCGGCGAGATTATTCAGAAACGCAGCGTTGATACGCGCGGTCTTTTCTTTTTCGTCGGTCGCCGCCTTGAATGACGGGTAGATCTCTTCGTAGCGATATTCGTCGATCGAGATGCTCATGACTCGTGCTTCTTTACTCCCGAAGTCAAGGTGTCCAGCCGTCTGAATTGAGTTGGCCCACGGCTCGGCCAACGCGGAGGCCATTGCCACCACGAGAGTGCCACCGCGGCGGCGAATACGAAATAGAGCAAGCCGAAGACCCAGTTCGGTTCGTTGTAGAAAATCAGCCGGTCGATCCAGTAGCCGACGAAATCACGGGGATATGACGCAACGCCCGCGCGAAGTCGCAGCGAGTTTTCGAGCGTGGTCAGCGGACAGACGGCGCCGATCAACACCTCGACACATACGAGCAGGATTGCGCCGAGATGGACTGCGCGCAACGCGAAGCTCCGTGCCCATCGCGCGCCCGCGAGAGCGCCTGCGACGATAGCCGCGAGACCGATCACGACGAATACCACGTATGCAGCGTGGAAGATCGCGACCGCATCGGCTAGCTCAAGCCACAGCATCGTCACCGATTATGCGCGTCGGGTCGCGCGTCGGTCGATGACAAGATGACGCTTAAATGCTCTTGCTGAGAAATCCGCCGTCGACGCAAATGTCGGCGCCAGTCACGAAACCGCTCGCGCGCCGGCTTGCCAAAAATATGCACGCGCCGATCAGATCGCGAGGCTGGCCGAACCTTGCCATCGGCGTGTGCTGCAATATCGCCTTGGCCCGCTCGGTCGGCGTCCCATCATCATTGAAAAGAAGTGTGCGATTTTGATCCGACGGAAAAAAACCCGGCGTGATCGAATTGACGCGCACGCCACGAGCGGCCCACTCGCGCGCCAGGAATCGAGTCAGGCTCAGCACCGCGGCCTTGGACGCCGAATACGCCGCCACTCGCGACAACGGAACATGCGCCGCCACGCTCGTGAGGTTGACGATGCTGCCCGCACCGCGCACCGCCATCGCGCCGCCGAACTCCTGGCATGGAAGAAGCGCTCCGCCAACGAGGTTGAGGTCGAAGTTAGCGCGCCAATCGTTCTCGTCGATATGTTCGAAGGGAGTGCCAGCGGTCACCGTCACGCGAGCATCGTTGCCTCCGGCGGCGTTCACGAGAATAGTGGGCGCGCCGAGGGCATCGGCAATACGCTGATGAGCGCAATGCAAGCTGGATCGATTGCGCGCGTCGATAGGGTAAAACTCCGCGACGCCACCAGCCTCGCGAATCGCCGTAACGCGCCGCAGCCCTCGCTGCTGGTCACGACCAAGCACTGCCACTGCCGCGCCCGAAGCGGCCAGCCCCGACGCTAGCGCACCGCCTAGTACGCCGGTCGCGCCCACGACGACCGCGACTTCGCCGGTCAGATCAAATAGATTTTCCATGACCTCGCGTGTCAGACTAAAATGCGGCGCGCCTGAAAGTCGAGCAATCGCATGAAAGCTTTTCTGGACGACGACTTCCTGCTCGATACCTCGGTCGCGCGTCATCTCTACCGGGACTATGCGGCTGGGTTGCCGATCATCGACTACCACTCCCATCTGCCGGTGACGGAGATCGCGGGGCGCAAGCGAATGCGCAATATCGGCGAACTATGGCTGGGCGCGGATCACTACAAGTGGCGATTGATGCGAATGGCGGGCGTTCCGGAGCGGCTTGTCACAGGCGACGCAGATGATCGTGAAAAGTTTCTCGCGTTTTGCCGCGTACTTCCGAATGCGATCGGCAACCCGGTTCATCACTGGTGCCATCTTGAACTGAAGCGTCATTTCCAAATTGATTCCGTAATCAACGAAGCCAACGCGTCGGAGCTGTGGGACGCTACAAATGCGCGACTCGAATCGTTGGACGCGTGGAGCTTTCTCGAACAGTCCAAGGTCGAAGTCGCCTGCACCACCGACGACCCTGCAGATGATTTAGCCGATCACGCATCGCTCGCCCGCTCCGCACTCAAGACCCGTATCATTCCGACTTTTCGGCCCGATCGCGCGATGCGCATCAATGCCGAAAATTTTCCCGAATACCTCGAGCGTCTCGGCAATGCCGCATCGATCAAGATCACGTCCTTCGCAACTTTGATTGAGACGCTGGATAACAGAATCGGTTTCTTTCACAGCCGCGGAGGACGTGTCAGCGATCATTCATTGGAGATTCCGCTTGCGGGGCGCGCGGCTGCTGACTCTGACCTAGAGACACTATTTGCGCAGCGAATGAACAATGACACGCTCGACGAAAAAGGTTTGGCGGTTTATCACTTAGGGCTATTGACGCATCTCGGCCGTTCTTACAACCGTCGCGACTGGGCGATGTGTCTGCATATCGGCGCACGTCGCGACAACAACAGCCGCGCTTTCGCGGACCTGGGTCCAGACTCCGGGTTCGACTCCATCGCCGATATTCCGCCGACCGAAGGCTTGTCGCTTCTGCTCGACACTCTGGATCGCGAGCGGAGTCTTCCGAAGACTGTCCTGTTCTGCGCGCATCCGGCGATGAACGAGCTTCTCGCCTCAACGATCGGAAACTATTGCCGCGACTCTGTCGCCGGCAAAATGCAATTCGGGCCGCCGTGGTGGTTCAACGACCACAAGGCAGGCATTCTGAAGCACCTTGTGACGCTAGCCAACCATGGCGTTCTCGGTGAGTTCGTCGGCATGACTACAGATTCCCGAAGCCTCGCATCCTATCCGCGTCACGAATACTTCCGACGGCTTTTGTGCCGCGCCCTCGGTCGCTGGGTAGAAGATGGCCAATATCCTGACGATGAGGACGCGATGCGGAAACTGGTCGAGGGGATTTGCTACTACAACGCCAAACGCTATTTCGGCTTCGCGGCCGATGCATCCTATAGCCACTGAAGGTGGCGGGATGTCGATAGCCTCCGTTCCAGTCTTCACTCTTCAAGCTCGCGATGATCGACGGCTGAGTCTGCAGAGTGCAGAGGGCCACGTCGCGCATATTTTCGCGATCGATCGGAATATTGTTCGCATGATGGTGCTTCCGTTCGGCCGATTGCACCATCCGCGAACCTGGGCGATCGCGCCAGGCCTGGAGGATGTGCCGCTCGAAGGGCGCGACCGTTTCGACATGACCGACTATGACTTGCCGGAGGTCACGCTTGAGGAAAGTCCCGACGAATTGCGAGTCACAGTGCACGATATTCGGTTGACAATTTCGCTCATAGGACTCCGTTGCCGATGGGAAGTTAGATCCGACAATCAATGGCAGATCGCTGCGATGGATCGTCCTACACAGGCCTACAACTTCGGATCGTGGGACGACCGTGTCTATCACTACCTTAAGCGGTTTCCCGACGAATCCTATTATGGCTTGGGTGAACGTTCCGGGTTTGCCAACCGTGCGGGTAATCGGTACAGGATGACCAATATCGATGCGATGGGCTATGATGCGCGGTCTAGCGATCCGCTATACAAGCATGTCCCCTTCTATATAACCCGAAGAAAGGCGGGTCGGGTCTTCTTCGGACTCTTCTACGACACGCTGGCCGACTGCACCTTCGACATGGGACGCGAACTGGATAACTATCATGGTCCTTATCGCTACTTCAGAGCTGATGCGGGAGATCTCGACTACTACTTCGTAGGAGGGCCGGAGCCGGCCGACGTCGTTCGTCGTTATACGTGGTTGACTGGCCGCCCATTGTTCAGCCCCAAGTGGAGTCTTGGCTATTCCGGTTCGACGATGAGCTATACGGACGCGCCGGATGCGCAGTCCAGAATGAATGAGTTCGTGGAGAAGTGTCGCGAGCACGACATTTCGTGCGACTCATTTCACTTGTCGTCGGGCTATTCCTCGATTGGAGCAAAGCGATACGTCTTCAACTGGGATCGGAACAAGTTTCCGGATCCTGACGCATTTGTTCATAGCTATCTGGACCACGGAATTCGCTTGTGCGCGAATATCAAGCCGTGTTTGCTCCGCGACCATCCGCAGTTCGCCGACGCCGCCGCTAGGGGTCTATTGATTCGCGACGAGAACGGCCAGCCCGAAATGGTACAATTCTGGGGTGACGCAGGCGCTTATCTGGACTTCACGAATTCCGAGACGATCGCCTGGTGGAAGACCCAGGTCGCGAATTCACTGCTTCGTCTCGGAATTAAGGCTACCTGGAATGATAATAACGAATTCGAAATCTGGAATCCGAATGCGCGCGCTCGCGGCTTCGGACGCGAGTTTAGTGCTATAGAAGCAAAACCACTCCAGACCCTGTTGATGGTCCGCGCGTCACTCGAGGCGCAGCGCGAGCATTCACCAGACTTGCGGCCATTCGCCGTTTCTCGGTCGGCTGCGACCGGTATGCAGCGTTACGCGCAGACATGGTCGGGCGACAACTACACTTCATGGGATACGCTTCGCTTCAACATCAAGATGGGGCTGGGTCTGGCGCTTTCGGGGATGTCCAATACCGGTCACGACGTGGGAGGATTTTCTGGCCCCGCGCCGGAACCCGAGCTGTTTCTTAGATGGCTTCAATTCGGCATTTTCATGCCCCGATTCACCATTCATTCCTGGAACGACGATGGCTCGGTGAACGAACCGTGGATGTATCCCGAATTGACGTCCACAGTGAAAAGCCTCATCGACTTTCGCTGTCGACTGTTGCCACATCTCTACAATCTTTTGTGGCGCTATCACGGCCTTTACGATCCGATGATCCGTCCGACCTTTTTCGACTTTCGGCGCGATGATCGTTGCTATGTCGAAAACGACGATATGATGCTCGGAAAGGATCTACTGGTAGCGGCTGTAGTGGAACCTGGAGCAACATCGCGTCGGATTTATTTGCCCACTTCGACGGGATGGTACGATTACTGGCGCGGCGACTACTATGATGGAGGCCGGGAGATCGAGGTCGAAGCTCCGATGGACCGCACACCCCTGTTCGCGCGTGAGGGGTCAGCCATCGCCGTCAACCTGGCACAGCAACACTTTGCACAACGCGCGGATGAACGTGGCTTCGAAATATTTCCGCATCGTGGACGCGGGCACTTCGAGTATGAATGTTTCGAAGACGATGGCGAAAGCAATGGCTATCGGCAGGGGCGGTATTGGACCTGGAGGTTGGATGTCATCAGCGATCCTGAGCAGATCTCAATTCAAGTCGACCGCCGCGGAGCGGGATTTACCGATTCAGCGGAGACACGCCTGTTGTTTCCGCGAAACGAAATGCGTTCCATCAATTTAACCTCGGGACAGGTCGTAAGTGATACCGTGCAGGGGCTGCATCGCGATATTCGAGTCGCTTTGAATACCGGCGCTTCCCGGTAACTTCCATGCTTAACTCCGTACAATCACGGGTGGCCGGTCCGCACAGTCATCTGACACCCGACGAGATTCGCAGTGCTATCGCAGAGACCTTCCCGACTCGAGATTATCGCAACAAGCGGGTTTTGGTGATCGTCCCGGATGCGACGCGGACCTGTCCGCTAGGTATCATCTTCGCTGCCCTCTTCGATCAGATTGCCGGAGTCGCATCGGCATTCGACGTTATGATCGCCCTGGGAACTCATCCACCGATGAGCGAGCAGGCGATCTGCAAGCGATTGGAAATCTCTGCTGAGGAACGCAGCACAACCCATCGGCGCGTGCAGTTCTTCAATCACGAATGGAATAATCCGTCGAGTCTTACTCGAATCGGAACTATTTCGGCGGCCGAAATAGAAACCTTGACCAATGGGCTGTTCGCAACCGATGTGCTCGTCAATATCAATCGGCGCGTATTCGATTACGATCAGATAATCATAGCCGGTCCGGTCTTCCCGCATGAGGTGGTTGGCTTTTCAGGAGGCAACAAGTATCTGTTTCCCGGGGTAAGCGGTCCTGAGGTGCTTAATTTTTTCCACTGGCTGGGCGCGGTCATCACTAACCCTATGATCATCGGGAACAAGCACACTCCTGTGCGCGCGATCATCGATCGAGCCGCCGCGATGGTAGAGGTTCCCAAGGTCTGCCTGTGCATGGTCGTTGACAAGGGACAGCTGGTGGGACTCTTCGCAGGATCGCCAGAAGCAGCGTGGGAGCAAGCCAGCGACCTATCGCGCACGTTTCACATAACTTACAAGGACAGGCCATTTCATACGGTGCTTTCCTGCGCCCCGAAGATGTACAGCGAGTTGTGGGTGGGCGGTAAGTGCATGTACAAGCTCGAGCCGGTAGTGGCGGATGGCGGCGAGCTGATCATATATGCTCCGCACATACGAGAGCTCTCGCTGGTCCATGGCGCGCTTATCAGAACAATCGGATACCACTCTCGCGATTATTTTCTGAAGCAGTGGAGCGACTATCGGCACTATCCCTGGGGAGTGCTGGCGCATTCTACTCACGTGCGCGGGATCGGAACTTATGAAGATGGCATCGAACGTTGTCGCATCAAGGTTACACTCGCAACCGGAATTAACAGAGATGTCTGCGCAGCAATCAATCTTGGATATCGAGATCCGGCAACGATAAATCCAAACGAATACACCGGCCGCGAGAATGATGGCATCTTAGTCGTTCCCGATTCCGGTGAGGTGCTATTTCATCTCCGGAATCGTCCCGCGTGGGCTCGGCAAATGTGATGTCCGCCTGGATCGCGGACTTCGCCGACGATCAGATCGACAATTGATCATACCCGGCAGAATCCAAGTTTCGCGTCCGTAGCTCGGCGCTCGATCCGCGAGTTCGGCACAATTACTGCTCTTCCCGGCGTAGACGCACGAATCGTCAGCAAAGGATCTTTATTTATGCTGGATATTTGTGACCAATGCGGGAGCGGTGTCAGCAAAAAGCTGCTGCACCGCAGTGACGGGACTGCGGTTTTTCATCGCGAGTGTGTCAACGGCCACAAGCTGCACAGGACGACTGGCCAGGAGGATCGGCGGACGACGGACTCGTACCAGTCGAAGTCCTACGTGATCGTCGAGCCCTGCGACTGTAGCTGATTGCCGCTTTCGCTCCAGCGAATCGGAAATGTTCTGCCGAATCCCCTGATTGATGCGGGTACTTGCTAGGCATCACGCAATGACGTAGTAGTAGAGAAATATTACTCAAAGCGTACCTTGACCAAACGATGAATCCCGATATCAGCCGCCTGCAAATCAAGCTTTTCAGCGACGGCGCCGATATCCAGAGCATCGTGGAGATGGCAGCTGATCCACGTATCAAGGGTTTCACGACGAACCCGACGCTGATGAGAAAGGCCGGCGTGGTGGATTTCGAAGAATTCACCCGCGCCGTCGTGCGTGTGGTGCCCCATTATCCGCTGTCGGTTGAAGTCTTTGCCGACGATTTTGAGGGTATGAGGAATCAGGCTCGAACTATCGCGAGCTGGGGCGCCAATATCAATGTGAAGATACCGGTGACCAACTCGCGCGGGGAGTTCACCGGTCCACTCATCAGGGAGCTCTCGGCGGAGGGGATCGTACTCAACGTCACGGCCGTCATGACGCTCGAACAGGTCCGCCGCATTGCACAAGAGCTCGACCCTGAGACGCCATCGATCGTTTCGGTTTTTGCAGGTCGGATCGCAGATACCGGTATCGATCCAATTCCTCTCATGAAGAAGGCCTTGAAAATACTCTGTGTGCGCCCACGAGCCGAACTGCTGTGGGCAAGTCCGCGTGAGTTGCTGAATATCTTTCAGGCCGACGCGATCGGTTGCCACATCATTACGGCGACACCCGATATCTTGAAGAAACTGTCTATGGTCGGCAAAGATCTAGAGAGCTACTCGCTCGAGACGGTCCAGATGTTCTACAACGACGCAAAGTCTGCCGGCTATTCCATTGCAGAAGCTCCAGCGGCGACGTTGGAAGAAGGCCCTGATCTGAGCAAGCGCCGCCGTAGCGCCCTTGCCGCCTATTAGCCTGGAACTGATCGACTATTGTTGTTGGCTAGTAGGATTCTGACCGCGCTGGCGAGATCCCTCGCTGTGAAATCTGGAGAGTCATCGCCGGCGTCACCCCCTTCGGCGTCTTCGTCGACAATTCGAATCGTTCGTACGCCGGCGGCCTTGCCGCATTGAACGTCCGTGACACGGTCGCCGATCATCCACGATTTCGACAAATCGATCGCGTGTTCGTCCTGTGCCTTGAGCAGAAAATGTGGCGACGGCTTCCGGCATTGACAGGGGCCTAGCAGCGATGGAACCACCGCTTGAGGGTGATGCAGACAATAGTTGAAACCTTCGAAAGCTATGCCCGCTTCGTCAAGCGCAGACTCAAGTCTATTGTGAATACCTTCGAGCGCGTCGAGCGTAACTTTGCCTTTCGCATAGTTGGGCTGATTCGAAACGAGGAATAGTAGAAATCCGGAGTCCCGCAAAACGCCAAGTGACTCGAGCACGCCCGGGATTAGTCTGAAATCCTCTGGCGTCAGCGGCGCTTCTAGTTCGCCGTTTAGCGGATTGAGAACGTTGTAGTTCAGGACGCCGTCGCGGTCGAGAAAAATGGCGCGCGCTCTTTTTACTTTTCCCGCTCCCACTTCATCTCGTGCTTTCGCAAATCCGGATGTGAAACGATCAAGTGCCAAACCACGGCCTGAAATGCTTCGGTGTGAGCCGTGATAGTTTCAGCCGAAGCGGTAGGAATAATCACGCAAGCATCGGCGACGGTCGCCGTATAACCGCCGTCGCGCCCGACGACACCGATCACTTTAGCGCCGACCTGCTTGGCCAGCTTGAGAGCCATAACAATGTTGGGACTGATGTTTTTCTCAAGATTTCCGCCACCGACCGAGAATATGAAGACCACATCGCTTGAACGAAGATTGCTATCCTTGAGCCAGTTCGCAAAGCATGACTCCCAACCGTCATCGTTGATGCGCGCGGTCAACTCCGAAACGTTGTCGGTCGGCGTAAAGCTCTCGATTCCCGCAATCTTTCGGAAATCGTTCACCGCATGCCCGGCGTTGCCACCACTTCCGCCGACCCCGAGAAAGAAAAGACGGCCATGAGCCTTTCGCAGCTCGAGCAAAA
>Ga0210391_10002044_pt1 | contig 17726 bp, 17 predicted proteins | sample IncBWC12OmetaG_FD_160573 | JGI IMG/M metagenome (GOLD analysis project Ga0210391, IMG submission 160573) | Forest soil microbial communities from Barre Woods Harvard Forest LTER site, Petersham, Massachusetts, United States - Inc-BW-C-12-O ... | reverse complement strand
CGGTCGCGAGCATTTCGACAGCAGATTTGAGTTCCGGGTCTTTTTGACGCACGATCTGGTCGAGTTTGGCGATGCGCATTCCGGCCTCCTGCAATTGCTCGAATGGGCGCCCGGCTTCGACTCCCTGGTGCTGACGCGTATCTCCAATCAACAACACACGGTCTTGAGATGTGAGGCGTGCAAGCAACTCGCGCATCTGGTTCGTGGAAGCGAGGCTGGATTCATCGACAAAATAAAAGTGCTTCTGCTCCGGGGTGGTCGGAGCGGCCGGCCGGACAAGGACTCCTTGCAGAGTTCCTGCCTGGATGCCGGCGTCGTCGAGCTGGCGCGCAGCACGGGATGTCGGAGCAAAGCCCTTGACCTGATAACCCTGAGACTCCGCAGCACTGCGGATGACAGTAAGCGTCGTTGTCTTGCCCGATCCAGCGAAACCTTGAATGCCCTGTATCCGGTCTGGCGAACTCAGCACATCCTCAACCACAGTACGCTGAGTTCGGTTGAGGTGTTGGTGTTGATCGGAAATGGCTATTGCTTGAGGTCGCGAAAGAACCGGCTCGACCTGGTTCCGGCCCTCCCTTACACGGCTAACGATTTCCTTCTCAGCTGCAATCGTCTTGGCTGTGGTGAATTGGCGACTGGGCATATGCGCACGTTCAATGACCTCGAATTCTCCGGATGCAATCCGCGCGTTTAAATTACTCCGAACTTGCGCATACGTGATGTCGCCCATGCCTCGACGGAGGCCGTCACGAATCAAGGCTCGCTCATCTACGACAGCCTCTCGCTCGAAGTTCTTGTCACGGGAAAACGTCAGCGACTCCCTCACCCGATCCACGGTGTTTGCCGGCTTTTCCTGATGCTGCTGGCGCTCGCGAGCAGCGCGAACAACGGCGTCGGCCTGATGGCCGAAGTCTGCGGCGAGCTTGCGGTCTGAGGCCATCACTTCGCCGGGAGAATAAACCTCCTTACGGTCTCTCGTTGAGTGCGCGGCAATCTCGGCAGCCTCCCTTCCACTGCGGCCGGTACGCTCCATATACGCACGAATCTGCTGACTCCTGGGACTGGAAGCGTCCAGATATTCCTGGGTATAGCCCTTGATCTCTGGCGCTCCGCTTCGGCCAACGGTGATCTCATAGCCGAGATCCTTCAAGCGGTAAGTGAGTTCGGACTGATAGACGGCGGTCGCGAACTGCTGCGAAGCGAAAAGGCTCTGCGGCTGGATCGCCCGCGGCTGACCATTCTCGCGCTCAGTCAGGTTGAAGATTACCGCATGAGTATGGAGTTGAGGGGCGACATATCCGTCCACAGGGCGAGCCGTATCGTGCTCGAATTTAGCGGCGATGAATTTGCCCGTAGTCTCTGGCGGATGGTTCCCGCCGATGCGGGCCTGCGTATAGTACTCCAGTTGTTCAAGGGCTGTGGTGACGCTCTCTCTGTGCGCCTCACGCACACGATCATCGCCTCCCACGAGAGCCGTCAACGAAACAGACTTTGGAGCGGAAAAGGTAGCGTCCCATCCGGCCCTGTGTTCCATTGTCTTTACGGTCTTTCCGTCGGAATCCTGGTACTCGTAGGACGCTCGCTGGCGAACAAGTTGTTCGCCTGTTTCCGGGTGCTGCCCCTGGCTAAGCCTTCCAAAATTATCTGCAGAAACCGCACCGGCAACGCCTAATTGTGCGGCAAGCTGCCCTTGCCACTCGCCAGCGATTACACCTCGTTGTGACCAGTAGTTCTGTTCCCTGGCGGTAAATTCCGTCTGGTGATAGTTCTGCGCTTGAGACGCAGACAATGGTTTTGAAATGGTAAGCATGTGCGATTACTCCAACTGCTGGTCGGACGGTTGGACAAGCTGTTCTGGTGCCAGCAGATTCCCTTGCATCTCCTCTGGTTCTGGAGGAAGAGGAGTGCTCGGAACGATCAAGTCGTCCATCTTTCGCTCATCGAAGCCAGGGTTCTTCTCCCGAAGAGCGATGAACGGAAACGAGAACCGCGCGACATGATTCCCGTACTTCAAGAAGCCACGCAGGTCATCCAAACCTGAGACCTCTGAAGGCAAAACGAGCGGTTCGGTCTGCCGGTCAAGTGCGAAATTCTTGCCCGCTCGTGAGCCGTCGTAATGTGTTTCTCTGAGCCGCTCAATTTCGATCTCCCCTATTGCTTCGCTTACCCATTTGGCAGCACGCGGCTCCGTTGTCCGTAGAAAGATCTTCGTGGCCGGCTGCGAAAGCATCGCCTCCGCATCTTGCCCGTAGCGAGCTTCCATCTGGCTGCGACCCTGGAATCCGAGAATTACCGGATTCTGTGATTTCCTATTCTCAGTGATGGCGGTGTGAAGCTGTGGCAGGCGCTGCAAACTGGCTAGTTCGTCGATCACAAACCAGACAGGTTTTTGGTCGGGCATGGGTTCATTCAGGAGGCGCAGCACAAGAGTGTCGATCCACAAACTGATGAGTGGGCGGAGCGCCTCGCGCATAGTCGGACGCGACGTGATGAATATCCACCCGCGGCGAGATTCAGCCCACCGCGTAGCCGTCCAAGCCGAGCTTGTCTCATCCTCTTTGGGAAGCAGGCGAAAGCTATCGGCACTCATATTCAGCGACCCGAGAACGCCGGTTCTCTGCTGCGGAGCCTTCGGGTCGATCAGCATCCAATACTCGGTTCCCTTGACGCGACGGTCAATTTCGGCTGGGTCGGACATCCATTTGACCAGGTCCTCGGGCGTCGGAAGATACGTCAACAGATGAGCAAATATCTTCTGCGGGGCCTCAACAAAGAAGCGATTGGACACCCCTTCCGGTTGATAAAGTGAAACGGCCAGCGCCTTTGCTTCGGCCTTGCGGCGCAGTTCTTTGGAAGGGTTCCAATATGGCATTCGAGCATCAAGAGGATTCAGAACGATGTCCCCGCGATGTGGATTGTAAAACTCCTTCACGAATTCGCAGGCGGGGTCGTAAACAATGGCGCTGTCACCTCGCGCTTCGACCTGGTAAAGCATCTGGCGAATGACGCTGGACTTGCCGCTTCCGGTATCACCTACGATCAAGAAATGCTTGTTCTCGGCATCCCGCGGAATCCGTAGCGGCAGCTTTGAATCGTTCGTCGTGATTCCGATGCCGTTCCCGGCCACGGCTTTTGTAAAATGCTTGCCATTTACAAGAACTGGGCCTTTTAGGCGCCGCCCATAACGAAGATCCTTGATTCGCCGTATGTCCTTACGGATCGAAAATGGTAGCTGCAGCGCGAGGGCAACGAGGCCAAAGAGGAGCTGCATCGTGAAGAGCTTATAAATCGGCACGTCCTGATAAATCCAGCGAGCAATCCATGCGTGCAGTGCCTTGTTTTGATAGTTCCGGAGGCTTTCGCGCATCAGATAAAACGTCCCGTGCCTCGCCGCCTCTCGAGTAAGCATTAGAGGCAACGGCTTGCCTCCGAATTGAGGAGTTGAGCCCGGCTGTACATCGCGGTCCAGAGCTGCTCTGCCCTGCTTTTCACCGTCCGAAACGTAGAGCAATTGGTATTGGCTGACGGGATGAGTCAGGCCGGCAGTCTCGGTCCGCAAGTAGTACGGGAGATAGTAACGCTGCAGAGGCGAAAGACCGTATTGAAAGCGGATATAGATGAACAGACCTGTCAATATGCACGAGAAGATGAATGCTCCGAGAGTGTAAACGTACCCACGCGGCGGCCAGATAATTGACTCTTTACGCCCCCATTGTTGAACGGTCGCCATAGTCATTTCTCCTTTTTCTGATTGCGCTTGGCGAGGAGTTCTTGGGCCCGCGTAGCCTTGGTTGTCTGCACTCTGCGGTAAAGAGCGGCGAGTTCTTCCGGGGCCATCTTCTCGCTGCGCAGCAGCGGGTCAAGCGCACTCATCAGCAGCATTTGAATGCCGACGAGTTCAGTAAAGATGTGGATCTCCATCTCGCCGCGGCTTTCATCTCCTGCGACACGCAGCAGAACATCGCGGGCCCATTCGCGCAGAGTCTGGCCATTTGCCTCGGCCCTTGCCAGCAGCGCACGTTCCTCTGATCTAGTGAAACGCGTTGCAATGCTCTGAGTTCGGGCTTCGCGTCCTTTGATTCGTCGAAAATTTACATCCACGTCTGCTACGTTGCTTGTCATCATTTTCCCCATTTCGCTCAAAAAGGCTCCGGTTCCGGGTGGAACCGGGAATGTGCGTATCTCATTGATTCCTCGCGGCGGTTCCGAATGGAACCGAAAGGTTCCAAACGCAACCCTTTCAGGGGTGGAGTGTCGAAATTCACCCGGTGCGCAGCACCGCCAGGGATGATGGTCGGATTCATGCCTTCTGAACGCGCACCACTTCGCCGGTCTCCACCCCGGAAACGGCCTTCCTGGGCTGCTCTACCAGCTCAGGGGCAGGCGCCTTCCGAATACGCAGCGTAGAGGGAACGTGTCTCGCCGACGCGGTCTTCAGGAAGTCCTGAAAATCGCGATCCTTGCTAAAGACATACGACAGGGCCTGTTCGACCACATCGTCGGCCGTTGCACGGATGAAGGCGGCATATTGATCGACCTGAGTCGCAGTTGTGTCCGTCAGCCGGATCGAGGCGCTGATCTGACGGGTTTGGGTGACCTCAAGCAGTGGCATTTCGGTTCTCCTTTAGGTTGGAATTGCGGGTGTGAATCGGATCGGATGGCGAGCCGCAAACACTCTCCATCAGGAACCGTTTGGCCTCACGGTCGTAGCCGTGGAGAGCGAGCACTTCGCGAATAGCACGGCGTCCGGGTTCGCGAACCACATGGACGACGAAGTCGACCGCGTCACCGATCTCCGCCTCCGTATCGGTGAAGGTCGTCTGCGCGTGATTGCGCATGACGAGATTGGCGAAGCGATGCAGGGCCTTTTCGGCGGTGTTCGCGTGGATTGTTGCCAGCGAGCCGGCGTGGCCGGTGTTGAGCGAATCGAGGAGCGTTCGCGCTTCCATCCCGCGGATCTCGCCGAGGATGATGCGATCCGGCCGCCAGCGGAGGGCGGACTTGAGAAGATCGTCGAAGGTGATGCCGGCCTTGAAGGTATCGGTCTGGCATTCGACAGCGAGGATGTTCGGCTTCCGGATGCGCAATTCAGCCGTGTCTTCAATCACCACGATGCGCTGCTCTGCCGGGATCGCATTCGCGAGTATGCGGAGCAACGTCGTCTTTCCGGTGGAGGTTCCACCGCTGATGAGGAGGGTCTTTCCCGCTGCGATCTGCTGCTCTAGAAAGCCGGCAAGCGGCCGCGTCAGCGTGCCGCGAGCAATCAGGTCATCGACGGTGTAATGACGGCTGGTGAACTTCCGAATCGTCAGCGCGGGTGAGGGCCGCACAACCGGAGGAATGACCGCCGCCAGGCGGCTGCCATCGGGGAGCTGCGCATGGAGGACTGGATTGTCCTCGTCGAGCCTTTTGCCCAGCTGATTGGCGATGACTTCGAGACCGGTGCGTAGCCGATTGGCGTCGAAGGAGATCGTTCTGTCCTGATGCACGATTCCGTCCCGTTCGTACCACCACGAGGCGTCGGGATTGCCCATGATCTCGCTGATGCCTTCGTCGAGCAGCAGCGGTTCGATGGGCCGGAGGAACGGGAGGATCAACTCGAAGCTCATAGCGGGTTCTCACAGAGATGGAAGCCCGGCGTCAGCCGAGCTTCCGTTTGCGGGACAAGAAGCGGCCTATACGGCCGCTTCCTCCTGGGTTCGATCGTCGGCATCCTGCTCTTCCGGGCCGGACTTCTCGGCGCGATCCAGTTTGAGAATCGAGTTCACCCGAATCTCCCAGATGGTCTGCTTGCCGCCGGTCTTCTTGCTGTCATATTCCCGGCTGCGCAGCTCGCCTTCGACCTGAATGTGAGCGCCCTTTTTGAGCGTGCCGGCGAATTCACTGAGCTTGCCGAAGGCGACGCAACGGTGCCATTCGGTATGCGAGATGTACTGGCCGTCCTTCTTGTACGAGCTCTTGGTGGCGAGCGACAGCGTAGTGAAGCTGCGGTTGTCGTTAGTGCGAACCTCTGCGTCGTTGCCGAGGAAGCCGATGAGGGTGACTTTGTTCTGGTACATGATGGTGATCTCCGTTTCGTTGAATTTCCCGTATCCTGCTCGGGTCACACCCGGCGAAGCCTGGCGAGTGGGCCCGGCTCCCAAGTGTCGAAGGTCTGCTTTCTCGGCGGGGCCCGGAAGAAGTTTGCGCGGCGTTCTGTGCCGGCTGTTCGCAAACTTGTTCCGGGAGGAACCGAGACCCCGCAGGGGCGCGGAATGCGAAGCAGAAGACCGAGTGCCGCAGGGCGCCGGAAAGGCCCCGAGCGTGACCCCGAGCAGAGGACGGGATACGAGGCGGAGGGCTCCCACTGGACCGCAGTCACCCCACCGCATCTCGGCGGCGGTGGTTCGACACAAGCGCAGGCTCTCTGCAGCGGCACTAGAGCCGGAGAAGGACGGCCTCTCGCACGCTCCGTTGCGCCTTTGAACGCTCAGGAATCGGATGCTGGGCGCTTTCAGAGACGAATTCGGCCGTGCAGCCGGATTGGCGGCAAAACGGTACATGAAAAGACCTCAGAATCGAGCTCGGTTCTCTAGCTGAATGCCTGGTCGGCCCGGAAGCGGATGATCGTAAGACCCAGGGGGTTTACGGCCAGCTCATCGTTCTTCACGTTCTCGCGGAAGACGTAGGTGACGCTGGCGACCCATCGCTCCCGCTTGAGCTCCGTGTGATCAGCCGGGTTGGTGTACACCTTTTCGAATTCAATCCGTGCCGAATAGGGCGACTGCCGCAGGTCGTCAAGCACGACATTCTTCACCTCGACATCGACATAAGGAAGCGTGCTGTCGCTGCGATAGCTCAGAATAATGTTGCTCCTGCGTTCCTCATCGATAACGGCGCGCTGAACGTCGCTGTTCAGGAAGTAGAGGGAGTTGGTCTGATCGCGCTCAATCGTGAAGCGATTGCGGCTGAAATAGAGCTCCGCCCACCGCGTCAGGTAGTACTTGTTCTCTGCCTCCTGCGGACGGTACTGAAAGTTGCGATAGTCAATCGCCTCTGCCCGCCCGACATCGTTGATCCGAATGATCAGCGGACGCATCGAAGCAAGCGCCTTCTGGCTCCTAAACACCGCCCCGGCAAGTACCAAACAGACCACGACGAGACACAGAATCGTGATCTTCAGGTACGTGTTCATGACCAGCGGGTCGCCATATTGTTCGAGATAACGTTCCGCCGCACGCGTGATTTCAGGTGAAGTCTTTTCGGTGGTCGCAGTCATTGCTTGTTCCTCAGCCCATCAGGGCAGTAGCAGCAATTCCGGTAAGCGCGCCGGTGCCGGCGTCATGGCCGCTGGTGTGCCCGCTAAAGATGGTGGCCGTCATGGCGGGAATTTTGAGCAAAATAAAACCGTTGATCATGACGAGAAGGATCAACACGGGGAGTTGTTTCACCATTTCCCCCGGATCTACAAATCCGCTCATAAGGGTGTAATAGTGAGCCAACAATTGCGAGAGAACGGACAGCGTTGCAGCAGCTACTACTTTGTAGAAGGAGAACCCCAGGAAGGCTCGTAGCCAACCCCAGAACAAGAACTCTAGCTTGTCAAACACAAGAAATGGGATAAACACTGGGCCCAGAAGGCCAACGACGGTGCTGGCAATCGCACCGTAAGCGATGATGACGCTGACAAGCGCGGATAAGGCAGCAATCAACACCTGAATGAGGGCGAATATGATCGCGTTATACGGACTCGACAGAGCGGCCATCATTCCCGGACCTTCCTGCGATTCGGCAAGTCTGAGCGTGCTCAGGATGCTGTCTGCGCTGTCGGTTCCGATTTGACCGACTAGATACTGGGCTCCGCCGTTGATGAATCCTCTGAGCGAATAACCGACTCCCGGGATCGCAGAATCGTAAAACTTCACCATGACGTATGCAAAAGTGATCAGCATGAAGAAGTTCAAGAATTTCGCCATGCTGAATCCCGGGCCGCCTTGAGCGGAAGACAACGCCTCCTGCACACCAAACCAAACCAGCATGATGGTGGCAAGCGCGATGCAAATGCGTATTCCGAGCGAATCCACAGATGGCGAAACAGTGCTCGTGAGTGTCGTGCATGCCTGGGTAATCCAGCCTAAGAGATCCATGTGTCGTCTCGCTCTCTGTTCGGATTAGTACTGCATCGCCGAGGCGGCTCCAGTGTATGAAGGCGCGATGGCATTGAATCCAGATTGGTATTGATTTGCCTGCTGGAATGTAGTCTTCAACGTGTCCTGCTGCTGCTTTTGGGCGAGGATCTGCTGTAGAGCGAAGGCCTGACTAATCTGGTTGGCTTCCTGCTGCTGCTGAAGTTGCAGCACCAAGGCTTCATTGATCCTTTGTAAAGTGGCGAGCTCGGTGTGTTGCGCCGGATCGGATGATTGCGTCGCTGCCTGAAGTGCAGAGATCGCCGTCTGGCGTTGTTCGGAATTACTCCGGATTATTCCTAATGTCTGAAGGTTGCTGGCGGTCACGGAGTCATTCAGGTCAGCGGTTGCGCCCTGCGCGGCAATTTCCTGCTGCCCAGTCAGGCTTAGATTGCCGTAACCAGTGAGTTGTCCCGTACGCGGGATGGAAGCCTGCTGGTAGGCGATGGAAGCCCCGGTGCCGGTGTCTGCTGAATCGATCCACGGCTGTGAGTTTCCATAGGTGTTTGCCGCCTGGTTCAACACTGCCCAATACGACCACGGAGAAAGGTAGGGTTGATAGAGAGTTTGCGGCGCCATCGCCATTTGGTGGGCGAGGTTGTACGTGGCAATGGCGTTGTCGGTAAGCTTCACAGAATTTGTGAAGATGTTTTGTCCCTGTTCGATCTGCTCGATGGCGTGAGCAGACTGGGTTGGGTCATATACGACTCCCGACCCGAATTGTGCGTGAGCAAGGGGGACTGCCGTCATGGCAATGAGGGCAATTTTGAGAAAAGAATGCTGCATGGCTCTGCCTCCTGAGGCTGAGTGCGGTGACTCGCAAATTTTTGTTTTGCTATTTCGACAGCGCAGCGATCCGCTGCTCGAGAGAGGTGACCTGCTTCAGTTCCAGGGCACACTTCTGATTCTGAGCAGTTTCCTCCGCAGGCGTTGCTCTCTTTTTCTTCTCATCTTTGAAGTAAGCTGCGGTACCACCCTGGATCGGAGCGATGCACTCGTCAAAATACTTCTGATTGAGAGTTTTGTATTGGGCGTTGAGCTGATCCAGTTTGTGCTGTCTGCTCTCGCAACCGGTGACCGCGAAAAGAGCCGTCAACGTGATAATCAACATTCGGCGCATAGTGGACCCCTTCAGAAGGTCTGCGGAATCGTGTGTTTGTCATACGCAGGCAGCAACATGTCCTGCGTGATGTAGATCTTGACGCGGTGACCTTCCCGGATCGTGATGGTCGGGGGTATCTGCATAAACCGGTCAAGGATGGTCGTCGCGGACTGCGACACACTGGAGGCAGCCCCCGTCGTGAAAGCCTGCGACCCACTTGTTGAGATGGTGCCGCCACCTTCCTCGATTTCCCCGGCGCCGGCAATCACGCCTAGGGCAATCGAGGTTCCAAAGATCTGCAGATAATGGTTGTTGACCTTGTCTTTCAGGCCCTCCTCGCCGATCTGATCAAGACCCTGGAACTGGTCGAGGTCCACGGAATAGCCGTCCGGCATAATCATGCGGTGAAAGGTCACGGCCATCCGTCGTTGCTGACCGAACCCGGCTGAGCCAATCTTCTTCGCTTCCCCCAGCACGATGGTTCCATCCGGAATGAGTACGTGCTGGTAGTCATGCGAATAGAGCGGAGTTGACACGAGCACTTTCACCGGACCCACGGCATCCCCGTCCAGCCTGTTCATCAGTACGGTATCGAGCGTCGTACCCTCGTAGATCACATAAGGCTGACCGGAGGCCGAGTCGATATTGACCTCCGCGGCTCGTTTCGGGGGATCCGCGGCCTCTCCAGGCTGGCGTGGAGCCACCAGACTGCTGTCGCTGGCGGCCGCCGCATACGCAGTGGACGGGGTCGCAGCGGAGGGTTGGCTCGCAGCCTGCGAATCCATAGGACGCGTGTAAGCGATGTTCGAAGAAAAGCGGGCGTTATAATCCAACTCCCGCTCCTTCGCGGCGATCTGCTGAGCCTCCTGCGTTGCGGGCGAGACCTGCGCCATCCCTCCGGGCTGCGTGGGGTAACCGGCGGGAGCACAGGGCTGACCCGGTACACAGGGCACAGGCATACCATTCGGGGTGTATGCCGAAGCAGCCGCCCTCTGCGCGGCCGTCGCATTCGCCAACGCCGGGTCTCCGGCGGCCGTTGCCGCGAGCGCTTCCTGCTGCTGCTTTTGCTGCTCAGCCGCCAATTGCGCCTTCAGGTCGGCGACGTTGTTGTCCGTGTTATCGAGGACGGCGGGCTGCGGCGGCTGATTCTTCGCCGCCGTGTGCGCCGGAGTCTTCCTGCCGCCCGCGCTGAAGATCGCTGCGAGAATCACGAGCAGCGAGGCTCCGAGGAACACGAAGATCTTCATGTTCTTCTGGAGAACGCCTTTCGGCTCAAAGACCCAGCGCTTCAGCGATGGTCCTGGTGTTTCCTGCATGTGCTCTGCCATGGCCCTTATCCCTTCCGCGAAAAGTCCATCTTCTTGTTGCCCAGCTCGACGTATCCGGAATCCATCACCTTCGGGATGATGTACGTCCCGTCGCGGAGGTCATAATTAATGAGGTTCGGCTTGCCGTCTCGCATTTCGTAGACGCTGAATTTCTCGGGCGCAGTGGTTTTGATATACGTGAACTTGTCGTCGTGGTAGATGGACTGGATGTCGAACGGCGCCAGATTGGCCTTGAAGGTGTAATCAAACTTCAACTGCGTCGGATACGCCGCCTTGTATTCGTCAACAACGTCGGTGATATGGGACTGCACGGCAGCCAGCGCCTGCTGCGACTGTGCCAACTGTGCAGCCGGGACAAACTGGGGAGGCCCAGACGATGCGACGATGGAAGAGCGGTCCGCGGGCTGAACGATCACCTTGAGATCGGGCATTTCCGACGTATTCGTCACGTCCTGCAGCGTGAAACTGTAGATTTCCCCTTTGTCGGTAATCAGATTCAGGTTCGTGCTGATGCCGGCCCTGGCCGGATGCACGAAGCAAAAGTTACCAACGACATCGACGACCCAGAAGTCCTTGTCTCCGGTGGCCGCTTCCATGATCTTCTCGGTCGACGGAACTTCGATCAGGGTCGTGTATCTCAATTTCGCCTTGATCGGCACGATGTCCTGCGAGTGGTATTGCACGGTGCGCGCTTCCTGCGCCGTGCCGGCGGAGGCGGTGACGGCCAGGGCGATCCCGGCCGCGAGGGCGGTGAGGCGGTTCATGCTGCTGCTCCTTGGGGTTTAGGGGAGATGCCGGATATCGTGCGTGGGCGAAATGGGAAATCCTCTGCGAGCTTCCGAAGTCCATCAGGGATGCCATATCGCTCGAAATACTCGCGCTTCTTCAGGTTGTCGCGTGCATTGTTGGTCGCCATCCAGTGCGACACCGAATCGACATTCAACCGAACCTTCTTCGACGACTGAGCTTTGCGGATCAGCATTTGTCCCGGCGGCACCAGCCCAGCGATCAACTCCAGTTCGGTGTCGTTGAGATGGAAGGCTTCGCGGTAGACCTCGCGATCCATCTCCGGGTTGGCAAGAAAGATCTTCGTTGGGCAGCTTTCGGCGACGATGGGCAGCATCCCCGACTCCTGCAGCTCCTTGATGGATTGCGTAGCCAGAACCATCGCAGCGTTGTGCTTACGCCAGGTCTTCTGGGCCTGGACGATATAGCTGCGAATGGTCTCGTTGCGAATGAACAGCCATGCCTCATCGAGCAGGAAGATTTTGAATGAGGCCAGCTTCTTCGGGTCACTAATCTCGTTGCTGGCGCGGTGCAGGACGTAAAACAGCAACGGCTCCAGAACCTCCGGCGCGTCGCCCCAGCCCGCGAAGTTGAAGGTTTGGAAGCAGCTGAAGGAGAGCGTGTCCTGAGCGTTGTCGAAGAGATATCCATACTGGCCGCCGCGGGTCCAGCGATGCAGGCGCTCTTTCAACTCGCCGACGATGTTGCCGAAATTCGACACCGTCCCCTGTTCAGCCTCCAGCATGTACATGCGTTCGATCGCATCCCAGAGGCGCCGCTCCTCTTTGAAATCGAGGCGATAGCGCTGCTCATTGCCTTCGATCAGCACGCGAAAGAAACCGAAGAGAAACTGCAAATTCTCTTTGGTTGGGGAGAGCGAGAACGGATTGATGGTGAAATCCCGCGCCTCCTGCCCGACATTCAGATAGCTGCCACCAAAGATCGTGGTGAGCGACTGGAACGATCCCCCGATATCGAAAATGAATGTCAGAGGCGCATATTTCTGCGCGTTTTGGAGGATGAAATTCGCGAGATAGCTCTTGCCGGACCCGGTCTGCCCGAGGATCAGCGTGTGCGCGATCTCCCCGTTGTGGAGATTGAGAAAATAAGGTGTGGCATTGTCGGTTTCGAGGACCGCCAGATATTCCGTGCCGAGGTGAGCGTTCGCTTTCTCGCCCGGCAGAATCGTGAACAGGAAACTGAGGTCCGCGTAGTTCGTGTTCAGCAGGTAAAGCCGACGCAAATTCTGTGCGTAGTTTCCGGGAACCGTCGCGAAATAGGCATTGAGCTGGTTGTAGGTTTCGACAAACAGATTCCCATCCGCATTGGTAAAGACTCCCGTAAATTCGCCCACCAGTCGATCCAGCTCCGATTTCGAGGGGCAATAGAGGACCACCGTGAGCGAGAAATCGCCAAGGGACCGCCCGTCGCCCAGGACACGCAGGCACTCACCCAGGTTCTCGATGTCGGCCTGCTTCGATTCGTCGACCAGGACATCGCGCGGGCTGGTCTTTGAGGTGTCGTTCCCAAGCTGCGAAACAAAGCCGGTCTTCGACATGTTGAAGTGGCGACGGCGTTTGTTCACTTCTTTGCGAGCCTTCACGGAACTCAGCGGCATCCACTCCGTCACCACGGCGAAATTGGCGGGAATCTTGAGCAGCGCATCCAGTACCAGCGGCCGTGTTTCTGTGAGGGCCTCTTTCATGGTCAGCACCCGCACAACATGGTCGCCGACGCGCAGATGATCCCTTTCGGCCTCGATGTCCGAGTTCACCACCTGGTAGTCGAGAAACTGCGTACTCTGCGGCTTGCCGGCGATGCGCCAGCCATCGTAATTGAGAAGGCGGCGAAAGAACGTGAACTGGCCCTGCTGGTTGAGCATCTGAACATGCACGAAGTCGCCGAGCTGCTGAACGAAGGCATTCACTCGCTGTTCGAGCCGGGCAAGATCCTGCTCAATCTGCGACCGGAGCAGCGTCTTCATACTGTTGTTCGTGAACTGGGCGCGCAGTTCCGACACGGCGCCAGCCGGATCATGGACAAACCTCCCGAGCGCCGCGTACACGCCGGTCTTCGATCGGGCTCCTTCGAGCACGATTGCGTAGAAGATCTCGACCTGGTAGAGATCGTCGCGCTTTGCCTCGAAGAACTGGCGCCTCTGGTCAACCGCGGCCTTCACGATAGGATCGTCGTAGCGAGCGAACGGAATCTCAGGCCGGTTCTGCTTGAAGAGATACTGATAAACGTGAAAGCCAACCCCGAAATACTTCAGCGCCGCTTCGAGACGCTTCACCGCATACTCCTGCTCGGCATGATCGAGGCTCTCGAAATCCACGCCCGTGACGTTGAGCACCATGCCCAGGTCGCCGCTCTTGGTCAGGAACGAGTGCTCGTTCCAGAAGCCGTAGAGGTTGATGTGGTCATTCAGGGACGCGGCTTCCTTCCAGGGCTTGAGGACCTTGTCGAGGCGGAACATCACACCACCTCCACGCGCGGAACGCTCTGCTTCGCGGCGTCGTAACGGGTCTTGTATCGTTCGGACTTCGCGAGGATGCGGAGCAAGGCCGGGTCGCTGCTCGTCACCCAATGGCCGAAGGCGAACCCACCGATGAAGACCGCAAACCCGGCAAGGATCGAATTGAAAATATTGAAGGCGCCGACGGCTCCAACGCATACGAAATAGAACAACGTTCGCTCGACGCCCAGATAGGTGAGGGGCTTATGCAGGCTCTTGTAGACCCGATTGGTCCGCCGTTTCGGTTGGATTTGGTTCTGCATAAGCCCTCGGGGAATGGTGAATGTGAACAGGGTTCGGGTCGGGACGAGTGCGGGTTAAACACCCCAGAGCCAGCTCAGAACGTTGACTGCCATGACGGCAATTCCCGTCCCTGCGGCGACGCCCGCCAGGGCCTTCTTGGCTCCTGGCTCACCGTGCGCGAAACCATAGCCGCCGATCACGATGGCGATAAGACTGGCCACCTTGGCAACGGTTCCGGTGAAGAGGGTCTGGAGCGAATTGAAGCCGGTATCGAATGGGCTCGCCTGGGCATGAGCGGCGAGCGGAGTGATCAGGATTGCGAGGGTGAGGAAGGAACGAGCGTGCAACCGAAGAGCGTTCTTCGCGAATCGGATGACTGGGCGGAATGAAATCATTTTGCACCTCCGCTGACGTCAAATGCCGTCAGCCATGGCGCAAAGCTACGGTGTCCTCACCGTGGAGTCCAATAACGCAGCGGGATTCCGCAATTCCGAACTGGAATAGCGATTCTATGCGCTGTAGTCGCGGAGCACTTCCGGTGTTCCAATTCCGGCGCGGAAGAGACTGACCCTGGCTCTGGACCCGACCGCGAAGCAGCAGTTGAATGAGATCCTGTCAGTGAATGCGATCAGGATCTCGGGCGCTTCGTCATTTTGGCTATCGAGGCGGAGATCCTTGATTGTTTTACCGGCGACTTCCGGGCATTTAATATACCCATCGGCCATATTCGCATTCCCCTGCGCTGCTTCCAGTTTGTTCCCGGGATTCCTCAAGCGATCTCGACACTTGATGTATGAGGCAGCCTCGGAGAGCCGAAACTCGCAAATCGAGAATAGCTGAAACGGCTCCATTTCACTCTTTCTACGACGCTTTCCTTCAGAAGCTCATTTCCACCCGGGAAGCAACCGGCCTCACTCAGCGAGTGGTATCGAATCGGATGGGGATGTCTCACTCGTTTCTGTCGAAATGCGAAACTGGCGAGCGACGCATCGATGTCATGGAGCCTCTGCAGCTCGCCGAAATCTACGGTAAGCCTCCGCAATTTTTCCTTGATGAAAAGTAGGAGGGCCCTACTCTGTTGACCGTTGCCAGGGGCCGCCCGCTTGCCAGCGCAGCGCTCGTGGTTCGGTGCCGCTCGCCCAACGACAAACGGGCATTACGAACTCGCGAATGCCGGTGATGACTTCAGAAAGCGCCGTCGGCTCGATGTAATGAGCGTTTTTTGATACGAAGGCGTTCCACTGCGCATTCTTGATTCTGTCGCCGGAGAACTCGGCCGTAAGAGCGGTCGGAGGTTTCGCCAGTGGCAACGGCATGTTTCGCCGCTCGAAGGTTCGACGAATCGCCTCGGAAAGCTGAAAGCCTTCGAAGGGAAACATCGCGCTGAGCGTCCTCAGATCGTGGAAATCCTTCATGCGCGTGTTCACCATTCCGAGCTTAACGAGGGCTTCAAATTTCTCGGCGACAACGGTTTCGCGTGGATAGGCGCGAAGAACGGGAGCTGGACTGTCCAGAAGAGTGGGGTACGCGGTTTCGGTGGGCTCGGGCGTCACAACATCGCCAAAGCCAATATCGATCTGCACGGGAATCCGTGCTGCTTCCAGGTATCCGCGAAAGGTTACGCGCAGTCCCTCGTAGTCCTCGCCTTCCTTGATTCGTTCCACTTCAATCGAGTCCGGATCAAACCGGAATCCATCCTCCGGCACAGGCAGAATACAAATCTCGCGAAAGATTTGCTGAAACCGCTCGGGACTATTGTGTCCGAGCGACAGGAAATCCGCATCGCGAGTCGGCCGGTGGGTTTGGTCTGTCCACAACTCGAAGAGCAAAGCGCCCTTTAGGACAAATGCATTGCGGTGTGGCGACTGACTGATTCGGTACAGCACGCGCTCCAGCGCAAATTTGGTCAGCAGGAGATTGAAATCTTCCCTGCGGTCTCGGGCCCGGTTGAGGAGCCGCTGCTTTACGGAGGCTGCAAGATTGGAGGGAGCTCTGCTCACACCAGGGATTCCATGTAGGGCCGTATCACGTTGGCTACGCGGCAGACCTTCGCAGCCCGCCAAAGCTCATCAACTGACGCTCTCTTCTCCTGGATTGACCTCCGCAGCGCCTCGACGGCGGTCTCGGTACCGATTCTGGATCGGAATTTAAAGCAGTCCGCAACGGTCTTGGCAGGACTGTAGACGCGCACTTTGCCGCCGGCAACAGATCGCGTCTGAATTCCGAACTCAAAAGCGGGTCTTGAGAAGTGCACGACGCGAAGAGGGGGATACTCCATCTGCGGAGTCCATGCTCCGCGTTCGACGGCGATCCAGACTTCGAATGGGTTTTCCGTCGTGAGCTCGTGGAAGCGTAGTGCCGAGGAAAGGCACAGCACACATTGAGGCACTCTCTTGAAGATCTCGAGAAAAGATTCGTATTCCGAGATCTGTGTTCCTTTGGCACGATAGAGGCCGCGGCCGACTCGCTCCACCTTGCCGGCTTTCGTCAGGTGCCAGAGATGCGAATGAGAGACGGAGAGCGCCTTGAGGTCCCTTGGCAGCACAAACGTATGCTTCCGTGCAAAGGCATCGATCCGCTCGGCTTTCGTCTTCATGAATCTGATTGTTTGACAAATCCTTAATACTTGTCAACATCTATATAGGTTTTGACAAGACACCGTCATCCTCGCCCGAGACATTCAGTGTTTCAGTTCGTCGTGATTCAGCTATCTATCGTGGTCCAGATGCTCTTCGCACAACATCCAACCACTCTTCAAAATCGACTGGCGACGCAGCGTTCTTGCCCAGGTTGCAGGCAAGATGGCCAATCTGGAAATTTCGAGGACCGTAATCTCCATTTGCGCTGTCAATTCGATCAGCAGATGGTTGTAAAAGCCGATTTTTCGGCTTTAACTCCATGAAGCCCCCACACAAGGCACATGTCAAAGGCGTCGCTCTCAACAATTCTGCGATCTGCAATTTAAGATTCAGCGGTGCGCTTCGGATAGGAGCTGTTCTTTGGACAATCGTTCCTGATGCATTCACGCGGTTCTCAATGAGGTCGGCCAGTCGGGTAGCAACTTCGTTCAGGGTCTTGTCACCCATCATTGCTGCGATGGTGAGGCTCTCCTCCATGCCCGAGCGGAAAGTGATCTGAACCGATTGGATCGGTTGATCGAGCAGAGCTTCCTTCTCTGCTCCTGTGATCTCGCGTACCATGCCGCGATATGGATAAATTCCCATCACCGAATACGCGTCGGGAACGATGTCAGTGGAACGCGGTTGATGCACAAAATTCCACCCGCTGAGAGGCTGAAAACAGAAGGACCACTGCCCAGGATAGTTCTCCTCTGCCCACTTCCAGCTCTCAGCTGGAATGCGATCTTTCGTAAGGTACGTTTTCGTCTTGTCGATTTGAACGGCGGACAACAGCTTTCCACGGTGCTCGGGCTGACGAGTTTCGGGACCGCTGGTACCGGTGTACACGATAAAGTCGTGCCCGGTGCGATATTCCCGCTGCAACTTGACCTTCAGAGCCGGCTGGCTAAAGGAAACAACGGGCCAAGAATTAGAAAACGGACCATACTCGGATTTGAGAAACAATCT